>Ga0185299_10000402_pt1 | contig 121078 bp, 105 predicted proteins | sample PaiPotPPA55metaG_FD_128002 | JGI IMG/M metagenome (GOLD analysis project Ga0185299, IMG submission 128002) | Iron sulfur acid spring bacterial and archeal communities from Banff, Canada, to study Microbial Dark Matter (Phase II) - Paint Pots PPA... ... | reverse complement strand
TGACTGAGGAGCAACGCAGCCGCCGGCCCATTTTCATCGCAACCCTTCGGGCTGCGCGTCTTTTGGCCGGCTGTCCCGCGGCCGCGGGATCGCTCATCGGTCAAAGACCACAGCGGGTATTCTCCCTCTTCGCTTCGCGCATCCAACCAAAATTCGCAGCAGCGCCACTAACCCAGTCACTGACTTGGTACACTAATGCCCCAGCAGATCCAGCAAACTTTTCGCCTGATTCTTAAACACGTTGGACATCCCTTGGTTGAGGGCGTCGGAAATTTTCTTAGAAAGATCCTCTTTTGGATTGTCCATAGGACCCGTCACTTGCATCTGAGCCCAGTAGAGCCCGTCTCGTTGCTCGGTGAAGACTTTCTCTTGAACCCCGGGCAACCACTGCAACAAGCTGGCCGATAGTCCAATTGATAAACTGGCTTTAATCTGGTCCGAGTCGATGACTCCGTTGCCTTCTACCCTTAAGAGATCCTGGTATTTCACGGACAGATTAGAAAACTCCAGATGCTGTCCTTGACGGTTTAGCTGAGCATCAACGGCGTCGAGTTGCCAATCGTTCAGGCCGATTTGTTTGATCAGTCCTTTGATTTTTCCGAACAAGAGCGACCAATCCAGCTTCGCTTTATCCAGGTGGACGGAGCCGATGATTTGGCCAGCGCTGGGTTCGTCCACGTCTCCGGTAAAATCGAGGTTCCCGGACGCTATCCCCTGGAGGCGCCATTTCGTTGCCGGGAAGTCGCTCATGGAAAGGCCGGCCAAATCGGCGTGGAATTTGTAAGGATGTTTGCCTTCCAGACCGAGAGCTCCGTTTACCGCGATCGAGCCGCCCGTCGGGACCACCAGCTTCGCCTGGCTAACCGTGATCGCAGTAGGTTGATAGGAGCCGTTCGCTTCATCGATTTGCAGAGCCGGCCAACCAGTTGCGTTAAGCGTCCCTCCTTTGGCGGACAAATCCCATTGTTTATCTCCGCGACGTACTCCCAGCCCTTGCATGCCCGTGATTTCGGCGGGCTTCTCGCCGCTGGTCCAGTGCAAATCGATCTGGTTAACCGACACCCGATTTACCTGCACTTTCCCGTGAACGAAGTTCGGCAACTTAATGCCTAACGAGGGACCCGATTTGTGAGGTTCGTGGGGAGCATCTGGCGGCGGAGGGCCGATCACCAGGTCAACGTTCTTGATCAGAATATCTTTAAAATCGCAGGTACCCGATATAAGCGTCAGCCAGTTCGCTTGCGCAGACAGATCCTTAGCTTGGATCGAAGCGATGCGCGTCTTAGGGCCGCCTTTACCGGTATATTCAGCGGAATAGATAGCGCCCCCGTTTACGGTGATCGGGGCAAATGAGCCCTCCGTGTGGAGAGATCGGTTAACGCTTCGAGTAACCCATCGGCGGAAGAGATTGCTCCCGGCGAAGAGCGGCCCTCCAAACCAGATCACAGCAACGATTAAAATGACGACAGCCAGTGCAATGAAAAGAAAACGGAATGCTTTCACAAGCCTTAAGTCCCTATTAGTTAAAGCCAACGATCACGCGGCACACTATGGAACCGGGGAACGCCGTCAATGTTGAGAACCATTCGACGCGCTTTCAGCTTGCTCATGGCAGGCGTGCGGGGAATGGCATAACGAATCGGCGCCGGTAGGGCGAGGCTCCGGACCTTCCAGAGATCCCGCACAAAGGGCCTGCATCTACCCCGCTGCTTGGTGTGCCATGTCGAACGACCGCCGAGCCGCGGCCCCAGGACGCGACCGAGGTGGTGAGCGCCTGAAGCGTTAATCCTAATGCTACACCACAGGTGACGAAGTTGGCGCTTTCGAAAGGAACACCTGCCGAGCTGGGCACACGCTGGGCCAGCGGCTCGGCAGCGTTTCGGCACGGTGCGCCACCCGGTCCAAGCACAAATAACAACTCTGCGGGGCGCCACCCAGTTGTGTTGGAGCCTCGCCCTACCAGCGTTCCCGCACGCCTGCCATGAGCAAGCTGAAAGCGCGTCGAATGGTTCACGCTCGTTGGATCCGGGTTCTCAAGACGTAGAGCCCGATGGCGCCAACCGGTAGGAGAAACAACGGCCAATAATTGGCGATCGGTGGAAGCGGAGTGGCCACTTCCAAATTCCCTTCGATAGTCACATCTTCTTCGCCGCGTTTGACTTTGGCTAACGCATGCCAAGTGCCTGGCGCCGGAATTTCGACCAGGGCGCCATACAGCAACCGATCGGATGCTCCCGAATGTAGAAGGGGGACTCGAGCCAGATCCGCTGGTGGATCAACCGCGCAACTTGGCGGATACCAGACGGGTTGACCGGCCTGATGTACTTGTACCGGCGTAAGGGCCAATATGACGGTGGCGTCGAGCACCGGTTGCCCGCTCTTCGAGTCCTGCACCAGCACGCTAAAGTCAACCTGCCCGGCTCGTGGTATCGGGGGCTCGGTAAAAAGGGTGACCACAAGCGGCCCAGTCACGGCATGAATTTGAACCGCGCCGCCATCGCCGAACGCGTTGTTAGCGACCATCAAGAACGCGATCGCGCCGAAGGCGAGCTTCCTAAGTGCTAACTGTAGAAACCGGTCTGTCATTTTGTTTCAAATTACGCCTTTAAGGAAATGCCTGTGCATTTGCATAAAGGCCACAGCCTGGCGCGTTTAAAAATCTATAAAGATTTGAAAATGCGCCAGGCTAATGCATCAACATTCCGCGCATTTCCATCGGCTGAAAGACGATCCAAACTCCACAGAGATAAAGCAAGGTAGGCAAAACACTCCAAGGTAAGAACCCGGCAAGCGCTTTCCGTGGGGGCGCGAGATCTTGAGACACTTTCCAGGCGTAATACAGACTGACCAGGAAACCGAGGTCCAAAGCCAAGCATTGGAAATCCAGTAGCTGAGGAATAGCCGGGGTTCGCAGGTTCCACCAGGGTGCGCCGGTTGCGATATGCAGGTCGAGAAGCAGCCGTTGAATGACCGGGATCGGAGTCAATAACGCGGTAAAAAGATGGAATCCAAAATGCGCCAGCCACATAGCGGCGCCGACCGGCGCCAGGGTCATGATAAAACGGCACGAAATCGTCCGCAGACTTCCTGTGAAAGAGCCGAGCCGCCGGCTGGCTGCAATACATCCCACTACCGATGCGAACGGCAACAGTCCGAGCGTCAGCAAAAAGAAAATGAAAAGGATGGCCGGCCTGGAGATGAGATCGAGCGAGAATCGAGAAAAGCTAAGCACATTCTCGACCGGTAGCGTCATAGCAGCTGCATTCACAAACGCGCCGAATACCAGGACCAACACGACAGCGGCCAGATCTGTCCTCTCCGCAAAACGACCGATGGACGATCGAAAATGATCGTGAGCTAAGGTGTAGCCAGGGGTGACCGCAATGATTCCGATGTTGTCATGGGGACAAGCGCGAACGCAGTCCAGACAGAATGTGCAATCTAAGTTGCTCTCTTTCTTCGGTTGAAAAAGCCGTAACTCGCAACCGCGTTGTTGCTCATTCCCTTTGATGCAATCGAACGATTTGCAGGTTTGGCAAACCGTCAGGTCGCGCGTCTTCACCTCAAATGGCGAAACCAAGGATTGAACAAAATGAAACTGGCCGATCGGGCAGACGTACTTACAAAAGCTTGCCCCGCGGAAGAAGCCATCGACCAGGATGGCGGCGACGAAATACCCGAGAATGATCCAGGCCGTCAGCCAAGGACTGTTCCATAGGCTGAATGCTTCATACGACCAGAGATAGATGCCCAGTAACCCGACCGAGATCCATTTCGTGCGGAGCCATTTCGGCCATTGCCGGTTTCCTGGCAGAAGACGGCGTCCTAAATCACGCGCGAAAGTGAATGGACAAGCAAAACAAAAGAAATTCCCGACAACGAGCAATGCCAAAACCGTAAAGCCGCGCCAGTGCGTCCAGGGCAAGGTGCCGGCGAGATTCATCGGGCCGATCTGAGGCCCAAAAAAGCCGTCGCAGATAATCAACACGGCTAAACTGAAAAGAATAAATTGGAGCACGCGTCGAAACGCCAGCGAGCGGATCACGCGTCCCAATACACCCGAATTGAGCAGATCGAATCCGGCAGACTTCGGTCGGGCTTTAGCAGCGAGAACCTGCGGCCGCGGTGTTTTAGCCGGGGCCTGAACCGGAGCCAGCCGGCGAACTCCTAGCCCGCTTTTTGGCGAGAGAAATCGCATCGCAATGATAGCGGCCGGTATCAGATAAACAATAGAACCGGGTACCCACATGATTGCGCCGGCCGCGTGCTGATCGCTCAGCGGATTCATTCCGGGAAATTGAGGTACGAGATTGTAAGTCGGATAGACGACGCGATCGGAAAAGGTCAGAAAAGCGGCCAGGACGGTATTTTGGACATCGGCGAAGAGCAGATATGGGATCATGGCCCACTCCGGCCAATGCGGACGGCTGGGCCAGGGTTGAATGACCGGCCACCAAAAAAGAACGCCTGAGCCCAGGAAACAAGCATGCTCAACGATATGCCAGCTCGGGGAACGTAAGGTGAGCTCATACAGCGGCGGAGCATGCCAACCGAGAGTGATCAGCACAAAAACGATCCAGGTAACTTTGGGATGGGTAAGCCAGCGCCCGAGCCGCTTTGCCGGGCTCCAGATTAAGTATGGCCGGATGGCTTCTCGGACGATGGGGCGGGGGACCCCCGACAGCAACGGTAAAAACGGATTCGCCAACAACAGCAACGGCGGAGCGATCATCATCAACAAGAGGTGCTGGACCATGTGCACCTGCAGCAAAAGATTCGCGAAGGTGTCCAATGGCGAGCCGAGGGCCAGAAAAACCGTACCGACACCTCCCAAGAATGAGGCCAGCCGCCATCCATCGAAACGATGAGGCACTTGTTTCCGCAGCTTCAGCCAGCCGCGAAAATAGATTAGGGCAAGCAGGACCAGTCCAACCGTAGGCCAGAATTGGATCGACCAAGATCCAAAAACGGCATCGGCGACATCCTCCATAGGGGGACAGTAATCAGTAATCAGTAAAACAGTAATCAGTAATCAGTAACCCGGAGGCAGCGATGACAGATGACAAATGACAAATGCGGAAGGCTAAATCGCCGGAGGATGTTCCTGGCCCCCGACTTCTGATCACTGATTACTGATTACTGATTACTGATTACTAAGAGCTACCGGCTAACCTGCGCATTGGGCGTAACACTGGGCTGGCTTTCACTGATCGGCTTCAAGACTCCGACAGCTTCCCGCGCCGGCGGCACGTTCGGCGGATGCAACGAACAGAGATAAGCCACGAGAGCGCGCGTTTCCTCCGGAGACAAATTGCTCCCGTAAGCTGGCATATTTCCGCCGCCCTGGATCACTTGGCGGACGAGTTGTGGATTGGTCATGCGTGTCGCCACTCGGGTCAGGTCAGGACCGCGGTGCCCTCCTTCGCCCGCGATAGAATGACAATTTCGGCATTGTTTGTCTTGAAAGACGACTGCCCCCTGCAATTCGAGCGGGGTTCGACCTTTGACGTACTCCGCTTTTATGGGCAACCCACTCCACGCCTCCATATGGGGCGACCAAGGTCCGGTGATTGCCTCGTACGTCAGCATGCCGACACCCAAGTAACTCAAAACGACGATTGCGATCGCTATCGGCCGGCGACTCCAATGTTTTTCGCCTTCATTCGTGATGAACGGAAGCGCGAATAAGAACAGGGTGGCAATGGTCGGAAAAATGAAAAAGAGAAATACCTCCGAACCGTTGGGCAATAATGCTGCTGCGGCGAAGAGCCAAAGGAAGGGGTAATCCGGTTTCGCCTCAGGAATAACCAAGGGCGGGTCCGCTGGGATACCGGGACCCTTTGGTCCGATAAAAAGCGCGAGCGCTACGATGACCAAAAGAAGGATCCCGTTGGCGACGACATCCTTGTTGATGACGGCCGCGAACGGCACGCCTTCGCGCTTAATGATGCCATGATAATGCTGCTCGTAGGTCGCCCGTTTTACCAGCACGCCCGGCTTCGGTTGCTCATTGATTCCTTTTCCAAGGACAAGGCGCAAATGGACGCTGACGAAGGCGAGGAGACTGCCCGGCAGAATAAAAACATGCAGCGCAAAGAAACGAGATAGAGCGTCAGTCCCGATAATCGGTCCGCCTAACAAAAGATGGACGACAGCATCGCCAATCACCGGGATCCGGCCGGCAACCGCCGCTCCGATTCCGACACCCCAATAAGCGTCGGAATCAAATCGCATGACTTGGCCGCTGAACGCTAAGCCCAGAGTCAAGAACATCAGGACGATTCCGGACATCCAGGTCAGTTCACGTGGATACTTGTAGGCGCCCCACAGGAATACTTGGGTCATGTGACACACCATCACGATGACCATCATGGTCGATCCCCAGTAATGCATGCCGCGCAAGACCCAGCCTAGCGGCTCCGTGTAGTTCAGGATCTCCAGGCTGTGATAGGCTTCAGCCGCTGACGGTACATATGACATCGCCAGGAAAGTGCCGGTAACGATCTGGATAACGAAGCAGGTGAGCGTCATGCTCCCGAACGTATAAAACCAGCTGCCGGTGCTTTTCGGAACCGGATGCCCGGCCGTCTGCTCCCAGAGTTTGACGATATGCAGCCGCCGCTCGAACCAAAGGGCCACATTTTTCAGCGTCGACATCGTAGACATAAGCTAGACAGGATCCGCTAAAGTTGGGAGGACGCCGGCTTTGACCAGCAATTCACCTTTTTCTACCTTATGTTCATAGTGGTACAAGCCACGAGGCGGTGGACCGGCCGCATGGCTACCATCTTCGTAAAACGCGCCACCGTGACAGGGGCAAAGAAACAGCTTCGACTGCTCAAACCAACGGACGGGACAGCCGAGATGGGTGCAATTGATTGCGAAAATCGTAAAATCATCGCCGTGGGCTCGCTTAACCCAGCAAGGGATATGGGCGGTGTCACCATCCGCTTGGGTGCGATAAGGATTCATGAAAACCGCCATCCGGGTCGTCTCCTCAGGAAATTGGTCAATCGACCCGAGTGAGACCCAGGTCCGCGGTTTCTTTTGGACAATAGCGGAGATAAAGTAACCGATGATGGGGATGCCCACGAGCGCCGCGGCGATCGCGTTAATGCCTGCCCCCAATTTCAACAGGAAATCGCGCCGGGTTGCCCTGTAGTCGTACTTGGGCATTTCATGTGCACTACCTTCGTTTGGATCACTGGAAGCCATGGTCTATTGAGAAGAACCGTTTGCGGTTGGTGAAACTGCTGCATTAGCTTCCTGGTGTGTTAGCCGATGTGAAGCTAACCAGGCGATCACATCAGCGATATCTTCGGGCGACATCGGATGGTCTTTTACGAATTCCTGGTAATTCGGCATGCCTAGCTCCGGGCGGCCGCCAATGAGGACGCTTCGCAGGTATTGGTCGGAAACCAAATGCAGATAGTCCGGGTTAACGACCGAGCCGGCTTTTTCTCCTCCCTGACCGGCTTGGCCATGACAGTTAGCACAATATTGATTGTACACTTCCGAGCCGTGCGTGGCGTTTCCCAGCGCGGCGGAATAGGGAGGAAGGTTCTGGGTTTGAGCGGCCTTACTAGCTAGGGTGTTAACGATGATGTCCACCTGCTCGTCGGTCAGATCACCGCCGTTAGCCTTAGCGAATCCCGGCATGGCAGTTCCCTTGAGACCTTCCGCGACGAGCTTCCGTAGAAAGTCTTTGGGAACCAAAGCTAAATAGAGAGGATTCTGCACCGAGATGGCCGGCCCAATGGAAGTGTCATCTCCGTGGCAAGCACTGCAATTCGCGCCAAATAACGTCTTGAAATCTTTAACTGATTCGGGCGGCTGCCAACGGTCGCTTTCCTTCGGCTTACCCGGTAATTGATCGCATCCGGAAACCGCCACCAGACCGGCGGTGAAACAGGCATAGACTAAGATGCTTGGCCAAGAGAGGTTCATTTATTCTCTTCTTCTGCTTCCATTGCGTGCACGCCCATGCGCGCCGCTAGCGACCAGTTTTGCATGGTCTCAACTTTTTGAGATTTGAAGACCACGTAACCGCCAACCAAACCGAACGAAATCTGACAGATAATAAACCAAACCCAGTCGACATGCGTTGCCAATGCCGGGTTAACGATATCGAACATTGGGTACAGCATGGCGGTCCAGATCAATGGAATGATAATGCCGCCCCAAAACCATTCATAGCGTGCAGGCAACATGGGCAAGAGAACCGTGTAGAGCATGCCGACCAGAACCGACAATACGCCATGACTTAATACGGCGATGAGGAACGCAGATAGATGAAACTCATTCAAAGTCGCCGTATTTGCCGACTCCATAGTAGGCAATCCGGCAGCTGCCAGCAGATTGATCGGATACCAGATGCTGTGCTGAAAGACCAGGCCGTACAACATCGCTAAGATCGCCATAGCGGCGCCCCCGGCCAGGCCGCCCGTGATGCCGGCAGAATAGCGGTGAACGCGCATTGGGTAGTAGGCTCGGTGGCCGCCGGCACCCAATGACAGGTGACTAATTCGTCGCGGAGAGACCTTGATCGGCGCCGCCCGTTTGGCCGGTTCGGCGAAGGGTACCATCTCGTGATTGGGTAAAGGGAACAGCTCGCGAAACCAGCCAATGCCGCCAATGAGTGACAGCAGCACCCCGACAACAGCCACAAAAATGCTAGTGACAAAGCCGCCGGCGATTAACATGACGCCCAGAGCCGTCAGCATCGGCCACGGGGTCGGCGTCGGTAATTCCACGCCGTCTTCGTGATGAGCATGTTCCTGTTCTGCGTCCATAAATATTAGGATTGCGTACCGATGATATAGACAACGGTTACCACGACGGCCCAGATCCCATCCACAAAGTGCCAGTACCAAGAGATCATCTCGATATGTTCGTGATGACGATGCTGGATGTTACCCGTCAAACTAGCTACCAGGATGATACCTAACAGAAGCAAGCCGACTATCACGTGGCTGGCGTGCAGACCGACCAGGGAATAGAAGGTAGAACCAAATAGATTGGTGCTGAGGGTCAGTCCATCGTGATAGATGAGATGGTACCACTCCGTGCCGGTGTAAATCAAAAAACCTGCCCCCAGCAGCATGGTAATCGCCCACCAGATGTGGAATCCGGTTAGATCATTCTTTTTTAGACGCTGTTCCGCTACCACCACCGTGCCGCTGCTGGAAAAGAGCAAAAACGATCCTAACCAGGGGAACTCGAGCACCTCCCTGGGATAAGGTGGGTTTAAACTCTTCCCGATGTAGAACAGGTAAGCCACCACGAAGATAGTGAAGAGGGCTGATTCGGTCAGGATTACCAGGATTATCCCAACCTTGCGCGGGGAGGGTAGTTGCCACTCCGTTTCAGCGGCTGCGTATGGTTCGGTACTCACAGGTTTCTTATTTAAGAGTTATTCGAACTTCCAATCCGGATCCTCGGGATGTTTCAGGTCCCACAAGGGGCGCCGGCTGCGTACCTCCGGCAGCTGCTCGAAATTGTATTCTGGCGGTGGCGATGAAGTTGTCCACTCCAAGGTCCAGGCATCCCAGGGATCGTCTCCGGCGATCTTACCCCTTCGAGCTGACCAAACCATATTAACAATGAAGAGAATGGCTCCGATTCCTTGAATGATTGCTCCGATAGTGGAGAGCATATTAAGGAACTCCCAACCCCGACCTGCCTGGTAAGTGTAAATGCGCCGCGGCATGCCGAGAAAACCCAGGAAATGTTGCGGATCGAAGGTGAGATGAAATCCGATGGTAAATACCCAAAAGTGCCAAAGACCGAGGCGGGTATTGAGCATGCGGCCGGTCGCTTTGGGGAACCAATAATAAAAGCCTGCAAAAACCCCGAAAACGATTCCCCCAACAATGACGTAGTGAAAGTGGGCGATAACAAAATAAGAATCGTTGAGCTGCCAATCAAAAGGGGCGCAGCCCAGCATTATCCCGGTTAGCCCCGCGATCAGAAATTGGAAAAGAAAAGCGATGCAGAAAAGCATCGGAAGCTCGAAGCGCAGTTTGCCGCCGAACATCGTGCCTAGCCAATTGAAGATTTTTATCCCGGTAGGAATCGCGATGACAAAGGTGGCAAACGCGAAGAACGTGATGCTGAACGAGTCCATCCCGATCGTAAACATGTGGTGAGCCCACACGCCCGCGCTGATGAATCCGATCATGACGCTGGCTGCCACCATCATCGGATAACCGAAGATCGGTTTCCGGGAAAAGACCGGGATCACTTCCGAGACGACGCCGAATGCCGGTAACACGAGAATATACACTTCCGGGTGGCCAAAGATCCAAAAGAAGTGCTGCCACAACACTGGGGAACCGCCGGCCTGGGCTTCAAAAAACTTCGCCCCAAAGAAGCGTTCCAAAACCAACATGATCTGCGCAGCCGAGAGCGGCGGCATAAACATGACCACCAGAAACATCGTCACCAGGACCAGCCAGGTGAACAATGGCATCCGGTAAAGGGTCATCCCCTTGCAGCGATAACAAAAGATCGTCACCATCACATTCACGCCGCCGGTGATACTGCCGACGCCACTGATCAGAAGACCAAGCGACCAATAATCGATATTGTTACCAGGCGAGAAGGCGCGAGAAGTGAGCGGAGCAATCGCGAACCAGGAGGCATCGGGCGCCGCTCCGGTTCCATACAAACCGGGACCGGCGACGTAGCTTAAGAAAAGAAAACACCCTCCGAAAAAAGTCGCCCAAAACGAAAAGGCGTTCAGACGTGGGAACGCCATGTCTCTAGCCCCGATCTGAAGCGGCACGACGTAGTTGGCTAGTCCGAAAACCATGGCCATGGCGAAGAAAAAAATCATCGTCGTGCCATGCATAGTGAATGCGCCATTGAAGGATTCAGGGTCCATCACGTGGTTGTTCGGCACCGCTAATTGCAACCGAATGAGCGACGCCAGAATGCCGCCCGCGATGAAGAATAGCCAACCCATCCCGAGGTACATGAACCCCAACTTTTTGTGGTCGACCGTAAAGATCAGGTCCTGAATCCAGGCGGTCATGGTACCGTGCTCATGCCCGGGAGGAGCCGGCGTGAGTTCCGTACCGATTTCTTTTAGCGTGGAAGTGCTATTCGCCATAACGGATCACTTTAGGGTTCGGAGGTAGGCCAAGATTGCGACGACCTGGCGGTCGTTGAGCTGCATATCCGGCATCAAACAGCCCGGTTTCAAAACCTGGGGATCATGGAGCCAACTCCGAAGATTTGCGTCGTCGTTGGGCGCAACTCCCGATCCAAGGGTTGCCCGGCTAGAGAAATGGGTTAAATCCGGTCCGAAGGTCCCAGTTGCCCGCGTGTTTTCAATCGTGTGACAGGTTCCGCACGAATTCGAAATGAACTGGCGCTGGCCTTCGGCGGTTTGCGGGTCAGCATCCGGAGCTTTTTTCTGCGATTCCAGCCATTTCTGATAAACGTCCGGTTGATCGACAATGACTCGGATCAGCATGTTGGCATGCTGTTGACCGCAGAGCACCGTGCAGTTCCCTAGATAGATCCCAGTGGCATACGGTTCTATCCACATCGTGTTCCGATAATTCGGAACCAACATCTTTTTCCCGTTCAACTGTGGTACCCAAAATCCGTGAATGACGTCGGCAGACTCCAGGATCAATTGGGTCGGCACCCGATTCTTGCGATCGCTAAGCGGCACATGAATTTCGTTTGCCGTGACCACATCATGTTTCGGGTAACGGACCTCCCACCAGAACCGGTGTCCAATGATCCGAATCTCCTCTGCCGTGTCCGGCATCTTAGGATGTTCGATCTCCCCAATCGTCCGGGCGGTTACCAGGACCAACATCACCACGATCAAGATCGGCGGTACGGTCCAGGCAAGTTCGATGGCGGCGCTACCGTAAACCTGAGGCGGTTCTTCGCGATCATCCTCTGGCCCGCGATGCCGATACCGGATTATCGCGTAGGTCAGTAGCCCGGCCACCACTAGAAAAATCCCGGCGCACACGGCCAGCACCAATAGCGAGATCTGATAGAGAGTCTCAGCCGGGGCCGATAATGGATCGAAAATGTTTTGGATCGCGCGGATCGTTGAATCTTGAGCGCGAGCCGCGGATGCCGCTAACAGCAGCGAACCGAATGCCGCCAACGTAAATCCCGAAAGTGGCCAGCGCCGTCCCAAGCCACTAGTCGCAAGCGAATACCTGTATTGATTGTTGAGCACGATTCCTGTCCTGCAATCTTCTTTACCTACGCTTCGATCGCGTAGCAACCAAACTCCTTGGTGACTAGGTGCGTATTTTCTTTTTTCATGGTCTGCTCATTCCGTCCATTAGTTTTTCTAATAAAGAGCAGATTTTTCGAACTGAACGCTTCAGCCTTGGTTGAACGATCTTTCGCGTTGATTTGTGATCTGCGTTTCGACTCACCGCACCCTTCACCACGTTGTGTGCCAGATCAGGCGGCGAGGTCTTCTCCCTAGATTTCCTGGGGTTACTCAGACAACCGATGCAGACAGCGCGCGAACGAAATTTCGGACTTGCGGATTGCGCGTCTGCTAGTTCGAACCTTCCGACGGTGCGACCGCAAGAGATGCTCAATCTTTTGCGGATTTCGGATAATCGGGAAGTGGCGGTAGGGACGAGCAGGAGAGACTAACTCGCAACCCCAAAGCCAGGAGGGATCGCGTCCCCGCCCAACGTCGGTAGGGCGAAAATCTCGGCGCGCCATAAGTCGTTTCTGCCCAAGAGTTGGCCGCGCCGGATTTGAGCCACGCCGTGCGGGTACCACCTCTCTGGCTCGGCACGTCTCTTTTCGACAACTCTCGACGCAACAACACGTGCCACGGCTCAAACCCGGCGCGATTAACCCTGCAACGTGGCTGCTCGGAAGTGGCGGGTCCCCCGACCCTCGACTCGCGGCCGGTTGGAAACAAGTCGTCGGTGTTTTCCGAATCCTGGGCGCCACTTTCGAGGACGAGGACGAGGACGAAGGACGAGGACGATCATAGGCTGGCGCCTCTTGCGCGAAAGGGCGCCCTGAGGTAAGGGACTGTTTCTCCTTTTTGGCGGCGTCGGCCCTTCGACGCGGCCGTCTCCGAATACCATGAACCTCGATTTTCGATACACCAAAGACGGGCTCATTCCGGCCATTGTTCGCGAAGCGGAAGCTCCGGGCCGAGTGTTGATGTTAGCTTGGATGAACCGAGACGCAATTGATCGTACCTTGGAGTCCGGGTTTATGCATTATTGGAGCCGGTCCCGGCAAAAGCTTTGGCAAAAAGGGGAGACTAGCGGCCATAAACAAAAGGTGATTCGCTGGTTCACTGACTGCGATCTGGATACTCTCCTGTTTGAGGTCGAACAGGTGGCGGGCGCTTGCCATACCGGCTACCGTTCTTGTTTCTTTCAAGAGCTGGATTTGCGTGGTTTCCCCAAGGAAATCGCAGAAACAAAAGTCTTTGATCCGGATGAGGTTTATCAAGAATGACAACAGCCCCACTTTATCCTCCGCGGGATGAGTTCCGTAAACTTGCCGAGCGCGGCAAGTTGATCCCGGTCTATACCGAATTTGTAGCCGATTATGAGACGCCGGTCGGGGTGTTGGAAAAGATTGATGACGGTCGCCGTTCTTTTCTTTTGGAGTCGGCCGAGACCAGTGATCATGTCGGCAGATACTCTTTTCTAGGAAGTTCGCCCCGAGTCTATTTCGAAAGCCGCGGCACGAAGATCCGGATAGAAGAGAATGGCACGGTCCGCGAGTTCGAGACTGAAAGCGATCCGTTAGCCGAACTCAGGCAATTGATGGACCGGTACTCGTTTGTTTCGTACCCCGGATTGCCGCCGTTTGTGGGTGGCGCCGTTGGGTTCATCGGCTACGACGTCGTTCGCTTTTTTGAACCAACGGTGACGCCGTCTCCGCCCGATCAGTTAGACGTTCCGGACTCGGTTTTCATCATCACCGACACCTTTCTGGTATTCGACCACCGGTTCCGGCGGCTGAAAATCTTCGCGCCTGCTTTAATCGATGAGAAAGGGCCGGATGCAGCTTACGAAGAGGCTAGCGCAAAGATCGCCAAGATCATCGAGCGGCTAGAATCGCCAACTCAATCGCGGTTGATGAACGCTGCTCAGGTAGCGCCGCATCTTGCGCCGCAATCTAACACGGATCGGGAGGAGTTCTGTGACATCGTGCGCCGGTGCCAGGAACATATTCGGGCTGGAGACGTGTTTCAGATTGTTCCTTCGCAACGTTTCCAAGCGAATTATGAGGGCAGTCCGCTCTCGCTTTACCGCTCCTTGCGCTTCGTTAACCCGTCTCCCTACATGTTTTATCTGCGCCTGGGAGAGACTTTCTCGCTGGTCGGCAGTTCGCCCGAAGTTCATGTGCGGCTGCGCGATCGGAAAGTCGAGATCCGTCCTTTGGCTGGCACTCGCCGTCGGGGCGCTACTCCGGAAGAAGATCAAGCGTTGGCGGCTGAGCTATTGAAGGACCCGAAAGAGCGCGCCGAACACCTTATGCTGGTCGACCTGGCTCGCAACGACGTTGGCCGAATCTGTGAATTTGGGTCGATCAAGGTCAGCGACTTCATGACGATCGAGCGGTACAGCCACGTGATGCACATCGTCTCTAATATAGAAGGCGAATTGAAGTCCGGCTGCGATGCCGACGATGTGATGCGGGCGACTTTTCCGGCCGGAACCGTATCCGGAGCGCCCAAAGTACGAGCAATGCAGCTGATCAACCACTTCGAGAAAGGGAAACGCGGGGTTTATTCCGGCGCTATCGGCTATTTCGGGTTCGACGGAAACCTCGATTCTTGTATCGCTTTGCGAACGATCGTTTTGAAAGACGGAGTTGCTTTTGCGCAGTCCGGCTGCGGAGTAGTCGCAGATTCGGTCCCTGAAGCCGAGCACCAAGAATGTGTCAATAAAGCGATGGCTTTATTCCGAGCGATTGAAAGGGCTCAAGCCATTATATGATGTTGATCATCGACAACTACGATTCCTTTACCTACAACCTCGTCCAGTATTTTGGCGAGTTAGGTGCCGATCTCGTCGTCAAACGGAACGATCAGGTTACGCTGGATGAGATCGCGGAAATGCATCCAGACCGGATCTGTATCTCGCCGGGACCAGGAACACCGCTCGATGCTGGAATCAGTAACGAGCTGATTCTGCGGTTCGGACCTACCACCCCGATTCTAGGGGTTTGTTTAGGGCACCAATGTATCGGCCATGTTTTCGGCGGTGAAGTGGTGCGGGCCGACCGGATCATGCATGGGAAAACTTCCCAGATCATGCACGAAGGCGATGGCGTCTTCCGTCGCTTATCCAATCCGTTCGAAGCAACCCGATATCACTCATTGATCGTGCGACGGGAAACCTTGCCGCCAGATCTAGAGGTCACGGCGGAGACGACCCAGCGAGAAATCATGGGCCTTCGCCACCGCCGCTACCCGATTCAAGGTGTTCAGTTTCATCCCGAATCGATCATGACTTCCGTCGGCAAACAGCTGCTGACAAATTTCCTGAACACGTAGGGAGGGGGCGCGCGCTGGGAGGGGAGCCGCTTTGTAGGGTGGCAGTTCTATCGGTTGATCAAGGAGGCGGCTCCCGGGAACTGCCCGGGATGCGGAATTTACCGGTGGTCTCGAATTTATTTGTGCGACGACGGAATTCCGGAGGCGTCGGGCTGAGATAATACGCCGGGCAGTTCCCGGGAGCCGCCTCCCTGGTCAACCGATAGAACTGCCACCCTACAAAGCGGCTCCCCTCCCATCGCCCACCAATCACCAATCACCAATCACCAATCACTTTTCACCTCCCACCGCACGCGACCTCAGTTAGATTCCACTATGGTTCCACCCGATAACCGCTACCCGGTAGTGATTCTAGGCGGCGGCTTTGCCGGCGCTTATTGTGCCCGCGCTCTAGCCAAATTTTACGGAGACCAAGGACCGGCTACAACGGCTCTACTGGCTGACCAGAACTTCATCCTGTTCCACCCGATGTTGGCGGAGGTAAGCGGCTCGTCCATTTCTCCGATCGATGTAGTTAATCCGTTGAGACGATTTTGTAAGCATACGTCGATCTTTCTAGGGGAGGTGCAAGACATCGATCTGGCGGCTAAGCGGATCAGTTTCTCGCCGGGGCCATTTGTTCGGGAGGCAACGCTCGGGTTCGAGCATTTGGTGTTAGCGGTCGGAAGCGTTGTCGATACTAGCCGGGTGCCCGGCATGGCGGAGCATGGCTTCCTGTTTAAAAACGTGGGCGATGCGATCAAATTAAAGACCAACGTCCTGCGTCGACTCGAAGAAGCGGGCTCCACCCCCGACGAATCGGCTCGAAAACGCCTGCTCACCTTTGTCGTGGTCGGCGGCGGCTATTCCGGGGTGGAGACGATGGGCCAATTGGTCGACCTGATCCGCGGTGTCCATAAACTTTACCCCCGACTACAAACCGCCGAGTTTCGCTTCGTTCTCGTGCATAGCGGTGAATTCTTGCTGCCCCAGATCGGAAAAGAGCTTGGCACCTATTGTGAGGAACAACTGCGTAAGCGGGGGGTCGAGATTCTGTTAAACGGCCGGGTGACCGCGATTACCGCAGAGCGAGCAATTTTGAACGGAAATCAAGCGATCGAAACTAATACCGTTGTGACGACCGTTGGAAACGCGATTAGTCCGATCATCAAGAAACTGATCGATCGTTATCATTTCGCCAGTGACCATGGCCGCTTGACGACCGAGATGACGATGCGGCTTCCTGGGTACGAAAATGTATGGGCGGCGGGCGATTGCGCGGCGGTTCCTGACGCCGGCGGCCAGACGGCGCCAGCTACCGCTCAGTTTGCCATGCGACAAGGCACAGTACTTGGCAAGAATCTGGTCGCAGTTCGCCAAGGCCGGTCCCCTGTGCCGTTCAGCTATCAATCGATGGGGGAGATGGCGTCACTCGGTCACATGAGTGCGGTTGGCAAGGTGCTAGGCCTCAGAGTCTCCGGCTTCGTCGGCTGGTTAATGTGGCGAGCAACCTATTTATACAAGCTGCCGGGTCTGGAGCAGAAATTGAAGGTTTTCATTGCCTGGAATTTGGATCTTCTATTTCCGCGGGACATTAGTCTGCTCGATATCAAGCCGACGGAAATGGTCGGCCGGATGCATTTCGAGACGGGGGATCCCGTTTTTCATATTGGCGATCCACCATTCTCTTTTTACCTGATTGAGAAAGGTAAGATATCGCTCTCCAATGAAACCGATCCGGCCAGAACGCTGGTTCCAGGGCAACACTTTGGCGAACGTGAGCTGCTAGAGAACGTCCGCCGTCAATTTAACGCGACTGCCGTTGAACCATCGACCTTGCTGGCGATGGACCGGCATACGTTCGAAGCTCTTACGCGGAATAGTCTGGCGATCGGGTATTTTTTGAACCGGAGCTCGGTCCGCTACCTGACCTTGGCGGAACGGAAGGCGATCGCGGAGCGAATCCCGCCCGAGATGGCAGCAAAATCGGTAGAGCAATTTGCACGATCTAACCCGGTTAGCCTACAAAATAGCTCGACGGTGGCGGATGCGCTCCTAGTGTTCCACGACAATAACGCGGCGATGTTGCCCTTGGTCGACGCAGAGCAAAAGCCGGTGGGCTGGCTCCGCTTAGACGTCGTCTTTGATGAATTGCACCTCGGCAAAGTCACCCTCCAGGATCTAGTAAGCCAGCTCCTGATTCTACCGGCCGAGACGGTGGCGGCAGGGGATTCGATTGAGGCTGCGGCGCTCCGATTCGCCCAAACCCCCGACCGCGAGCTGGTTGTAGCCGACGAAAAAGGCCGTTTTACCGGGACGTTGCGCCTCCTGGATCTAGTTGTCGCCGCCATGCAATATAAGCAAGACCATGTCGCCGAGACATTTTTATCCGAGTAATCGTGAAGATTTTTCGCAACTTTGGACCATAGTTGCGTATACATTTAGACAAAAAGAAAGCTGCTTGATTCCGGGATTTTTGGTATTGAGAAGGTGAATTTATGTCAAAGCTTCAATCACTTCGAGAAGCGCTGGTTGTATCGCCGGCGAACATCCCGTTGCTGATGCTCTATGCGCAGGCGTGTATCGATGAGCTTAGCTTTGACGAGGCGCGCCGGGCATACGAACAAGTGCTGGCGCTCGAGCCCGAGCGTGTACAGGCAAAGCTTGGTGTCGCTCAGTTGCTCCAACTGACGGGACACATTTCGGAGGCAGTTGTTCGGACCGAGGCGCTGGTCCAAGCGGATCCGAAACTGGCGGAAGGCTGGTTACTGCTCAGTCGCCTGGAACTCGCTGATGGTGATCGTCGATCTGCGGCTGATCATTACCAAAGAGCGCTTCAACTTCGACCGGCGTTGAAAGATCTCGCCTTAGAAAAACTGGTCGGTCTCTTTAACCGAGCCGCTCCCAGCACAACCGGCCCGGCGGAGAAAGCCCCTTGGTCGCCAGACGAGGATGACGGTGATTACAGGGATGAAGAGGATGATTACTTGTCAGCGGAGTCATTTACCGATGAGGTGAGCCGGCCAGTTACCTCTTTTGCCGATGTCGGCGGTATGGAAGAGGTAAAAGAGGAGATCCGGATGAAGATTATTTATCCGCTTCAAAACCGTGACCTCTTTCGCGCCTACGGTAAGAAATTAGGGGGCGGCGTCTTGCTTTATGGGCCACCGGGATGCGGCAAGACCCTGATCAGCCAGGCGACTGCCGGCGAGATCCGATCGAATTTCATTTCGGTTGCTCTTCACCAGATTTTGGATCTCTACATCGGGAACAGTGAGAAAAACTTGCATCAACTGTTCCAGATCGCGCGAGATCATGCCCCGGCGATTCTCTTTTTCGATGAAGTAGACGCGCTCGCAGCTGACCGAAAAGACTTACGGGAAAGCGGCATGCGAACGTTGATCAACCAGTTCCTGGCGGAAATGGATGGCAATGTGGCCAACAACGAAGGGATTCTTATCCTGGGCGCGACCAACGCGCCTTGGCATCTTGACGCTGCTTTTCGCCGCCCGGGCCGGTTTGATCGAATCATTTTTATTCCACCGCCTGATGAGGATGCTCGGATCGCCATTATCGAGTTAATGGCCAAAGAGAAACCGGTAGAACGACTCGATGTCGCTACATTGGCGCGGAAGACTAAAGGGTTCTCCGGTGCCGACATCAAAGCGATGTTCGATGTTACAACGGAACAGGCATTAGCTCGGGCGATGCGAGAAGGCCGGGTTGTTCCGCTAACTACGGAAGATCTGCTGCAAACCGCTCGGGATCTGAGGCCTTCAACCAAAGCCTGGTTTGAAAGCGCCAAAAACTATGCCCTCTATGCTAACCAAAGCGGTTTTTACGACGACGTGCTTTCCTTCCTGAATATTCGAAAATAAACTGCATCCGGTTCTAATCGTACTGCGTCTTTTTCTTCAACTCGGCGATGAATACGGCCCTCCAACGCGCAATGGTCTTGATTGAGCAAGGACGACTTTGCGAGGCGGAGCCTTTCCTGAGAGATGCAATCGAGCGCGATCCGCACAATGCTCGAGCGTTTTTCTTACTGGCCTGTTGCCTGACGAAGCAGCCAGAAACTTATCGGGAAGCGGAACGAGCGATCGACGAGGCGTTACGTTTGCGGCCGAACGATCCCCTGATTCACTGCCAACGTTCGTCGATTCTGGTTTTATTATACCGGCCGAAAGAGGCACTAGCCGCGGCTCGTGAGGGGCGCCGGCTTGACCCTGGGATTCCTCAACCTTATGCCGCGGAAGGCGCTGCGCTCTTGGCTGTCGGGAGAACCGCTGAAGCGGAGTCGATGGCACGCCAGGCGTTAGCGATCGACCCGGAGTATGAGCCGGCCGGGAATCAGTTGTCCCATGCGCTGCGTTTACAAGGCAAACTAATCGAAAACGAGCAGCAGATAAGAGCGCTCTTGGCTAGGAACCCTGAGAACGAGCGGACCCACGTGGCAGCTGGATGGTCAGCCTTGCAGCGCGGCAGAGCCTGCGAAGCCGAGAAACATTTCTTCGAGGCGCTCCGTTTGAAACCGGATGCCGACTATGCCCGCGAAGGATTACTCACCGCGTTTCGCGCGCGTTCGCCTCTCTACCGGATCTATCTTTACTATTGTTTGAACCTCGAACGGATGCGGCATTATTGGCGTTGGCCGTTCATCCTCGGGCTGCTTTTGCTTTCGCGTCTGGTGGCCGGTGTATTCATGGGCGTTTACGCGCCGATCGGTTGGGGACTAGTTCTGATGTACGTGCTGTTCGGTCTATGGATCTGGGTTGCCCGAAGCGTTGGCAATTTATTCCTTTTATTTGATAACTTTGCTCGCCGGGCGCTGCGGCCTTCGGAGAAATGGGAAGCCTGTGTCGTTGGAGGTGGCGTCTTGCTCGGCTTACCGATGTTCGCGGCCGGTTTATGCCATCATGATGTCGCGCTCCTGTTAGGAGTGACCCTGCTCGGAAGCGCGTTCCCGATGTCGCTGGTCTTTACCAATCCGTCCCGATTCGGCCGGATTCTGTTTATGATCTGCGGCAGCCTGGTCTATCTGCTCGGCTTGCTTGGCTTGTTCTGTCTGGAGTCCGAGTTCGATGTCCAAGACACGCTCGCAGCCACCGCCTTCTGCGCGGTGATCTTGATCTCCGTCGGAACCACCTGGCTCGGCAATATCCGCCGCCTGCGCCAAGCGTAGTGAAGACGTGATTGGTGATCTGGGATTGGTGACGGCACTGGGAATTGGCGACCGCGTGCTGGGAGGGGAGCCGCTTTGCAAGGTGGCAGCTCTACCGGACGTTTAACAGGCGGCTCCCGGAAACAACCCAGCGCAACATGCTCGCCCAGTGCTTCTGGTCCGAAACCAATTGATTGAGGCGCACCCGTAGAACTAAAAAGCGCTCGGCTATTCGCGGGAGCCGCCTGTTAAACGTCCGATAGAGCTGCCACCCTGCAAAGCGGCTCCCCTCCCAGCGTGGTCACCAATTTCCAGCGCGGCACCAATTTCCAGCGTGGTCCCAATTCCCAGCGCGGTCACCAATCACCAATCACCTTTCACCAATCACGTCTTCACTTCCCACTCACCGCCACTTCCCCGAACGCTTCCGACAAAACCACAGCCGCTCGTTCGCGCGCTTCCTCCAACAGTACCTCCCGGCGAAGCTCGAGACTCAGGGACGTCATCCGAACCCCGACTAATCCGCAAGGCGTGATGGACAAAAAACCGGTGAGATCGGAGGCCACATTTAAGGCGAAGCCGTGCATGGTGATCCAACGACGCACCCCGATGCCGATGGAAGCTATTTTCCGGTTTTCGACCCACACGCCGGTCTTCCCTTCAGAATAGCCGGCCTCGATACCATAAGTTTCAACCAATTGGATCACGGCGGTCTCCAAGCGTCGCAGAAAAGCGTGCAGATCCTTGCCGCGTCGCTTTAAATCGAGAATCGGATAACCGACCAGTTGACCAGGGCCGTGATAGGTAGCTTGGCCGCCGCGATTGATCTCAAAAACCGGGTGGGGGAGATACTGAAGATTACCGAGACTCGATTTGTCCGGACGCCGGCCAATCGTATAGACCGGCTCATGTTCCAGGAGAAAGAGAGTCTCTTCACCGGTGCGTTCACAATGTTCCAGAGCTTCTGATTGCACGGTCAACGCATCAGAAAATGCGATTCGACCTAGCCAAACTACTTTCATAACATTCGTACGGGGCGGACTGCATGGAGCGGAGAATCTTGCATCTGCAGGTGGGTTAAACCGATAGCCAGGGCATCGGCGGCGTCTGATTGAGGGTTGTCAGTCAACCCGAGAAGCGCTCTTACCATGAACCCAACCTGGTTCTTTTGTGCGCTGCCGGTTCCCACGATCGCCTGTTTAACGCGCTTCGGTGGATATTCGTAGATATTGAGGCCGTGCTGCGCTGCCGCTAATAAAGCCGATCCTCGGGCTGCACCCAAAGTCACCGCCGTTCTGGAATTCTGTACGAAAATCACACTCTCTACCGCGCAGACTTGCGGCCGATGCAAGTCGATCAGTTCGGATACCTGCCGGTGAATCTCCACCAGGCATTGAGACATCGAAACATCCGCCCGGATTTGAATGACGCCGTAAGCCAACGAACGAATCTTTTGCTCCTGCTTTTCCAGGATCGCGAATCCGGAATTTCTGAGCGCCGGATCGAGAGCTAAAAGACGCATTTGTACATTCTATCGCACGTAGGGCCTGGAGTACAGGTGCCGGTGTCGCCGGCCCCGAATAATCGTCCTCGTCCTCGTCGTCGTCCTCGTCCTCGTCCTCGAAAATGCGCCGATTCTCAAACTGCTACTGGTGGTGATCTGTCCAACGCGAGACCGGCTCTGCGGCACTTCCCAACGCTGGGAAGAATCACCCTTTCGAGGACGAGGACGACGACGAAGGACGAGGACGATTGGGGCTTGCCCCTTGCTACAACTCTGACCAATGCAAAACGACTTTCCCGGATTGGCCCGACTTCATCAACGCGAACGCTTCTTCAAACGCGGTGTACGGAAATCGATGCGTAATGATCGGGGTGATATTCAACCCGGATTGAATCATCGCGGTCATCTTGTACCAGGTCTCATACATCTCGCGTCCGTAGATACCTTTGATGGTGAGGCCGTTGAAGACAACCAGGTCCCAATCGATCGCAACTTCTTTGGATTGTATTCCCAGGAGCGCGATCTTGCCGCCATGGCACATTGCGCTGAGCATGTCGTTTAAAGCCTCGCCGTGTCCGGACATCTCTAAGCCGACATCGAAGCCCTCTTTCATTCGGAGATCATGCATCACTTGCTTCAAGCTGGTGGCGCGTGGATCGCAGGCGACCGTGGCCCCCAATTGCTGGGCCAGGTTCAACCGGTAGGGATTCACATCCGTGATCACGACATGGCGGGCGCCGGCATGTCTAGCGATAGCGATCGCCATCAGGCCGATCGGACCAGCGCCCGTGATCAAAACGTCTTCTCCTAAAACATCAAACGAGAGAGCCGTATGCACGGCGTTCCCCAATGGGTCAAAGCAAGAGAGCACCTCCAGCGGAATACTAGGGTCGGCCGCCCACACGTTAGTCTCCGGTACCACCACCAACTCGGCAAACGCTCCCGGCCGGTTGACCCCGATACCGCTGGTGTTATTGCATAGGTGCCGGCGACCGGCTAAACAATTTCGGCAGCGACCGCAAACGACGTGACCCTCGCCAGTTACGATCATCCCGGCGTGGAAATCATGGACATGGCTGCCCACGCTTTGAATCACCCCAACGAACTCGTGCCCAATGGCCATTGGAGTTGGAATTGTTTTTTGCGCCCAATTGTCCCAATCAAAAATGTGAACATCGGTACCGCAGATCGACGCTCGAAGAACTCGAATGAGAACATCAAATTCGCCAACCTGTGGAACTGGAACCTCATCAAGCCAAAGGCCGGGTGTGCGCTCCTTTTTCACGAGCGCCTTCATCGTTTGCATAGGGTTAAATAAACGCGGAAAACTCGTTCAAGCCTTCGATTAAGCAAGCGAGGGATGAGGGCCTCCCCAATCGTCCTCGTCCTCGTCATCGTCCTCGAAAGGTCAGCGATTCTCAAACGGCTAGCCATGTGATCAGTCCAAGGCGAGATCTGGATCTGCGCTAATGCCGAGCGCTGGGAAGAATTTGATGTGGTTTCGAAAACGTGCACAGTGGAGTCGATTTTGGGGACAGGCGTCAGAGCGGCTCGTTGTCCCGAAGGGGAAAGAAGCCGCCGCGCTGTCGATAACGGGCCGGAATCGAGCACGGTAGGGCGAAAAACTCGGCGCGGCCACCCGATTCCGCGAAAGCAAGCCCACGGCGCGGCGAGTTTTTCGCCCTACCGGTCGCGAGATCAATGTAGATCCAAGCAGAGCAAAAAAACGCCTTCTTTGCACCGGGCAACCTATCGTGATAAGGGCGGTTCCGACAAAGAAAAACTCCCGACAACCACGAAAACAACTGCTTACGTAAGTGTTCGGGAATAAAAAATCGTCCCCTTTTTTCGTGAGATTTTCAATGCGATTCCGCTTCCACAGCCGCTTAAATAACTGGTTCGCTGCCAGGCAATTATGAGCCGATCCAGTCTTTAAGCCGTTCCGCTGGTGAATCGCTGGCATCGCCGAACCGCATACATCCACTTGCAAATTCGATGCGAATAGTGAATCCGAAGAGAATGTAAATGGGCAGTGGAGAGCTGTGATGTAGTAATTGAGTGCTTTAAACAACGGCCATGGAGGGCGGTTGATATCTCCATTCCCCGTTTACCATCCGGTGCGGGAGGATGCTATGTCTATCGATCTCACCACCCATTTTACTGCCAAGTAAAACCAAAGAAGTAACCAACGGTTAGAAGAATTCGTCTAACCGGAAAATAGGAGAGAAATGAAAAGGAAGATCTTTGCCAAGGAGACGGCTTTCTGCCGGGGTTTGCGGTTAGGAGGGATGACCGCAATCGGCTTATCGCTACTAGGACTTACCAATGCGGCCAACGCCCAACAGTCCACGGGTTTAAGCTCGGCGTTCCTGCCCAGTAAACTATTTCTGCACGACGCCGTAACCTTTAACCAGATCCAGGTAGCAACTGGCCTTAATCGGATCATCAACAACGGCGTTACCGAAACCAGTATTGGTCGTTTTTTGGCGGTACCGGTGGTGTTGCCGCAGGATAGCTTGCCTCTGTTCATTCAAACGCAAGTCGATCTGATTGCGAACACTACGAATGGACTCAATCCGCCAGCGCGCGTTCAGGCGGTGCAATTTGCTTTGGATCAGTTAGCTCCGAATCTATACACTGATTTACCGTTTCTAACGTTTAGCAATACCGAGACGGTGTACGGCAGCCTGGAACAGCGAATGGAAGAACTGCGCTTTGGCGCGGTTAGTCAACCACTGCCACAGGAACCAACGATCACCGGTACCAGCAAAGGCGGTAAAGACATAAAAAATCCCGTAGAGCCGCCGCCGCCGAGCGAACAGAAATGGGGTACGTTTGCCTATCTGAATGGCAAGTTCGGCACGCTCGATTCCGATAACAACGGGTTCGGATTTGACTATCAAGCGGGCGGGGTGGTCATCGGCGCTGACTACCGGCTCACTGACAAGGTAGCCATCGGTATCGCCGGAGGTTACGAGTATGCGAACTTAGATCCAAAGTTTGTCGGTGGCAATGGTAGCGCGAACGCCGGCTATGGAGCCGTCTACACGACCTATGGTGGACCCACGGGTCTCTACGCGGAAGCGATCGGCGGAGCGGGGTACACTTCCTTTGCGATACAGCGCGACGTTCTGGGAACTTCGGCGCACGGTTATCCGGATGCTTGGGATGCCAGCGCCGGTGGTACTTTGGGCTACATGATTAAGCTGACGAACAACCTCGGGTTCGCGCCGTTTGGCCAGCTCTTCTACGATAATTTGTGGAGATCCGGCACTTCTGAGACCGGTTCTATCGCTAGCCTCAACGTCAGCCACGGTTCAGCAGAGACACTCGACACTATCGTCGGTGGAAAGTTAGTCGGATCCTTTTACCTGGGTAGGGTGAGATTGACCAACGTCCTCTGGGCTGGCTACCGGCACGATTATCTGCAGAACGTCTATGCCGTCTCGAGCAGCTTCTTGGACGGCGGCATCGGCAGTTTTGTGACCCAGAGCCCCCGATTCAGCGCCGATAGCATTGTAGCTGGCGCCGGTGTAAATGCAGATATCACTTCGCGGTTCTCAGTCAGTGTTAACTACCAGGCCCAGGCAAATAGCGATTATATCGAAAATCTGTTTACTATGGGCCTAAAGTGTAAGTTTTAGTTGGGTTAGCCAGTAAATTTTCGGTGCTCGAAAGGACAGGACACAGATCATCTGTGTCCTGTTGCGTCTTTGTATTGGATGGCTTAGGAGCGCGGCGTGGCCGCAAGCGTCTCCGGACCCCTTGATGCGCCTCTACCGGACGGCCCGAGTCGAAAACTACGACTTATGGCAGCGTCGCAGCTCGTCGGATTTCGCTGCGAAACCGTTTCATATCGCTATGCCGGATTGGATCGAAGCCGAATGGTAGGGCGAAAAACTCGGCGCGCCCATGACATATTTGGCTCCATGGATCAATCGCGCCGGTTTTGAGCCGCGACCCCTGATTGCTTCCACCATTATCGTCCCGCGCACGAAAAAACGTGTTGGGTGAATCGCGCAAACGGATCGGCCAAACGATGGCCGAAAATGAATCAAGGGTCGCGGCTCAAAACCGGCGCGATTGATCCATCGAACGAAATATGCAATGGGCGCGCCGAGTTTTTCGCCCTACCATTCGCGTCGTGGCGCGCGAGCGGCTGCGTCCGACCCGACGCGGCAAAGGCAAGGTAGTCGGGTTCTGGCTTTACCTAATCAATAACGTCTCACCAATCACCAATCACCAATCACTTCACCCCAAGCCACCTCTCAACAATCAACGCTCACCGATCGTCCCTACTGGTGACCGTTTGTCACGGGACATTGCTCAGCGCGTTTTATTTACGTCACTATCTTTGTATGAAATGGAAATCTTTAATCCTTTCCGCAATCGCGTTGATCGGCTTTAACGCCCTTTACGCGCAGGATGCGGCGACTTCGCCATCGGCTAGCACAGGCGAAAAATGGGGTGGTTCTCACCATCATCATCACCTGGGCTTTTTCTTTAAGGAACTAAACCTAACGGATGCGCAGAAGCAGCAGCTGAAGCAATACTTCTCTGACAACAAACCAGCATTCAAAAGCAACATGCTGAATTTGTTGAAGGCAAAACAAGCGGTTACTACCGCTATGGAGAAGAATCCGATCGATGAAACCACCATCCGTTCGCTGTCGGCGAACGTTGAAAGCGCGCACACGGAACTGACCGTGCAACATGCCAAATTCCACGCTTTCTTGGTTTCAATTCTAACTACGGAACAGAAGCAAACGCTAACTACGCTTGAACAAAAGCGGGATGCGAAGTTGCAAGAGCATATCAGTCATTTCGGCCAGTCGGAGAGCTAGTTCAGGTTAGGAGTGGAAAAAAAAACGGTAGATCGCGCGCCACGAGGCGCGCGGTCTTTTTTTTCGGTAGGGACGAGCTCCCGCTCGTCCGTTGTTCTCGAACCTGAGCGCATGCACAGGCCGGATTCAGCCGTGATCCGTCAATGACGTCCTAAGCGGATGAGCGGGTGCTCATCCCTACCGCTCGATCCAGGCTTTGCAGTTTCGTTTTTTTTGCGGAAGTATCTGTGCATGGAGAACCGGCTTTTAGGTCAAACAGGATTGAGCGTTAGTGAGCTTTGCTTAGGCGCGATGACTTTCGGGCGTCAGAACGAGGCCACAGAGGAAGAGAGCCATGCCATGCTGGACCGGTTCGTTGGCGCAGGAGGAAATTTTATCGATACCGCCAATGTCTATTCAACCGGCCTTTCTGAGGAAATCGTCGGGAAATGGCTACGGCAGCAGAAGCGAGACGACCTCGTCATTGCTACGAAAGTGCGATTCCCCATGGGATCCGGCCCGAATGATCTTGGACTCAGCCGAAAACATATTCTGGCTTCGGTTGAAGCGAGTTTGCAGCGGCTCCAAACCAGCTACATCGATCTTTACCAAGTGCATTGCTGGGACCCGGCGACTCCGTTAGAGGAAACGCTATCGACTTTGAACGATTTAGTTCGGCGCGGAATTGTTCGTTATCTAGGCGTCAGTAACTTCGGCGGTTGGCAACTTCAGCGCGCCCTAGATCTGAGTCGGGAACGAGGTTGGGAACCATTCGTTTGTCTCCAACCGCAATATAATCTCCTCTGCCGCAGCACGGAATGGGAGCTGATCCCGCTTTCGGTCCGGGAAGGACTAGGGGTAATCCCCTGGAGCCCGCTCCGAGGCGGTTGGTTATCCGGCAAGTTCCGGCGTGGTATGAGCGCTCCACCCGACGATTCCCGTATCAAGTTGGCTGAAGAAAAAGATTGGGGCGAAAAATGGAGCGCCTACAATAACGAACATACCTGGACCGTGCTAGACGCCTTGCACGCCGTCGCCGCCAAGACAGACAAAACCCCGGCGCAGGTCGCCCTTAATTGGTTGCTCCAAAAGCCCGGGGTGACCGCCCCGATCATCGGCGCTCGACGAATGGCTCAGCTAGAAACCAACCTCGGTGCCAGTGGCTGGTCTCTCTCCCCGGAATACGTCACTTATCTCGACGACGCGAGCACCGTGCAACCGCCGTATCCCTACGATTTTATTGCGAAAGGCTCGGCGCCGAGGGCGGGGAGAAGGTGAGACGTGTTTGGTGATTAGCGAGAGGTGAGAGATGACCGCGGTGGGAGGGGGGCCGTCCCGCGGCCGCCGGACGGCTCCCCTCCCACCGCGGTCACCAATCACCAATCACCAATCACCAATCACTCTCGCCAACCAGGCTACGCTTGCATACATCGCCAATCTGACCATCCTTGCCCTTGCTCCCTCCTATGCCTCAATCTCCGATCCGGGCAACGCTGCGCGACATCGCTCGGCGAGCCGGTTGCCATTATTCAACGGTGTCGCTCGCCTTACGGGAACATCCCCGAATTCCTGAGGCCACTCGGCTTCGGATCCAGGAGATTGCTCAGCAACTCGGCTATCAACCGGATGCGATGTTAGCGGCGCTCTGTGCCTACCGTGATCAGAAACAGGTGGTTGCTCGCCGGGGTGTCATCGGCTGGTTGACGAACCACAGCACCGAATGGGGTTGGCGTAATTCCGCCTGCAACCGGGATTATTTCGAAGGCGCATCCTCCCGAGCCGCAGAACGTGGGTATACCCTGGAATGTTTTTGGCTGGGTAAGCCCGGGGTGAGCGGAGCCCGTCTGAGCCAGATTCTTTGGACTCGCAATATCCAAGGTCTTCTTATTCCGCCGCAGGAACGCCTCGGTTCGATCGATATTGCCTGGAATCGCTTTTCGGCAGTGACCTTTGGTTACACGTTGGTTGAGCCGAAGTTGCATCTGGTCTCAAACCACGAATACCGGACGATGGGCCACCTTTTTAGCAAGTTGCAACAGCGCGGATACCAGCGTCTCGGCCTGGTGAACCGGCGTGACCACGACGAACGGGTGGACCACAACTGGTTAGCGGCTTATTTGGTTGAGCAGAATCAGCTCCACCGCAAGAATCGGCTACCGCCGCTGATCCTGGATCGCTGGAGCGATCATGCCTTTTTGGCTTGGTATGAGGCACATCATCCGGATGCGATCGTGACGCGGTTGCCGGAAGTGCTCACTTGTCTACGAGCGACCGGTCAACGGGTTCCTACCGATGTCGGGGTAGCATTCCATTCACTCGACGAAGGGCGTAAAGGTCTGTCCGGGATGAAAAAGAACTCATTCCAAATCGGGGTGATGGCCGTGGATTTTTTGGTTGACATGTTGCACCGCAACGAGCGCGGCATCCCCAACATCCCGTATCGTCTTATGGTAGAGGGGAGCTGGTGTGAAGGGAAGACCCTGCGGCCAAGCCGGAGCCTGCAGCGCTCAGAAATGCAAGCGCATTTCCGAGCGCTGCAGGCTTAGTCAACAGTTTGACTAGACCGCCCGTTGCTGTTGCGCAGGGCCCCACTAACCTTAGGCTGCGCGCCGTGGCTTGTACCTCGGACGCAACCGGCAAAGACTCCCCCCAGGAATGAATAGCCTTAGCTTGGAAACTGTAGAAAGCTGCCTCCGGACGGTCGCCAAAGTATCATTTGATAACGAGAAATATTTTTGTGACTTAGATGGAGAAATGGGTGACGCCGATTTCGGCAAGACTTTGGCAGACGGGTTCCGCGCCGTGCAGCGTCAACTCGATGGCGAAATCGATCGTTCCTCGATTGGAACCTTCCTGATGAAAGTCGGCTCAGCTTTCGCCGGAAGCGCCGGCGGCACCACCGGGCCGATGTGGGGAACCGCGTTTTTGCGTGCCGGGGTCAATTCAAAAGAGAAACAGACCATCAATCTCAGCGACCTTGTGGTAATGGGTCGAGCCGCCGTCGCCGGAATGATGGCGCGCGGCAATGCCGTGCAGGGAGACAAAACCTTACTGGATGCGCTGATCCCGGCGATCGATAAATTGGACGAGTACGCTCATACTGCGCCGGGAGATGTCGTCGCGGCGTTCGAGTCTGCCGCGTCGGTTGCCGAGGCAGCAATAGAAGGCACTCGCCAATGGGCCGCGAAACGGGGCCGTCAATCGTATGCCGGCGATCGGACGATCGGAACGCTAGATCCCGGGATTGTGGCCGTGGCGATCATGCTACGAGCGGTCGCCCTCAATCTAGCCTCCCAATCCCCTCACTAGGCCGGATTTTATCACTCTCCACCTCCCAACCTCCACCAGAAGAACTCCCCACCAATGAATAAATTCATGAATGCCCCTGAGAATTTCGTAGCCGAAATGCTCGAGGGGATCGCTTTAGCCAATCCTGGCAAACTGAAGTACCAGCCTAAGTTCAACTGTATCTACCGTGCCGATCGCCCGAATGACGATTTCGTCTCGGTAATCCAGGGCTCAGGAAGCGGACATGAGCCCGCCCATGTTATGGCGGTAGGCCCAGGTATGCTCGATGCCGCTTGTCCCGGCAATGTCTTTGCTGCACCCCCCATGGAGTACGTGCTGGAATGCACGCGCCTCATGAATTCAAAAAAAGGCGTCCTTCATCTCATTAACAACTACACTGGCGATCGAGCCGCCTGGGAAATGGCCCGGGAGCTGGCTGAAGCAGAAGGTTTACAGATCGGGGTTGTTCTTATCAACGACGATGTCGCTGTCATGGATAGCGCTTACACCGTTGGCCGGCGCGGGGTCGCCGGAAACTTCTTTGTAATCAAGGCATGCGGAGCGGCCGCAGCCAAAGGCGCTAATCTCGCCGATCTAGTTAAGCTCGGTGAAAAGGTGGTTAGCGTAGTCCGAACTATGGGTGTCGCCATTACTGGCTGCACGCCGCCCGGCAAAGACAAGCCGATCTTCGAGCTAGCGGCCGGTGAAATGGAAATGGGCGTTGGTATCCACGGCGAAAAAGGACGGCGCCGAGCGGCTTTACCCAATGCGGATGCCGTGGTCGATGAGCTTTTCGATGCCGTCTCCAAAGACATCCCTTACAATCGAGGCGACGAAGTAGCGCTCATGATCAACGGGTTAGGCGGAACTCCGCCCAGCGAGCTTTATCTATTGTATCGGCGCGCCGCCAAACGTTGCGCGGATGCGGGCTACACCATTGCGCGAAACTATGTCGGAAACTATTGCACTTCGTTGGAGATGGCCGGCTTCTCTCTTACCTTGTTGCGGTTAGACGACGAGTTAAAAAAGCTCTTGGATGCTCCCGCAGAAATCGCCGTTCGGATTTTCTAACTGAGTTCCCAATCTTAAACGATCCGCAGATTACCGTGATTGCGTAAATTTCAAACCGGGGTGGGTTCGTAGTTTGCGTAGTCCGGGTAATGTTACCTCGATCCATCCGGGGCTGCGGATCGTTAGTTCCAGGGCGTTTTTATGGCAGTTGTTTCACTGAAAGAAATTCTGTATCCCGCTTTCGAAAAGCGTTACGGCGTTGGCGCGTTTAACATCGTCGATGATCTAACCATGATGGCGGTTCTTGATGCTGCCGTAGAGACGCGTTCGCCGGTTATCATCCAGATCTCAGTTAAAACCGTTAAACTCTGGGGTGCACGTTTGCTCCAGCAAACCTTCACTGAACTGGCCTCGCAACGGCCGATTCCGGCAACTCTACACCTTGATCATTGTCCCGATGTTTCGATGATCAAGACTTGTCTCGAAGCGGGCTGGAACTCGGCGCTCTTTGATGCCTCCAATCTGACTTACGACGATAACCTTCGGCAAACGACTGAGGTTGTGCGTTTCGCGAAAAAGTTGGGCGCTGGTGTGGAAGGCGAGCTTGAAGCCGTGAAAGGGGTTGAAGACGGGGTGGGCGGCGACTTCGAAGGTGAACTGATCCCAATCGAAAAATGCGTGGAATTCATCGAAGCCACCGGCATCGATTGCTTTGCTCCTGCCATCGGCACCGCCCATGGTATGTATGCCACCGAGCCGGTGATTAACTTTGATCGCGTCAAAGAAATCACCAATCGCAAAGCGGTTCCCATCGTTTTACACGGCGGCACCGGACTATCGGAGGACACGTTCCGCCGGTTAATCCAGAACGGCTGCGCGAAGGTGAACATCTCCACCAGATTGAAGATGCAATTCGCTGATAGCTTTAGGACCTACCTGGAAAACAAACCAAAAGAATACGACCCGCTGAAACTACTCCGAGCGGTTCATCAGGACGTTAAAGGCATGGCCACCGGGTTTATGGACATCTTCGGAAGCGCCGGCCAGGCGCGGTAGAAGAAACGCAGCCTGGGAAAACAGGTAGAGGGGTGGTTCGGAAGTAATCAGTAATCAGTAATCAGTAAGACAGTAGTCAGTACAGCAAGGCGGCTTCGCCTTTTATCGTGGAACGATGCGATGCTGGTTGAAACTTCACAAGCCACCAAATGTACAGTCCTGACTACTGATTACTGTCGGGCGGCCTCACAGCGAATTTCGGGCCCCGCATAAGCTACTTCCATTATGAAAGCATTGATCTTCGACTGTGATGGCGTGTTGGCGGATACCGAGTTGCATGGTCATTTGGTTGCGTTCAACCGGATGTGGCAAAAATCGGGGGTTCCGTGGCGCTGGAGTGAAGAACAATACGCGGAGAAGCTAAAGATTGGCGGTGGTAAAGAACGGATGCGCGCCTTGTTCGATGAACCCGCATTTCAGGCCGCTTACGCGGTTCCGGGTGGCGAGCCCGCTAAAAAAGAGCTATTGGCGCAGTGGCACACTCAAAAGACCGCCATCTATCAAGAGATCATTGCGTCCGGTGGTGTCCCCGGTCGAACCGGAATCAAAAGGTTAGCGGAAGAAGCATTAGCCGCGGGCTGGTTGCTAGCGGTGGCTTCGACCTCAGCTAAACCTTCGGTAGACGCAGTGCTCAGATTTACCGTCGGCGATGCTACTGCCGCTCATTTTAAGGTGTTTGCCGGTGATATTGTTCCAAAGAAAAAACCGGCTCCCGACATCTATCTGTTTGCTCTCCGAGAACTAGGCGTGACGCCCAACCAGTCTGTTGCCGTCGAAGACTCTCGCAACGGTTTGCTCGCCGCCACCGCTGCCGGGATCAAGACCATCGTTACCACCAGCCATTTCACCAGCGCCGAGAACTTCGATGAAGCCGTACTAGTTCTCGATTCGCTGGGCGATCCCAGTGCTCCCTGCACGGTTCTAGCAAACCGGACCCAGCCGGTGATCGGCCAGTATGTAAAGGTAAGCGATCTGGAAGCGATCCTCCGGTAGGGACGAGCTCCTGCTCGTCCGAGATTCCTTGGCCTCGTCGCGTCGGGTTGGTCGTTGCCGCTCGCGTGCCACAACGCAAACAGTGGACGGAGTGGACCATAGTGGACGAGGTGGACCCAGTTGACTGGTGGCGTAGGCACTAGAGTCCACTCCGTCCACTGCGTCTACTAAAGTCCACTGCGTCTACTAAAGTCCACTGCGTCTACTAAAGTCCACTGCGTCCACTAAAGTCCACTGCGTCCACTAGAGTCCACTTATTGCATCGTGGCACGCGAATGGATTTTCGCCCAACGCACGCCTAACCTCCGACCTCCTAACTCCTATCTCCTTCTCCGAACTCGCGCCCACACTTTCTCGAGCATCGCCCATGCCTCGGGTACCCTGAACGCAAGTGTTCCGCATAGGTACAGCGCACCGTACCAGGGCAACAAAACAATCCCGGCAATAAAGGGGTGCCCGTCAAAGAAATGCTTTAACGGAAACATGATAGCAGCCGCTAACAGCGCGGATGACCATAGACGAGTGGCTAAGCCGGGCGGTAATGAGAAATGATCTACCCTTTTTCTGAGGGTGTGGCGCAACAACAAGAACTCGATCCAACCGGCGATACCAGCAGAAGCCGTCAGACCCGCTAGGCCGAGCTTGGGATCAAGGTGCAACAACTTCGGCAGAGGAAAAGCAAAGAGATAACCGAGGATAACCGTGAGCACGACCCGCACGATCGCGAACTTGAGCGGCGTTCGCGTATCCCTAAGAGCGTAAAAGGTCGAAGAACAAAGCCGGCCGAAGGTGGAGGCCAGCAAACCAACGCCGGAACCGGCCAGTAGTGCCCAGAGATAAAGGACATCTTGATGCGTGAAAAGGCCGGTTTGATAGATCACCGCTCCAATAGTGTCGCCCAGACCCAAGAAAGCGGCGGAAGCAGGGATCACAAAGAACGCCATCCGGCGTAGGGCAGCGTTTAACCGCTCAGCTAGCACGCGGCGTAAGCCCTGTTCATCGCTGCCAATGGCGCGCGACATGGCTGGAAGCTCGGCGGCAGAAATCGACATGCCAAACAAACTGATCGGTAACAACGCAATGGCTTGTCCATTGGTTAACAGGGCAACCGATCCGGCTGGCAACAGGCTAGCCAGAAGGTTGTCGATATAAGCGCTGAGCTGCACAACCCCACGGCTGATAAATACCGGTCCGAAACTAGTAAAAACACTGCGCACTTGCTGGGAAGCGAGGTCTAGGGAGAAACGAATCCGGCGGGTAACCCGGAACACCGTGGGCAATTGGACCCCGATCTGTCCGAGGCTACCTGCTACCGAACCCCAAGCGACCCAAACCGCGAGCTGAGACAGAGTAGGGACGTTGCGGAAGATAAAAAGCGCCGCAATGATCATGACGTTCCAAACCACCGGCGCCGTGTACGACAGAAAAAAACGGCCGTGACTATTTAGGATTCCCAGACACCACGCGGACAGGACTAAGGCGCCGACCCCGGGAAACATGATGCGAACCAGCGTGACCGTAAGGTCCCTTTTTGCACCGACAAAACCTGGTGCGATGGCTTCGATCAGGAAAGGCGCCAAAATGATCCCGAGTAAAACCAAAGTCGCGGTCAATACGGCGAGGATAGACCCAATGACACTCGCGACGTGGTCCGCCTCTTTCTCATCTTTCGCACCGAGCAGTCGGGCGTAAACCGGAATGAACGAGGCCGATAACACGCCTTCACCGAAAAGATTTTGAAGAAAGTTAGGAATGCGGAGCGCAGCACCAAAGGCGTCTGCGGCGTCGGAAATACCCAGGTAGTGTGCGAGCGCGCGACCGCGGACCAAGCCCAGGATCCGGCTCAGTAAGATACCGGCGGCCACTAAGAACGCCGCCCGTCCAGAAGGCTTTTCAGCCTTCGCTGGTCCGGCGTCTACAGACATAGCCCACGGAACCGCAGATAAGAGTCTAAGCGTGTTGGCGTATCGGCGTACACGCTCCCGAACTGCTGCCGGAAACCACTTTAGTCAAGTTGCGAAAATATTGGCCCGCAAAAATTTCTCCGCCCTGGCCAAACCGCTCAAAACCTAGATTATCCGCAGATTACACAGGTTAACGCAGATTTCGTTGAAGGGTTTTGCTAGATGATCAGAGAAGCGGGGCATACTTTCCCGCCGTCCGCGGCGTCGTTGAAACACGATTTGGCCAAGCGAATCGAAGCGTTAAGTAACTACAACCCCAAAATTCTTCGGGGTGAAATTATGACGACTAACAAAGATTTCGTGGAAAGGGTTGTCGGGCCGCCAGTTAAGCGAACGAACCCTTATCGGACGAGCGGAGCAACCTTCAAAACGCCACGATTGATCCGCTTGATACCCGGTGGTGATCTCTGTTAGACCAGTTCTTCTATGAAAGGGAATGGATCCCGGTTCTTGGATAAGCAGAGAGGCTTGCTGCGTTCTTTTGCGTGGCAAAGATGGTTTGGATTCGGACGACGGCTTTCGACTTGGTCACTCGTGATCATCGCGGGTAGCGCTTTTTACTTTGGTCTTCAAAGCAACGCCGGCGCCCAGGTAACGATTATGTATAGTTTTGGCTCAGGTACTCCGAGAACCCAGGGAGTCCAACCTGAGGGAGGACTTGTGCAAACGCCGGATGGCAGTTTTTACGGCACAACTTACTCGCAATACGGAAATGCCGGTGAAGAGTTTCCCGCAGGCACGATTTACCGGCTCGACCCGACTACAGGCGCGGTTGTGTTCGTAGAAACATTCCCAAACGCCGGCCCGCACCGCCAGCCTAAATCACCGCTCCTTCCGTACAATGGAGGGCTCCTTGGAGTTACCTACGCCACGAACAAAAGGGGGGGAATAATATTTTACCTGAATCCGTCCGGAACTCTCGACGTGTGGCACACCTTCGGAAGGTCCGTCAACAGTATCGATGGGAATTCCCCATTTGCGCCGTTGGTCGTGGGTCCCCAGGGCGATATCTTTGGATTAACGAGGTCCGGAGGTACCCTTGGTTTCGGCGTAGCTTATAAGCTGAATCCGAAGAGCAAACATGTGCAGATTCTGCATAACTTCCCCTTTAAAGGTCCTTCCTCTCCCGATAATCTATTATTGGGGAAAGATGGAAATTTCTATGCGGTTGCCTTTTCGTCAGCCGTACCCTTCGTGGGGTACATGTTTAAGATGACGCCGGCCGGCGCTGTTACCATACTTTACCGCTTCAAAAATAGCTCGCCGGACCTCACCTTGATGCAAGCCGAAGATGGTACCTTCTACGGAACCACCGGGGGGAATCGGCTTAGCGGTGCGACTTATCCCTACGGCTCCCTCTTTAAGATGACAGGGACTCCCCCGAACGTGATGGTCACAATTCTCCACGGATTCGGCCAGGGCAATGATGGGAAATATCCTGTTGGCCCGGTGGTTGTGGGACCGAACGGCAATTTGTACGGAGAGACCCAAGAAGGCGGCACCGGTAGCGATACCGGGGGAGATGGCATCCTCTATGAGATTACCACCGACGGTTCGACCTATACCATTTTGCACAACTTTAAAGACGGGAGTATCACGAACGACGGAGCCTTCCCGGCCGGCGGGTTGACGTTAGGTGCAGATAACAATTTCTATGGGGCTACCTCCGAAGGCGGGGCGTACGGTTCGGGTCCGTTCAGCGGCGGGGGAACTTTGTTCAGGCTCACCCCGTAGAAGTTCCTGTGCCGTTCCAGAAGTGATGCAGCAACGATGCCGCCGTCGTGACTTGCAACTTCGGTCCGGTCTTGTTAAGCCTGTTCTTATGAAAGGGAAGCGATCCCTGTTTTTAAATGCGCTGAGCCGGTTGCAGCGTTATTTCGCGTGCCAACAATTCTCTGGGTTCGAACGACGAGTTTCTATTTGGTTAATCTTGATCATCTTCGCCGGCTTTTACCTTGGCATCCAGAGCAACGCTCGCGCCCAGGTAACGATCCTATACAGCTTTGGGGGCTCAGGCCAACCCGGTGAGGGAATCGAACCACTAGGTGGACTTATTCTTGCGACCGACGGCAGCCTGTATGGCGTGACCTATTCACAAATAGGGGATCCCGGTGGTATGTTTCCTTCGGGTACCGTTTTCCGGCTCGACCCAACATCAGGCACAGTTTCGAACGTAAAATCATTTCCGGAATAGGGTCCGCATTGGCCACTTCAAGAACCGTTACTCCTTTTTGGTGGAGGACTCATCGGGGTCACCCACGCGACGAATAAAAGCAGCGGGGTACTCTTTATCCTTAGTCTTTCGGGGAACGTAGAGATTTGGCATAAATTCGGACAGCAGGTGAATGATGGCAAAGTCCCGGTGGAGCCCCTGATTGTTGGACCCGATGGCTACCTTTACGGAGTGACGGAGTTTGGAGGCGCGAACAGCGGTGGCGTTGCCTACAAGCTGAATCCGGTAAATCACAAGGTAACGATTGTACATGCGTTTAGCGGTAGTGGCCTTAACTACCCGTACAGCTTACTCCTGGGACAGGATGGCAATTTCTACGGTGTTGCCGGTGGGAACTCGCGCACTGCGATTTTTAAGATGACACCGGCTGGCCGCGTGACCACGCTAAATACGTTTACAAATAGCCCCATCAATTTGTCTCTGATGCAAGCCAGTGATGGCAATTTCTATGGGACCACCCAGTTGGCCGACACCGGAGCTAATCGCTACGGGGTAGTTTTTAAGATGACGGGCACGCCGCCTTCTATGACAGTGACGATTCTGCATTCTTTTGGTCAGGGGAATGATGGGAGGTTTCCTGACGGTCCGCTGGTTCTTGCACCCAATGGCAATTTGTATGGCGAAACAGAGGCAGGCGGGACCGGCCCAGATATCGACGGAGATGGGACCATCTACGAGATTTCAACGGACGGCTCGACCTATACCGTCGTCCACAACTTTAACGACGGAAGCATACCGAACGATGGATCCGAGCCGGAAGGCGGTTTAACCCTGGGACCAGACAATAATCTCTACGGAGCTACCTTCGCCGGAGGTGCCTACGGTCCGGAGCCGAGTATCCGCCTCGGAACGCTGTTTAGGGTCACTCCGTAGAAGTGGCTAAACTGTTCCCCTCCTGATCTTGGGCAGGAGGTGTGCGCAACGATCGCCCTTTCCGTTTCCGGAAAATCATGAAAACAGTCGCGCCACCCCCGGAAATCAAAGCGATCAACGCGATGATCCATCGTAACCCGAACACGGCGACAAAAGGCGGTCCGAATATCGCGAAAAGCGTATAGACGATTAGAAGCCAGCCGAGCGCTCCTACGAGCGTAACGAGTAAGAATCGTTTAGTTGGATACTTCATGAGTCCGGATACCACCAACAACGCGGTCCGGGTTCCCAGAACCAAACGGCTGAAAATCAGGGCGAACCCGCCGAACCGGGTGAACCATCCCGAGGCTTGATCGATTTTCTCCTGAGAAACGAGCGCGCGGCCCCAGCGTGACTCCAGGGCTTTGGCGCCGCCTGTCTTGACGAGCAGATAAATCGTGAAATCACTGCTCCACATTCCGAGGAAACAAGCAAGGAATGCCTGCCAGGCCGGCACGACTCCGTTTAACGCCAGCAAAGCGCCGCTGACGATCGCTGAATCTTCCGATAATATGACCGTAAAGAACAATCCGATCAAAATCGCGATGCTAGCCGGTTCGTGCATTTTGAAGGTGGTTGCGAAATTAAAGTTGAATTCAGTCGGAAAACGAGGGATGCCAAGATCCAGCAAAAAAGCCGATCAGCCCGAGATTTGACCATCTATAACGCCGCGGTCGGAACACAAGTAAAGAAAACACCACATGATGTGCGTAAAAAGCAAAGCTCGATTGATACTGGTAACCCTGGCCAGTCTTTCCCTAATATCGTATGTGCCGAAAGCGATGGCGGGGAGTGCCAGCATTACGGAATCCGCGAGTAAAGCGGTCGTTACCGGTCCCACTCAGAGCGAGGATTTCATCCATGGCGGGCAATGGGACATGATTGTGACTGATGGATTTTACAGCATGGCAGCGTGGCCGAAATCGCGTAGCCCGCTCTATAGTTTCAATGAGACTGACCTGCAGCTAGGGTACATGTTTCCGGTGATCGGCCATAGCTTTTATCGGGGTAATTTTGAAGGACTCGCGGATCTCTTTCTCTGGGAATCGACTCGAACGCATACGGGTATCCTGGGTGGCGGCGCGCTTGGTATTCACTATAACTTTGTGCAGCCCGGCTGGCGGTTCGTTCCGTACATTGGCGCTAGCCTAGGCCTCAGTGGCAACGATCTCTACGTTCAGCAGAGTCAGAACATCATCGGTGGACCGTTTGAGTTTGTCCTGCAAGCGAACATAGGCGCCCGATACTTCGTCGATAAAAATTGGGGCCTCCTAATTGAGGGCGGATACCAGCATGTCTCGAATGACGACATCTATCGCCGCAATGTCGGCGTCAACCAGACCGGTGGCCGGTTCGGTATTTTCTGCAGCTTCTAACCGCAGATTGGCCGCTGGTGGAGTGGCCAATCAGGAAGAACTAAAATATCCGCAGATTACACAGATTACGCAGATTTCGTTTAGGCCTGAATGGCGGGCGAAGTGGTGATGATTGGTCCTGGATGATGGTCGCTTTCGGAACCACCTTATCAGAAACGTAGTTTGAGTAATTAGCGGATCGCTTCCGAGGATGGCACGTAAGAACTAGGTTATCCGCAGATTACACAGATTAACGCAGATTTCGTTTAGCCGTGGATGGCAGACGAAGCGATGATTGTTGGTCGTGACAGTGGTCGCTTTCGGAGCGCTCGATCCGAGGCGAAACATAAGGTGGGGCCGGTTATTCTCCGCGCACCGCCAGCACGAGTTTATCCGCAGATTGCGGTTCGGTTCGGTTCGGCTCGATTGAAAGGCAACAACTTTCCCGGACTCACAATTGACGGTGCGCTGACCCGTTCACGACAAAACGAAATCTGCGTTAATCTGTGTAATCTGCGGATATTCAATCTCTTGGAGCGCACCACCTCTCACGGTGTGCCATCGGTTCGCGCTTTCCTATGCTCTAATAATCCGCGGTTACGGTGGGCAACCACGGCCGCGGCTCGTTCTTTGGGCCACGGATAGAAGCCTTCCCCTGAACGCAACCCGGTTTTGCCGGCGTCGACCTTCTTTTTCATGAGTTCCAGCACATCCTCATCTTTTGCCAGGAGCGGCATGAGATAACTGGCAATCGTGAAAAAGGTATCCAACCCTCCCAGATCAGCAGTTTCGATCGGCCCGACCATTGAGTAACGAGGGCCCAATGACGCTTTCATGGCGGTATCGACTGCTTCTGCGGTGGCTGCCCCGGAACGGACGATAGCTAAAGCCTCTCGCAGAACGGCGTATTGAAGGCGGTTCCCAATGAAGCCGGGAATCTCTTTGCTGACCAAAACCGGCTCGCTCTTTATAGCTCGTAGAAAATCCAAAACGTCATCGGTTATCTGTGGATCCGTCTTTGGATGTGGCACCACCTCGACCAAAGGAATTGCGTGTGGCGGATTCCAAAAATGGATCACCAGAAAACGTTCTGAATGCCGGAACGGTTGGCACAACTCCGAAGGAGTGAATCCGGAAGTATTACTGCCAATGACCGTGGACGGAGGAACGATCCTTTCGATCTGACTGTAGAGAGCGTGTTTGGCGGCAAGGTTCTCAAAGATCGCCTCCAGGATCAGCTCGCTCTCTTCGCAAGCTTCCAGCTGAGAGGAATAAATAACTCGAGCTGCGATTTCCTCCGGCTTTTCCTCGACGAGCTCAGCCGACAACAACTCGGCTGCGATGCTCCGAATTCTAGCCGGAGATTCGTCGAGGCGTTTCGGGTCGGTATCGATGAGCGTAACGTTCAACTTTGCCGCTGCAAAAACCGCGGCAATCCCCGTACCCATGAGGCCGGAGCCGACAACCGAAACCGTAGAAAAGACTGGCATAGATTAGAGCACTTTTATTCCAGTTCGAGGTCTCTGCCAATTCGTGGACGAACCTTCAAAGCAATCTCCAGCCTTGAATCCGGTGTATTAAGATTTTCTCTTCTAACCAACAAATGGGCCAAGAATCTGACCGCTGGCAATTCTGGATCGATCGGGGCGGGACCTTCACGGACATCGTCGCCTGTGCGCCGGATGGTACCCTGCGCTCCGCAAAGCTCCTCTCTGACCACCCAGAACACTATTCGGATGCCGCTGTAGAAGGAATCCGCCGGATGCTGGCTTTGAGGCCGGGGGAACCGATTCCGGCGGCGAACATTGCTTCCGTTAGGCTGGGTACAACCGTGGCCACCAATGCGCTGCTGGAGCGGAAAGGGGAACGCACCGTACTCCTGATCAACCGCGGTTTTGCGGATGTACTTCAAATCGGAACGCAACAACGACCGAAGCTTTTTGATCTGCAGATTGTCCGGCCGGCGCCGCTCTATGAAAGCGTGATTGAGGTTGCTGGACGGATTTCGGCCGAAGGTGACGAGTTAGAACCGTTGGAGCTGACTGAGGTCCGTGATTCGTTGGCACGGGCTTTCAGCGACGGTATTCGCGCTGCCGCCGTAGTCTGTTTGCACGGGTACCGTCATCCTCGGCACGAAAAAGCGATTGCCGAAGTCGCCCGCCAGCTGGGCTTTTTGCAGGTATCAACCAGCCACGAAACCAGCCAGTTGATCAATCTGGTCAATCGAGGGGATACCACCGTGGTGGATGCTTATCTGTCGCCCGTTCTTCGACGGTATGTTGCGAATCTCCGCCAAGCCCTTCCCGACGTTCCCCTGTTTTTTATGCAGTCGAATGGCGGACTCGTCGAAGCCACTCGGTTTCAAGGGAAGAACGCCATTTTGTCCGGGCCGGCCGGAGGAATTGTCGGAGCCGCCAAAGTGGCAGAGCGAGCCGGCGTCACCAGAGTCATTGCCTTCGATATGGGCGGCACCTCCACAGATGTCAGCCATTTCGCCGGTGAGTTCGAGCGCAGGTTTGAGACCGAAGTCGCGGGAGTGCGGATCTGTGCGCCCATGATGCACATCCACACCGTGGCGGCGGGCGGCGGTTCCATCTGCTGGTTCGACGGCGCCCGGTTGCGAGTCGGCCCGGAGAGCGCCGGCGCTAACCCCGGACCCGCCGCTTACCGTCGAGGCGGACCGCTCACCGTGACCGACTGTAATGTCGTGTTAGGCCGGTTGCCCCCGGATTTTTTCCCAAAGATCTTTGGCGCTAGCGGCGATTCGCCTCTGGACAGAGAGCGGGTCGTTGAGAGACTTGGCGAACTCGCCGATCAGATCAATGCGCTTTCCGGAACGCCGTTTTCCCCCGAGGCGGTTGCGACGGGGTTTCTGCGCATCGCGGTCGGAAATATGGCGAACGCTATCAAGAAGATTTCGGTAGCGCGCGGCCGTGATGTGACCCGGTACACACTGGTCACCTTCGGCGGGGCGGGTCCCCAACACGCCTGCGCGGTCGCCGATGCGCTCGGCATGGAGCGTATCTTGATCCACCCGCTAGCCGGTGTTCTTTCCGCATACGGAATCGGCCTAGCCGAGTTGCGGGCGCTTCGAGAAGCATCCGTCGAATTAAAGTTGGACCAGGATGGAATAGCCACGGCCGAAAGGACAATGGCTGGCTTGGAAAATGAAGCCCGCCAAGAACTGAAGCTTCAACACTCGGTAACAGACGACGTCCTAAGAAAGGTTCATCTTCGTTACCTGGGAACAAGTACCGCCTTAGCCGTCGATGCGGGCGCCGTAGCAACAATGACGGCAGCGTTTCAAGCGGCGCATCAGGCGCATTACGGCTTCACCATGGACGTTGCTGAACGCGGCTTGGTCATAGCCGCTGTTTCCGTCGAAGCCATCGGCAGAAGCGAGAGGACTTCGGCGAAGATTCGACATGCTCAATCGAATCCCTCAGTCGAGTTGGACGGATCCAAGTCTTATCTATCGGCGGGCTTGCCTTCGGATCCAGAAAAAGTCGGCGACGCGAAACTGATGTTTGCCGGGCAATGGCAATGTACCCCGGTCTTCGACCGGGCAACGATCCCGTTCGGCGCCAAGATCACGGGTCCGGCGTTAATCACTGAACCAACCACGATCACGGTAGTTGAGCCGGGCTGGCAGGCGGAAATCACTAAGGATTTAGACCTGTCACTAACGCGGATCGCATCGAGACCAGCCCAGATTGCAATAGGTACCGAAGCGGATCCTGTTTTACTCGAGGTATTTAACAATCTTTTTATGTCCATCGCGGAACAAATGGGAGTGGTACTCCAGAACGCCGCTTATTCGGTTAACATCAAAGAACGTCTCGATTTCTCGTGCGCTTTGTTCGATGCCCAAGGCAGGTTAATCGCGAACGCTCCTCATATACCGGTCCATCTCGGTTCGATGGGTGGGACGGTGCGCGCTGTCATCGAGCGGCATGGCGATACCGTTCAAGCGGGCGATGTCTTCGCCTTAAACGATCCATTCGCCGGCGGTACGCATCTTCCCGATATTACGGTGGTGACCCCGGTCTTTGGGTCCGCGTCCGGGCCGATCTTTTGGGTGGCTAGCCGAGGTCATCACGCCGATATCGGCGGTCTCACTCCGGGTTCGATGCCGCCGAACAGCCGTACTATTGACGAGGAAGGGATTCGGATTGTCGATTTCTTGTTGGTCAACCAAGGACGTTTCCGTGAACGGGAATTGATCCAGTTATTGTCGGGCGGACCCTATCCTGCCCGTAACCTTTCGCAAAATCTGGGCGATCTTCATGCCCAGATCGCGGCGAACGAAAAAGGGGTTCGCGAGTTAGGCGCGTTGGTGGAGCAGTTCGGCCTTACCGAAGTGCAAGCGTACATGGAGCATATCCGCGCCAATGCTGCCGAACAGGTACGGAAGGTGATCGACCGTCTCAGACCGGGACATTTCCTGCAGCGGATGGATTCCGGGGCCGAGATTCATGTGCGCATCGACGTCGATCCCCAGGCGCGCCGAGCCATCATCGATTTCAGTGGTACGTCTGCCCAGGTGCCCGACAATTTCAATGCTCCGTCGTCCATCGTTGACGCCGCCGTCCTTTACGTCTTCCGGACACTGATCCAGGAAGAGATTCCGTTGAACGATGGCTGCCTGGAGGCGTTGGAGATCGTCGTGCCGAAAGGCTCAATGCTAGCGCCGTTGCCGCCTGCCGCTGTGGTTGCCGGCAATGTCGAAACTTCGCAAGCCATAGCGAATGCACTTTATGGCGCTCTGGGTGTGCTCGCCGCCAGCCAAGGCACGATGAACAACCTCACTTTTGGCAACAACCGATATCAATACTACGAGACCATCTGCGGTGGCGCTGGCGCCGGACGCGGTTTTTCCGGCGCTTCTGCTGTGCATACGCACATGACCAACACCCGCTTAACCGATCCCGAGGTGCTCGAACTCCGTTATCCGGTCGTAGTAGAAGCCTTCCAAATCCGTCGCGGATCTGGCGGCGCCGGCCGGTGGCCCGGCGGCGACGGCGTAATTCGGCGGCTGCGATTCCGTGAACCGATGAAGGTAGCCATCCTTGCGAACCATCGCGTGATACCACCATTCGGCTTAGAAGGTGGCAGCCCCGGCAAGGTCGGCAAGACCTTCATCCTGCGGCGGGACGGACAGATAGAAATCCTGAAGAGCTGCGACCAGGCCGACGTCGCAGCCGGTGATGCTGTCGTGATCGAGACCCCGGGAGGGGGAGGGTTTGGCGGAGTGGAGCGCGAGCAGTGATTGGTGACAACTGAAGTGATTGCAGTTCGGTCTACTAGTGCGAAGGCAATCGAAACACTCACAAGGCGCTTCGTCCTTCCACCTACTGGAAATACAAACCGCTGGGTAGCGGACATCTGCAACGCTCTGAAAGTTGAAGGCGTTAGTAAGGAGATCGAGGGCAGACTTGCCTGTCTGTTCAGGCAATGCTCAGTAAAAACAGCGCTTTGCTTTTCGGACTGTGAAGCGCCGCCAGAATCAGTTTAGACGCGCCGATACGCATCCATTATGGGCGCAAGTGATCGAGGTTGTATGCATCAAACAGCGGTTGCTTGACCGCTGCTCCCTGCATCACGAAAAGCGACCGGTTTTGCGCTGCCGACTAAACAGGATTTGAAAACGTTACGAGAGCTAGGTCGATGGTTAACCCTAAGATCTGCTAACCGGAGGGTCGAGGTCCAAGCTAGACAACTCAATGGGTCATAACATTGACCGGTTTGACTCCGACTGGCACCGTGGCCGTTACCAGATTGGTCTGAGTATCGATCACCGAAACCGAATTGGAATCGGTATTGGTCACATAAGCGTTGGCGCCGTCGGATGTGATGGCTACCCTGCTCGGACGAACTCCCACCAAAACCGTGGCTTTCACGGTATAGGTGCCTGTGTCAATAACAGAAACCGAGTTTGATTTGGCATTGGCTACGTATGCGCTGGCGCCATCTGGGGTGATAGCAACATCAACCGGATGATCTCCTACCTTTACGGTAGCGATCACCGTATTGCTGAAGGTGCTGATCACCGAGAAGCTCTTGGACCCGGTGTTCGTGACGTAGGCGGTGAACCCGTCGGGCGTGATCGCGATGCCGCTGGGATCAGCGCCAACTGAAACCGTGGAAATGACGGTCTTGGTCCCCGGGTCGATGACCGAGACGTTCTTCGAGCCCCTGTTTGTTATGTAAACCTTGGGAATGGGACCCAAGGCTATAGAGACCGGGCTATTTCCCACTGCGAAGGGGGAACCGGCGATGGGCCGTGAACGCCCCAGTGCCGGGGTCGACCGTATACCCCGAAACCGTATTCTCGATAGAATTCACGACATAAGCGAACCTGTCGTTCGCGGGTCCACTGCGACGCTCGTCGGAGATTCTCCTGTAGCGAAGGGGGAGCCGGCGATGGGCGTGAGCGCCCCGGTGGCTGGGGCAATCGTGTACCCCGAAACGGTACCGTCGACGCGATTGGCCACGTAGACGAACTTACCGCTTGGGTCCACTACCACGAAGTCCGCGCCACTCCCGGCAGCGAAAGGTGAGCCGGTGATGGGCATGAGCGCCCCGGTGGCTGGGTCGATCGTGTACCCCGAAACGGTACCGTCGGATGTATTCGCCACATAAGCGAACTGGCCGCTCGGGTCCACCTCCACGCAGTTCGGATTTGTTCCTGTGGCGAAAGGTGAGCGGGTGATAGGTGTGAGTGCCCCGGTGGCGGGGCTGATCGTGTAAGCCGAAACGATATTGTCGACAGAATTTACCACGTAGGCGAACTTGGCGCTCGGGTCCACCGCGATCGAGACCGGGCCTATTGCTGTAGCGAAGGGTGAACCATCGATGGCCGTGAGCGCCCCAGTGAAGGGGCTGATTGTGTACCCCGAAACGGTCGAGTTCACTGAATTCACTATATAGGCGAATTTGCCGCTCGGATCCACCGTTACGGCGACCGGTCCTAATACGCCAGAGAAGGGTGAGCCGGTGATGGCCGTGAATGTCCCGTCGGGGTCGATGCCGAACCCCGAAACGGTGTTGTCGCCTAAATTCGCCACATAGGCGAACTGGGCGTGCAGCGTGCCTCCCAACAATGCCAAAGTTATGGCCAGCGCTGACCACACGTTAAACGAGCTTCTTTTCATAAGGTAATTTTCTTGTGGCTCGACCCGCGGTTCGGGCCTGAAAGGCGCAATGTTTGGCCGAAATTAGGCCGAACCACAAGAACATTTCCTGGCCACCGGGGAAAGGAGAAGAGCTAACCTAGTGCGACTTACCCCGTCAGGAGCGGTAAGGATTGGGAATCACCTTACTCGTAAAGCGCCGGGAACCCGTTTCGCAGGCAACCGTCCGCTAAAAAGGAAGGAAGTCTTAGCGATGGTTTGCGCCTATCTAACGACAGCTTAGTTGCCTGATTTGCACGGAACCGTCGGATACTTCCTCAAGAACCGCGACGTTTTGGACCGACTAATCGGCCAAGTGAGTCGCTAGGTACTGCTCTTAGTCGGCCAACATTCAATCGAAGCAATTCCACAAACCGAAGTGACGTTAGTAATAAGCCCGCCAGTATTGGAAATTGCTTGACTTGTCTTAGTATTTCGATATTTGCAGAAATATAAAATATGACGAGAGCAAATCCAAAAAAAGAGACATCTGAACGAGTCGTCTACTATGCGGATATGTTCTCGGCTATGGGAACAGAAGCCCGACTACGCATTATGCAGCTTTTACTGTCAGCGCATCCTGACGGGCTGGTGGTCGGCGAGATTGCTAGCGAGCTGGGCATTCCAAGCTCAACTCTTTCTCACCATTTGGAAAAGCTAAAGAACGAGGATCTGGTGACGGTGCGCCGTGAAGGGACGTTCCTCTGGTACTCCGCGAACACCGAAGCTCTCAAAGAGCTGCTTGGGTTTCTCTACGCCGAATGCTGCACCCGCAATAAGGCGATCGAACCTCGAAAAATCATTTCCCTCTGTAAGTAAGAAAAGGAAATCTATGGACGCACCAAACTTAAAAGATGTTGTTCGAGAAAGATATGGGAAAGCGGCACGAAACGCGACCTCCGGTGCTGCCGGATGCTGCGGTGGTTCAGCCGATATTTCTTGCGACCCTATAACCTCTAACCTCTACGATGCAGCCCAGGAAGGCGAAGTACCGGAAGCAGCCAAGAGGGCGTCTCTAGGCTGCGGTAACCCCACAGCACTTGCTGAATTGAGGCCTGGGGAAATCGTGCTGGATTTGGGATCAGGTGGCGGTATCGACGTTTTGCTTTCTGCCCGAAGGGTCGGCCCAAATGGAAAAGCCTACGGCTTAGATATGACAGACGAGATGCTGGCGTTGGCGGAACAAAATAAGCGCGAGAGCGGTCTAACTAATGTTGAATTTCTGAAAGGTGAGATTGAGAACGTTCCTCTTCCTGACGACTCCGTGGACGTTATTATCTCCAATTGCGTCATCAACCTGTCAGGTGACAAGGATCGTGTCTTCCAAGAAGCGTTCCGGGTGCTCAAGCCCGGTGGGCGCTTCGCAGTCTCTGACGTAGTAGTCCGGGGCCAAGCGCCCGCCGAAATCAAAAAAAGCATGGAACTGTGGGTGGGTTGCGTGGCAGGCGCTCTCGCCGATGACGAGTACCGATCAAAGCTCTCCAAAGCGGGCTTTCACGAAATCGACATTGAAAGCACGCGGGTTTACAAAATCGACGACGCTCGGACCTTTCTATCACACCGAGGACACGATGTCGAAGAACTAGCCAACGAGGTGGATGGTAAGTTTATGAGTGCCTTCATCCGCGCCAAAAAACCTGCCGTGGCGTGCTGTGCTCCAGGTTGTTATTCGTAAGGGAGACACTCGGCCCATGACTCTTTCGCGCCGTGCCGCCGCAGAGGCTCTGGGAACCACTTTCCTTTTAGCAACAGTGGTGGGCTCCGGCATAATGGGAGACAAGCTGGCCGGTGGAAATGTTGCCTTAGCCCTGCTAGCTAACACAGTTGCCACGGGCGCTGCGTTAATTTGCTTAATTCTCGCGCTCGGACCTATCTCCGGCGCGCACTTCAACCCTGCCGTGACTTTGGCGGATGCTACTCAAGGCGGCATCAGCTGGAACGATGCCGCTACTTACATTATCGCCCAAGTTACAGGCGCATTCATTGGCGTAGGTGCTGCACATCTGATGTTCGGTGAACCCCTGCTACAAATATCCCAACATGTTCGCGCCGGAGGAGGTCAGCTTTTCAGCGAGTTCGTCGCAACCTTCGGTTTGCTATCTATTATTTGGGGTTGCACGCGATTGCGTTCGCAGGTGACTCCGGTGGCGGTGGGTCTCTACATCACAGCTGCGTACTGGTTTACAGCGTCCACGTCATTCGCCAATCCAGCGGTTACGCTCGCTCGCGGCTTTACGGATACATTTGCTGGGATACGACCCGCCGATATACCAGGGTTTGTTGTGGTGCAGCTGCTCGGGGCGTTTGCTGCGACCCTGCTTTTTCGCTGGCTGGTGCCCTTACTTCCTTTAGAGGCAAAGCAGATAATACTGCCGCACCCAGAGCCCCACAGTGAATGAGAAAGATGTCTGAAAAAGAAAGGACATGAAGAAACGCGTTTTGATTCTCTGCACCGGTAATTCGGCTCGTAGCCAGATGGCCGAGGGATTACTAGCACACAATGCGGCTGACCGATTCGAGGTCGAAAGTGCCGGTACAAAACCGGGCCGCGTAAGACCGGAAGCGATCGCCGTGATGAAAGAGCTTGGGATTGATATCTCTAGTCATCGTTCCAAGCACGTCGATGAATTGCAAGGCCAACACTTCGACTATGTATTGACGGTCTGTGACAATGCAAAAGAAAGCTGCCCGCTTTTTCCCGGCAACTCAAAACGCCTTCATAGGGCATTCAACGACCCGGCAATCTATCAGGGCACTGATGAAGAACGCTTGGCTGTGTTCCGACGCGTGAGGAACGAAATTCAAGAATACTTACAGACCTTTCCCTCCTGACGAATGAGCACACATCGGCTTTTCAAAATCTTGTTCTTATGCACCGGCAATAGTGCCCGAATTTCGACTTTGTTATAACGCTTTGCGACAACGCGAAGGAGGAATGCCGGGTCTGGCCTGGACAGCCGATCATTGCTGATTAGTCCATGGCAACGGTCCAGGCACTTGATTTTTAATTCCGTGAGCGAACATTCAAATCGCAAAGTCCTTAGCTAAAGGTCGAGGCTTAGGCTATTCTAGTGAGAATGACGAGGGCCAACGGGTAGAAGTACAAGTTACTCACGCACAGGAGATTGCTATGAAAAGGCCAAATCCCTTCATTATTCCAGTGACAATGCTTTTAGTCGGTATCGCCTTGGATAGTTTCGCGGGCTCTCCAACCCTGTCTAAGCGGCGCCAAGCCTCGATCGCCCAAAAGGAAGCGGCGAGTGGAGCACTTGACAAGCCTTGGCAAGACTGGAGCTGGACCTGGCAACCTTGGAAACTCCTGATCTGGAGTTACCAGCCGGGAAATCGGTGATTCTCTACGCGAGCTTTTAAGGGCCTTACGCCTTTCCTTATTTCGGACCTCGTACGGCGTTCAAGAGCGAGGTTGTGGCGGTGTCAGCGTTGGCGATATCGGTGGCAGGCTGATCAAGAAAGACGGCGGCTAGAAGATGATTCCGGTCACATTCGGCATCATGTTTGGCTTGATCAAAATCGAATCATTACTCCCTTCGGAAAGCTCGCCTTGAATACGTGAGGCAACGCTCGTTTGCGTTCCTCTTGTGGTGTTGATCGTCACGATATAAGGGTTTTCCTCGTCAGCATTCCGAAACAGAACCTGCACAACACCATTCCCTGCTTGGTAATCATCAAACGTTTCAATGCGCAGAAATTGATCCACGGGAACATGGGCCGTATTACCGTTACTACTGGTGAATTCAAAGAATCTCATGTGAAGTGCCAGTGTTGGCTACGTAACCATGTTACCAATCAAGACGGAATGGTATAGCATTACGATGCAGAAGGCTTGTTGTAAAAGTGTGGTAATCACCTCAGTCGTCTAAGGGCATTTACTGGCTCGCAATGTTGCCGGCTGATTGCTAGCCTTTCAGACGATGCCAAGACAAAAGCGCCGTACAAAGAAGCAGCCGGAAGCAGCAACGGCACCCGAGCCGATAGTCAAAACAATCAAGAAACGACGGCGGCGACGTAACCCAGTGGCTGAGGCGGTGCCGGTTCTGGCAGAGGTTAAAAGCGTCATGCACCGTATTCTTGAGGGCCAGCGAGAACAACTGAACCAGTTAAACGACGATCTTCAGAAAGTGATCTTCCTTGGCTGGTAGATGAAGGGTTACGCTGCTAGTGCAGGTCGAACTGGCGAGATCACCAACCAGCGCTGGCTACGTGAAGAGGCGGACTGATCAAGAAAGACGGCGATTCATCCAGACTGGATAGCCGCCTGGCCTGTTCTAAGGTACCTTTGGTAACATGTACGGAACCGGCTAGTTACACATGAGGGTTCACTCGACACTAATCGTTGTGACGTTTATCATCGCCTGCGGGCGCGCCGAAGCGAGTTACGTCGATGATCAGACGGCACTAAGCCAGGCGATCTCCCAATTGCGATCCGCGATCGGCAGTCACCCGCGCGTACTCAAGATCGAGATCGATCCGCACGTCGTAACCATCGAAGCGCAGGATCCAAACAATCTTAGGCACGTGAACCGGTGGCGATGTTTCGATCACATCTTGGGATTTGTCCCGATCCCGTGGGTAACCGGGCCTGAGCCCGTTGATCTTCAACTCCTGGATCCAGATCTCGACGCCAATCTATTCGATCTCGATGCAGTCGCTTTTGCGGAACTTTCAAAACTGAAGCAGGCGGCGATCAAGCGTGCGCGTATCGACGATGCCGCTGTTATCATGCACATGGAGATCGCGCGACAGATATCCGTCGTGCCAGAACCGACCGCCGGCGATGTCCGTTGGACCTTGAGTATCGCTAGTGCTCGTGAACATGCTCAGGTGTATGCCACCGCCCAAGGCGTGGTTTTCGGCGGCGATCTTAGCGGCACGCAGCGGGCTCAGTCTCTGAACCTGTTCAAAGAGCCCGAATTGATCGTGGAGGCAGTGGGCGCTTTTCGCGATGCGCTCGGAACCGGCGCCATCCTGACAGAGGTCAGTATCGGTGCGCGCACCGTCAGCTTCGGCACAAATATTCGGGATACGACGCTTAAAAAGATCATTACCCTGCCGTCGACTTCGAGCTTCAGCTGGGACCTGGATGGATTGATTCAGCGCCTCGGCACGATCCAAATCCCGGGAACGCCGGATAAACCGGCATTCAGCGTCAACGATGTCGATTGGACCATTTTCTCGAAATTGGAGGCGGACGCGCTGGCCAAGGTCGCCATCCCGAAAGCGCAAGTCACCCGGTTGGTAGTGGAAAAATTGACCTTAGGACTAAGCGAGGCTGCGGTGGCTTGGACCGTCGAAGTTACAGATCCAGATGATGAGGTGACGTCTATCATCGCAGATACCAAAGGCGAGATCGAGCGGGTTGTGCTGCCGGAAAGCCGGCGCCCGAAGATGGTCTGGCTGGAACCGGCTACACTCGCGCACGCCATTTCGAGCGTCGGCACCATCCTTGGTCCCAGTGCCAAGATCGTATCGATTGAGATCGATGGGCGGGGCGGACGGTTTACCGCGGATGACCCGGCTAATCAAGGCCAGCCGACGATGTTCGATCTCTCCGCAGACGGCGCCAGCCGCGGGGGGACCGTTCCGCTCAATTCCACCGTACCTCGCCTTAGCGTGACGGACTTGGCGTTATTGACCGAGCAAAAATTCATCACGCTCGAAGCCGAAACCTTAAAAAAGCTCGGCGAAAAGAAGAAGGTCTATCTGGAGAGCATCCGGATCGGAGCCGACGCCTGGTTGGCGCCTGCCGCCGGTGCCCATGCCATCATGATCCGCGTGCGCGATATACCCGAAGACTCAGTGAAAGCGGAGTACGGTTGGGTCGCCTATGACTTCGAAGGCCGGGTCGTTGACTTCATGAAGAATTGAGCGCCAGGGGTGGCGAGTGACAGGTGATTAGTGATTGGTGATTGGTGGCTCGAAAGTAATCAGTAAGGAGAAAGAAGTTCAGGAGTGCAGAAGAGCAGGAGTTCAGGAGGGTAACTACCACGCACTGGGCCGAGGTCGCTAGCTGATTGCTTTCAAATCCTAACCTTTGCGTCTTTGCGTGAGATTTTCTTTCTGTCTGACGATCTCGAACTCGTCGGGTTCGGCTGTTGTGGGCCTGACCTCGACCGTCATACCATAGTTGAGTCCGGGACAACCTTTAGCGATCTCCACCGCGTCCTCGAGGCTATCCGCATGAATCTGAAAAAAGCCGGCTACAGCTTCTTTTGACTCCGCAAACGGACCGTCGATGACGACGGTCTTGCTGGTAAGAATCTTACCCGCATGCGCTAACGGTCCGCCACCTTTAAACCTGCCTTCTCTGCTCAACTGTTCGAACCAGGCAGTGAATCGAGCCATATTTTCCCGGATCTCGTCCGCCGAAAAATCCTTATGCCAACCAGTGTTCCGGAAGAGCAACACGTATTCGGAAGTTTTCACGCTCATAGTAAGGGCCCTGGTTTTTGCGTTTGTTCTATCATCCGACGAACGACTCGCTCCGGTTAGGACAGGGGCGGCGTGAATAGCAAGTAGCAGATAGCAAGGGGGTAGGGAGCTTGGGGGTGGTGAGTCACTCAACGAGGTGGCGCAAAAAGTAATCAGCAGGCCAGTAATCAGTCTTAACTGTGTGAACTCTGGCGCCGCTCTGTCCATCGGATTTCCGAATCTTGGCGTCTTTGCGTCTTTGCGTGAGATTTTTCGGTTTCTTATCCAGCGCCTACTTTGCTCGCAACGTTTTCCAGTGGCGCTACCTTGATATCCAGGGGCCGTTTGGGCGAACCGCTCTCTCTATCCAGTCTGCACACAACACGGGCTGGGCGGCGTAGACTCAATTCCGCGAGGACAAACTGAGATCTGATTGGCGCCGGCTGTATTTTCGGCCGGAGAATTATAATCGGGCAAACATCGTGCGGCAGCTCCGGCAATACGAAGCTTATGTAGTTACTACCCTCATGCCATTCCAAGCCTGAGGCTAGCGGTCAAGCCGGTCCAGGCTGCGTTGGAAAGCGACTTCTGCGTCAATTTTATCCGGATCGGAGTTCTCGCTTGGCGGCCTGCTTTTGCCGAGATACTTCAGCAGCCCTGCCAGTCTACGCACTTCGTCCTTTAACTCAGTCAATTGTTCTTTCAGTCTCGAAATTTCAGCTCGGATACTTCTGCCGAGATTACGACAAATCCAGAGGAGTAAGCTCTACTTCTGGTACCAGAAGACGTCTGGTGGAATTAGCGACGATCTCCGGGAGTACTGCGACCGATGCGTAGGTCACCGTGTCCATAATCTTTTTCCTCCTACCCTAAACCTACGCCTCAAGCTGCATAAGGCAAACCGGGAATGCTTGGGTGTGCGGTTGGTCACTCAACGACGTGGCGCAGAAAAGTAACCAGTAATCAGTAGGTCAGTAATCGTTACTATTTTGCTTGAACCCTGGCGCTGCTCTGTCCGTTGCGGCGGCCCACCCCATTCTGACCTGCTGTTGGTTCCTCCGAACCTTTGCGACTTTGCGGCTTTGCGTGAGGTTTTTCCGTTTCTTATCCAGCGCCCACCTTGTTCGCAACGCTTTCCGCTGGCGCTACTTTGATATCGAGACGGGTTTCTTTGGCGCGGCGGCGTGCGGCCAGTATCTGGTCGGACACGACGGCAATCAGGATGACGCCGCCCATCACCACGAACTCCAGGGAGCTGTCAATTCCTTGCAGATTAACGATGTTTCGCAGGAGCTGGATCATGGCCGTACCGATGAAAATGCCTAACACACTGCCTTCACCACCCCGAAGACTGCAGCCGCCTAGCACACAGGCAGCCACCGCATACAGCTCGAAGAAACTGCCGTGGCTAGCTGGTGAGATCGAATTGGTATAAAAGCCGACCAGAATTGCGGAGATGCCGGTCAGAAATCCGCACAGGATATAAGCGCTGGTGATAACTAACTTGGTATTAATTCCTGAGTAAACCGCAGCTTCTTCATTCCGGCCGATGGCGAAAAGGTAACGCCCGTAGACCGAGCCGTGCAGAACCAAGGCCATGACGATGCAGACCGCGACGAAGACTATGAATGGTGCCGGCACATTGAAAATGCTCCCAGTGGCGAGGGTGCGAAGTAACTCGTAAGTGGTGTCACCACTAAAACCGACTGTTTGATCGTGCGAGATAAAGCGGGCTAGCCCGCGGTAACCTAACAGACCGCACAATGTCACCACAAAGGGCTGCAGGTGAGCTCGGGTGATCAACAATCCGTGGAACCATCCCAGAACCATGCAGACCAGCAAAACCGCCAGAACGGCTAGCGGCCAGGGCCAGTTATAATTCGTGAGAAGATAAGCCAAGATTACACCCAGCAAGGCAAACTGGGAGCCGATGGAAAGGTCGATACCGCCGGTGATAATGACCACTCCCATGGCCACACTGAATATCCCAAATAAACCGATCGATCGGGTCAGGTTTAATAGATTCGCCTGACCAAGAAACACCGGGTTAGCCAAAGTGTCGGCCGGCCCGCGTTGTATCAGTTCCAGTAATGCATAGCCAAAAAACAACGCCAAAAAAATGGCTACCATTCCAATTTCTTTCGTCGGTCTCACTATAAACTCTCCTCTAACTGGCAACTTCTAATACTGTGCGAACTGGGGCGACTGCGAGCCTCATGACACTCTCTTCACTGAAGTCGGCGGCATCAACTATCCCGGTCAGGACGCCTTCTCGCATAACGGCGATACGGTCGCTGACACCGAGGACTTCTTCCATGTCGCTGCTGATCATTAAAATAAAAACGCCGGCATCGGCTAGCCCTCGCATCAGCCGATAGATCTCGGCCTTGCTGCCAACGTCAACCCCACGCGTCGGCTCATCGAAAATAATGAGCTTAGGCTGTAGGGAAAGCCATTTCGCTAACACTACTTTCTGCTGGTTACCGCCGCTTAGATTTTTAGCTAGCGTGTTAGTAGAGGCCGTTTTGATGTTGAGTTTCTGCCGTTGGACTTCGGCAGATGACAACTCCCGCTGATAGGAAATCAGACCAAACGTCGCATAACTCCAAAGGTCGGGAAGCGTAACGTTTTCCCGCACCGTCATACTGGTGATTAAACCGGTTTTCCGGCGATCTTCCGGTACCAGGTAAATCCCATGTTCAATCGCGTCCTTGGGGGACCGGATGTGAACCCGCTGGTTATTGATCCTGATCTCACCTCCCAACGGCTTAACAATGCCGAAAATAGTCATGGCCAGCTCTGAACGCCCTGCGCCAACCAAGCCGGCCAGCCCTAGGATCTCTCCCTGACGGAGGTCGAGGCTGATCTGGTGCGACGGAAAGAATGGCGATACAAACTCATGGATCTCGATTCGGCTATCCGGGTTTCCGGTCTTCGTTTCCGACTTCTTCAAATCGAGATTTCGGCCCACCATCAGCCGAACCATGCTGTCATGAGAAACCTCGGACCTACTCAGAGTGCCCGAGTTACGGCCGTCGCGAAGGCCTACCACGCGGTCAGCGCACGCCTGTACCTCCATCAGTCGATGGGAAATGTAGACGACGCTGACTCCGCTTGATTTTAGTTCCTGGATTAACTTCAACAGCCGGTTCGTCTCGGTCAATGTCAAACAGGAGGTAGGCTCGTCCATGATAATGACCCGAGCATTGACCGAGAGCGCTTTCGCGATCTCAACCAATTGCTGTTGCGCAATCGAGAGCGCGCTCAGCGGGGTGGTCGGTGATATCTCCAACCCAACCTTCTTGAGATAAGCGCGCGAGTCCTCGGCTATTTTACGCCGGTCGATCAATCGGAGGAAGCCGCCGGTTAGCGGCTCCCGTCCAAGAAAGATATTTCCACCGACATCGAGGTTATCCAGGTTGTTCAGCTCTTGGTGGATCAAGCTGATGCCCAGATGCAGTGAATCGGAAACATTCCTGATCTCAACCGTCTTACGGTCAATCCGGATTTCACCTTCATCTGCCCGATGCAGCCCACCCAGAATTTTCATCAGGGTCGACTTACCCGCTCCGTTCTCGCCGATCAGGGCGACGACCTCGCCTGGATAAACCGCGAAATCGACATGATTAAGAGCAACAACCCCGGGGAACCGCTTGGAGACGCCTTTCACCTCGACGATCGGCGTCTTCTCAGTATCAGACATCGCTTAAATTCCAGAAGAGCTAAACCGGATTAATGTCCTCGGAGTTTCTTCAAATTCGCCCAGAACTCGTCGACATTGTTCTTGTCGATAGCGCGAGTCGGAACGATGAAGGCCTTATTCTCAGGAATATTGATATCTTCTCCGCGAAGTTTCTTCGCCATGAGCGTCATCGCCTGACGTCCGAACTCGTACGGGTTTTGCACTACGGTCGCTTCCACGATTCCGTCTTTCACGGCTTGTAATGTATCATTCTCTTCGTCGAAGGTGACAATTTTTACCTTACCGGTTTTGCCGGCGTCCTTGACCGCGCCGATGATCGCTGGGCCATTATAGCTCCAAAGTCCGACCAGGCAGGCGATATCCGGGTACTTCACGAGGGTGTCGGAGACGTTTTGCTTGGCCCGGACCCGATCGGTGTCGTCGGTTCTGACATCAATAACCGAGACGTTTGAACCGTTGAGCGCTTCTTCCAGGCCCTGGATGCGTTCTTTGGCGTTCTGGGCATCGCGTTTTCCAACGAAAAGCATGATTTTGCCGCCGTTCGGAATCGCTTTTTTGACCAGTTCACCGGCTTGCCGCCCCGCCGCCACGTTATCGGTGCCGACATAGAAGGAGCGTTTGCTCTTTGGAGCGTCGCTATCCTGAGTGACGATCAAGGCCTTTTCTGTGCCACGATCAATCATGGCCGTCTGGTTGGCCGGATCCACCGGGCTCAAAGCGATACCGTTGGTGCCTTTCACCAGCAAATCGTCAAAGATCCGCGTCTGTTCTGCCGCGGTTCCGTCCGAGGGAATTCGGAAATCGACGGAGATATTCGGTACCTCTTTCTGAGCTTGTTCGCAGCCGGCCCGGGCAATCGTCCAGAAATCCGAGGCGTTATTGGTGAGGAAAGCGATTTTGAGTGGTTTCTCATCAGCATTCGCTGCGAACTGGCCAAAGGACAGCCCGAGCACCGCTAAAGAGAGGAACAGTTTGGTTGGTTTCATCATTGGGGGATGGATTATGGTTTTCTGTATTTTTTCACTACTAGCAAGTCCGAGAATCAGTGAACCGGGCCGGCAGCTCTTTCTGGGGTTTGCCGGGATCCCAGTTCGATCTGGATTCCTGCGGGCCTTACGATTGCTGAGGAATCAACCTTCTGACAAGTAAAATGGAGCCATTAATAGCAAAGAAGTGACAAACGCCGTGAACGTTCTCAATTGACGAGGCAGCGCACTCAGCACTTGCAACGTCGTGGAGCGCGCCTCGCTTGCGAGGCCGACGAACCCCCGGACTCCGCCATCGCCTTGACGCAGCCATGCTGGTCCCCTGACTCAATCTTTGCCGGCAATCTAGTGGCAGATAAAGGGGTTGTGAGGTGGTTCCAACGGCCTCGCAAGCGAGGCACGCTCCACGGCGTGATCCGGCCCGGTGCTAGATGCACCGGACCGGACGCTTTCCAGCCAGCAACTGCCGCTAGCCGGCATTGACTATTTTTTAATCGGAAGCTGTAGGACAGTTACCGAATAGGGCGGGAAGGTTTCACTGAAGTTCGCCCCCAGGCCGTGCAAAGGCACCGTGACCGGTAGGGCCTGGGCCTGTCCCGGCGCATTGGTGGCGGCAGGGTTACCCGTTAGTAGGACCGACGTTCCGTTCGATCCGACATTCCCGAATCCAGTCAGGGTAAAGTTTACTTGCTGCGGATCGAAGGCGGCGTTGACCACCTTGATGTAAACCGCCCCGGTCTTGGAGTTACGCGTTACGCTGGCGTAGACGCGTGATCCACCGCTCGAGTTCAAGGTTACCGGCAAGGCAACATCGCCATGATTGTTAGCAAACATGACTTGTACATAGTACGCCGGTGAACCGTAACTCTGTAGTGCGTCGTACCCAATGAGGTTGGTTGCCCATTGGTAGGCTCCCGGATTGGTGTTCACAAAGAGCGGCGCATACGACTCCATGATGACGATGTCGGAGTTCCGTTCCAGGCCGGTTAACCAGGCGGCATCGCCGATGGCGGCATGCAGATCGGGTGTCGGTGAACCTTCCTGCGATGCCCATTCGCCGACAAAGATCTTCGGGCCGCTCCGGCTGTAGCTATCGTAATGATGCACATCATTTTCGAAAGCCGTCGGCGATTCGTAATAGTGCTCATCAATGACGTCCGGAGTCCGGCTGGTTACACTGGTAGTCGCAATCACTTGCAGCTGCGGATAAGCAGCCTTGATCGCGTCATAGAATTGGGCGAACCGGCCGTCGTAACTGCCGGATCGATCGAAGAAATCCTCATTGCCAATCTCGACATATTGGAACCGGAATGGCTGCGGATGGCCATCAGCAACGCGTTGCGCCCCCCAATAAGTGTTGGGTCCACCGGTGGCATATTGGATCTCGTTCAAAGCATCTTGCACATAAGGAGCCAAAGCTTCACCCGGAGCAACAAATTCACCATCCAGTGAGTACCCCGCATACACCGCCAGGACCGGTTGCATATTCAGGTCCTCGCACCATTCGAGGTACTCGAGCAGCCCGAGACCGTCATCGGAAAAATAGCCCCATGGACTAGGATGCCCTGGCCGTTGCTCGATAGGGCCGATCGTGTTCGTCCATTCGAACCGGGTAGCAATGGTATTTCCCTCGAGATAGTTGCCACCGGGGAGCCGCAAATGAGCCGGTTTCATGGCCGCTAACGTCTGCATCAGATCAATCCGATTGCCGTTCGGGCGGTTGTTAAAGGTCGGCTTGAACATGGACGTTTGGGTTATCCAGAAGGTACCTTGGGCCGTCGTCGAGATAACATATTGAGCATCCGAGGTCGTCCCGACCAAAGCCGTCTTTAGCTTCACCGAATATTTCTTCCATTTGTCCGTAAGCGCGGGGATTTGCGCCTGGGCGTAGATGGTCGAGCCGTCGGTGCTCTCGATATCCACGGTCAACGGCCCGGTAAAACCGGGTGCACCTTTAGCCCAGAAAGAAGTGGTGTAGGTCGTACCCGGCGTGACAGGGATGCCCCAGTAACCGGCATTGGCGGCGCCGACTCGAGCTCCCGTGTTGGTTGAGCTTACCTTTAGACTGGTGCTCAACTGGGTACCGACGACCGGCTGCGTAAAATCCAGCGCGATAGAGCCGGAGGCCCCGGTGCCCTGAACTAAAGACCAATCCACCGGTATATTCGGGTCGTTCTTGAATACTCGGTTTTGAATCAATTCGCCATAAAGACCGCCGTCTAGGGCGTGGTTGATCTCTTCGATCATGAGACCGTAAAAGAGCGGGTTAACCGCCAGGGTCGGCTGAGTAGCGTCAACCGAGAGGTTGGCCGGCTGAAGCGGTTGGGGTCCAGGCAGATTGGGATTACCAATGCGGGCGATCGCCAAGATATCGGCGGCGGTGAGCGCACTGGAATAGAAGCGAACATCGTCGATCGCGCCATTTACCCAATCCACATAGCCGTTGTTATATTGGCCGTGGCCGATACCGGTGTGCCCATTAGCCGGGCTAGGGGATGCTGCGAAGGTTTGGCCGCAAAGCACCCCGTTTACATAAACCGAGAGCGATTGAGCGCTGGCATCGTAGACGCCGGCAACATGGTACCATGTACCGGTTGCCGGGGTGATGCCCGAATCAGCAAAAACTGCGGTACCCGGGCCGGTAGCGCCGTTGGTCGGCATCGTAAAAGTGAGCGTGTTCGAATCGCCTCGCTTTTGCAGAAAAAAGGCGGACTGATAGCCGGAATCCTGGCTGACGAATGTCTCGAACCCGCTGATACTGTTTAAGTTAACCCAGGCGCACACCGTGAAGCTTTGGGTGGTCGAGACCACGTCGACCGGGATATCGGCGTAGCTGCCGCTAGTGCCTGGTAGACTCAGAGCATAAGGCCCGACAATACCGGTGGTCCAACCAGCCCCACCGAGTAGGGTGGCGTTGTTGGTGCCGGCGGCGTCGTGAGCGATTGTTCCAGTCCCTTCGTCAAACGGTAGGTAGCAAACCGGATTAGGTACTTGGGCCTGCAGAGTGGCAGCTGCCAAAAGGAAGCCGAGGGAGGCAAATCCGAAGCAAAATCTCACGCAAAGACGCAAAGACGCTAAGGTTAAGACGTTGCCGGGACTTGCCCGATGGAGATGCCGGGTGCCAACTTGCTGGATCGTTCGATTAAGAACCGAGAAGCCATTCTGGACCTGGCTGCGGTAAGCAGTCAGTAGCCAACCAGTTTTCAGCCATGGCCGGCTGAATCGTTTACGGTGAATTGTGCTCATATTCTGGAGGTTAGGATTTGAGAACAAGTAGACGGCACGGTGACACCTCATCCATGGAAGTACCGTGATCGGTCACAATTTTTGGGTTCAATTGCTATACAGCAGGAACCGGGGCTTAGACCGTGACCGGTCACAGTGGATAGTATCGGGCACCAGTTTTGGCAAGAAACTTTTTATAAAAATTCTAACGCTTCATCCAGAGTTCACCCTGTCGTCTAAAACTCCAGGAGGCTGAACAAGAGTGAGAAGTGATTGGTGATTGGTGAGTGGTGAGTGGTGAGTGGTGGGGACGTTGGGAGGGGAGCCGTCCCGCGGCCGCGGGATAATTTTGCAGGTCTATCTGTTGATCAAGGAGGCGGCTCCCGGGAATGACCCAGGATGCGGTATTTGCCGGTGATCTCGAATTTGCTTGCGCCACGACGGAATTCCGGAGGCGTCGGGCTGACGGTAATACGCCGGGCCGTTCGCGGGAGCCGCCTCCCTGGTCGACTGATAGAACTGCCACGCCTATCCCGCGGCCGCGGGACGGCTCCCCTCCCGGCGCCCGCACCAATCACCAATCACCAATCACCAATCACTAATCACCTATCACTGGCTTCAGCCGCGCCGTGCCATTCTTCTTGACCCGCGCCGCACCGCTCTGGCGGGTGATCACGGAGGGCTGAATGAAACGACTGGGCAAAGTGCCTGTCCCCGGGTTTATCTCAGCCATCAGATACTGGATGCTAAGCCGGCCCAAGGCCGCGAAGTCTTGTTTGACGGTTGAGAGCGGCGGCCGGAAAAAGCCCGCCTCGGGAATGTCGTCAAATCCGATGAGCGACACATCTTGCGGGATCTGGACCGAGCGCTCTTCCAATGCACGAATAGCGCCTAAGGCCATCTGGTCATTAGCAACCACCAACGCCGTAAATTTGCCCCAATGCTTATCGATCAAGGTCTTAGCCGCGTCGAAGCCGGATTCGGCCGTCCAATCGCCGTCTACGACCGGGCCGCGAACCAAGCCGGCCTCTTTAATCTCTTTTTGCCAGCCGCTAAATCGCCGTTGGGCGGTGCGCCAAAAAACCGGACCCCGCAGATAGCCGATCTTCTTGTGGCCCAGGTCGATCAAGTGCCGGGTAGCGCGGCGGGAGCCTGATTCCTGGCGGATAAAGACCGAAGAACATTCAAATCCGAGATGAGAATCAACCGCCACCAGAGGCACATTCCGGCAAAGGACTTGCAGGTCCCGCAAATCGATATCCCACGGCAGATGGATCAGAATACCGCCGACCTGATGCGCGCAGAGTTCGTCGACGGCTTGATAAATGGCCCGGGGGTTCTGGTCCAGGATGCCGCTGAACATCAGGCTAAAGCCCAGCTCCTTAGCGGCTTGTTCGGTGTTAACCAGGATCTGGGAGGGTCCGTAGAAACTCGTCGCGAAAGTCACTAACCCGACCGTGGTAGACCGTTTACCCGCAAGTTGTCGGGCGGTTCGATTCGGACGAAAAGCGACCTCCTGCAGAACCTTTTCAATCCGGGACCGTGTGGCGGGAGACACCTGAGGCATCCCGTTGATCACCCGCGAGACAGTCTGATAGGAGACTCCGGTCAGAGCAGCGATATCGTGAATCGTAACATTCTTTTTTGACGAGTTCGGACGCATCAGCAGCGATGAATAGAAGCTTTCACGCAAAGAAAGTAAAGCCGGATTAGAGAGGCAGGTCTCGGCCCGAGTCGCCATAGATGTGAGCGGTCACGGGGTTCGGTGGCATCGAGAGTAATCAGTGATCAGTAGGTCAGCAATCAGTAAGGAGAAAGGAGTTCAGGAGGTCGTACTACCGCACGCCGGACCAAGGGTCGCCTTCTGGCTTTTCCATTGTTAAACAACGGAAAAGCCGTTTTTGGCTTGCAATTTTGTCGGTCATCCCACCCTGAACTCCTGAACTCCTGAACTCCTGAACTCCTGAACTCCTGAACTCCTGAACTCCTGAACTCCTGAACTCCTGAACTCCTGAACTCCTGAACTCCTGAACTCCTGAACTCCTGAACGGCGTGAGTCTTTGCTGGTGGACACAAACGCCCAGCGCCGCCCACGGCACCGGACGAGCGGGAGCTCGTCCCTACCGATCACCAATCACTATAATCACCATTAACCGATAACTAATCACCCATCACTTTTCCCTCCTCACGTCGGCAATTTCCGTGTAAAAATCGGCAGACGGGCTGACTCATGAATGAAACCGAAAACTTGGCCGGCGCTCAGGGGGGCCAGTTTCGAACAACCAATTGGAGCGTCGTTCTGTTGTCGGCTCAGAGTCAGTTGCCCGGTTCGCAACCTGCCTTAGCCGAGCTTTGCCGGCTCTACTGGTATCCCCTTTACGCTTTCGTGCGGCGCCGCGGCAATAGCGCTGAGGATGCCGAAGACCTGACCCAAGGCTTTTTCCTTGGCCTGCTTGAACGGAAATCGTTGAGAAAGGCCAGCCCCGAAAAAGGAAAATTCCGGTCGTTTCTGTTGGCGTCGCTAAAGAACTACCTGATCGACGCGTTTCACCGGACTAACACCGTCAAACGGGGTGGCCACATCGAATTTGTCGGACTCGATTTAGAGAGTGGGGAAGAGCGATACCTGGGCGAGGCGGCCAATGCCCTCAACGCCGAGAGCGCGTTCGATGCGCGCTGGGCTATGACGCTCTTAACTCACGTTATGGATCGCCTTCGATCCGAGTATGCCTTGAACGGAAAGGTAGCCATGTGCGGCACCCTCGAACCATTTCTGGATCCGACCAATACCAAGGAGTTACCGTCTTACGAGGAAGTTGCCAGGCAACTCCATACTAGCCTTGGCGGGGCAAAAACCTTGATTCACCGTTTTCGTAAAAGACATAGCGAGATTCTTCGTGAGGAAGTCTCAAGGACAGTGAGTGAGCCCGACGCTGTCGACGAAGAAATTCATGCTCTCTGCGAAGCATTGATCGCTTCGGACCGCCAGCTTGAGTAAGATGACTCGTGCCTCCTATTTATGATTCGAGGCGCTAAGTGTCCGAGCTGCGGAAAGTTGCTCGAGGAAGGCCGTACCTATTGTCCGGTCTGCGTGATGCGGGCAGCGTTAGAGAGCGGCGATCTCGAGCCTTCTACGGAGGATCCAAACGTGCCGAATGATCGCCGGTTCGGACATTACGAAATTGTTGTCGGCGATGATGGCCGGCCTTTGGAGCTCGGGTCCGGCGCCATGGGTATCACCTACAAAGCGATCGATGTAGAGCTTCGCTGTCCGGTTACCCTGAAAGTGATCAGCGATCGTTATGTTAAGGATGATTCCGCCCGTGCCCGATTCGTGCGGGAAGCCAGGGCGGCCGCCGCTGTGCGAAATGCGAACGTCGCCAGCGTGTTTCATTTGGGGAGGGCCGGCGAAAACTATTTCTACGCGATGGAATTTGTCCCGGGTGAAACCCTGGAACAAATCTTGGGCAAGACCGGCCGTTTAGGCGTCCGCGAGGCGCTGGAAATCACATCGCAAACTGCCAACGGATTGTCCGCTATTCAAAAGAAGCAACTGATTCATCGCGACCTTAAGCCAAGCAACATCATGGTCAGTCGCGAGGAAGGAGCAATCGAGAGCGTCAAAATTATCGATCTCGGGTTAGCCAAATCTCTCGATGAATCGGAGTCCAGACGAATGTCGATACCGGGCTCGTTTGCTGGGACACCGGCGTATGCCAGCCCGGAACAATTCTCTGGGGTCGGCGTGGATATCCGTTCGGATTTATATTCGTTGGGGGTCACGCTTTGGGAGATGCTGACCGGTGAGTTGCCTTTCAAGGGGGCCGGCTCGGAATTGGTCTACGAACATCAGCATGCGGCTTTACCCATGGAGCGCTTGTCTGAGGTTCCGCAACCGGTCACAGCATTGCTTGAGGTGTTGCTCGAAAAGAGTCCCGCTGCCCGGTTCCAAACTCCAACTGAGCTCATCAAAGCCATTGAAATCGTCAACGGAGCGCTCCTTTCCGGAAGGCGGGTGAGCAAGGCCGCTTTGCGTTCAACCGTGGAAGGGCTGGCGCCCGAAAAACGCCCCACTGAAAAAACCCATCGATACCAGGTTCCGCTCTTTCGGAGGAAATCCGTTTTAATCGGGTTGGTTACGATTGGCCTGTTAGCCGTCCTCGGGCTGGGCGCAAGTTTGGTGCTGTGGATGGCCGGCCGGCAAAATGAACAGAGCCGTCAGCTGGCCGAGATCCGCGCAGCCATGGGGCAGATGATCACCCAGTTCCCGCAAAAGGAAGCCGATCAACGACAGACCCAAGCAAAGCTAAATCCCGATTCAGCCCGGGCGCGTGTCATCGAGGAACTAGCAAAGCAATTTGGGTTAGACCCGGCCCTGCTCGAGAAACAACTGCCGCGTTTTGCCGAGCAGTTACGGCGCGCCCCTGGTTCCACGAATTATGAACGAGCCAGCGCTGCCTACGTTGCTAAGGACTACAACGAAGCCGAACGCCTCGCTTTGGCGGCTGCCGATGAAGCTCAAAGCGCCAGCCCACCAAAGAACACCGAAGCTATCAAAGCCTTTGAGCTGGCGGCCTGGGCAGCCGAGAACCGCATCGATTACGGTGAGGCGCTGTTACGGTTGCGCGATGCCGAGAAGCTGACTGATCGCACCCGCGACCCGGTGGAGTGGGCTCGCGTACAATTCGCGATTGCTTACGTCCTTTATGATCAAGGGAAGTACGCTGACGCCGAGCGTGTCTTGCGTGAAGTGATAGAGGAACGCGAACGACGCTTGGGTCCGGAGCAGCCGGAAACGCTGAGGGCGCGTTCACGGCTAGCTGTGGTGTTTTGGATTCAAGGCAAGAACGCTGAGGCGGAAACTGAAGCCCGGGCCGTGATCAAGCTGCAGGAAAAGGTGCTTGGCCCCGAGCATCCCGATACCTTGAAAACTCGGGACAATCTGGTCGCCGCTCTTCTTGATCAGGGCAAATATGCTGAGGCCGAAACCGAGTGTCGCGCCTTGCTGACCATCAGCGAAAAAGTCTTAGGCCCCGAGGATCCCGATACTTTGAAAACGCGGATGGATCTGGCGCTCGTCTTCGGTTACCAGGGCGATTGGGCGAAGGCTGAAGCTGAGGAGCGCACTATCATCAAGCTGCAGGAGAAAGTGCTTGGCCCCGAACATCCCGACACCCTGACCACGCGCGGCAATCTAGCCGTTTCGCTGCATGTGGAGAATAAACGAGCCGAGGCCGAAGCGGAGGATCGCGAAGTGCTGAGACTCCGAGAAAAGGTGCTGGGTCCTGAACATCCCGACACGCTGATGAGCCGCAGCAATCTGGCTGCCGGCCTCGCCGATGAAGGTAAATACGCCGAAGCCGAGGCCGAGGATCGTACCTTGATCAAGCTGAAAGAAAAAGTCTATGGACCCGAGCATCCCGGGACGCTGCTGGTGCGCGGTAACCTGGGCGAAACCCTGGAGTTTGAGGGTAAGTATGCGGAGGCCGAAGCCGAGGAGCGCGCAGTGATCCCGCTGGATGAGAAAGTGCTCGGCCCTGAGCATCCCAATACACTGCTTGCGCGCAGCGATCTGGCGATGGTGCTGGATGCCGAAGGCAAGCGGGCTGAAGCCGAAGCCGAAGATCGCGCCGTGCTGCAACTTCGAGAAAAAGTGCTCGGTTCTGAGCATCCAAACACCTTAGTAACTCGCAGTCACTTGGCATTCCTGTTGGATGAGAAAGGAGAACCCGCGGACGCGGAAAAGGAAGATCGCGCCGTGCTTCAGCTCCAGGAGAAGGTTTCCGGCCCGGAAGATCCGGACACCCTGCGCACCCGCGACAATCTGGCAACCGCGCTTGAGCATCAAGGCAAGCACGCGGAAGCCGAAGAGGAATATCGCTCCGTGCTTAAACTCAGGGAGAAAGTGCTTGGGGCCGATCATCCGGACACACTGGCGACCTGTTTCAATCTAGCCCAATGCTTGCAGGCACAGAACAAAACGCAGGAAGCAACCGATTTTGCCCGCCGGGCAGCACAAGGCGCTCAGAAAATCTTGGGCCCGTATCATCCGTTCACCAAGAAGTACGAGAGCTTCATAAATCGTCCTCGTCCTTCGTCGTCGTCCTCGTCCTCGTCCTCGAGACGTGATGAACTGGAGGATTTCTTGCCGTCCCTGGTTTTCCGCGCCGCCGCCGGATCCCTCTACGCCGATAGGGTAGACAACTAAAGGGTCTGATCGAAGATCGCGGGCGCGTGCGAATACCCATCACAAGGGCGAAAAACTCGGCGCGCCCTTGGCATATTTGCTCGATCGGTTGACCGCGCCGGTTTTGAGCCGCGGCCCCTGATTTGCTTTCTACCTAAGGTCGTCCGCGTACGAAGGACGGGTTCGAAGCGAATCGCCAAACGGATCGGCCAAACCTTGGGTGAAAATCAATCAAGGGTCGCGGCTCAAAACCGGCGCGGGTATACAATGGTGATTGGAAAGCTAGCAGCGCGCCGAGTTTTTCGCCCTACCGTGAAGGGTATTCGCACGCGCACGCGCACGCGATCTTCGATCAAACCCTTTAGTTGTCTACCCGATCGGCGTAAAGGGATTCGGCCGCTGCCGGACCACTACCGGGGGACGCCCTCTCTGGCCCTTTTTTCTGAAACACCCGCCACTTTTTGTCGTTGTACGGCTTGACGCGTGATTCGCTCTTCAGCGCGCGCCCAACCAAGAAAACATTATGAATCTTAGTAAACACTCCTTATTCGGCATACTTGCCGTTCTTATCGCGGTTTGCCCGGTGACCCGAGCGATCGCGCAAGAAGAGGCGGACCAAATCACCTCCGATACCGCCCCCAAAAATAAAGTCGTGGCCACGATCACTGTCGGCAGCGGCCCTCACGTAATAGCAGTCAGTCCAGACAATAACACCGTCTATGTGGCCAATGTCCTGAGTAACACCATCTCGGTAATCGACGCCAAGACCAACAAAGTAGTGGGCACACCCTATTCGGCAGGCTCTTTCCCTGATGGCCTCGCGGTCACGCCCGATGGAACCGAGCTCTATGTCGCTAACTATATCGCCAGCGGGACCGTTTCGATCTTGAATGCTTCGACCGGCGCGCTGATTAAACAGATTTCCGTCGGTGATGACCCGCGCTATCTGCAAATCAGTCCAAACGGAAAGCTAGCTTATGTAGCCAACCAGAATTCCGGCACCATCTCGGTCATCGATACCGCAACCCAAACCGTAACTGGTTCGATTACCATCGGAGCCCATGCCTCTTCAGCCGCGTTTTCGCCGAACGGAGCCCTAGCGTATGCGACCGAAGATTTTACCGATACGGTTGACGTCATTAACACTGCGACTTCGGCTATCGAGAAATCGATCACCACCACGACAGATCCGGTCTATTGCGTCGTTAATCCAAAAGGGAAACAGGATGTCTACGTGCTGAACTTCGAAGTCGCCAAGATCTCGGTTATCCAAAGTGATGCCGTGATAAAGACGTTTGCACCAGGCGAGGTCCCCGGATTCCCAGCTGTAACCCCCAATGGCAGTTACCTGTACATTCCCCAATCGTACACTAGCGGCACTAATCCCGGCGACACCGTCGTTATGGTGAGCACTAAGACGTATAAAAAAGTAGGGAAGGCGATCAAGGTCGGCAAACAACCCGACTGGGTAACCATCTCGCACAACGGAACGTCTGCCTACGTCAGTAACTACGCAGCTGGTACCGTCTCAGTCATCAAGATCACACCCGCGCAGTGAGTGGGAGAGGTGAAAAGTGATTGGTAATTAGTGATCGGTGATTGGTGAATAGTGATCGGTAGGGACGAGCTCCCGCTCGTCCGCTTCCGGTCCAGGGCGGGGGACTATGGTGTAGTTAAGCAACGCTCTCGGATCGCGAAAACGCCCATATGGTAGGGCGAAAAACTCGGCGCGCCGCTGGCTTTCCAATCGCTAGCGTTTACCCGCGCCGGTTTTGAGCCGCCACCCTTGATCGATTTTTCGCCCAACGTTTGGCCGATCCTTTCGTCATTCGCTTCGCGCCGAGCTTTTCGCCCTACCGCGATGGGTTTTTCGCGTCCCGACCGTAAACCGACCGTCCTTCAAACCCGGTCCAACAAACGGTCCAATGGCGTCGGCACCCGGTTGAGATCCAACGCGTCCACCAGCAACTTAGCGTAGGAAATTTTTCGCCGAGCCGTCGTCCCCAACCAACGACGAAGCTGCGCCTGATGACTTCGATCATGCCATTCCGGCTGCATTTGGAAAGTGCGGAACCGTCCAAGATCACCCTGGGCAGCCGCAACCTCCAACACGGCATCAACCCCAAGTGAACGAATAAGCTCATCCTCCAAGTCTGCATCACAGACATAGAACCCGAGGCTTTCCATGCCCGATCTGCTGAGTTCTGAGCCAAACCCGGCTTGCTGAAGAGCACGCCGGAAATGGCGTTCTTCACCAACATCGCATAAGCCGGCGAGACTAACGTTTAGCCCTTTGGGACCGAGCAGATCCAAGAAAGGCCAGATTTTGGTTGCTCCACCGATCGCCACCGTCGTGACGCCCCGTTCATCCAAATTGCGTCCACGGCGCTTGGCTAGAGTATCAATCGCCACCTGATCGCTAACCCCTTCAACCAGCACGATAGTACGCTCCTCTTCGGCTGCCCTTCTGGCGCGCTCCAGCGCACCGCGAACCAAGGCCTCGGTAGAGTCCGGAGGTTGTTCTCCCTGCTCTTCATCAGGTTCTCCCTCTCGCGTCATTCTTCAAATTAACTCAGCATGAGATTCCTGCACTACATCGCGCCCCGATCCTCGGTAGGGACAAGCTCCCGACTCCCTAATCGTCCTCGTCCTCGAAAAAATTGGACAGCGCGGTCTTACGCTGCTGACTTCTACAATAAGAACGACGCCCCGGATCGAGTCTTGGGCCGAGCAACCATCGAGCGTGCTGCACCGCCCATCGTCCCCTCGAGGACGAGGACGACGACGAGACCGAGGACGATATAGGGAGTCGGGAGCTCATCCCTACCGTGTCCAGCGTACGCACAAAAGCGTATCGACGAGCCGTTCGATCGCTGCTAATTAACTAACAACCGGTAAATCGACGGCATCAGTGAACCCAGAGCATGGCTCAGTTCCGGATGATCCAGCTCAGTTTCGCACGACGCGCTGGAGCGCGATCTTTGTTGCTGCAGAGAGTCAGATGCCCGGGAGTCAGGAAGCGTTGACCGCGCTCTGCCGCGACTATTGGTATCCTCTCTATGCCTTTGCTCGACGAGCCGGTTATGCTGCGCCCGATGCTCAAGACCTGACCCAAGGTTTTTTTCTATCCCTATTGAAACGCCGGTCCCTCAAGCGGGTTGATCCGGACAGAGGCAAGTTTCGTTCGTTCCTGCTCGGTTCATTCAAACATTACCTCTACGACGAAGCCGATCGGGCTCATGCGCTCAAGCGCGGCGGCGACCGGGAGTTCGTATTTCTCGATGCGGCGGATGCCGAGACCCGGTATCAGCTTGAACCGGCCGACCAATTGACCGCGGATAAAATCTACGATGCGCGTTGGGCGATCACTTTACTCAATCGCGCCGTGGACCAGTTGCGAGAAGAATGTATCGGGAAAGGCGAGCAGGCGCGGTTCGAAGCGTTGCGCCCATTTGTCGGCATCGAATCGGGTGACGCCCCGCCAACCTACGAGGAAATGGCCAAGACACTCGGCATATCCGTCGGCGCAGCGAAATCCTGGGTTCACCGGTTCCGCAAACGGTACGCTGCGCTTCTTCGCGAAGAAGTCTGGCGCACGGTTTCGGACCCAGGAGAGATCGACGAAGAAATCCGCGCGCTCTGTAATGCAGTGGTGGCGGCAGAAGGCCGGTTATGAATGATGGTCCGGGACGCCCGGCGCCAACGGACGCCCAGGGCAGCATCTGTCCGAAATGCGGCACTAAAATGCCAGCCTCGCGTCCGATCGACCGATGTCCGGTCTGCCAGCTTCAGGCTGCGCTCGATACCGGTGACATGGCGACGGCCACCCAGGATGAGCCAGCAGCCAGACCGTCAGCAGAAACCGGTACCGCCCAAGAAGACCGGTTCGATCACTATGAGCTCTTAAAGCACCCCGATGGGACCCCGATTGAGCTCGGGCGCGGCGCCATGGGCGTCACCTATCGTGCTCGTGATCGTAATCTTCGCTGTCCGGTTGCGCTCAAGGTTATCAATGCCCGCTATCTGAACGATGAATCAGCCCGGCTGCGCTTTGTACGTGAAGCTCGGGCTGCTGCTCGTCTCCGCCATCCGAATGTAGCTTCCGTCTTTCATCTGGGGACTCGGAACGGAGATTATTTCTACGCGATGGAGTTTGTGGAGGGCGAAACGCTTGACCAACTGATCAAGCAGCAGGGTCCATTGCCGGTACCGTTGGCTGTTGACGTTGCCGATCAGGTCGCAGCGGCGTTGGAGGCGGCGCATAAGGAGCAGATTGTCCATCGAGATATCAAGCCCGGGAACATTTTACTTCGGCGAAACGACGCTGGTGGCGTCGATGTCAAAGTGATCGATTTTGGTTTGGCTAAGGCTTCCTCCAACTTCCAGTCTGAACCTGGCCTATCGACACCCGGCAGCTTTACTGGGACAGCCCTTTTTGCCAGTCCTGAACAATGCGCAGGCGGCGACGTCGATATCCGGTCTGACATCTATTCCTTGGGGATCACTTTCTGGGAGGCTCTGACGGCAAAAGTGCCCTTTACCGGGACCACGCTTCAAGTGATCAGCCAGCATCTGCATGCTCCGTTGCCGCTGGAACAGTTAAAGGGGTTACCGCCGGCGATCGTCCTGTTGCTGCAAGAGATGCTGGCCAAGCATCCTGATCAACGCCCACAGACTCCCAGCCAGTTGCGTTCGCAATTGCGCGTCATCCCTGGAGCGGCCTCGCTTGCGAGGCCGACACCGCCGACACCGCCCGGCGCGTCCAACCAGACTTTGGACTTAACCCAGGTTCCCTCGGTTCGACCTCCGGTTGCAGGGCGGGTGGATCGCCGCCCGATCTTGCTCGGGGCGGGGGCGCTTCTCCTGATTATCTTGATCGGGGCCGGTTGGTTCGTTTGGGACACCCTATCGCTGCCGGGCATCCCGGGCGTTAAATCCATCGCCGTGCTTCCGTTCGATAGCCTGAACGGTAGCCAGCCAAATGACTATTTCGGTGACGGACTCACTTCAGAAGTAATTTACCAGTTATCGAAGCTCAGCGACCTCCGGGTCACCGCTCGGAGCTCCATCCTTCGATATCGCGAGGTGGACGGAGCTGAACGCAAGCCGTTGAAGGAGATCAGTAGCGAGCTCGATGTCGGGGCGATTCTGGAGAGCAGCATCCAGCGCGCTGATGATCGAGTCCGAATCGTGACCATTCTTTACAACGCGCGCACCGGAGCGCGGCTCTGGGGTGCAACTTACGATCGCGAGATGAAAGATGTCTTGATCATTCAAAGCGATCTGGCGGAACAGATCGCCACGGCGCTGCACGCGCAATTGTCAGAAACGGAACGTGCCGGGCTCCGGAATGAGCCGACCAAGAGTATGACCGCCTATAATCTGTATCTGCAAGGACGCGCATTAGGGGATCTGCATGTAAAGGACGCCAACGACAAGGCCGTCGATTTGTTTAAACAAGCGTTGGAGCAAGACCCGAAGTTTGTCCTCGCTTATATCGGTCTCGCCGACTGTTATATCGACCGGGTTAAACGGTTCCATCAGGAAGACACCTGGCTCGATTCCGCGATCAACCTTTGCCAGCAAGCGATTACCCTCGACCCAAACCAACTGCGGGCCTACACCGAGCTGGCCAGCGCGTTTAACGTGAAAGGTTGGTTCGATCGAATGGAGGAACCGGTCCGCAAAGCCTTGGAGCTCGCACCTAACGATTGGGACGCTAACCGGATGGCCGCCGCTGAACTGATTGAGTTACGGCGTCCGAAAAAAATGTATGAATCGATCCGAAAATGTTTTGTCACCAACCCGTTTGATTCGTGGGCGCCTTACGAGCTGTCTTTAATCTGCTGGAGCTGCGATGCGAAAGAGCTCGCGGAAAAATGGATGCAACGCGCCATCGACCTGGAGACTAACGCACCGCGCCGCCAACTAATGGAAGAGGAACGATTCGTTTACCGCGGAGATTACTCGGGAGCTCTTCCCGGACTCCGTCAATTACCTGCAGATCTGAAGACGCACTATACGGTGGCGGGGGATCTCGTCTTGTTTTGCTGCATGCAAGTGGGGGATTGGCCCGCCGCGACCAGCATTATCCAATCGAGATCGGATAGAGATAGTCCGACCAACCAGATGCGGCTGGCTTTAGCTTCTCGGGGAATAAACCAAGTCGATGCAGCTAACCAAACCGCGGAACGCATGGTGGTCTCTGCCCAAGCTAAGCTCTCAACCGCAAAATCACCACGCTGGATGCGTTTCGATCTCGCCATTGGTAACCGGCTCCTGGCCCGAAAAGAACCGGCTTACCGATATTTACAGGAGCTAATCGATTCCGGTGGGTACCCCGACCCGGTCCTAGGGCCGGTCGATCCTGGACTAGATCTATTCAAAACCGACCCCGAGTTCCAGACCCTGCAATCCGAGCTAGACAAAAAGAATGCGGAGACCCGTTCCCAGCTTCTACTCATCGAGAAAATCTTCTGATCTTTCACAGAAGATCACGAAGGACACAAAGACGGATTTTTTTTACAGGCGGCAAACGAATTCAGAAAGGTTGGTAGGGCGAGGCTCCCGAATGGCCAAAACCCAATCGCAGAGCAAATCGGTGTTTCATGAATCATTGTTGGTTACGTCCCAAAACCCGCCGAGCCGTGGTATATCACGGGGCACGGCTCCGACTTCGCGACTGTGACCGCTGGCGGACATAAGCCCTATAACGCGTCGGACAGGTCGGCGCGCTTCTCAACGTCGCGCATTGCGTATGTTGTCATGATTTTGCCACCTTGCGATTCGGTTCCGGCCATTCGGGATCCTCGCCCTACTGCTTTCCGATTTCGTTGCCTCCGGCAAAAAAACCCTGTCTTCGTGTCCTTTGTGAGCTTCCTGTGAGATTCTCCGTCCTCTTCTGTAGAAGCAGTGAACGGAAAGTATTCGTTGATAGAATACTTTCCGTTCTGGTTGGTAGGAAACTCCTGTCTTTACTGTTGGTACGTGATGCACTCCAAGGAGACGAACGAGTAGTCTTTCACGGCGGGCTCTCTCGGATCAATCAGGGTGATCTGCCCGTTGGGGGTGATAGCCACATCCGCGTAGGTTCCATTAAACGTATGCACGATCGTGTACACGGTGCGTTTCGGGCTAGCCGCAACCGGCAGGGTGCCGAGCAGGTTCGGATCGGATCCGGCTGCGCTAGTCTGTTTGGCTGCGCCGATCAGATGGACGATACCGAACGCGTCCTTGTACCATCCGGGCGCGGCGGAACCGAACCCGGCGCTAAACGACCAGTTGGTTGAATTGGGCGACACAGAGTTAATCGCGTTGTCGCCGTACGTGATGTTCTCCAATGAAACGAACGAGTAATCTTTGACCATCGGCGGCCTTGGATCAATCAAGGCGACCTGTCCGTTCGGACTGATGGCAACGTCGGCGTAGGTTCCGTCGAAGGTATGCACGATCGTGAAGATAACTCGGTTCTGCGGCGCACCGCCGTCCACGATAGTGCCGAGCATATTGGATGCGCTGGCGGAGGTCTGGGTCATTGCGCCTTGGAGATGGACATCGAAGGAACCGTCCTCATACCAGGCTGGTGTCCCGGAACCGAACCCGGCGTTAGGCGACCACAAACTGTTCGGAGTAATCGGTAAGCCGACTGGCAGGAATTGTTCGTAGGTGATGCCCTCTAACGAGACGAACGAATAATCTTTTACGGCTGGCGCCCTGGGATTGATCAAGGCGATCTGTCCATTCGGGCTAATCGCGATATCGGCGTACGTTCCGTTGAACGTGTGCACGACCGCGTAGACAACCCGATCCGGGGAGGCCGCTGCAGGCAGCGTGCCAATAAGGTTCGCGTTCGGCCCTGTCGCCGATGTCTGCTTTACTGCTCCTTGCAGGTGGACAACATCCGGATCGACTAACCCGACTTCCTTGTACCATCCAGGCGCGGTGGAACCGAACCCGGCGTTGCTCGACCAGTTCACAGAGTTTAGGCCAATGATCGGTTCCACCCGGATGCCTTTAGCGGCAACCGGTGTTACCGAGCCACTCATGGCAACAACAGCCAGAGCGACCAGCGGTGCGAGTGCGCCGCTAAGGCCGCCAGTCCGCATCTGTTTCATTTCATTTTCTACTAATTTCATTATCGCTATCTTTAGGTTTGCTAGTTTTGATTTTGTTATGCGTAAGCTTCGGGATGCCTTCTTTGGGTATGCTTCGTTGAACCGAGCCTCAGATGATTTCATGCTGCCGATCGGTTCTTGCCGCGTTACTAAGGAAGCGGCTTTAGAGAGTTTCAGAATCTCAACGGCGAAGCCGCGATTCACGGTAGGGACGAGCTCCCGCTCGTCCGCGTCTTCCGTGCCACAGCGAATCGCGTGTCACCTCCCCAATCACCGGTCACAATTAGTGATGATCCGACAAAGATTATCGATATAGGCCCTTGGGGCAGAATCCTGTAAAACCACAGCGAAAAGGAATCGCTGGCAACCAGCCAAAACCATGCTCGATTTCGGGCGTGCAAACTACACCTACGCCGATCTCGTCCCCCCGCGGCATTGACGCGGTCTACTACATGGTAAAAGACTTGCCCCGAGCTCGAAGGTTCTATGAGGAAGGACTCGGATTCCAGCCAACTTTTGTTAACGACGAAGGCGAATGGAAAGGGGTTGAATATACCCTGGCAACCGGCCAAACCTTTGGCCTTGGTCTATCGAACACCGTCCCATGGCGCGAATGCGGAGGAGCCATGATTTCCGTTGACGACGTTGAAGAACGAGCAAAACGCGTGGCCCAATTCGGCGGTAAGGTCCTTATGCCACCTACGGAAGGGCCTGTTTGCTTCGTCTGCCAGTGTGAGGACGCTGAAGGGAACGCGTTCGCGTTGCACCATCGAAAGGACGGCACCGCCGGGTGAATCCGTCGCGCTCCCGCGTTTGTTGATTCAGCGGGTTTCGCTGACTAGGGGTGAAAAGTGATTATTGATTGGCGGTCAGGCACCATCCCCACCCAAGGGCGGACCGCCGTCCTACTAGTCATATCTGTCCTATAAGTCCTATTCGTCGCAGCGCCTCACGTCCCCACCTCCGCCACGTGCGCGCACCCACGCCACTAATCACCTTCCCCCTTTGCGCCTTTGCGTGAGTTTTTTCTTCGCCTTTCGGGGTGACAACGCGATCGGGCGCGACCCGAGAATGAGAATATGTACCAGTCGCTTGGCGCTTTGCGCCCAATCCGGTCCGGACGCGACGTTGGAAACTCCGATCAACGCCCGGAGCAAATCAAGGGGATCGAGATCAGAACGGATATCGCCGCTTTCGACCGCTCGTTTTACCAACGCATTGATCGCTCCTCTGACTAGCTCACCAGTGCATTCAAATAGCTTCGAAGGGCCACCTACAATGTTGTTGAGAGCCGGCGCAATAATCTGCTTGGCTGCGATATAATCAACGAAGAGCAACATCCACGCGCGCAAAGCTTCCACCGGAGGCATCGATTTAGTAAATTCGTGTTCTGCGGCCGCCAGCTTGGCTACCTCGGTGCGATAGACCGCTGCAATCAGAGCATCGCGAGTAGGAAAGTGGCGATACAAGGTGCCGGCTCCGATCCCCGCCTGGCGCGCGACATCGTCTAAACTGACATCGGCGCCCAAGTGCGTAAACGCGTTTTTGGCTATCTCAAGGATGCGGGCGCGATTGCGTTGGGCATCGGCCCGCGGCTTTCGAGGGGGAGGTTGTGGACGCTGGGAAGCCATACGCAAAATCACTTGCAAACGGAGACAGTCTCCGCTTATTTCCTCTTGCGGAGACTGTCTCCGTTTATCAAAATATATCAGTCCTCTAGCGAATCGTTAACCATATTTATCAATGCCCCTTCTAATAAGGGGCGGTCGTTTATCAATAAGCGGCCCAGCGGATTTTCAGCAAAACAGGAGCAAACAATGAGCAACCTATTTGGCGCGACTTCAACCACGGACGAGGTCTTGTCCGGCGTGAATCTTCACGGGAAACGAATCTTAGTTACCGGGGCCTCGGCCGGCCTTGGGGTGGAGACAGCCCGGTCTCTGGCAGCGCACGGTGCCCACGTAGTGGGTGCGGCCCGGGATTTGCGCAAGGCCGAAACGGCGACCGCTCAAGTGAGAAAAGATGCGGCGCAAAACGGCGGAACCTTTGAACTGGTGGAGCTCGATCTCGCCAATCTGAAGAGCGTTCGTGCCTGTGCTGCTGAACTCTTAACTAAGGGTAAACCCTTCGATGTGGTCATCGCCAACGCCGGCGTGATGGCTACACCCTTCGGCCATACCGCGGACGGTTTCGAAACCCAGTTCGGTACCAATCATCTAGGGCACTTTGTTCTAGTCAACCGGATTACGCCCTTGTTGCCAGCCGGATCCCGGGTAATCAACCTGTCTTCCTCCGGTCACCGCTTCTCCAATGTTGACTTAGCCGATCCGAACTTTCAGCAGACACCCTATGAGCCGTTTGTTGGTTACGGCCGATCGAAGACGGCTAATATTCTGTTTGCCGTGGCCTTCGATGAGCGGCATCGCGAGCGCGGGGTACGCGCTGCGGCTGTCCATCCGGGAGCCATCCGTACGGAGTTAGCTCGGCACATGGACCCGGCTCAAATGCAAGCCTTGATGGACACCATCACTAGCCAACTCGCAGCAGAAGGTAAGGGGACCTTTCAATTTAAGACCATCCCACAGGGAGCGGCTACTTCAGTATGGGCCGGCGTCGTCGCATCCGCGGACGAGGTAGGCGGCAAGTACTGCGAGAACTGCCATGTCGGTCGGGTGGTAGCCGACGACGTGACCATCAGCGCGATCAGTGAAGGCGTCCGCGGCTATGCACTCGATTCCAGCAACGCCGCCGCCCTATGGAGGAAGAGCGAGGAGATGGTCGGGGAGTCGTTCTAGGGTGGGGGTGTGGCGGTAGGGCGAAAAACTCGGCGCGCCCCTGGTTTCAATTAGCTATGCGGTCTGAACGCGCCGGTTTTGAGCCATTACCCAACGTTTGGCTTCGCCAGGGATCGACCCGAACCCATGACGAACCAACTACAAAAAAACGCCCGCGACGTCGCGCGGGCGTTCCCAAATAATCAGCGTACTTACGTCCTCAGCTCAAACAACCGTGAGCTTTACATCGATATTGTTGCGGGTCGCATTCGAGTAAGGACAGACTTGATGAGCTTTGGCCACCAGCACCTCGGCCTCACTCCGCTCTAAGCCCGGCACCGAAATTTCTAATCCAATCTCGAGGCCGAAGCCACCTTCGGAGCGGGGGCCGATCCCGACCGTCGAAGTAACGGTGGCATCGCCAGGCACCTTAGGGCCGCCTTGGGAGGCCACGAACTTCATAGCGCCAAGGAAACACGCGGCATAGCCGGTGGCAAAGAGTTGCTCCGGATTGACACCGGTACCGCCGGCGCCGCCGAGTTCCTTAGGGGTGCTCATTTTCACATCTACCGCGCCATCGAGGGTCGCGGAGTGGCCATCCCGGCCACCGGTGGCGCGGGCAGAGGTATGGTAAAGAGCGTTTACAGGCATGAGGTAATTTCCTTTCGATAAAATGAGGGTTTTCTGAAGAGCAAAACGCATTTTTGCTATCTATAGCGCACTATTATATCGTGCACGAGCCATATAGGCCCGACCAACCACGCTGTCAAGCGGTTGCGATTTGATCGCGTACGATCTATTGTGGTGCCGCCCGGCGGCCCGCCGCCGGCCACCTAATTTCGCGACCAGTCCCTATGCCCGATCTCGCTACCCAACCCGACACCTTCCCCGAGCTGGAACAATTGCTCTGTTTCGCCATCTACTCCACCGGACACGCGTTTAATCGGATCTACAAACCGTTACTCGACCAGCTCGGCCTGACCTATCCGCAATATCTCGTACTGATCTCCCTGTGGGCAAAAGACGACCAAACCGTTGGCGAACTCGGGGAAACCCTCTTCCTGGAATCGAGTACCTTGACGCCTCTGCTCAAACGCCTGGAGGCAGCCGGCTATCTGACCCGGAACCGCGATCTGGCCGACGAACGTCAGGTAAGAGTCCGTCTAACTAACCCAGGCCGCGCTCTGCGCCGAAAAGCACGCAATATCCCAGGCTGTATTCAAGAGGCCGCCGGCCTTTCCCTAGGGGACCTGCGCCGGCTGCAAAGCGAGATCTCAGCCCTGCGGCAGAATTTGGTCAAGGCAAGCGCCGGGCGGGGAAGGTGATTGGTGATTGGTGATTGGTGATTGGTGATTGGTGATTGGTGATTGGTGATTGGTGATTGGTGATTGGTGATTGGTGATTGGTGATTGGTGATTGGTGATTGGTAGCCTCTTGCTATTTCGTGCAGCTTTGTAAAGGAAATTCATCTGCGTCCATCTGCGGTTAGTATTTGGTCTTTCTTCGCGTCTTTTCGCGTCCATTCGCGGTTGGGCCGTACTTGAGCGACTTGCCGGATGATGGACGGTGAGAAGTGAAACGTGAAAAGTGGAAGGCCTCCCATGAGCAAGCGCAAAGCGCATCGAATGATAATTGGTGAAAGGAACGAATTGGCTATTGGCTATTGGCCATCGGCTATTCGCATGGCTGTTCCCGAGGACGCCAAAGCCGCGATCCCGCTCATCCTGCAGGCCATCGGGCAGATCGCCTTCCTTTTGAGTGGTACGACCGATAAGGCTGAAACCGAAGCCATTTTAAGTGATTTCTTTAGGCAACCGGCGAACCGGCTGAGCTATGAATGTACACTGGTCCTGGAGGAAGACAGCGAAGCGGTCGGAATTGCGATTGTCTACGACGGCGCTGACGCTCGGGCGCTGACCGCTCCGCTCGAACGGGCTGCCGCTCAGAAGACGGGTAAGTTGGACTATTGCATCCCGATGGAACCCGAAGTCTCCGAGTTTTACCTTGATGCGCTCAGCGTACTCGCGCGATGCCACCGCCGTGGATACGGCCGCGCTTTGATCGAAGCCGGCTGTGAGCGAGCCAAGAAGCTAGGCCACACCCGATTTGCTCTACTTGTAGACGTCGATAACCCATCCGCGAAACGCCTGTACAGTCGCCTCGGATTTTATACGGATTCCAGTAAGTGGATCGCTGGCCATGAATATTCGCACATGGTACGGGATCTAACGGTGATGGGGAAGGTGATTGGTGATTCGTGATTGGTGAAAGCCGCTGGCCGCGGCGATTTCCCCGCGATAGCCGCTAACGATTTCAGAAAACCGAATCCAGATGAAAACGGTAAGCGCGGTCGTCAGGCAGGTTGTCGCCCGGAACGGGACTGCAGTACGCCAGAGAGGTCGAAGTGGGGGACTCAATCCTAGCACCCTAAATTGATGCATCTACGGCCCGCCATCCGCATACGAAGGACGTGTTCGAAGCGAATCGCCAAACGGATCGGCCAAACGCTGGGTGAAAATCAACCAAGGGTCGCGGCTCAAAAACCGGCGCGGGTATACAATAGTCAGTGGAAAGCTGGCAGCGCTCCGAGTTTTTCGCCCTACCGTTTTCGGTATCCGCACACCCTCAGCCCTTCATGGCCTTCGTTACCTCCTGTAAAAAACTCTGTCTTCGTGGCCTTCGCGATCTTCTGTGAGATTTGATTTCCAGAGCGGGGAATCGAAGGAAGCGAGGCACGCATACCCAGCGAGCTCGGCTCCCCGATTGGCTATTGGCTATTGGCTATTCCGCGCTTCGCGGTAACCCTAACCTCGTCGGTCATAATCAGCCCTTCTTCGCAGACTAAGGCAATTCCGCCATCAAGCAGCGGCTTTTCGGAGTCGTTGTGGCGAAGCAACTCGGTTCCGTTCAGAGAACCGGTAACCGTTGAACCGTTAACTTCCAGGTTGAAGAGATAGGGCTCGGACCAATTCCATTTGTACGGAACTTCTGCCAACACCTCGACTTCATCGTAGTGTCGGATCAGACGTACCATCTGATTTGGTCCGAGCAGGAGAGCATAATAACGGGTCAGACCTTGTACCCGTGCGGCCAGGCCGAAAGACTTGGCTGGATCCGACACAATCGCCGCTTCCACCGTGTAATTCTGCCAGTCGCGTATGCCTTGAATGAAGAGTCCGGTGCCTCGGTTCTGAGACAGATGAAACGCAGACGCCCAGCGAGTACCGACATGATCGACCGCGTCGATCCAGGCTCGGCGCCACATTTTTCCAGCGGTATTCGGACGCCGGAACCGGGTAGTTGGTGTGCCTGACCAATCGATGTAGTCGATGTAAATCCGGCCGTCAGCAGTCTGGTCTGACCGAACTTCAAGCCCGAACTCCGCAATGGGTGCGCCGCCGTTCAACTCTTCAATCCGCCATTCGAACGATTGGGAGGCCCCGGGAGAAAGGGTCGGCGCCGGTCCGTAATGATAACCGAGTTCGTCGTTATTATCGTAGTACGAGACAAAAGGGAGCACCTGAACTGAGGCCGAGTTTTTCGGATCGGCTATGAGTTTCCCGCGCACTAAGTTTCCAGGATAGAGCGTCGGACACGCCATTAACGCGTAATGGCTGGCGTCTTTTGAATCGGGCGGGATAAAGGTCGGGGTGGCGACCCTGATCGGATCCCGATCCGCTGCGAGTTTGAAATCAAGAGCCAGGGCGTTCCGGGGAGCAGCCTCGCTTGCTCCGTCGCTAGAGCTATGGCGGCCGATATTCGCGAGGTGCGCACTATCACCGGATTGGATCTGGAAGCCTTGGAAAGAGCCCGGAAGTGCGAAATGAAAACGGGCGCCGTTTTTCGGGATCGATATCGCCGGTGCTTGTCCTAGCTGGTTTGCTACCCGGCAAATCTCGTACGTTTCCCGCACTGCATCCGTGATGCAACGACCGCCGTCAGCGGTAGAAAGGTAAAGCCGGTCCGCCACCGGTTCCCTCAGTTTCGAATCAATGGCAACTAAGCCGTTCTTTATCCCAAGCAAACACCCGACATTGCCGGAGTTACAGTCGGTGTCCCAACCGGACGTGTTAGCGATCATCAGCGCGCGGCCAAAATCGTCCTCAGCATAGAGAAGACTGAGAATGATAACCGCGTGATTCGGGATCACATGACAGTTGCCCGGGAATTTGTCGTATCCGTATTTTTGTTCGATCCGTTCCCGAGTCACTCGCCAATTGGCATCGGTCCGATACCAATCGCGGATATCGTTAACTAATTGCGCGATTAAGCAATCAGGGGGAAGATAAGAGAGCCCGGTTTCAATCAGTTGCTCAATCCGCGGTTCGATAAACGCTTGGGCTTCCATGGCTGCGACGAGCTCGGCGGCATAGGTCGCTTCACCATCATGACTGACGGAACCGGCTTTCCGAGCCAGTTCCACCGCCAGCCCAGGGTTACCCGGCGCAACCAATGCCCAACCATCGATAAAGATTTGAGCGCCGATCTGTTCCGCAACCGTTTTACCGTTGGTGGCGATCGCCCCGCTCATGGGCGCTGGCACCCCGTTCTTTAGCCGCAGATAGGCGGTGTGCTCCGTCGAGTTCCCCATACCGCCCCACCAAAGAATACTGCGGTTCTCTACGATGTAGTTCAGCCAGCTTTTCCCGATCTGTTCCGCCGTTAAATCGGCGGTCCCGCCATGATCCGGCAGCGCGCGTAAAAAAGTGAACGTCCCGGAAATATCGTCATCCGCAACCACCAATGGCACCCCGAACCGCTGATGAACATAGTCCCAAATCTCACCCAGCTCGGTATCGATCCGCTGATGGGTCCACCCTTCAAAAGGGCGCCCCAAATACACCCCGATGATCTTACCGAGCACACCCGCATAAACGCGTTCCAGATAGTCGTTAGAATTGTACATAAAATTTCACCACCAAGGACACTAAGAACACAAAGCCCCGAACCGCAGATTAAAGAGAAGAGTTAAATATCCGCAGATTACGCAGATTAACGCAGATTACGGTTCAGGGTCGGTTGCGTCCCGGGTGATAGTAACATCGTTCATAGCGGCACAATTCACCCTATCTCGCTCGCGCGATCTAACCCAAAGAAGAAATCTGCGTTAATCTGCGTAATCTGCGGATATTTAACTCTTCTCTGTAATCTGCGGTTCATTTTGGAAATCTGTGGTTATGCTTTAACGGAGCCGGCGGCCATGCCTTGGATGAATCGGCGTTGCATGAGGAGGAAGAAACCGACAGCCGGGGCGACGATCAGGATAGCGGCTGCCATGATCTCGCCCCAATCGCTGGTGTATTGGCCGCCCAGCGTATAAAAACGGACGACAGCAGTTTGTTGGTCGTGGCTCTGCAGGAAGGTTGATGAGATCAAGAATTCGTTCCAGATATTGAGCCCGGAAATGATGGCGACAGTCAGGATACCAGGTGAAACTAACGGCAGTAAAACTCGGAAAAAGACTTGCCAACGGTTAGCACCGTCGATAATGGCGGCTTCCTCCAGTTCTTTGGGGATAGCCAGAAAGTAGGTCCGGAGTAGAAAGATCGCGAACGGGCTGAACACCGCGGTATAGACAATCGAGAGAGCGAACACATTGTCGATTAGTCCGAGATGAGCAAAGCCGAAGTAAAGTGGAAAGAGATAGAGTTGGATCGGTAGCGTGGTGGTGCCGAGGAGGTAAGCGCTGATCCAACGTAGGCCGGACCCGGCTGGACGCGCTAATGCGTAAGCTGCCATTGAGCAGGTCGAACAAATCAACAACACCGCGCACCCGGTGGTTTCAACGCTGTTCAACAGCGAACGTCCCAGTTGAGCGTCGGTCCAAGCCCGGATGAAATTGTTCCATTGCAAGGCACTCGGCAGGGCCAGGGGATTAGCGACTATCTCAGTGCTTTTTTTCAGCGAACTGATGATCATCAACGAGAGCGGGAACAATGCGATCACCGCCGCGACCGCGAGGATGCAGTAAGAGATCAGTACCGTGCCTCGCCCAAGATTCTGGTTCATCGGGTCGCCTCTTTCTGTTGAATCCGGACATAGAAAAAGGTAGCGATCAGACCGAAGAAACTGATCACCAGTGCGACCGCAGCCGCCGGGCCCATGGTATAATTGTAGAACGCATACCGGTAGGACAGGGTGGATAAAACTTCACTGGCATAGGCCGGCCCGCCCTGGGTTAACACGTAGACGAAATCGAACGCCAGGAATGACCAGATGATGGTCATGATCATCATCAAGGTAATGGTGGGCCGGATGGCTGGGATCAGCACATGACGTAACAACTGGAAAAAACTGGCGCCGTCGATCACCGCAGCCTCGATCTGGGCAGCATCTACCTGACGAAATGCGGCAAAGAAAATGACGGCGAGAAATCCCCACCAATGCCAAAGATCAACCGATGCCACCGCATAGAGCGCTGTGGGCGGTTGAGTGAGCGGATCGGCTAGATTGAGTCCATACACTTTGAGCCAGCCCACGATGCCTGATTCCGGGTTATAGATCATGCCTTGCCAGACCCGAGCTACCACCACGGTAGCCACGATCACCGGCAAGAAATAAACGACCTGAAAAAAGGTGCGTCCGCGTCGCGCTACCAACAATAAGGAAGCGGCCGCGAGACCCATAGCAATCGGCACTGTAAGGAAAATCGTCGTCCATTTGATGTTGTTGAACAGCGCCGAAAAGAAAACCGGATCAGCCAAGATAGTCCGGAAATTGTCCAACCCAACAAAGCTAGGTGCCGTGGCGCCATCCCAGTCGCAAAACGCCATCGCCATAGTCAGTAAGCCCGGAACCAGGATGATGGCAACGTTAATGGCGAGCGCCGGAACCAAGAATGGTACCGTTGATCGAGTTAAAAATCGGGAATTCACTACAGATTAGAGCAGAGGTTAAATATCCGCAGCCCCGAAATGCTCCGGGGTAAAATTACACAGATTACGCAGATTTCGCTTTGTACCCCTGATTGTGTCCTATCTCGTCCTCGTCGTCGTCGTCGTCCTCGTCCTCGAAAAGAACGTTCCTTATCCCTGAAGAACCACCCCAAGAGACGTTTGGACGGATTCTTTTTCTCGAAAGTCGATGCCTCGGACGGCAGAAGAATTTCGAACGCGTTGGGCGGATGCCACGCGCGCAGTCGAGGACGAGGACGACGACGAGGACGAAATAGGACGGACAATCAGGGGTACAAACATCTGTGTAATCTGCGGATAAATAATCTCTGCGGTTCTAACGGGGCGCAGGCGGCGGTACTTTGCCTTCGGCGAGTTCTTTGGCGAAGATTTCCTCCATCTTCTTTAAATAATCTGCGGTTGTGAGTTGGCCGAGCCAGACCTGTTCGATGCCGTGGATCAAGTAATCTTCGGTTGCGGGGGGCCAGAATGTCCAGGTTGTGTAGCCGTAGTTACCTTCGGCAACGGCTTTGGAAAAGGCGGTGAAAGTTTTAGCGAAGATCGGGGACACATTTTTGGTGAGTTTCGCTTCGTCGGTTGAGGTCAGAGGGAGGTTCCAGTCACCCGGCCAATCTTTGCTGATCCGATCGTAGAAATCGTCGGAGTAAAGGTAATCGAGAAAAGCAGCGGCGGCGTCCGGGTTCGGTGAGTTTTTGTTGATCGACATCGTGCTCCCGGTGCCGATGGCATAGAGCGGATACGGCACACCATCGCGCAAGCTGGGGAAGGGGGCGACCCCGAGTTCTTGGCCGGTCTGTTTGAACGCGGTTACCATGTTATCAAACGAGAAAGTGCCGTTCGGCGCCATACCGGCTTCACCTTTCGCCAAGAGCAATGCTTGTTGATCTCCGGTAAGCGAGAAATAGTTTTTGCCGAACCAACCTTTTTGGTACCAATCTTTCAACACATCGATCGCTTGTGCGAACACCGGATCCGTCCAGGGAATCTCGCCTTTCAGCGCTTTATAGATGTTCTCTGGCCCGGCGTAATGATTAAGGATGACCGTGACATGCCATTCGTTAGCTGCACGCCAATCACCGTTTCCGACTGAGAACGGAGTAATACCCTTAGCCAGGAGCGCTTCCGCGATGGTGTTCAGGTCCGCCATGGTTTTTGGGGGCGCCCAACCGTTTTTGTCGAACAAAGTCTTATTATAATAAAGCACCATCGTTTCGAAGGTGCGCGGTAAGGCGTAGTTGTGTCCCTGGTATTCACCGGTCCGTAGCACCGGCGTCAGGATCCGTTTATCCAGATTGTATTTCTTGATGTAATCGTCCAAAGGCAAGAGATGCCCGGATTGCACCAGCGCCAACGTGGTGCTCGGACCAGGAGTCATCACAATATCGGGACCTTTCCCCGAGATAACCGCCATCCGGATCTTTTTATCCCCGGTTCCACCCGCTAACACATCAAGAGTTAGCGGCGTGCCCGGATGTGCAGCATTAAACGGTTCAACCAGATCTTTCTGCATGATCCGTTGTTGGTCCGGGTTCCCCCCGCGTTGATACCACAGAGTGATGGGTCCCTCCGCAACCGCAGAGGTGGATAGCGCGGCGGCAGCGAGTACACCAACCGCAGATCCCCACGGGAACCGCAGATTGAGAAGAGGTAATATCCGCAGATTACGCAGATTACACAGATTTCGTTTTGAGGACGGCGTCTGTCGTGGAGTTAACAAAATCGTGGCAGTACGAACGATGTTACTAGGTATCTCGCGTAGTTCGACCAATGACCGAAATCTGCGTGATCTGTGTAATTTCACCCCGATTATTTCGGGGCTGCGGATATTACTTAACTTCTTCGGGCTAAGGGGGGGCCTTTTCATTTGTGTTTTATCTGTGGTTAGGCGGATTGGCGTTTGACGACTTCGAAGGGCATTTCACGTTGCCGGCCGGGGGTGCCAGCAGGAAGTTCGGTGGTTCGCTGGAGCAACATTTCAGCGGCGACCCGGCCTAGTTCGTGTTGGAACTGGTTGATGGTGGAGAGCGGGGGAGTAAGGAAACGGGCGGCGAAAATATCGTCGAACCCCATCAACGCGATATCGTCCGGAACGGTTAGTTTGGCTTCGCGGATGGCGCCGATCGCGCCGAGCGCCATCAGGTCGTTCCCGGCAAAGATTGCGGTTGGCCGGCTATCGGCAGCCAGTATCTTCTTGGTCGCGCGATAACCGCTCTCTTCGTTGAACTCGCCACGGCTAACCAGTTGCGGTTTGAGACCAACCTCAGCCAGAGCTTGTTGATAACCGCTGATTCTTACCCGTTCAGGTCCGCCGGTTCCGGCGATCATGGCAATGCGGCGATGACCACGTTCGATGAGGTATTGGGTAGCGGCTTTGGCGCCGCTGACATTGTCGACAAAGAGATTGTCCAACGGCCAGGGGCCGGTTTTCTTCGGACTCGCTTCGATCCGGACGACAGCAATTTTTCGTTCCAACAGCGGACGCAGATCGCGGGCGGTGAGATGAAAGAAAACCCCAATCACACCGTCCACTCTTCCCTCGAGCAAGCGATCGAGACATTTCTGTTCTTTGGCCGGTAACCCGTCGGTATTATAGATCAGGACATCGTACCCTCGTGCTTCCGCGCTTTTCTGAGCGCCACGTTCGAGGGCCGGGTAGAACGGGTTAGTAATATCGGGGACGATGCAAGCAATGGTTTTGGTCTGTTGCGTGCGCAGACTTTGAGCGACCCGATTTGGTACATAACCCAGGGTTTTAGCCGCGCGGAACACCTTACGTTGGGTGACGCGAGGAACTGAGCCATCACTGATTCCATTCAGAACCAGAGAAACGGTGGCCTGAGAAACCTGAGCAAGTTTAGCGATATCCTTCTGGGTAGGGCGCGAGCTCATGTAACCGCTGGGAGGAAGTAATACGTATTAGTGATACGTATTAGTACAGGTGTCAAGGCATCACAGAAGAAGAAGAAGAAGAAAATCTCACGCAAAGACGCAAAGACGCCAAGGTTCAGAACCGAAAATCTCACAGAAGATCACAAAGGACACGAAGACCGAATTTTTTAACAGGAGGCTTCGACCTGAGCTCAGCCGAACGGTTAACGAAGGCAACGAAGGGTCGAGGGTGTGCGGATGCCGAAAGCGCTAGGGCGAAAAACTCGGCGCGCTGCCAGCTTTCCAATCACTATTGTATACCCGCGCCGGTTTTGAGCCGCGACCCTTGATTGATTTTCATCCAACGTTTGGCCGATCGGTTTGGCGAACCGCTGCGAACCCGTCCTTCCTACGCGGACGACATTGGGTAGAAAACAAATCAGGGGCCGCGGCTCAAAACCGGCGCGGTCAACCGCTCGAGCAAGTATGCCAAGGGCGCGCTGAGTTTTTCGCCCTACCGTTCTCGGCATCCGCAAACCCTCGGCCCTTCGTTGCCTTAGTTAACCGTTCGGCTGAGCTCAGGTCGAAGCCTCCTGTGAAAAAAGTCCGTCTTTGTGTCCTTTGTGCTCTTCTGTGGGATTTTTCCGTTCCGAACCTTGGCGGCTTGGCGGCTTTGCATGAGATTTTTCTCTTCAGGTCGGCAGCAAAAATCGTTGCACAGGACAATAACACTACTAAAATAGTAGCCTTTGCGTGCCTCCGACGAATGACTTTGCCTTCTTCCCAATCACCAATCACCTCTCACGAATCACCAATCACTTCCCGCCCACCCCGGCTCGGTCTGCAAGGAATTAGTAAGAGCTACGGGCCGGCGCTGGTGCTTAATCAGGTCGATCTTTCGATCGGGCGGGGTGAAGTGGTGGCGCTGATTGGAGCTAACGGAGCTGGGAAATCGACGTTGGCGAAGATCGCTTCGGGAGTAGTGCGTCAGGATGGCGGAGAGATCTTTATTGATGGCAACGCGGTGAAATTGCCGTCACCGCGGTCGGCTCGGGCCAAAGGGGTTGTGATTGTTCATCAATCAACCGATCAACTGGGTGTCCCGGGACTGTCGGCAGCTGAGAATCTGTTGCTGGATGAACTTTGCGACGGCCGGCTGGGGGGCTTTACCGGGAGCCGGAAATTGCGGGAACGCGCCAAGGCCATCGCTGCGGCTATTTGTCCGGATATCTCCCTGGATCGCGATTTCGGCGAACTGGGGCCCGCACAGCGGCAACTGATCGCTATTGCCCGAGCGGCCGCGGCTAATGCTTCGGTATTAATCTTTGATGAACCGACCGCGAGCTTGGCGGCAACTGAAGCGACGCGGTTGTTTGGTGTGATCGATCGCTTACGCGAACGAGGGGTTGGGATCCTCTATATTTCTCATCGGTTAACTGATATCCGGCGGTTAGCGGATCGGATTGTGGTGTTGCGAAACGGCCAAGTGGTCGCAACCCAGGTTCGGCCCCTTGATTTGGCGGTTGCGATCAAAGCGATGATCGGGCGCGAGTTGGATCAATTTGATTCGTTCAAGACCGAGCATCGGAACGCGAACCCGCTCCTACAGCTAAAACGGGTGTGCCTAGCGCCCGGAGCGGCGCCCTTCGATCTCTCAATTAATGCTGGAGAGATTGTGGCGCTGACCGGCGCGCTCGGGTCGGGTAAGAGCCAGCTGTTGGGAGCGGTATTCGGACTGTCATCGATCGTGCAAGGCCAGATGCTTTTGGGTGACAAAGAGTGGCGTCCGAATGGACCTGGGGACGCTATCGCGGCCGGGGTGTTTATGGCAGGAGAAGATCGTTGGCGATCATCCTTGCTGACGCCGCTGACTCCCGGAGCCGATATTGCCGGTACCATCGCTTTGCCGCATCGCCACCGTTGGTTTCCGTTCGGTCTGGTTCGACCGGATCGGGAGGGAACGGTAGCCACGGAGGCGATTGCGGCCCTTGGTATCCGGTGCCGGAGCTGCCGGGACACGTTAGATCGGCTGTCGGGTGGTAACCAGCAAAAGGTAGTGATTGCCCGGTGGCAAGCCGCGCCGCATCAGTTGTTACTGTTGGATGAGCCGTTCCAAGGGGTTGATGTCGGTGCTCGCCAGGACTTGATCGCTGCCCTTCGCTCGAAGCGTGGGGACGTAGCCACCTTGATCGCCACCAGCGATGTGGAAGAGGCGTTGGAGGTTGCCGATATCGTGGCTGTGATGCGGAACCACTCGATCAACGGTCTTTGCGATCTCCGCAACAGCGATTCGGCTTCGTTCCTTACCGCGATCAGTGCGATGGAAGCGAACGAGAGCGCCGACCTGGTCAGCATGGCCGCATGAATACGGAAGCGAATATCGCGGCTTCGCGGCATCATTCTGAGATTTTAAGCCGATCGGCGGGCCGGCTCGGATGGTTGGTTAGGCGATACGCGATTTTCCTGATCTTAGTTGCACTGATCGTCTTATTTAACGCGCTCGAGCCGGCGTTTTTGCGGGTCAATAATCTGTTCAGCATTTTGCAGTCGGTCGCCGTGGTTGCGCTGCTCGGCATCGGCGTAACCGTCACGCTCGCGGTTGATGGATTCGATCTGTCGGTGGGCAGCGTTGCCGCCTTTACGCTGATGTTATCGAGCTATGCGATGGTGGTGCTCCAGTTTAACGCTGCCGAGACCGTTGCGGTTGCTTTGCTAGGCGGCGCTGCCATTGGTCTGGTCAACGGCGTTTTGATTGTCGGGTTACGTATTCCCGACTTACTCACCACCCTGGGGATCATGTTTGTGTTGACCGGGCTCCAGCTGATTCCGAGCGCGGGTAGGTCGATCACTGTTGGTCTGAATCTACCGGATGGTTCGGTCGCGGCGGGCAGTTTTGATCCCGTTTTTCTGGCGCTCGGGCGGTATAAACTTTGGGATATGGTTCCCTTGCCGGTGATCATCGTTGGGTTGCTGGCAGTCGTGTTTTGGTTCTTGATGGAGCACACCCGTTGGGGGCGCGTGTTCTACGCGGTGGGCGGTAACGAGACCGCCGCTTATCTCGCCGGCGCTTCGGTCAAGAGCTATCGGGTGGCCGCCTATATTATCTCGAGCACGCTAGCGTCTTTAGGCGGAATTTTTGAAGCGGCCCGAGTTGGGCGAGGGGATGTGTTCGCCGGGTCATCTTTGCTGCTCGATAGCGTTGCCGGCGCCTTGATCGGGTTTGCCGTATTGAACCGGCGCCACGCGAATGTGTTCGGCACAGTGGTTGGCGCGGTGTTCGTCGGCGTCGTCTTAAACGGACTCACCATGCTCAACGTTCCGTATTACACGCAGGATTTTGTTAAAGGCGTCGTCCTGGTTGGGGCGTTGGCTTTGACATTCGGAATCGGTCGTGGCCGCCGTTGATGGCCATTCGCAAATCCACTGAACCATATGAAATCAGCAATGGCCGGTCTGTTAAGCTTGGCATTAGTCGGGGCATCCGTAAGTACGTCGTTAGCGGGTGGTATCAGCGGCGCTCCAGCGCCTTTTGATAAGGGAGGCGTCAAAGTCGCCTTAGTCAGTTATTTGTCGCAAGGCGACTATTTTGAGGCTTACGAAGCCGGGGTTGCCAGACAAGCGAAAGCGCTCGGGATTGATCTCCATATTTTTCAGGGGAAACAAGACGCTGCTCAACAACGTGACCAGATCGAGCAAGCGATCAGTCTCGGTGTACAAGGCCTAATCGTGAGCCATGGGCAACCGGAGTCGTTGAAGGATGTGGTGCAGAAGGCGTTGGATGCAGGAATCAAAGTGGTGGCCAAAGATATCGATCTGGGGAACCCGAGAATCCCTTTGATTTCGCAAAATGATCATGAGATCGCTCGCCAGGTTCTGGCAGAAGCCCTGAAGGATAACGGTACTAAGTTTCCTGCGGGGTATGTCTTTGTTGGCGGGTTTAGACCGCTAGAATTGCGGGGTGAGATCTGGTCCGAGGTTAAGAAAACGAATCCTGGTATTGTCGAGAAAGCGGTCTGGGGTGCAGTCGACAGTAACACCGCAACCACGGTAGCTACCCAGACTGCTGCCGCGTTACGTGCGCACCCGGAGATCAGCGTGGTGTTTGCTCCCTATGACGAATTCGCGCGCGGGGTAAAGCTAGGTGCAGTTGAAGCCGGTGTGGCCGATAAAATCAAGATCTACAGCGCGGATGTATCGACTTCTGACATTCAAGATATGCGGGAAAAAGGGAGTCCGTGGGTCGCAACGTCTGCCACTAATCCAGCGGTCGTGGGCGAAGTCTCCTTGCGCGCGCTGGCTTTATTGATCGCAGGGCAAGACCCGGGCAAGCTGATCGAAGTGAAGCCGGTGCTGGTTACCCAAGAAGAACTGAACAAAAACGATATTAAAACCATCGCTGATCTCGACGCGAAGCTGCCCGGCTTCGGGCATAGCGATCAAGCGACCGCTTCCTGGATCGCAAGCGCCGGGCATTGAAAACGAAGAGAAATCTCAGGCAAAGACGCCAAGGTTCAGAACTGAAAATCCCACAGAAGATCACAAAGGACACAAAGACGGACTTTTTTCACAGGAGGCTTCGACCTGAGCTCAGCCGAACGGTTAACGAAGGCAACGAAGGGCCGAGGGTTTGCGGATGCCGAAAACGGTAGGGCGAAAAACTCGGCGCGCCCTTGGCATACCTGCTCGAGCGGTTGGCGGCGCCGGTTTTGAGCGGCGGCCCCTGATTTGTTTTCTACCCAATGTCGTCCGCGTAGGAAGGACGGGTCCGCAGCGGTTCGTCAAACCGATCGGCCAAACGTTGGATGAAAATCAATCAAGGGTCGCGGCTCAAAACCGGCGCGGGTATACAATAGTGATTGGAAAGCTGGCAGCGCGCCGAGTTTTTCGCCCTACCGTTTTCGGCATCCGCAAACCCTCGACCCTTCGTTGCCTCCTGTTAAAAAATTCGGTCTTGGTGTCCTTTGTGATCTTCTGTGAGAATTTTGTCTGTGGTATCAGGGGTTCACAATGTCTAGTCCGATTCCGGAAATTCCTGAGTGGTTGGCTGCTCTTTATGGTGTCACCTCAGAGGACCTGCGGTTTGTCACTCAGGTGCAGAATTTTATTTTCGCTTATCGGAGAGGGGATCAGGAGCTTATCTTGCGGCTGACGCCGGAGACGCATCGGAGCCGTGAACAAGTTATGGCAGAGGTGGGTTGGGTGAATGACTTAGCGGCGCGAGGCGTACCGGTCGCGGCTCCGGTGCCGAGCCTGGATGGATCGTTTTGCCAATTCGTTGAGACGAACGAAGGCAAGGTTACTGCGGTATGCTTTGAGAAAGCCAAGGGAGAGATCGGCGATCGACAGTTTTGGACACCCGAGGTTTTTCGGGACTGGGGCCGGTTAACCGGCCGGCTTCATCGGGAGTCGAGGCAGTACCAGCCTACGGGTGGACGCCGTTCAAGCTGGGATCAGCAACTTCCGTCCGTCATCCCTGAATCGGTTGATGATGAAACCGCGCTGGAACGATTAGCGCAGGTCGCAAACCGCCTGCAGATGTTCCCAAAATCGAACGATTCATTTGGCCTTATCCATGCCGATTTACATTTCTGGAATTTTTCCATCTTGCCTAGCGGGCTCACGGTGTTCGATTTCGATAATTGTGAGTACAACTGGTTTGTTGCCGATCTCGGCACCGCGGTATTTGAAGCGACCACGTGCGGCTATCAGAAATTACCGCGGGAAGAATTCATCAAACTGTTTTTGGCTGAATTCATCGATGGCTACGAACGCGAGCAGAGTTTAGGCGACGCGTTGGAGTATCTTCCTCTGTTCGCTAAACTGCGGGAGATCTGTATCTACTTGGTTCTGCGAGACCGATGGAAGGGCCAGACTTTGAGCGAGTTTCGGCAACGATTTTTCGAGTCGCTACGAACCGCCATCGCCAATGATCGACCGTTCCTCAAGTTATAGTTTTAAGTCTTAAGTTTTAAGTTGGTTTGAGGTTGCGGGTTACGGGTAACGAGTTGCGGGTTAAAAGTCGTACGGCGCACTTCCCGTTGTTTGCCAACGTTGGGAAGTGCGACATACAACTTAAAACCTGTAACTTAAAACCTATAACCTATAACTTATAGCTTCTCACCGTTAGGCGTTGGCTGCGCAGGCGGCTTGGAAACGACGGCTGACTTCTTCGGGGGAGACATCCTCTTTGTGGGTGGCCACTGCCCAGCTATGGCCGAAAGGGTCGGTGAGAGCGCCGTAACGGTCGCCCCAGGGCTGATCTGCTAGCGGCATGCTAACTTCAGCGCCGGCGGCAACAGCTTGTTCGAACGAGCTATCTACGTCTTCGACATAGAGATGCAAGCGGACCGCGGTTCCACCGATAGCTTTCGGGCCGAGAGCGCCAAACGCGGGCATCTCATCGTAGAGAAAGACCACTGAATCTCCGATCTTGACGGCGGCATGGACGAGTACGGATCCATCCGGGGAAGGGACCCGGCAGACTTCTTCCGCGTTAAAAGCTTTCTTGTAGAAATCGATCGCTTCAGCGGCGCCTTTAACACAGAGGTGCGGAGTTACCGTGTGGGTACCTTCAGGAATTGGGTTAACTTTAGTCGTCATTTTTATTCTTTTTGTATTAGGTATGCACTAAGACCCGGTTGCAGGGTCACTCAACCGACGAACGAAGGAAATTGTGGTGGACAAAAATTGTGGAACTTTCTTCGGTACGAGTCGTCGGAAGAGTCTACTTACGGTGATTCCAGTGCTTATGGTCAATGCAGCCAGGATGGGCGGTGTGGGAAAAAGCGTTTCCAAGTCGATTCGCTCGTCTTATGCTGAAATTTGTTCCCGTTACAATGAAGTCGGAAGCAAAATCCTCTTTGGCTGGTTCGGCCAACGCCGAAAGCCAGCTCAAGGGGGCGATAGCGGAGCTGTTGGTTAGCGATCTCAAGGCATCGGCACAGTACTACGTCCGAGGGCTAGGCTTTGAATGGATGAGCCAGAGTCCCAAGGCTGTGGAACTAGCCTTAGGGGGAATGCGCGTAATACTGAAACAAGCAACTCAACCGGGCTTCGAACGCTGCTCAGTTACATTATTTTGCGCGGATGCCGCTTTTCTTCATGACCGGCTGAGAACGCGCGGAATTCGAATAAAAGGGCAGCTCACGATCAAACCGTTTGGGTTGCCAAACTTTTGTGCGCTCGATCTCGACGATAACGAATTGCATTTTTCAAATCGGCCAGGCCATACCTCCCGCCATCACCCTTTGGAGTTGGAGGCGGTGCAGGACTTGAGTTCGTACGATTATCCGTTTGGCGACTCCACAATTCGGGGGACCGCAGAAAGGAGCTACCAGGCGCTGCAGGAGTACGATATCTTCGATTCCCTGGTCCCGGCAGCTTTTCATTCGCTGACGGAGTTCGCAGCCACGAGCTTTCACACGGACCGCTCAATGATTACCCTCATTGACCGCAACCGCCAATGGTTTGCTTCTCACTACGGCTGTTCAAAATCGGAGATGCCTCTAGACTGCTCGGTTTGCGTGCACGTCGCCACGGCGCGCATGCCGATCGTGATTCAGGACACTAAACGGGATAAAAAGTGGCGTGATCATCCGGCGGTCACCGATGATTTCCGGTTTTACGCCGGCTACCCGCTCTTCACCCGGGAGCGGGTTGCGATCGGGGCGATGTGTATTGTGAATCAAAAACCGAAGCGGTTTACGGCCGCAAATCTGCAATCACTCAATTCCTTGGCGGTGATAGCGAACTGCATGCTCGAGAAGATGCGGTTGTACGCGAAGATTGAGAAGTGCTGCCCGTAGACAGCAGCCGCTCGGCTGCTGAGCTCGGATCTCCCAGCATTTCAAGCGGCGAATCGTTCCATATCCTGCGTCCCGCGAAGAGTCCATCGCGAGGACGCCATGTGGTTTATCTTGCCAAGGGCTCAAGATCGGCCCCCCTGGGCGAGGCGCGACGACCCACAACCTAAAACGTACAACTTAAAACCTGCGACCTACGACCTATACACCGGCCCCGACCCCAGGAACTCGTCGACCTGGGCTCTCGTCGGGATGCCGCGTTGGCCTCCGGGTTGGGTTGCTTTCAGACCGGCGGCAGCGGCGGCAAGACGGACACAGTCGGTGAGCGGTGCGCCTTGAGCTACGCCGGCGGCGTACGCTCCGTGAAAGACGTCGCCACATCCGGTGGTATCCACGGCTCTCACCTTAAAGGCGGGTTGATGTTGGACCGCGCCATCTTTGCCGACGAACCAGCTCCCGGCAACGCCGCAAGTAATGACCACAGCTTGACTCTGTTGATGCCAGAGAGCTTTGGCAGCGGCTTCAGGAGAGGTTTTTCCGGTGAGCTTCTCAGCGACGTCGTAGGGAAGAACGATATGATCGACGAACCCGAGCAATTCATTGAAGCGTGGGTCCTGGTAGTCTTCGAAATCGGCGACAATCGGGATGCCGGCAGCTCGCGCGATGGTGGCCGCTCTGATATTCCCAGTCATGCCGTACTGGTCTAGAAAGAGGACACGCGCTGACCGGATCACCGATTCGTCCGGCAACTGATTATCCGCACCGCATCGGCCATCGATCCGATAGAAAATATTGCGAGTACCGGTCTCGGCGGCCACGATGATCACTGAATGCGGTACCGGCGCATCTTTGGCTCGCGGCGCAAATGATACATCAATACCTTCCCGTTGAAAATTTTCTACGATAACCTGGGAAAGCTCATCGAAACCCAGTAGCCCCGCAAAAGCGCATCGCGTCCCCAGCCGGGCCGCTGTCACCAGCGCTGTCCCCGTTAGCCCGCCGCATTGGCGTTCCCACTTTGACACCTGCACCTTGGTATCCGCCGCTGGAAACGCCGGCACATAAAGCAAGTCATCAACCGCCACGCAGCCGAGCCCAAGGATATCAAACACCTTCTCACTCATAAAAACCTGAAAACCTCAACCGCGAATGGACGCCAATTAACACGAATAGAAGAGTTTTAACCGCAGATGGACCCAGATGAACGCAGATAAAAACCCAAATTTCACCACAGAGACACAGAGACCACCGAGAAAAGGCCCTTTAAAATTACGGTTAGGGTTCTCCGATTACTCTGTGTGTCTCTGCGGTAGAAAAACTAATTCGCGTTTATTCCCGTCCATTCGCAGTTGTTTTTTATCTGTGTCAATCTGTGCCTGCCCGCCATAGCTTTAGCGACGGCTGGTCCATCTGCGGTTGAAATCTTCGCGTCTATTCGTGTCAATTCGCGGTTAAGTCTTTAGGTTTGGGTTGCGATGATGACTTCGACGTTGGCTTGGTGCAGGGCTTGATCCAGGTCGGGCGGCGGTTGGGCGTCGGTCACTAAGATATCGATGGCGGTTAAAGGTGCGACTTGGGCGAAGGCGTTAAAACCGAACTTGGAAGCATCGGCGACGACAATGGTGCGCCGGGCGGCGGTGATCATCCGGGCCATCATCGGCGCTTCTTCCAGCAGAGTCGTGGAAAGGCCTTCGACCGCCGTTAAGCCGGTTACCCCTAGAACCGCGGTGTCGACGTTGATATTTCCTGAACTAAAACCCACGGCGCCGATGGTTGAGCCTAAGCTCCGGCTGTATTCGCCCCCGAGAAGATAGACGTTTTCGACCGCTTCCGCCGGTAAAACGGAAAGCATGGTGACGTTATTCGTCACAATCGTCAGATTGCGCCGGAGGCCGAGCCCGGCCGCAAACGCGAAGGTGGTCGATCCACCGTTAACGATCAGGGTTTCATCGTCGGAGATCAGTTGGGCGGCGGCACGTCCAATCGTGGCCTTGGCATCGGCGTTGGCATTAGCTCGGGTCAAAAATGGGGTGGCGCGATGCACCAACAACGCAGCCGAAACTGCGCCGCCGTGGGTCCGTAACAGCAGTTTGCGCCGCTCGAGTTCCTGGAGATCGCGCCGAATGGTGTCATCGGATACCTCAAAATGCCGGGCTAATTCTTCGACGCTGACCTGGCCCTTAGCCTCAACCAACTGCAGTTCTTGGTGTCGCCGGGCGAGCGTTGAGTTCTGATCTTTGCTCATCAGCTTACTAGGCCGATTCTAAAGGAAATTGCGTAAAAAACGCAAGCTCTTTGAATATTCATTGCGTTAAACACGCAAGTTGTGTAGATATATTTGCATATTTCACTGTTTAATCCGCATTAAAACGCAAGAAATTTAACCCATGTACGTCACTAAGCCTCATTTATTCTTCGATTTCGCGCTCAAAAACCGATTCGCCTTACCCTCGTTCAACGTTTGTAACCTGGAAATCGCTCGTGGCGTGATTGCCGCCGCTGAGGCTGAAGATGCTCCGGTGATCCTCCAGACCTATTTCGGGGATCTCTACTACGGCGGGTTCGATGTCTTACCGCAATTATTGCGACTGCTGGCGGAACAAGCCCGGGTGCCGGTGCTGATTCATCAAGATCATCCGGACTGCGACCAAATGATCCTTCGGACCCTCCGGTGCGGCTATTACTCGGTGATGTATGACGGAGGGCATTTGCCTTTGGAAGAGAATATTAAGGGAGCTGCTTACATTGCCGAGATTGCGCACGGAATGGGAGCGGCGGTGGAAGCGGAGCTCGGACAGTTCGGTGGAGAGGGGCAGGGTGGACGAGTGGAGCTGGCTTCGCCCGAAGATGCCAAACGTATGGTTGAAGAGAGCGGGATCGACACCTTGGCCGTATCCGTTGGGTCGGTGCATGGGCAAAGCAGCCGGCTCGATCTTCGGCTCTTGGAAGAAATCGCTGAGCTAACACCGGCGCCTTTAGTCTTACACGGCGGCAGCGGGATCCATCCGGACGATGTCCGGAAAGCCACGCAGATGAACGTGGTAAAGATCAATATCGGCGCCGATATCGTCCGGGCTTGGATGAAAGGGTTACAAGAAGGCGCAGTGTTAGAGAGCGGGCACGAACCGCCTCACCACGTCATGATGCAACACGCCGAGGCCAGGGTGAGTGAAATCGCTCGCACCAAACTAGCGATCATGGGCGCTTCGCAACACGCCAAGGCGATGCGGCGAAACCTGGATCATGCAACCGCTGATCTGCAGGCGAGCCGGGTGGTAACCGTGTCCGTGTAGAAACCGCAGATGGGTTATCCGCAGCCCCGAAATTATCGGGGTGAAATTACACAGATTAACGCAGATTTCGGTCGGCGATTTATTGCGCGCGGAGGGATGGTGCGCGCCGTGTGACGATCAAACGAAATGAGTGAGCTTGCATGAGTTACGTTGCTACAGCGGTTTTGAAAGATCGGGTGGCCGTTGTTACGGGAGGGACTGGGGGGATTGGGTTGGAGACCGCCAAGGCGATGGCGGGCGAATGGGCTAAACGGGGTGTCCGGGTCAACAGCATTTCTCCGGGCTATATCAACACACCCATGACGCCCAGAGACCAAATCCGGCGCGATTGGTACGAACTCTGGATGCAGTTTTCGCCTATGAAACGGATCGGTGAACCGCAGGAGATCGCGCCCGCCGTGGTCTTTTTGGCTTCGGATGCGAGCAGCTTTTTTACCGGCAGCAACCTGGTAATCGATGGGGGCTATACCTGTTGGTAGGAAGAGTGAAAGCCATAGCCAATAGCCAATAGCCAATTCAACTGCCGAGCTTCTACCCCGCAACCCGTAATTCTCAACTCACAACCCAACCTAAAACCTACAACCTATAACCTAAAACCGACACTGTCCCCCTATGAGCCTTCGTCACCTAACCCTTGTGTTGTCGCTCTTCTTTGGAGCGATTCTTGTTCAGGCACAGCAAACCTCCGTTACGATCGCGGCGGTTAACAACCCTGATATGCTGGAGCTCAAGAAGCTATCAGCCAAGTTTCTCGAGCAAAATCCCGGCATTAGCCTGAACTGGGTAATTGTTGAAGAAAACGTCCTTCGCCAGCGCGTTACCACCGATGTTTCCACTGGGAGCGGCCAATTCGATTTGGTGTTTCTGGGTTTGTATGAAGCTCCTATCTTCGCCAAACGCGGGTGGCTCCAACCGATTGGCGAGGTGCCGGCTGACTATGATATCGAAGATATTTTCAAGTCGCTTCGGGATGGCCTTTCTTATGATGGCAAACTGGTAGCGTTGCCGTTCTACGGGGAGAGTTCTTACCTGATGTATCGCAAAGATCTATTTGAGCAGAAGGGGCTCAAAATGCACCGACCTATCAGGATATTGCGAAATTTGCTGCGGCTTTGAATGACAAGGAGCACGGGTTCTACGCCCTAGCTTTACGAGGTCAACCGGGCTGGGGCGAAAATATGGCCACGGTGGACACCATGGCCAATTAGCTTTGGCGCTGGCTGGTTCGACATGGAGTGGCATCCGACCCTGGACACACCAGCCTGGAAGAACGCGTTGTCTTTCTACGTTGATCTGGTGAAGAAGTATTGTCCGCCCGGCGTTACTGCGAACGGCTTCAATGAAAATCTGACGTTGTTTAGCAGCGGCAAAGCCGCGATGTGGATCGATGCGACGGTAGCGGGCGGTATCTTGGAGAATCCGAAACAATCCCAGGTCGTCGGCAAAGTCGGTTATGCGCCTGCGCCGATCGCGGTTACCCCGAACGGTTCCCATTGGCTCTGGTCTTGGGCTTTTGCTATTCCGTCGAAAGCGAAGAACGCCGAAGGCGCCAAGAAATTCGCCGAGTGGGCGACCTCGAAACAATACATTCAGTTAGTGGCAGATGATCTGGGATGGGCCTCCGTACCGCCCGGCACCCGGAAATCGACCTACGAAAATCCTGAGTATCAAAAGGCGGCGCCCTTTGCTGAGGCTACTTTAAAGGCAATGCAAACCGCCGATCCGACGAACCCGTGTGTCCAGAAAGTTCCGTACACAGGGATTACGTTTGTCGGTATCCCGGAGTTTCAATCGCTAGGTACCACCGTGGGCCAAAATGTCGCCGGCTTGGTCACCGGAAAGACATCTTTGGAACAGACGTTGAAGCTGAATCAGAACGAGGCTGAACGGACGATGAAACAGGCCGGGTATCTGAAGTAGGAGTACCAGGAGTGCAAGGAGTACAAGGAGAGGATAGCCGGGGCAGAAGAAGCTTTTTGGGGGAGTAGTACAAGGACCGGTTGCATATCGTGCCAACCGTCACTGATATGCGACCGGTCTGCTTTCCCGGTAGGGACTAGGTCGCGACTACGCAGAGCGACTCGAATGAGCTCGCCGACTTGTCCGCCATAGCTTCAGCGACGGAGGAAGTCCTACGTCGCGGCCGAGTTCTTGAAATGAGCTAAATGTGGGATCAAGGGTCCCGCCACCCCCTGCAATTTACCACGCCACCAATGTCCGAATCCGGCGGGCTCGTTCGTCGAATCCTTGGACTTCAACAAAATGTCCCTCAGAAAAGGAAAATTCATTATGTCGACGAGCAATACGAAAAAACCGAGAGTTGTGTCCCGAGACGAATGGCTTGAGGCGCGCAAAAGGTTATTGGCGAAAGAGAAAGCGTTAACGCGTCAACGGGATGCGATCAGCGCAGAACGGCGGGAGTTACCTTGGGTGAAAGTCGAAAAGAGCTATGTTTTCGACGGGCCTAACGGTAAAGAGACCCTGGCTGACCTGTTTCAGGGGAAAAGCCAGCTAGTAGTGTATCATTTTATGTTCGGGCCGGATTGGAACGAGGGCTGCCCGAGTTGTTCGTTCAATATGGATCACACGGACGGTGCGCTGGTGCATCTGGCGCAACGCGACGTCGCCTTTGCCGCGATTTCATTGGCGCCGATCAGTAAGATCAAAGCGTTCAAGAAGCGGATGGGGTGGCGGTTCCATTGGGTGTCGTCATACGGAACCGATTTCAATTACGATTATCATGTGTCTTTCACCGAGGAAGAAATGGCGAAAGGTAAAGTCTATTACAACTTTGCTCTGACCGAATTCCCCAGTGAACAAGCACCCGGCGCCAGCGTCTTTTTTAAGGACATAGCTGGCGACATTTTTCATACCTATTCTGCTTACGCGCGCGGCACCGATCCGTTAGTCGGTACCTATAACTATCTGGACCTGGTTCCCAAGGGTCGAGACGAAGATGATTTGGGTTTCAGTATGGCATGGGTCCGGCATCATGACCGGTACGATGACGGTTATTTGGCCGACAAGGACAAGCCCTATTGGCCAGCCGTAGCGTCAGACGCTATTTGAGAGGTGGCGGGCTGCAGGGGGTGGCACGTGGGAGGGGAGCCGTCCCGCGGCCACGGGGCGGCTCCCCTCCCGGGCACCTCCACGCAATGATCACCAAGCTCCTAACTAGCCACCATGCGCTCGTCACTTTCTTGCGGCCGCAAGATCAAAAGAACGGCGTAGCAGGCTGATCGCGTGGTCCACATCTGGCTCTTTGCGAAGGAACAAGCTGATCCAGCCGCTCTCAGGGAGGATATGATGGGGTTCGGCTTGTTCGCTGCGAACGATCTCGTCACGGATAGGTCTAGGGAAGGGGATATCGACTAGGCGGTCTCCGTGGATATGGCCAACTTCCCTTTTACCTAACATAAACGCAGTACCGCCGAACCGGTGCGGAGCGGTGGTGATTCCGTCCCAAGTTGTCACCGTTTGAACGATTCTTTTTTTAGCATCTCGAACAGACATTTTGAGGAAGGAGTCAGGAGCCAGGAGGTCCTGGGTCGCTTGTGACTCAGGGTTAATATTGGATCAGGGACGAACCTTTCCGACAAGCTTGCCATTGAGCCTGCGCCCGAATCGCCCAGGACCTCCTGGCTCCTGGCTTCTTCATTCAGTTTGCCACCCCGACGACTTTGCCAACAGACGCGTGGTTCTCGCTGGCCTTGATCATGAAATCAGCGACATCAGCTCTGGAGATGCTGAAACCAAACGGCGGCAAGTGACCAATGAGAACCCGGTATTTGCCGGTGCGCGGTTTGTTCGTCAGTTGAGGTGGCCGAACCAACGTCCAATCGAGGCCGCTCTTTTGGAAAGTGGTTTCCATCTGGCCTGCGTCCCGGACGACACTGGGAAAAAAGAGACGACCGAAGAGGTGCGCCGGCGGAAGCATCGCGTCCTTAAAGAGGAAGGCGGTGGATTCGATCACAACTCGCCGGATACCGGTCTGCTGCATTCCACGGGCTAACGCGGCTGCAAACCGCTCTAACAGGTCCGCGTCTGCTTTGGATATAGGCAACCTTGGACCAAAGGCGGAGAGGACAGCGTCGTGTCCGGTGAGAACCCGGCCCAAATCCAAACTGTCCAGGAGGTTGCCGCTAACGACGGTTAACCGGTTACCGAATTTCTCAAGTGCATCCGGCCGGCGAACAAAAGCGGTGACGGTATGACCGCGTTCAAGCGCCTGACTGACGATCTCGAGCCCGGTCGCGCCGGTTGCGCCAAGTATGAGTAGTTTCATATCGATGTCGTAGACCGGCGAGGGGAGCCTTTTGTGACGAGCACATGCTCGTCACTGTGAAAGGTGATTGGTGAAAGGCGATTGGTGGTCGGGGGGCGGCGAATACTGGGCAGTGGCGTTGATAGGACCTACGGGTCCTACATGACTTATAGGACCGCGCGTTTTGATTGTATGGACCAACGGCCGTGGTCTGCCTTCAACCAATCACCAATCACTAATCACTAATCACGTTTCAAAGCGGCCGAGCATGCGGTCGCCCCTAAGAACGATCGGGCAACCGCGCCAGCTTCTCAGGGTTGGTCACCACGTAAACTCCTTGGATGCGGCCGTCGTGAACATCCAGGGTAAGAACGGAGAAGGGTTTACCGTTGCGGTAGCCGATTACGCTCCGTTTGCCGTTAATTTCAGCGATATGGCCCACCACATCTTTAGGTACGGTTTTCTCGAGGCTGCGCAGGATGCCGCGGGCGACTTTGTCGGCGCCGTGGATTTGTTTCGGTACGGCGATCGCCTTGCCACCGCCATCGGAGTGGAGGACAACGTCTCGAGAGAGGAGAGCAAGCAATCCGTCCATGTCACCGGTCCGGGTCGCTTGTAAGAAACGATCCAGGAGATCGTTGTTCTCTTGAGCGGAAGCTTTGAAGCGGCGGCCCACTGCGCCGACATGTTGTTTGGCTCTGCGCAGAACCTGGCGACAGTTTGCTTCACTTTGTTCGAGAATTTTTGCGATCTCGCCGTGTTTGTAGTTGAACACCTCATGCAACAGAAACACGGCCCGCTCGATCGGGGTCAGACGCTCTAAAAGCACCAGGAACGCCATCGAAATTGATTCATCGATCTTTAATGTCCGGAGCGGATCGCTGGTTTGATCGGTTAACAACGGTTCCGGCAACCATTGGCCGACGTATTCTTCTCGTTGGACCCGGGCCGATTGCAGATGATTCATGCACAGTCGGCTAATGATCGTAACCAGGAACGCTCGCGGAGATCTGATATCTTGGTCTGCGGATTGGTGCCATCGGATAAAGGTCTCCTGCAGCATATCCTCGGCATCCGCCACGGTTCCCAGCATGCGGTAAGCAATCGAGAATAGTAACCCTCGATATTGATCAAAGGTGGCCAGTCGAACGGCGTCATGCGTGCCGTTCGAGGCTTTTTCGGGTTGATGAGGACTAGGGTTGTTCCGCATTGATCGCAGCTCCAAAGTACAGGTAACGGCCGGCTGCCGGCATCTAGTACAGCAACCTTACCATCCTAGACAGAATAGGGGGCGGTTTTGTGACGAGCGCTGTGAGAAGTGTTGAATTCCCCGGAGTGGCTCAAAGTAATCAGTATGCCGAAAACGGTAGGGCGAAAAACTCGGCGCGCTGCCCGCTTTCCAACCACTATTGCATACCCGCGCCGGTTTTGAGCCGCGACCCTGGATTAATTTTCACCCAACCTTTGGCCGATCCGTTTGGCGATTCGCTTCGAATACGTCCTTCCTGCGCGGACGACATTGGGTATAAAACAAATCAGGGGCCGCGGCTCAAAACCGGCGCGGTCAACCGATCGAGCAAATATGCCAAGGGCGCGCCGAGTTTTTCGCCCTACCGTTTTCGGCTTACTGATTACTTTGAGCCACTCCTGAGAATTCACCACTTCTCTCGGCGATCAGCCCGCGGATCCAGTGTTGCGGTAGATGGAGGTACTTGATCATGGAACGTCCGGCGTACGTATAGATCAAGTGGTAGTCGCCATCGGAAGATTGAACCAGGGTCGGGTAAGAGACACTGACATGGGCGTTGTCACCGAGTTCGGCGAGCTTGGAGAAATGCTCGCCGTCTGGCGACCAGGCAACACTCATCGAGAAGCGATGATTTTGGTCTGAGGTATAGGCCATTAATACCCCGTTCTCGCAGGCAATGGCATCGACAGCTGCGTCCGGGCTCGGCAGATTCACGGGGTTAGCCGGTGACCATTGTTCGAGAGCGGGATTCCATTTGGAAAAGAGAACTGAGCCGCCGCGCGGATTGCGCAGATAAGCAACCACCTGACGGTTATTCAGCGCGACCAAGCTCGGCTGGCTATTTTCCGGTCCTGGAATCATAGCGGCTGAACTTTTATTAAGGATCTGCCCATGATTTAAGGTCAGGGAGACGGTGTAGCCGTCCCAATGAAAGAGCCAAGCGGACAGCGGCAGCATCAATTTGCCATCCGGTAACTCGACCAACTTGCTGCGGGGCGACTGGCCGAACCCGCCGATCAGTCTTCGGACCGGGGACCAGTGCCGGCCGAAGTCGTGCGAGGTAACAAAGTCAACATGTGACGCCGACCAGCCACCGATGGTGACACCGGCAAAGAAAAGCCAGACACAGCCCTCGCGATCCAGAAAAAGAACCGTGTCGCCCAGCGATTTATTCGGGAACCAACAACCTTCGACCGGCGCCCTGGGTTGAACGACAGGCTCCGGCCGAGTCCAACCACGGGAGCCTTTCTCCAGACGGCTACACAGAATGACAGCATCCGGCGCCGCTTCGCTAGAAGCCGCGTACCAGCTACAGAGCAACGACCCGTCCGGCAGCGCGACTAAAGAGCCGCCATGGTTACAGGGGAATTCTCCGGACAGGGTTACGAAACATTCTTCTAACTCGGCATTGGTGCTGTCAGTCCGGATCTCGCGTGACAACTCGTTAAAGGCTATGGGAGGGATCTGTTTCTTTGCGCTGGCGTCCGGGGCGTCGAGTACCCCACGAATGCCTAGAATCGCGGCGAGCGCTGCGACCGGGATAAATCCGCGCCGGACGATAGTCGATAAAACCGGAGCAATTGGCGAGGACGGTTTCTGCCGGCGGCGGCTGCTTCGTATTCGGGGAGGATTGGACATAGCCGACGGTGCAGTCGCGAATCCTGCATCAGTGAGACCGAGTGAGGGTGATGCAAACCGGCGAGAGAAATACTTGAGTAACCGCGAAGTTCCGCGTGCTCGGTTCGGGTCCTTCAAGCTCGTCTTAAGCATGAAGGGTCCGAGAGTAGGCGTGGCAACCCGGTGAGACAAGGACGAAGTGGGCGGGTGGGGTAGTGAGTTGCAGGGCCGGGCTCAGGTGATCAGTGGGAGGGGAGCCGTCCCGCGGCCGCGGGTTAATTTGGCAGGTCTACCGGTTGATCAAGGAGGCGGTCCCACGAATGACCGCTGACTCGGAATTTGCCGCTGGTATCGATTCGCTCGCGGTAGGACAGTTGTTCCGGAGGCGCTGGGTTAAAGGCGATGCGCTTGACCCTTCTCGGAAGCCGCCTCCCTGATCCACTAATAGATCTGCCGAATTATCCCGCGGCCGCGGGACGGCTCCCCTCCCACTGATCACTGACTCACTGATTACTTCGAGCCACGCCCCGCAACTCGGCACTTCCCCTTTGAGCCACCCGGCGCAGCGTGCGCTCTTGCTAGCGGTTCTATAGTGGTTTGCGGAAGTGTACGCAGCGATCGACCACTTCGTAGCCGAATGCTTGGTGAACGGTTTGGGATATGTGGTTATCGAGTTGGGTATCGGAGGCCATTTCTGAGCAGCCTTGATCGCGGGCCCAGGCTTCTGCAGCAGCCAAGAGTTGTTGGCCGATGCCCTGTCGCCGGTACTCCGGGGCGACGTACCAACCCTCGATAAAACCGACAGGCCGCGAAGGGTCACATCCGTCTGCGTGTGAGCGGAGGCCAACCTCAAGGAACCCGACTAAACGGCCGGTGGCGGTTTCAGCTGCCAGATTAATGAGCGGTAGCGGGGTTTTTCCTGCGAGGATCGTGGCCAGTTGCCGGGAATGTTCTTCGACGGAGGACTCCGGCCAAAGTGAGTGATACAAGGATGCTAATTCGATGCGGTCCGACTGCTGAGCCAATCGGATCCGACAGGTACTGGGCGATCGGGGAATTTCGGACTCTACCACAGAGACACAACGCGGCACACCGGCAACCCAATCGTGCTCGAATCGCTCGACTATCTGCCGGGATCCTTAGACGGGATTGAATCCAAACGTCTCAGCGGCTAACAGTGGGTCGATGCCCAGTGCCGACGTCGAAGTCCGAGTCACACAATTGACGGTGTATCCGGTTAAAGGTTTGGCTGGTCAGCCGCGTGAAGCCGTCGATGTGTTAAAACGAGGCTTTGCCTGGGATCGTCGCTGGATGTTGATTGGCGAAGACCAGGTTTTTCTGTCCCAACGGGTACTGCCGAAGCTGGCTACCATTCGAGCGGCGGTGAATGGCGGTGAGCTCTCATTGAGCCATGAGGAAACCCGGATCGGTATTCCGGTTGAGGCACCTGAATCAGCGAGAAGGATCCAGGTCACAATCTGGAGAGATCAGGTGGAAGGTGTGCTGCTCCCGGACGTAGGACAATGGTTATCCGGGATCCTTAATCATCATTGCGACCTGGTGTTTATGCCGGAGACAACCCGTCGCGTGGTCAACCCGGCGTTCGCTCGGCCAGGCGATATCGTCGGTTTTGCTGATGCTTATCCGGTTCTTTTGATCGGTGAAGCTTCCCTGGCGGATTTGAACAGCCGGTTGAGTACGCCAGTGCCGATCGACCGTTTTCGACCTAACCTGGTAGTGTCCACTGACGAACCATTTGAAGAGGATCAATGGGGCGAATTCGAGATCGGTTCGGCGGTGTTGGGTGGCGCCAAAGCTTCCGCCCGTTGTGCCGTCCCAACCGTCGATCAGTTGACCGGTAACCGAACCGGTCCAGAACCGATCCGCACTTTGTCAACCTACCGGAGATTTGGTGACGGCGTTTATCTAGGCCAAAACCTGACTGTCCGCCAACCAGGGATGATAAAGCTGAACGATACGGTCAAGCTGCGAGGAAAGATCACCGCGATCTACGCCTAACCACAGATCAGCGCAGAGGTTATTTATCCGCAGATTACACAGATTAACGCAGATTTCGTCGGGTCCTATCGGTAAGCCTATATCGCTGTGGTTATCTTCGTGGCGTCCGAACACGCCCCGGTAGGGACGAGCTCCCGCTCGTCCGTGGTTTGTTCCCTTTCGGGAAAAACGACCCAACGACGACCGGAACCGATACAAGATCACCAGGGGAAACGAGACGAAATCTGCGTTAATCTGTGGAATCTGCGGATATTTAATATCTGCGGCTAGCTTCTTAGATATTTGTTCAGGAAATCTACGGTTCTTTGCCACGAAAGCTTGGCAGCGGTTTCGTCGTACCGAGGGGTAGTATCGTTGTGAAACCCGTGGTTAACACCGTCGTAGATGTACGCGGTATAGTTCACATGATTGGCTTTCAGCGCGGCCTCGTAGGCCGGCCAGCCCTCTGTGATCCGGGTATCGAGCGAGGCGTAATGAAGCAGCAGCGGAGCCTTGATCTTGGCGGCATCCTCGGCGCTCGGTTGCCGGCCATAATAGGCTACGGCTGCTCCTAAGTCCGGAAGCCGGACTGCCAGGTTGTTCACGGTACCGCCGCCGAAACAGAAACCGACCGTGCCGATTTTGCCGGTGCAGTCGGGTCGCGCTTTTAGCCAGGCAGCCGCCGCTACAAAATCTTCGAACATTTTGTTCGGGTCGACAGTTTTGAAAAGAGCCGCACCTTTCTCTTCATCGCCAGGGTAACCCCCGACCGAAGTTAGACCATCCGGAGCAAAGGCCAGGAAATTCTCGGTTGCCAAACGCCGAGCCACGTCTTCGATATAAGGGTTTAAGCCGCGGTTTTCGTGGATGACCAATACTCCCGGTAATTTCTTGCCAGCATCCTTGGGACGCGCCAAATAACCGCGGATGTTACTGTTACCTTGGGGCGAGGAGACGCTTTCGTACGAGGTCTCGAGTCGTTTATCGTCCTTGGCGACTTGGTCGGCAAAAGCGTAATTCGGACGCAAACTTTCCCAGATGGCCATGGCGGTAAGACTACCAACGGCGTATTTCTTGGCGGCCTCAAGAAAGTCACGCCGGGTCATCTCGCCGTGAACGTAACGATCAAATAGGTTGAGTAATTCCTGCGGAAAATCGGACGCTTTTTTTCGTTGCATACGATGGGGGCTCCTTTTGAACGCCTTAACTAAGGCTCATGCGTCGGTTCTCCGCAAATTCGGTCTCCGGAGGAGAGATCCTAATCGTCGTCGTCCTCGTCCTCGAAACGTCGAGAGCGCCGCTTCTCCCAGCGCTTTTTGATGACCATTGATGTCGTGGTTAGGTCCTAATCGATTCGAGTGATTGCACGCCGCAAGGTTTTCGAGGACGAGGACGAGGACGATTAAGACGCCGCTGGCCGCTCCGCGCGAAGCGAAAAACTCAGCGGTAACCATTGCTGATCCGGCCAGCGATACATGCCGTTCGCGCCTTTGACCAGGACATCGAATCGCTTGAACGCAAGCGAATCATGCTCGTGGAGCCATCTTAGGGTCAATCCAGCCTTGATCAAGCTGGTCACGATTTCACCGAGCGGATGGATCCATTCGTACCGGGCGCCATTCCGTAAAGATTTAGTCGAGGCGTAATCTCCCGGATTATCAAAGTACAATGCTTTGCCGACGAAATAAGGGATGTCATAGCCGGGCATTCCATCCGGCATCCCTTTCTGATTTTCGAAAACGGAAGCGCAGGGGTGACCTTCGATCTGGTACAACGCGCCACCTGGTTTGATAAAGTGAGCCACAACTTCAGCCCAGCGCCTGATATCCGGTAACCAGCAGATTGCCCCCAAATTGACAAACACCAAGTCAAAAACGTCCTCCAGAACCTTGGGTGCATCATAAAGATCCGCCTCAATAAACCGGGCTCGATCCGTGAGGGACAATTCCTCTGCCAAACTTCGGGCGACGGTGATCGCTCGCGGCGAAAAATCGACACCGACCACCGTGGCGCCCCGTTGAGCCAAAGTCAGCGTATCCCGTCCAAAGTGACATTGAAGATGCAGAATATGAAGCCCGTTCACCGGACCAATCTCAGCTTCTTCGATCGGTGTTAGTTTACCGTTACCGCTCCGTAACGGCGCCAAATCGTAGGACTCAGCTTCCAGATGGAGGTCAACCCTTTCATCCCAGTTTGCGCGATTGGCATCGCGCCAGTCTGCTTCGGTCATTTGTGGGTTATTTTAAGCGGAATAATCGGTAGGGCGAGGCTCCCGAATAGTCGAAAGGTTTTATCAGGAAGCAAAGCGCCATCAAACTTTTGACGCGCCAGGCTTACGATCGCGCCCATCCGCAATCCCATCGTGGCCCACGGTCGTCTGATCTCGTAATCGTCCTCGTCGTCGTCCTCGTCCTCGAAGGGTCTTGTAGGGTCCGGCCTCACTGCGGCGCCTGATGCCGACAAACGCGAGATCAACGGTTATTCATATTCAAGGGCGCTGGGAGAACGACGCTCTCAAACCTTCGAGGACGAGGACGATTACGAGATAGGACAGCCAGGGATGCGAACGTAATCTGCGGTTAAACCCCTATCTTCGGTTCCGCGACGGGCGCTGACCAAAGACGGAAACCGCCGACGAAAGCGTTGTTGTTATCGCCGACGCGGCAGCCCTTAGGTAACTCCTTCAAATATTTCACGTTGCCGCCTCCGAGCACCACGTCTTCCGGTTCAAGCGCTGCGGTTAGGCGCTCGACGACATCTTCGACAAAGCGGCGCCATTTCTTTTTACCGAAACGTTCGATACCACGGGTACCAACATAATCTTCGAAAGTCGCTTTTCTGTAGGGAAGGCGACAGAGCTCGGTAGGAACCACCATTCCTTCTACCACCAGGCTGGAACCAAGCCCGGTCCCTAGACCTAAGAAAAGCATTTTGCCGCTTTTATAGCTTCCCAACGCCTGCATAGCGGCATCGTTGATCATCTTAACCGGGCGCCCAAACGCCGCTGGATAATCAAATCCAACCCAGCCGCGCCCTAGGTTGAACGGCTCTTCCACTGGCCGATCATGACGGACCGGAGCCGGGAAACCGATCGAGACGACGTCATATTTCCAATCCTGGCTCAATCCCTTGACTCCGTTCACCATCTGTTCAGCGCTGAACTTCGGACCAGTAGCTAACTTGCGTGGTTCAGCCTGTCCGGTAGCCAGAATTTTTACATTATGCCCGCCAACATCGATAACGAGCACGTTTGCTGCCGCTTTCTGTGAACACTCAGTCACGCGATCAATTGCGTTTCGGGGAATAGCCGATTTATAGCATGACCCAGTAAATATTAATAGAACTTTACACCGCAGAGAACAGAAGGACCGAAAACCCAACCGCGAATTGATCCGCCGTCGCTGAGCACTTTACCGAGAGAGCCGCGCTCCGACTGAAGCTATGGCGGACAGGCTACGAATAAACACGAATTAGGATCCGGTCTTTGCACAGTTTCGTAATGTTTGGGTCCGGAGCGCTGATCTCTTCCCAGTTTCCTCTCAAACTACCACCGAAGGATGCGCAGACGATGGTACCTTATCTGTGTCCATTTGCGTTTAAAGTTTTGAGTTCTCTGCGTTTTCCACATGAATTATCAATCCATCAATCTGCAGCAGAAATTTGGGCTTTTGACGGAGCACTGGGCTCCCCGGGTGATCGCCGAGATGAATGACTATCAGTTTAAGGTGGTGAAGTTAGAGGGCGACTTCATCTGGCATTCTCACAAAGATACTGATGAGACCTTTATGGTGCTTGAGGGCGAGTTGCGGATCGATTTCCGGGACGGTGCCGTGACGATCGCGTCCGGAGAGTTGTTTGTCGTTCCAAAGGGTCTGGAACATAAGCCGTACGCCGAGAAAGAAGTGAAGATGATGCTGATCGAGCCACGTGGCGTTCTCAATACGGGCGAGGCCGGCGGCGAGCGAACCGCCCAGAATGATCTATGGATCTAACGCTCGGCGGGTGGTCAGCGAAAGGCGGGCGACGTCGGCGCGAGTGGCGCAAAAAAGTAATCAGTAAAGGAGACGAGCTGAAGGCCAGCGGGTACGCAGAGCGCATTTGCGACCGGCAATCACTGATTACTGACCTACTGATTACTTTTTCGTGCCAGCAGCGCTGACGGTCCCCGCCGCTTTCACGGACCAGCAACCACCAATGTCCCTTAAGGGCTAGTATTCGTCGTGGCGGCGCCACCATTGGAACGGAGGCGTCTGAGGCCAGCCGTCGGGGGAATCTTCCCATTCTTCTTGCCGGCCGAATGGCGTGAGATCAAGGAAAGTCCAGACGCTTCCCAGGGCTTCGACGCCGCGCGCTGTAGTAAAGTAAGTGCGATAGATCTTGTCACCGTCCCGCAGGAAGACGCTGAGGCCGTGTTCTTCACCTTCGTCGGTGGTGATCCCGAAGTCCTGGTTGAAATCGTTGCCATACGAGGAGTACCAGGGCAGGGTCCAGCCCATGCGTTTCTTGTACGGTTCGATCTGGGTGAAGGGTGCATGCGAGACCAATATAAGATTGGTATCGCGGACATGCAGATGGCTCTGATGGCCGACCTGATCCACAAACATTGAACACCCGGGGCAACCGGCATTCGGCCAGCCGTTTACGCCGGGAGCGAACATAAAGTGGTAAAGGAGCAGCTGGCGCTTGCCCTCAAAAAGGTCGAGCAGATGAGCAGCGCCGTTCGGTCCTTCGAATACGTAGTCTTTATCGATGCGGACCATCGGCAGACGGCGGCGTTCCGCAGCCAATGCATCGCGCTCACGCGTAGCCGCCTTTTCTTTTGCGCGCAGTTTCTCGTGAGCAACGGCCCATTCTTCGGCGGAGACAATTGGTGGGAGAGTAGCGGTTTTCATAGCTTCGTTACTGCTGGTTACAATCCATCGACGAACGGCCCGGCTCATGTGAGACAAGAAATTTTGGCCTGAGGAACGAAGGGGATGAACTCGGTAGTCTTAAATCGTCCTCGTCCTCGACAAGGCGGCTTTTTTCCCAACGCTACTGAAGGACCGTTGATCTCGCTGTTCTGGCATTTGGCAGCGAGTCGCGCAGTCGGACGCTACAAACCTCCGACGACAGCTTGCCCGACGTAGCTTTTGCTCCAGTGGCCGGCAGTTCTGTCAGCAAGCGAAGTCGGGAGGACGATGTAAGACGCGCGCGGCGTGGAAAGGCCGCGCGATTCAGAAACCCCAGCCTACGGTTTAAAATTACCAATTTCTGCTGCGGCTTTCGCGGCGACGCCTCGTTCCAAGTAACCGTCGGTGGCAACGATTAAGATGTGGTCGAGTTTCATATGGATCGCCGTAAAGCCTTTCACGACAAACATGGTGGACTCGGCAGAATCATCCATCACTTCCCAATGCGTCGTTGAGCTCTGTCGCAATAACTTCTCGATTTCTCCGTTAGTAAAAGGTTTGGGCCCGCCTGCCCAATTCAGATACTGAACCGCATCGGCCTTGTCTTTGTAAAAGTGAATCTCCAGATGATAAGGCGCGCTCGTGAATTTGTGCCAATCTCGTGGCTGTTTTTCAGCAACCGGCCCATATTTTGCAATGCATTGCTGCAGTGTCTCCCCGATCTGGCCGAAGGTGACGCCCGTGGTTAGCAAGGTGGCGCCGAGGGCCAAAATGATAAGCTTCATTTGGTCATTAAATTTGGTTTTGAAAAACAACTCAAGCCTGTGATGGCCCGAGCTGCCAGGGCGTAACCTCCTTGACATCAAAGTCTTCGCACCCCTCAAGCCGATCTGTGACCATGAAATGGGCGGACAGAATAGCCCACGACTTTAAGCCCATTAGCGTTTGAATAAGGACCTGGCACGAAGGCCCGACATCGGTAGGACTTCGACGAGCTCAGTCGACCTGGTGAGGGCGTGCACCATCGTCGACACCGGTAGGGCGAAAAACTCGGCGCGCCGGGGGTAGGCTTCTCCATTTTGCTTGCACGCGCCGGTTTTGAGCCGCGACCCCTGATTCATCCTCGCTCACGGTTGCGCCGAACCTTTTTGCGTCAACCCTGGAATGGCCTTTTGAAGGATTGAACGAGAATTGGTGTTGGCCGTCAGGGGGTCGCCGAGGAAGCAATCAGTGGGGGGGAGCCGCTTTGCAACTTGGCAGGTCTATCGATGGATCAAGGAGGCGGCTCCCGGGAATAGCCCAGGATTTGGAATTTACCGCTGGCATCGATTTCGCTTGTCGGACAAAGGAAGTTCCGTAGGCGTTGGGCTAAAGGCAATGCGCCGGACCATGCGCGGAAACCGCCTCCCTGGTCCACCAATAGACCTGCCACCAAAAGACCCTAGCGTCCGACTTCGCTGACCAAATCGCCGAGGTAGATGACCAAAAAATAATTAGCGCCAAGGGTGATCTCCAAGCTGGATGTAAGCTTCGTCGGACAGACTTCATCCACTCGCCTTGGCTACACACTTGCGGCCTGCCAGACGTAGCCTCCCGGCCTGCCCGACATAGCCTCCCGAGTTTCAGACGACAGGGCGAAGTCTGGCTCCCCTCCCACTGATTACTTTCGTCCACCCCCTTGACTAACGCACGTTTCTGTTACTATGCTGGTAACAGAATGGCGGTCAATACCCAGTTCTCTATCGCAGCGCATATCATGGCCTGTTTGGCGCATGCCAGGGGAGAGGACGTCAACTCGGCGGATATCGCGGAAAGTGTGAACACCAGCGCCAGTTTCGTTCGCCGGATCCTAGCCAAGTTGTCCAAGGCCGGCCTGGTTGAGACCGCCACCGGTAAAGGCGGTGCGTGTTGGCTCGCTCGACCGGTAAGTAATATCTCGTTGCTCGAGATTTACCAGGCGATCGAAGCGCCAAAAGCGTTCGCCATCCACCAATACCCGGTGAAGAAACGGTGCACTGTGAGCTGCCACATCAAACCGGCACTGAACCGAGTGCTGGAAGAGAGCCAGCACGCGTTAGAGCAGCGCTTGCGCCGGATTAGTCTGGAGCAACTGATCGCCGAGCTGAAGTAGGGCAATTCTTTCCGAGCATATTGTTACTATCAACGATACAATTTAACCAGATCACAATCTTTAACCAAACCAAACGAAAAAACAGAATGAGTAAACTAAACGGAAAAATAGCGCTGATTACTGGCGGAACCACCGGTCTCGGTTTTGCGACCGCTAAACGCTTTCAGAGTGAAGGCGCGGAAGTGATCATCACGGGAAGGCGGCAAGCTGAGCTGGATTCGGCAGTAAAACGTCTCGGTGGAAATGTCCTTGGCGTACAAGGGGACGTCTCGAAGCTGGCGGATTTAGATCGCCTCTACGCCACCATCCAAAAGGAGAAAGGGCACCTCGACATCGTTTTTGCAAATGCCGGCGGCGGAAGTTTTGCCCCTCTGGGTGCGATCACCGAGGAACATTACGACCAGATCTTTAATATCAACGTCAAAGGCCTCCTGTTCACCGTGCAGAAAGCGTTGCCGCTGTTGAAGGATGGGGGAGCGATCGTTCTGAATGCCTCAATCGTCGCATCGATCGGGATGGAAGCCTTCAGCGTCTATAGTGCAACCAAAGCTGCGGTGCGCAATTTTGCTCGCACTTGGACCACCGATTTAAAGGCGCGCAAGATCCGCGTGAACGTGATCAGCCCAGGGGTCGTGCCGACCGAAGGATATAGCGGTCTAGGCGACGACGAGCACATCAAACAATTCACAGCACAGATGGCGACCCAAATCCCGCTCGGCCGGGTGGGTGAACCCGACGAGATTGCCAAAGCCGTCGTTTTCCTGGCCTCGGACGACAGCAGCTTCGTCGCCGGCGCGGAGCTGGTGGTCGACGGTGGCATGATTGCTGTTTGAGGTGGCTCGTGAGGGGTGATAGGGCAATGCGCCAGTTGGGAGGGGGACAGACTTCGCCCCGTCGTCTGAAACTCGGGAGGCTATGTCGGGCAGGCCGGGAGGCTACGTCTGGCAGGCCGCAAGTGTGTAGCCAAGGCGAGTGAATGAAGTCTGGCTCCCCTCCCAACTCCCGGAATTCAGCAATCCGAGCGCGGCCATTTTTATATATAATACTTCCAGTCCCTTAGGTTTCGCATTCCCTCGAAAAACATTTGTTCAAGGATTGTTCGATAATTAATAGCTCGCCGTATAATTTTTCGATAGTGGCATCTAACCTCAAGTCTGTAAGTGACTTACATTAAGACGCAAGTAGTCGATCAGAAGCAGATTTTGAGGGGTGCTAGTCACTAACAAAAGGGGAATAGCTCCGGCCGGTGCCGGTCCGCCTTCGGATGCTGGTGCGTTTTGTTAGTAGGCGAATTTTCGCATTCACGAGCTGCCGGATTCCCGAAAAGCTCTGCGTCCGGAGTAAATCTGGACTAGGCGTTAGCCGCGCAGTCCCCGGCTAGTCTCCTTTTGGCGCCAGGTTTCCGTCCACAAATCTAATGCTCAGTAACAGAAAAAGGCATCACATGCTTCAAGCCATTCAACTTAAACGAATTCTCCCTGTCGGAAGAAAGGCCACGCGGTGGTGTCGCAGCGTTCTTCCAGCGTTTGCGATGATCAGCTTCGGCATTTCCAATCAGGCGTCGGCTCAGACGAAGATCACCGCAGACAGTACGCCGATCGACGAGACATTATATGCGACCTACAGCGTTGCTAGTGATCGAACCCATGTATCTTTGTCAGTTTGCGGTTCGCTGCCCGGCTCCGAGGGATGCTTTGGCAGCGCCGACCTAGGACCGTTCAACAGCGTCGGAGCGGTGCTAGAGGGACTTCCATCGACGGACAAAACAACGAACACGGTGACTCGCGACATTTATGTGTTAGATACTGCAGCCGGACCTAATAAAGTCGGCGTCAATTTGTATGTGTACAGCAGAACCGACATCATTAGTAGCAGCACCGATTCTATCACCGTCGTTCTGACCGACACGGTCGCTTTACCTTTGATTGGCGGCACTTCCGCAATGGCTTCTATGGCGGCCAATCGCGGTCACCTTTACATTGGAACTAATAAGAGCCCGCAAGCAGTGGTGGTGCCTAAGAAAACTTTGGCTTTCAGTCAGATCGGTGGATTTTCGCCGCCGATTAATGTCTCCTCCATTACCGCTGATGAGTACGGCTACGTTACCGTAACCTTTGGAGATTTTAACGGTACTGGTAACGGTTTCTATGTTTTTGGTCCGGACGGATCAGGTCAGGGAGATCGCGGCGGAGCCGCGTTTACCGTGGGTACCGGGCAGGCGGTTCGACCTCCCACGCTGAAATAAAAACGGTGGCGCATTTAAGCGTTCTCCGGTGTCACAATCCATCCGGTGCCCGGCGACTAGTTAACGCTGGGCGCTTGGAGTATTATAGGCTCGCGAGTCCGTTCCTGCTTCACTCACAGAATTCGCGGACTCGCGAGCGAGACCACAGAATAAACGCACGCCAAGTGGAGGTCGTCCGGCAGCCGCCGACCACTGTCGGCCAAGTACGCAAGGAGGCAGAGAGGTAACCGTCTAAAGGTTACTTCACTCATTGGCCTCTTATTGCAGGCGAAACAAATAAACACGCTCTCTCATTCCTCCCTGCTCGCCGAAGGCAGCGAAATCGGGTAGGCTGACACTATGGATCTGGCGTGCGTGCTGGCCGAATTTGACGCTGAGGTCCGCGCAAATCCTAAACCGCGGCCAGGCCTAATGGTTGAACGGGTGGAAGGCGTTGTCCGCCTGACGGGTTATTTCAATTTCATTTCATGGTGGGAGCTAACTGCAAGCACAGTGCGCCAAGCGGTGGCCAGTCAGGCTGCTCATTTTAGGTCTCGGCGTGAGAAATTGATATGGCGAGTCTACGAACATGATTCGCCAGCCGAGATTTCGCGTTGCCTGGCCGAGGAAGAATTCGAGCCGGATACTCCGGGAACCTTGATGATCTTTGATTTAGCGAACGAGCTGCAGGCAGCAGTCGCTGGCAATGTCGAAATCCGCAGGGTTAGGACGGAGAGAGAACTCGAAGACTTTCTGAAGGCATCGGAGCAAGCATTCGGCGGATTGGATGCTTGGCAGCGGACGGCTTATTCCGGGCGTCTCGACGATTCCGACCTAGTCCTCTACGTCGCCTATGTTTCCGGAGAGATCGCCGCTTCGGCTCGCTTGGAAATTGGGCCAGCTAGCGCTTTTGGCCTGCTATTCGGAGGTGGGGTGGCGCCGTCTTATCGGCGAATGGGCATTTATCGGGCGTTAGTTGCCAAACGAGCCCGCGAAGCTAAATGCCGCGGTCTTCGGTACCTCAGCACGGAAGCGCGCGAAACCAGTAAGCCGATTCTACAAAATCTCGGCTTTGTTGCTGCGGCGAGAGAGGTTACCTGGGTGCTCAACCCATAGTAGGTGGGCGAGCCGGACGTTGGCAGCGTTATGAACTTCAAGCAAGACAACGGAGAGGCTTTCGAGCCCATCGCCTTACTTCCGCCTGTTCGCTTTACAGGCCAGCAGAGAACAAAGGGACAGGTCAGCTGTTTTGCGAACCAATTGGCGGCACGTGTTCAGGCGTACTGGCTTACGCGGGAACCAACACAGTTGACCTGTCCCTAACTAGCAGAGAAGAAAGGGACAGGTCAGCTGTTTTGCGAACCAATTGGCGGCACGTGTTCAGGCGTACTGACTTACGCGGGAACCAACACAGTTGACCTGTCCCTAACTGACAGAACATGTCGTCCTGAATTCAGCGCGGTCGAATTCTCGGCGGCTCCCGACCTATTTCTCCGCCACCATCATCGCTTCTTTTCTTCAAAGCTGGGACGCCTCAATTTCTCCAAAACAGGGGGATAGTTAGTAGAAGGCGCTAATTTGTCTCTTCTGATCCCGTTGTCTATTCAACTATCGACCTGTCCCCAATCGGGTTCCCTCTGGGAATCTGGGAGAGCTTCAGATTTCCTTGGTCGTTTTGGATACGGCACGCCTTCTAATGTCGCTCTAGGGCAATACTCAGGCTATCTCACTTATAAGGGCGCTACGACTTTTGCATATTACACGCTTCCGGGACTCCACAATCCTCCGTCGCTGGGCCCTGATGTCCTTGGTAACCAGGCTACCGGGATTGCCGTCGCCGTCGGCGCAACCATCGATGGTGGGCCATTTACGGTGTATCAGGTCAACCAAAACGAAGCAATACAGGACGTTAGCCCGGATTGGTTTAAATGCCGCCAAGGAACGCCTACCAAGGGACAGGTCAATTATTCGGGACGAAGAGTGTCGACCAGGGACAGGGGAGCATCCACGGGGCCATGCAGGTTATCGATGAGGAAAGGGCATACATAAAAGAACGATGTTATGTTATTAGCGGATCATCAATGCGACAGCCACGAATCAAAGGGCAAGGGCAGAATGCAGAGAAGAAGGGACAGGTCAGCTGTTTTGCGAACCAATTGGCGGCACGTGTTCAGGCGTACTGGCTTACGCGGGAACCAACACAGTTGACCGGTCCCTAACTGACAGGGGTTCAGAGAAGAAAGAACGCCTACCAAGGGACAGGTCAATTATTCGGGACGAAGGAGGAGTGAAGAAAGGGACAGGTCAGCTTTTTGCGAACCCTGCCTCAGACTGGTAGCATGCCGAATATCTTGACAAACCAGACTGCCACATCAGTACAAGCCGCCCTGCAAAGCAACGGCTTCCAACTGGTAAGCACTGGATGGTCAAATGGATTCGGAGTCTACGCTTACAGCAATGGGCAGATAACTTACACAGTCTATGCGTCCTCAGAGGGACAAATACCCAGCTTGTCGCTGTTCAATCAGACTACTGGTCAAATAGTCGTAAAATATCGCCTCGGCGGTTGGTAATGATCGACTATCTCGCGTAGAATCAAAAGTATTTTAGCTTTTCTTACATATGCCGACTGACTCGCAATACGAAGCAATGGAAAGGTTGCAATGGAGTATCGACTTCAGTCGGCAGTTTCCCGAGAACGTATTCCGTGGGCAATGGATTGAAATGTTGTTCTTCGACTGTGATCGGATATTTCATCGAGAATTCGCCAACCTAGCAAGAGAACTTCTTCTGGCAGAAGGAGCTAGCTCCATCTGCATGTGTGGTCATCACCAATCGGCCGCGGACTCGCCCGAGACACAGTCATTTTTCTTCCTGGATGAAGGAGAGACTCCTGAATTATATATTTCCTTTCTCGCGAGAGAGTGGATAGTTCTAATGGGTAGATTTGGTCTCATTTCAAACGTCGGTCGTTGGTGCATCTATACTGAGAGAGCACAGGAATTCGCTGTAATAGCGATTCGCGATTCAGCTATCCGCGAATCCGCACGACCCATAATTGATAAGCTCGGAGCGCTCCGCATTGAATCAGCTCTTGAGAACCCTCCAAGTTTTGGTTTAACCAGCCGAGGGCTGACTCAAGAGGGGCGGAAACGATTAATTGAAGCGTATCAGGCAAGTAACATTTAAGGATGCGCGCAATGTCCCTTTAAGGCTGACGCGAGTCGCAGTCCATCGGTCCACGCTGCCGATCAGATCAAGCATCTTTGCTCAATAAAGGGGAAATACGGAACGCCTACCAAGGGACAGGGAGCGTCCACGGGGCCATGCAGGTTATCGAAGAGGAAAGTGCATACATAATAAACATGTGTTATCCATATTAGCGGATCATCAATGCGACAGCCACGAATCAAAGGGCAAGGGCAGAG
>Ga0185299_10000401_pt1 | contig 121172 bp, 111 predicted proteins | sample PaiPotPPA55metaG_FD_128002 | JGI IMG/M metagenome (GOLD analysis project Ga0185299, IMG submission 128002) | Iron sulfur acid spring bacterial and archeal communities from Banff, Canada, to study Microbial Dark Matter (Phase II) - Paint Pots PPA... ... | reverse complement strand
TGGCGACATGGAAGCTGCGCGTTTTGCCGTCGCGCTCGACCAGAGACACGACCGGCATCTTGCCGCCAGGACCGCCGCCGATGCCCTTGCGCTTCCAAGCGTATTTGTTGGCTTCCTTGCCGCCGATATAGGTCTCGTCGGCTTCAACCACCTTGTTCGCGCCGCCTAGGGGCGCGGGCCGGGGATCGTGCGCCGCTTCGCGAAGGCGATGAAACAGGAACCAAGCGGCTTCGTAGCTCACATCCATCATGCGGTGCAGTTGATGCGCCGACATGCCTTTCTTGCTCGACGCCATCAACGTCGCGGCCAGAACCCACTTCGACAACAGGATGTGCGACCGCTCCATAACGGTGCCGACCGTCACGCTGAACGGCTTGCGGCAATCTTTGCACTTGTAGACGCCTGGCCGGGTGCTCTTACCGGCGAGTTTGGTAATGCGATCGCCCATAACACCGCAACGCGGGCAGAACGGACCATCGGGCCACAACACCGTTTCAAGATGCGCGCGGGCGGCATCTTCATCGTGGTAGATCGGGTTGCGAAGATCGTGTCCGGTGCGGGCCATGTCTGACTGCCTATCAACTATGAGGCTATCCTACATCATGGCCCGTGGTACGGCAACCTTCTAATTCCCAAAACGTTTAATGTTAAGGATAAGGATGATTTCTCGTTCGGGGAAGTTATTTTCCCAACGGGCGACAGCGAAGTGACGAAAATGGTATCCGTGGCGATCCCAGCCAGAGAAAATACGGCTCCACGATTGCCTCAAAACCCTTTCAGGGTTGCGCCACAACCAAAGAAATCCATTGTTCTGAGATATACGTTGTTCATGGAGGTCTGCACAAATTATCGAGCTATCAATAACGAGCGGACATTCCATCAGACCGGAGAGATTTTCGAAGTCGTGAAGGGACAGTCAGTGAAAAGGAAGATGCCAACGACGTGGATTTGTCTGCTAAACCCGCTAGGCGACCGACGCCTGAAACGACAGTCCGGCCGCAACGCCGAGCCCGCCGCGCAGAATCGTCGACGGGCTGACCAGAAAATTGAGGATGATGCTGAAGAGGTCGTACCACTTGACCGTCTTGAGCCCTTCCGGGATGGCTTCGATGCCGAATTGCTCGACGCCCTTTGGCTGATGGTAGCGGTGTTGCAACTCGCTCTCAATTGCGCTGTCGAGGTCATATCGGTCATCAAAGCTTTCCTTCTTGGAAGGGTGGCGCGTCGCCCGGCCTCACGAGAGAAAATAATCAGAGGAACTTCTGGTAGCAGTGCCAATATATTTTGTTGGTCAAATATTAATCAATATGCCCAACAAAGCAGCATTCCGCGAGTAGCTATTGGCCAGACGAGCTAATCCGCAGTTGGCTCTGGATCGGACCAAAGCGAAAACCGTGCCAACACAGCCCCCGAGCTCGGACGCCGCCGAGCGCGGCAGATTCGACCGACCGATGCCTGGACAGTTCAACGCGTGGCAGTTGCGGGTGTATCGTCGGACGCCGCCTGCCACCACCTGAGGCCAGGCTCAGGTCGGGTGCAGCAACTCGCTGACCCTCGGCTGACCCGAGGCGATTATGATCCGAACCGGTGAGACTTATCGCGCGGGCTGCTACAACCCCTTCGATTTTTCGGGGCCGCTAGATTTCGTCGAGCGCGTCGCCGGCTTTTCCGACCGGGTCGCCGACGGGTAGATAAAGTGCTCATAAAGTAAAAGGTTGAATGGGAGTGACCGTGGCAGACCCTACGGGTGAATCGACGAGCGCGGCGATGGGGCTCGATTTCGACCGCAGCCTGACGCTTCGGCGATTGATGATCGGCGTCGCCGTTCAGGTTCTTGTGCTCCTCGGGGCACTCGGCGAGGCGCGTGCGGATTGCGCTTCCGGCGACGGGAATATTACCACGCCGGGGATCTGCACCGTTCCGCAGAATCTTACCGGCGCAACCGGTACAGTCGTCAGCGGGGCAGCGCTGACGACCAATGCGACCGCCTACACGATATCCAGCAGCGGTGGCACGCTGGTAAATAACGGGTCGATTACCTCCACCGGCGGCAACGTCACAGTTCAATCAAATGTTCCCGCCAACATCATAAACACCGGTGACATCGAGGGTGGGCTGGGGCAGCGGGGAGGGTCAAGTGGGGAGATCGTTACAATAGCTTTACGCGGGAATTCAACGATTACCTCAAGTGGCACCATAGGGGGCTCTATCATTATCAACGGGGACGGCGTCGTCAACGTGACCGGCGGCAAAATCGAAAACAGCCAATTTGGCGCCAACATTTTTTCCCTCATCGGTGGGACGCTCAATTTTGCTCTGGGGACCGGCAGCTTTACGCCCAATGGTAGTCTCTTCATTGGTGCGATCAACGTGCAGAGCGGGACGCTCATTCTTCCGGAGCCCGTGTACCAATTCGGAATTCTCCCCGTTGTCAGCAATTTCCTGGGTTCTGCCAATTCCTTGTCGAACAACGGCACGTTGCAGCTCAACACCCTGCAGCTGCAGAATTTGTCCGGCGTTTTCGTCCAGAAACCTGCGGGCACGCTGGTGATGGAGATAACCCCCACAGCTGCGTCGCAATTGAAGATCAGTTCTCGTAGTGATCTTACTGGCGGGACGGCAACTCTCGCCGGGACGCTTCAGCTTGCCTACCAGCCCGGTACCTACCAGGCCCGCACCTACACGCTGATCTCAGCCGATCGCAGCATAACCGGCACGTTTTCGAACATAACAGGCACCGTGCCGACACCGGGGCTTACTCAGGCGATCACGGTCGGTCCGACCGACGTTGATTTGACGCTGAGCGGGGTGGTCAGGCCGGCAAATGTCGCGATTTTCCCGGCAACGGTGACTTCTGTGATACTGACCGGTCAACAGATGACTGGAATCCTGCTCGACCGGCTGGGTACCCGCCAAGCCGACATGACGGACGGTACCGCGACCGCCGGCGCAGCAGGCGGAGCGCCATTGCGGCTTGCACAAAGCGGCAATATCGCAGCCCTGGGCAACGTCGCCTCGGCCCTGCCGCAAGCGCTGGTTTCCGAGGGAGCATGGTTCCGCGGCATCGGCGATTTTGCTTCGGTGAGCGGGAATGCTGCCGCGCCCGCCTTTACCGGGACATCGGGCGGGTTTCTCGCGGGCTTCGATCGGCCGATCGCGACCGACCTCTACCTGGGCCTCGCGGCCGGTTATGTGCACTCGGACCTCAGCGAGAGCGCTGGCGCCACCGGCCAGATAGACAGCGGCCGGGTCGCGGTGTATGGCGGCGGCTGGTCGGGGCAGAACCTCCTGACGGGTACAGCCGGCTACGCCTATGACCGGCTCTCAACGGCTCGCAACCTCGGCGGCGGCGCGGCGGCGCAAGCCCATAACGGCCACGAGTTCTCGATCGGCGGCCAATGGAGCCTGCCGACGCCGGTCACCGGCATCGCCGGCAACGCGATTGTGACCCCGAAAATCGGCGTTCAGTTCCTGCACCTCACCGAAGACGGCTTCAAGGAGACGGGCGCCAGCGGCTTCGATCTGTCGTCGCGCGGCAACGATACCGACAGCGCCCAGCCCTATCTGGGCCTAGCCGCTTCGGAGAGATTTGTTGCCGCCGACGGCACCGAGGTCACCCCGGAGATCCGCCTGGGCTACAACCGCGAGGTGCTGAGCAACAACCGGGTGATTACGCTGGCAGCGATCGACGGCACAACTTTCTTGGCACAGGGCGTGAAACCGTCGCGCGACATGCTGAGCGCAGGGATTGGCGTGGCGCTGCGCGCACCCGAGCCGCCGGACGACCCGCCGGCGATTCGGGCCGGGTCGTGCGGATTGTGCGCCAGACCGTAATGCGTGTTCTCGGTGGTGAAGCCGTAGGCGTATTCGTCCATGTTGAGGGCGCCGACGAGGATCGCGCCGCCGGCGGCCAGACGCCCGACGACCGTGGCGTCCGCCGGCGCCGGCTCCCGCTCGCGGTCGATCTTCGACCCGGCAAGAGTGATTAGCCCGGCGATATCGAACAGGTTCTTCACGGCGAAGGGCGCCCCGGCCAGCGACCCCGGATCGTCGCCGCGCGCAAGCGCGGCGTCGACGGCGCGAGCGTCGGCCAGCGCGCGTACCCGGGTGGTCGCGGTGAAGCTGTTGAGGGCGGGGTCGCGGGCCGCAATCCGCGCCAGCGCCGCCTCCGCGACCTCGACCGCGCTGACCGCACCGCTTCGCACCGCGGCGGCAATCGTCAGCGCATTGGCTTCGGCGAGAAGCCTATCGCTCACGGCAGAAAAACCGGCGCCGGCTCGGTCTCCTCGGGCAGCCGGAAGGCCATCACAAGCCCCGCCATCTCGGCGATGCGATGCATATTGAGGATGACGCCGGGGCGATGGGCCGGGTCGAGCGGCAGCCCGACCAGCGCCGCGGCGGCATCGACATAGATCTCGACGTCAGAGGGTCAATCGGCCAATTGCACCTCCTCATTTTTTGCGTCATTCCCGCGAAAGCGGGAATCAGCGACAGCGAGCACCTTAGCGGTCGTCCGGGACTCCCGCTTTCGCGGGATAACTCATTGAGGCAACATCAGTCGCTCGCAGCGATAGCCACCGGGCGGAGCGGGTGGAATGTCTGGTGAGATCCCTCGAATGTCGGGAAGTGGCGGGCGACGCGGCGCCCGGGCGATCGGGGGCGGTCGCCGCCGTCGTGGCTTTCAGAAAATCGCACCGCTTCATCGGCCCCCGCCCTAGCTCGGCGTCTTGCCGCCATCCCTCGGACTTACGCAACGGCCATGCCAGCGGAATGCCAGAAATACTGCGGAGATCGACCTTCGGTCGCGTCGTGATGCTTAAACTTTCAGCAGATCGACCCGAACGTGCCGAGGCCCCGGTTGCCTTGTCAAACAGATTGGCGGTGGCGGCGCTCTTGCATCTTCGGTAGAGCTTTGCGCCGTTTAGCGGATAGCGGGTCGATTTATGGCTGTCAGTCTGGATTTTCACACGCTGCGCCGTGCCTATGCCGGCGGTGCGGCAACCCCGGTGGCGATCACCCGAGAGGTGATCTCGCGCATCGCCCTTCGCGGCGATGATGGGGTGTGGATCTCGCGGGTGCCGGACCAGCTACTGCTGGAAGAGGCCGCGGCGCTAGAGCGGCGCGCCGCCGCTGCGGGTACCGCCGATCTGCCACTCTACGGCTTGCCCTTCGCGGTCAAGGACAATATCGATGTCGCGGGCCTGCCGACCACCGCCGCCTGCCCCGAATTCGCATATATCCCGGAAGTTTCGGCGCCAGTCGTCGACCGGCTGCGACGGGCCGGCGCGCTCTGCGTCGGCAAGACCAATCTCGACCAGTTCGCCACGGGGCTCGTCGGCGTGCGCTCGCCCTATGGCGTGCCGCGCAATCCTTTTGATCCGGCCTATATCCCCGGCGGCTCGAGTTCGGGTTCGGCGGTGGCGGTAGCGGCCGGGTTGGCGAGCTTCGCCCTCGGTACCGATACCGCCGGCTCTGGGCGGGTGCCGGCGGCGTTCAACAATATCGTCGGGCTGAAACCGAGCCGCGGCCTCCTCAGCATGCGCGGCGTCGTCCCGGCCTGTCATTCGCTCGATTGCGTCTCGATCCTGGCGCTGACCGTGGCCGATGCTGCTGTCGTCTTCGACTGTGCGCACTGGTTCGACGCCGAGGACCCCTATGCGCGGCCGGCGCCGGCCGGGTTCGGCGCGTACGGCGCGCTGCCGGCGCGCTTCGCCGTCGGGGTGCCGCGGTCGGACCAGCGCGAGTTCTTCGGCAACTCGGAGGCGGGGCGGTTATTCGAGGGGGCAATCGCCCGGTTCGCCGCCCTCGGCGGCGAGGTTGTCGAGGTCGATTTCGCCCCGTTCACCGAAGTGGCGGCGCTGGTCTATGGCGGGCCGTGGCTGGCCGAGCGGCGGGCGGCCGTCGAGGCGGCGACAGCCGGACGCCGCGAAATCCTGCACGCCGTGACGCGGCAGGTTATCGCGGGTGGCGACGGGATGTCCGCAGCGGCGGTTTTTCGCGGACAGGAGCGGCTCGCCCTCCTGAAGCGGCAAATCGAACCGCTTTGGCGCCGGATCGATTTCCTGCTGGTGCCGACCACGGGCACGATCTACCGCGTCGCCGAAATCAATGCCGATCCGCTGGCCCTCAACTCGACGCTCGGCCATTACACCAATTTTGCCAATCTGCTCGATCTGTCGGCGATCGCCGTACCGAACGGGTTTCAGGCAAACGGGCTGCCGGCCGGGGTGAGTTTGCTCGCGCCCGCCTTTCACGAGCCGATGCTGGCCGCGGTTGCTGCCGCGTTCCAGCAGCAAGGCGGTCTGCCGCTGGGCGCCACCGGGGCGGCTCTCCCGCCGGTCGATGAGACACCCCAAGCGGTCCGCTACCCCTATCTTCCGGTCGCGGTCATCGGCGCGCATCTGTCGGGGCAGCCGTTGAACGGCGAATTGCTGGCGCTCGATGCGCGGTTGCGCCGGGTGGTCCGCACCGTCCCCGGATATCGGCTCTACGTCCTTGCAGATGGCAGGAGGCCTGGTCTAGTCCGCGATCCGGCGGCCGGCACCACGATCGAAGCCGAGATATGGGATGTGCCGGTCGCCGCGGCCGGCGCCTTTCTGGCCAGCATCGAACCGCCGCTCGGCCTCGGCACGATCGCACTCGAAGACGGCGGCACGGTGACCGGCTTTCTGTGCGAAGCCTACGCCGTCGAGGGTACCCGCGAGATTAGCGAATTCGGCGGCTGGCGCGCGTGGCGGTCGAGCCGGCACCCCCAGCGCTGACCCCAGCCGCGGCGCCGCGTAGTTTCCGCCGCCCGGTTGGCCGGACTCTTGCTTGACCTTCGCTGCGCTTTGGTTCGCCGCAGGAGGGCCCCATGCCGCTGATCGATGCCGAGCCCTACGAATTCGCTTTCGACCCGGCCGAAGCGGCGCTCTTGATCATCGACATGCAGCGCGACTTTCTCGAATCCGGCGGGTTCGGCGAGAGTTTGGGCAACGATGTCGGGCATTTGCGGCGAACCATCGCACCGACCCAGCGGCTGCTCGACGCGACGCGCGCGGCCGGGTTGACCGTGATCCACACGCGCGAAGGGCACCGCCCCGACCTCGCCGATCTGGCCCCGGCAAAAAAGGCGCGCGGCAAACCGACTCCGGCGATCGGCGATCAGGGGGCGATGGGCCGCCTGCTTGTGCGCGGCGAGCCCGGCCACGACATCATCCCCGAGCTCTATCCGCTCGCCGGCGAGCCGGTAATCGACAAGCCGGGCAAGGGCGCGTTTTACGCGACCGATCTCGACACGATCCTCAAGCATCGCGGCGTCAAGCAGCTGATTGTCTGCGGCGTCACCACCGAGGTCTGCGTCAACACCTCGGTGCGCGAGGCCAATGACCGCGGCTTCGACTGCCTCGTGCTGGAGGATTGCGTCGGTTCCTATTTCCCCGAATTCCAGGAGGTGGGCCTCAAGATGATCAAGGCGCAGGGCGGCATTTTCGGCTAGGTCGGCCGGTCGGATGCGGTCATCGCCGCGCTCGGCGCCGGGAATTTCGCGAGGAGGATCGCATGAGCGTCGCCGCCGCCGATCGAGTGGAGGCCGCACCGCGCTGGTGGGTGCCGGGCGACTGGAACGGGTTTTTCGGGCTCTTCACCAATGTCCTGCTCAACGTCATCGTGCTGACCGGGCTGTGCCTCGGCGTCGTCCAGATGCCGGCTGACATCGTCTATCTCCGCATCCTGCCCGGCGCCCGGCATCGCATTGCCGCTCGGCAATCTCTACTACGCCTATCTCGCCTCGCGGCTGGGCCAGCGCGAGAGGCGCGACGACGTGACGGCGATGCCCTACGGGCCCTCCGTGCCGCACATGTTCATCGTCGTCTTTCTGATCATGCTGCCGGTCTACCTGAAGACCAAGGATGCGGTGCTGGCGTGGCAATCGGGGCTCGTGTGGTGCCTCGTCATCGGGCTGATCGTGCTGTTGGGCGCCTTTGTCGGCCCGACAATCCGCCGCTTCACGCCACGCGCAGCGATGCTCGGTACGCTCGCCGGGATTTCGATCGCGTTCATCTCGATGCGGCCGGCGTTCCAGGGCTTCGAAGAGCCGTGGCTGTTCCTCTTATCGTTTGCAATCGTGCTGGTCAGCTGGACGGCCGGGGTGCGCTTGCCCTATGGGCTGCCAGGCGGGCTCGCCGCCGTCGTACTTGGCACGATCCTCGCCTGGCTGGCGCGGCTCTTCCACCTCGACATGCTGATGGACCCGGCCTCGGTCGGCGTCGCGTTCGGCCAGTTTGGCCTTCACCTGCCCTACCCGACCGGGGATTTCCTGAAGGCGATGGGCGATATCGGCCCGTTGCTCGTCACCGCGATCCCGCTCGGCATCTACAATTTCACCGAGGGGATGAACAACGTTGAAAGCGCGGCCGCCGCGGGCGACGATTACAATCTCCGCCACATCCTCTTGGCCGACGGCATCGGCGCCATCGTCGGCGCCATCCTGGGCAGCCCGTTCCCGCCGGCGGTCTATATCGGCCACCCCGGCTGGAAGGCGGTCGGCGGCCGGATCGGCTATTCGCTGGCAACCGGCGTGGTGATCGGGCTCGTGCGCTTTCTCGGTCTAACCGCGCTGCTCTTGGCGGTGATCCCGCTGGTCGCGATCCTGCCGATCCTGTTGTTCATCGGCCTGGTTATCGGGGCGCAGGCGTTTCAGGCGACCCCGTCGCGACACGCTCCGGCGGTGGTGCTGGCGCTCCTCCCCAATATCGCCGCCTGGTGCCAGACCCAGGTCGACGGGGCGCTTGGCGCTGCCGGGACCTCGGCGGCGCAGGTCGGGATGACCAAGCTTGCCGGCACCGGCGTCGTCTATCACGGGATGGAGCTGCTCGGCGGCGGCGCCGTGCTGGCCGGGTTGATGCTGGGGGCGATCGCCGCATTCATCATCGATCGCCGGTTTGAGCGCGCGGCGATCTATGCCGGCGCAGGGGCGGTGCTGGCGTTTTTCGGCTTCATCCACGGCACCGCGCTCGGCTTTGGCAACTCGGCGCCGGTTGCGCTCGGCTATCTGATCGTCGCAGCGATCTGCCTCGGCCTCGGCTGGCAGGGGCAATATGCGCCGATCATCGCCGAAGATGAAGTCGCCGCCGAATAGCGAGCCTCCTCGGCTGGTTGTCCCCAATGGTCCGGGGGTCAGCCGGCGGCGGCCTCTTCCGGCAGCTCGTTGGCAATGACCGTGAAACCGGCCAGCAGGCACGGGCCGAAGGTCGTGCTGATGGCGACATCGGTGGCGTCGCGTCCGCGGGCCATGAGGATGCGTCCGATACGGGCGCGGTTATGCCGCGCGTCGAAGGTGTACCACCGGTTACCGAGATAGGCCTCGAACCAGGCGCTGAAATCCATCGGCGCCTCGTCTGGAGGTACGCCAATGTCGCCGAGATACCCGGTGCAGTACCGCGCCGGAATGTTCATACATCGGCACAAAGTGACCGCGAGGTGGGCGAAATCCCGGCAAACGCCGTTCCCCTCCATGTAGCTGTCCCACGCAGATTTTGTCGGGCGCGCATGCTCGTAGCCGAACCGCATATGGCCGTGGACGAAATCGCAGATGGATTGGACCCGTTGCCAGCCGGGCGGCACGCTGCCGAAGAGCGACCACGCGGCATCGGAAAGCCGATCCGTCTCGCAGTATCGGCTACCGAGCAGAAAGACCAGCGTGTCTTCCGGCAGGTGCTCGACCGCGTGCTGCTCTGCATCCGGGGCGACAATGTCGGGGGTGCCGGGATCGGCCACGATCTGGTTGGAAGAGATCGTCAGGGAGCCGGCGGGCGCAAGGATGCGGGTGCAGATATTGCCGAACGCATCGCGGTAATGGGCGGATGCGGTGGGCGGATCGAGGACGATGCCTGCAGGCGTCAGCAGGTTGGAATGGCGGGAGGGATGCACGCTGAGCACCAGCAGCATCGGCGTCGGCTTCGGGCAATCGTAGACAATCTCGTATCCGATGCGGATCTTCACCGATCGCGCCCTCCTGAAGCGAGGCGTTGCGCGAGCATCCGCACGCCGTCTACGTGACCCCGCTTGATCTCCGAACGTCAACCGCGTCGGGGCGCTGCGGTTCCTCGGCTGTCCCATCGGCCGTGACGCTGACCGTGACATCCATGCCGAGAAAGTCGGATGGAAACCCGGTCCAGGTGCCCGAGAGCGGCACCGCCTGCCGTGCGTCGCGCACGACGGCGACGCGGATCAGATCGCGGTTGCCGACGACGCCGTTGGTCGGGTCGAGTTCGATCCAGCCGGCGCCGGGAACATAGACCTCCAGCCAGGCATGGGTCGCGCCGCCGCCGACCCGTCCGCCGCCCCTATGTTCCGGGACATAGAGATAGCCGGAGACGAACCGGGCCGCCAATCCGAGCGAGCGCACCGCTTCCATCATCAAGACGGCGAAATCGCGGCAGCTGCCACTACCGAGCTTCAGGGTCTCGATCGGGTCCTGCGTCCCGATCTCCTGCCGCCGGACGTAGGTGAAGCGCTCGTTGATCGCCAGGGTCATCGCCGCCAGCAGCTCGCGCGTGCCGGTCGGCCCTTGCCGGCGCAGGAACTGCCGCGCCCAGCGGTCGATGTCGCGGCCGGGGTCGAGATATTGGCGCTCGATCGAGCGCAGCAGGTCCGGGCTCTCCTCAGAGCCGTAGGAGAACGGATAGGTGCTGGCGTAATCCTCGATCTGGAATTCGAGGGCGTTGGTCGGCGAATGATCGAGGCGAATGGTGCTGTCGAAGCACAGATCAGTGGCCCGGCCCGAAAAACGCGTGATCGCGACGCAATTGCCAAAGACGTCGTGCACCCAGCGCAGCGACACGGGCTTTGGCGTGATGTCGAGCCGCGCTTCGATCAACTTCTGGTCATAGCTGTCGCGGGGGCGGAGCATCATGCGATGCTCGCCGAATGACACCGGCTGCTTGTACCGGTAGGCCGTAACATGGCGGACGGTGAGAAGCTGCATTGACGCCGGGTGCTCTCAGTTACCGGTTCTAAGTTTGCATTTGCGAAGAATATGCAACAGGCGGGAAATCTTCATAGACTAGCTCAGCGCCCTCGGCCTCGGGCTGATGGCCGAAGAACGCGGTCGACAGGCGAATCGTGATCGCGATCAGGTAGCGCTGGATGAAGTCGATGAACTCGTGCAGCCCGGCGGCGATGACGTTTTCGATCGTGCGGGCGCCGAGGATCGCGCGCAGCTGATCCAGCCCCTCCGCGACATCGTTGCCGCCGCGCAGCGCATAGCGCGATTTGAGCTCGGTCAGTGCGTTCTGGATCTCGCGCAGGCAAAGATGGACCGAGCGCGGGAAGGCCGGGTTGAACAACAGAAAGGCGGCGACGCGCGCGGGCGTCAGATCGCTCGAATGGACGCGGCGAAACGCGTGATAGCCGGAGGCCGAGCGCAGCACCGCATGCCACTGGCCGACCTCGAGCGGCGCGGTCGAGCCGGCGCCCTTGGTCAAGATATAATACTTGTTGTCGAGCAGGCGCGTCGTTTGATCGGCGCGCTCGATATAGCGCCCGAGCTGGTAAAACGACCAGGCTTGGTCGCGGTAGAAGGTGCCCTCGGTGATGCCGGTGAAGGTCTGGCAGGCCTCTTTGATCTCAGTCAGCAGCCGCGACAGATTGCCCGGGGCCAGCTCCTCCGGAGCGATCGCGATCGCGCGATTATAGGTGATGTTGAGCTGCACCCACATTTCGGTCGAGACCAGAGGCCGCAGTGTGCGCGCATTCTCGCGCGCATTGGTCAGCGCGCTGACGATCGAGGACGGGTTATCCGCATCGCTCAGATAAAAGCCGATGACGTTTTCGGCGCTGGCCGCCGGGTGCTTCTTGAAGAACGCCTCCTCGTCGGTGTGGAGCTGCACGATCGACAGCCAGTTGTGGCTGCCGCTGCGGTCGCGCGAAAAGGTCTCGTTGACTTCGAGGATGCGCGCCAAATTCTCGGCGCGCTCGACCGAACGGGCGAGCCAGAAGATGCATTCGGCATAGCGGGCTAAGAGCGGATTATCCAAGCACCCACGTGTCCTTCGACCCGCCTCCCTGCGATGAATTGACGACGAGCGAGCCCTCGCGCAGCGCGACGCGGGTCAGGCCCCCGGGCAATACCCAGGTCTTGGCCCCGGTGATCGCGAACGGCCGCAAATCGACGTGGCGCGGCCGCACGCCACCATCGACCAGGGTCGGCGCGACCGAAAGATCGATGCAGGGCTGGCTGACATAGTTGGTCGGGTCGGCGAGAAGCTTTGCCCGGCACTCGTCGAGCTCCGCCCGGCTCGCCTTTGGCCCGATCGTGATACCGTAGCCGCCGGCTTCGCCGACAGGCTTGACGACCAGCTGATCGAGCCGGTCGAGCGTATAGCGCAGGCTTTCCGGCTCGCGGCAGATATGGGTTTCGACATTGGCGAGCACCGGCGCCTCGTCGAGGTAATAGCGGATGACCTGCGGCATATAGGCGTAGACCGCCTTGTCGTCGGCGACACCGGTCCCGATCGCATTCGCCAGCGCAACATTGCCTCTATAATAGGCACGCATCAGACCGGCAACGCCCAACCGGCTGTCCGGCCGAAAGACTTCGGGGTCGAGAAAGTCGTCATTGATCCGGCGATAGATCACATCGACCCGGCGCAGCCCGCCGATCGTACGCATATAGACGCGGTCGTCCTCGACGGCCAAGTCGCGCCCCTCGACCAGCGGCACCCCCATCTCGCGGGCGAGGAAGACGTGCTCGAAATAGGCCGAATTGTAGATGCCCGGCGACAGCAGCACGATCTGCGGATCGCTGCAGCCGGCGGGCGCGATCTCGCGCATCGCGGCCACCAGCTGCATGCCGTAATCATCGACGCCGCGCAGCCCGATCTCGTCGAGCAGGTCGGGAAAGGACCGCAGCATCGTGTGGCGGTTCTCGATCACATAGCTGACCCCCGACGGGGTGCGCGCATTGTCCTCGACCACCCGGAAGGTGCCGTCGCGGTCGCGGATGATGTCGATGCCGCAGATGTTCACATAGGCTTTGTGGCGAACCGCCACCCTGCGCATTTCCGACCGGAAATTGGCGTTGCCGAGGATCAGATCGGCCGGGATGATGCGATCCTTGAGGATCGTCTGATCGTGATAGAGGTCGTCGAGCAGGAGGTTGAGCGCGGTCACCCGCTGGATGACCCCCTGTTCGATGTGCGCCCATTCCGCCGCCGAGAGCACGCGCGGGATGGCGTCGAACGGCAGGATGCGGTCGGTCGCGTTGCTGTCGGAATAGACCGTGAAGGTGATCCCAAGATTGTAGAGCGCCTGCTCGGCACCCTCCGCGCGCCGGCGGAATTCGGCGATCGGCATCGCGGCGAGCCGCTCCTGGAGCAGGGCGTTGTCGGCAGAGCCCAGCAGTTCGCAGTAGAAGCCCTGGGGGTCGTAGCCGTCGAGCAGGAAGCCGCCCATCTCTCGCTCACACCTGCAGCGCCCCGGACCCGGCCTGCATCCCTCGTGCCAAGCCGCCGCCGGGGTCAGGGGTCAGCGCCGGCGCAGACACTATCACACACGCGAGCTCGGCCGGTAGAACGGCCGATGCTGTTCGGGGTCGAAATAGCCGGCGTAGAACGCTTTGACATGCGGCAGCAGCGCCTTTGACAGGCGCCGCCGCTCGACTTCGTCATCGGAGAGCGCTCGCTGCAAATCCTCGTGCAAGGCGCGCAGCGCCCCGTCGCGGTCAACCCTGGGGAACTTTCCGTCGCTGTAGATGACCTGGCCATCGCACATCACCGTGCGCACCCCGCTCGTCTTGGCGCGCTGCAACACTGCGTCGAGCAGCGGCGTCTCCGCGTCGAGATAGGGATAGCTGACCTGCCGCCAGTCAATCAGCACCATGTCGGCGCCGCGACCCACCTCCAGTGCGCCGATCGCATCGCCGAAGGCGGTGGTCTTGGCGCCGCCCGAGGTCGCCATCCGGAACACCTGGGCCGGCATCGGCACATCGTCCGCCATCCCGGGCACCCGATGCGCCCGCAACACCATCCGCATTTCCTGCAGCATGTCGCGGTCGTCGTTGATGCCGGCCTCGTCCATGCCGATTGCGGTGTTGACGCCGCTCGCCTCCAGCACATTCAGCGCCGCAACCCCAGAGCGCAGCCGGAAGTTCGACGAGCAGTTGTGGCATACGCAGGTGCCGGTTTCGGCGAGCCGGCGAATGTCCGCTTCGTTGACCCAGACGCCGTGGCCGAGCGTCATCTGCGGCCCGAGGAGGCCAAAGCGATCGATATACTCGACCGCGGTCCCGCCGCCGCGCCGGCGCGCATATTCCTTCTGGTAGGCGGTCTCCAACAGATGCATGTGCAACGGCACGCCATATTTACGCGAAGCGTCGGAGAGCCGCCCGAGCGCGTCGTCCGAGCACCAATGCAGATTGGCCGGGGCGAGCTGGATCTTGACCCGGCTCTTGTTGTGGTGTCGGCCGTGCAGTCCCTCGAACAGCGCGATGCAATCGTCGAGCGAGAGCTGAAAGCGGTCGTACCAGCGCTGCATCGGCCCGCGCAGCTCGGGTGGCAGGCTGGCGACGAAATCCTCGTCGCGCTGATAGACGAGCCGGTTCTGGTCGCGCACCGCAAACGAATAGGAGACCCGCATCCCGATATCCTCGTAGGCGCGGATCACCTCGTCGGCCCCCTTGTCGACTTGGGCGAGTTTGCCGGGGACCCAGCCCTGAAGATGCTGCACCGTCGTGACACCGGAGGCGATCATCTCAAAGGCGGAATAGAGCGTGTCGAGATAGAGGTTGAGGTTGCGCGTCACCATGCGGGTCACGAACCACAGCTCCAATGGCATGTCGGGCGAGCCGAGTTGCACCGGGGTCAGCCCGACATGATGGTGACCGTTGACAAAGCCCGGCAGCACGATCTCGTTGCCGGTGCCGATGACCGGCAGGTTCGGGTATTTGCGGCTGAGTTCGGCATAGGTGCCGATCTGGGTGATGACACCGTCCTCCTGCACCGCCGCGCCTTCCGCGATCTCGTTCCAGCGATGACGGTCGATCGCATGGGTGATCATCGCGCGGCTGCGGATCAGCGATGCGGGCATCGGGACCTCCTCCTGGGGTGGCGTCAGACGGCGGCGAGAGCTTCCTGCTCGGCAAAAGCGCGCTCGACCTCGTCCTTCAACAGCTCGGTCAATTCGCGACGGCGCCGTTCCGCCTCGGGGGCGAACAGGTCGCGCGGCCGCGGCAGCTCAATGGGGATGATCCGCTTCACCTGTCCCGGGCGGGCGGTGAAGACGACCACACGATCGGCCAGCGCCACCGCCTCGTCGATGTGATGCGTGACGAACAGCACCGAGGCGCCCGAGGCGCGCCAGACATCGACGAGGAAATCCTGCATCTTGGCGCGCGTTTGCACGTCGAGCGAGGCAAACGGCTCATCCATCAACAGGACCTTGGGCCGCATCGCCAGTGCCCGCGCCACCGCGACGCGCTGGCGCATGCCGCCCGACAGCTCGTCGGGCCGCTTGTCGATAGCTTCGGTGAGGCCGACCCGCTGCAGCGCCTGCCGGGCGATCTCCTTGCGCTGGGCGATGCCGATGCCGCGGATCGAGAGGCCGAACGACACATTCTGCCAGACGTTGAGCCAGGGGAACAGCGAGGTCTCCTGAAAGATCAGACTGCGCTCGGGCGACGGGCCGGAGATCGGCTTCCCGAAGAACCAGCTCTGTCCCGAGGTCGCTCTTTCCAGTCCGGCGATCAGATAGAGCAGGGTCGACTTGCCGCAGCCGGACGGGCCCAGCAATACGACGAATTCGCCCGGCGCGATCTCGAGGTCGATCGCGCGCAGCGCCGCATGCGCCCGCACCGTGCCGGCGCCCCACACCTTGCCGAGTCCGCGACAGACGATCGCGGATTCCGCCGCTAGCGGCGCAATTCGTTCAGAGGCCACGCAATATCTCCGCGCCATCCGGCGCCCAATACAGCAGCTTGCGCTGCAACAACCGCATCAGCCAGTCGCAGCCGAAGCCGAGCACCCCGATCAGCACGATCGTAAAGAACACCAGCGACGGGTTGAAGGTATTGCGGCCGAGCATGATGACCTGGCCGAGCCCGTAGCCGACGCCGGTCGCCTCGGCGACCAGCACGACCATCCATGCGCCAAACAGGTTGAAGCGCAGAAAGACAAAGAGCTGCGGCAGGATCGCCGGGATGATGACGCGGGCATAAATCTGCCGCTTGGTCGCGCCCATCGTCCGCGCGACGTTGATGAAGTTGCGGTTGACGCCGTCGATCTGGCTGATCGTCGCCAGGATCATGTGAAAGAGCAGCGCGATCACCACCATGAAGACGGCCGGCTTGTTGCCGATGCCGAACAGAAAGATCGCGACCGGCAGCCATGCGATCGGCGATACCGGCGCAAGCAGCGTCACCGTCGGCAGGGTCAGCCGCGCGAACAGCGTGAAATAGCGGATCGCCACGCCGGTCGAGATCGCCAGGCTGGCGGCTATGGCGAGCCCGGCAAAGACGCGGCCGGTCGTGGCCAGCACGGTGTACAGGACGGCCATCGCCGGGCTTGGACCGGCATCCTGGCCGACCCCAACCGTCCAGCGGCTGACCGTGTTGAAGAATTTTGCCTGGTCGGCGATATCACCGATAAAGACATGCGGCGGCGGTAAGAGCCTCGGGTCGGCCCAGCCGAGCGCCCAGCAGGCCTCCCAGATCCCGGCGAACAGCCCGACCGACAGGCAACCCCACAACGCCGGCAGGACAAAGCGCCGCGCCGCGGCCCACAGCCGTGCAGCGCGCTGCCATAATCGCCACTGCGCGGGTGTGACCCCGGTTGCCGCGGCGGCAACCTGCGCCATTCCGATCTGCAGCGGCTCGGTGCCCTGTCGCATCATGCCGCGGATTTGTATTTCAGCTGGTCGTAGAGGTCTTTGTTCTCGGCGATCGCCTGTTCGAGGATCGACCAATCGATCGCGTCGCGCCCGGGCTTCTTTTTGATGTAGCCCATTTCCATGAGCGAGTTGGTACGGTCGAGAATGAACTGCGTCTGGCTGCGCGCATCGACCACCGAAGGCTGTTTCGCCATCGCGATGCGTGCGTTGTCGATCGAGGTCTTGTAATAGGCGCCGACCAGGAGCGTCAGCACCCCCTCCGGGTCGCTTTCGGCCATGTGCTGGGCCTTCATCATCCCCTTGATCAGGGTCTTGATCGCGACCGGGTCCTTCTCGATCAGCTCGGTGCGGGCGGCCAGCACGCAATCGGTGTAGCCTTTGCCGTAGATGTCGGTGCCGTCGGACAGCATTACGCTGCCCTTGACATCCTGCAGCAGCGCGGTGCCGTAGGGTTCGATCGTGCAGATCATGTCGAGGGCGCCAGCCTTGAAGGCTTCGACCGCTTCGGGTGTGTTGCCCATGTAGCGCACGTTGATGTCGCGGAAGCTGACGCCCTGCTTTTTGAGCCAGTCGTACGGCAGCACCTCGAGCGTATCCATCTGGAAGGTGCCGAGCGTCTTGCCTTTGAGCTTCTCGGGCGAGTCGAGCCCGGGCTGCGCAACGAGGACGCAACCCTGGATGCCGCCGCCGGCGACGATCTTGACCGGCGCCCCCTTGTCGTAGAGCGCAATGAAGCTGGTATACGGGATCAGCGCGGCATCGACCTGGCCGGCCCCGAGAAAGGTCACCATCTCGGCGGCGATCGGCGTGACTACAAAATCAAGGATGACGCCGTCATCCTTGGCCAGCTGCTTCGCCTCGGTCAGGAAATAATTGAGGTTGCAGAAGCCGCTGCCATGGACCGACTTGATGTGCGCCTCCGCGGCGTGGGCGTGGCCGTGCAGCCCGCCGCTGATCGCGATGGTCATTGCGCCGGCGCCGGCCGTTCGCAAGAAGCCGCGACGGCTGAAATCCATCCCCGACCAGGCCGACAGTGGAAGGGGCGCAGCGTGATCGCACATCGGAACCTCCGTCAATCAGAGTTACGCTGGCAGAGCAATGGCCATGCCATGACCATGATTGAGGCGGAGCGGACGGCCGCTTGATCGATCAAGTGCCTTAAAACATGCAGCAATGCACAGATTGCCGATCTTTTAGATATTGGCCGGGAATGGCGCGGGATAGCCGCCAGGGCGGACGGTTGCATACTATCGGCGGTGCGGGAAATGCATCGCTCGTCGCGGCACCGTTCCACGGAGGGAACCGATGACCACACCCTATCCGCGCGACATGATCGGCTATGGCGCCACGCCGCCCGACGCGAAATGGCCGGGCGAGGCGCGGCTTGCGCTGCAGTTCGTCATCAACTACGAAGAGGGCGCCGAGAACGCGATCATGCACGGCGACTTGGCGGCCGAAGCCTTCCTCTCGGAATGGATCGGCGCGCAGCCGACCCTCGGCCTGCGCAACATGAACATGGAGTCGCTCTATGAATACGGCAGCCGGGCCGGGTTCTGGCGGCTGTATCGCGCCTTTACCGAGCGCGGCGTGCCGGTGACGGTCTATGGCGTGGCGATGGCGCTCGAACGCAACCCGCCGGCGGTCGCGGCGATGGTCGAGGCCGGCTGGGAAATCGCGACGCATGGCTATCGCTGGATCGACTATCAGTACATCGCGGAATCGGTGGAGCGCGACCACATCGCCAAGGCCATCGAGATCCACACACAGGCAACCGGCAGCCGGCCTCTCGGCTGGTATCAGGGCCGCTGCAGCCCCAATACGCGGCGCCTCGTCGCCGAAGAGGGCGGCTTTGTCTACAACGCCGACAGCTATGCCGACGATTTGCCCTATTGGGACACCAGCACCGGCCAGCCGCAGCTGATCGTCCCCTATGCGTTCGACTCGAACGACATGCGCTTTGCGACGCCGCAGGGGTTCAACTCCGGCGACCAGTTCTTCAGCTATCTGAAGGACAGCTTCGATGTGCTCTATCGCGAGGGCGAGGTCCGCCCGCGCATGATGTCGGTCGGCCTGCATTGCCGGCTCGCCGGGCGGCCGGGCCGCACCGCCGCGCTCGAACGCTTTCTCGATTATTCCAAGGGCCACGAGCGCGTCTGGATCAGCCGGCGCATCGACATCGCGCGGCACTGGCTCGCCATCCATCCCTTCGACGGGGGTAACTGACCTCTAATTCAGGTCATCTCCCGCAGCCCCAGCCGTGCCAGGCGCGGTAATACTTCGGCGCAGAAATAGGGCAGCTCTTCGAGATAGTTGACGAAGGAGACCGCGATCCCGGTGAGCCCGGCCGCGGTGAGGTGCGCCATCTCCCGCGCCACGGTGTCGGGATCGCCGATCAGCGGCAACCCGCCCATCCCGTTCGCGTGATGATTGCGGATGCGCTGGAACTCCTCCGGCCCGTGGTTCTGGGCAGTGACGTTCTTCATCGCCAGGATGCTGTCGACCGCCCACCAATCGGCGTTGTCGACGATGCAATGGCGCCAATAATCCTGTGCCTCTCCGGCCGTCGGCCGGCAGGTGACGACGCCGACGGTATAAACGTCGATCTCGCGGCCGGCCTGCCGGGCGAGCGCCCGCACGTCTTTCACGTGCTGCGCGGTCTCGTCGAAGGAAATCCCGCGCGACACGTTCGAGAACAGCGCATCGCAGTTGCGGATGGCAAAGGCCTGGCCGGTCGGCGAGGCTCCGGCGTTCATGATCAAGGGGCGAGACCCGCCATAGGGTTTGGGGTTGGCCCGCACGCCCTTGAGCTGGAAGAAATCCCCCGCGAAATTGCTATCCTCTTCCGATGACCAGGCCAGCTTGATTACATCGAGCCATTCCTGGGCGTACTTGTAGCGCGTCTCGTGATCGCGCAGCGTCGCGCCGAACATCTCGAATTCGCCTTCATTCCAACCGCAGACGACGTTCAGGCCGAAGCGGCCCGCGCCGATGTGATCGGCGGTGACGAACTCCTTGGCGGCGATTAATGGCGGGATCAGCGGCGCATGCACCGTTCCGAACACGACGAGCCGCTGGGTCTTGGCGAGGAGACCGCAGGCCCAGGTCACGGTCTCGAAGGTCGCGCCCTGATAGTCGCTGTCGCCGCCATAGCCCTTCCACCGCCCGATCGGCAGCATGAACTCGATCCCGGCCTCGTCGGCCATTTGCGCCAGCCGAAGGCAATCCGCCCAGCTCCCGGACCAGCGCTCCGGTACCAGCGTTACCGCGCGCCCCGATGAGCAATTGGCGCCGAACAGGCCCAGCTTGAGCTTGTTCGCGCTCCCCATCGCGGCGCGACCGCCGCTGACGATCTCGAGAGACGAATTCACACTGCGGTTCCGTCCTCTGCGGGACCGCGTGGTCAATCCGCCGGTCCGGTTGCGATGAATTGAAAATCCTCGGCCGGCACCTCTTCGAAGAACGCCTTATGCGTCTCCTGCGGAAACGGCCACAGCACCGGGACAGCCTGATCGCTGGTGTACCAATTCTTGCAGCCGCCGACCCAAACGGTGCCGGGAAAGGCGGTGTCGAGGCGGGCGAGGAATTTCTCGGTCGCCGCGACGGTCGGCGCGACCGCGGCGCGGCGGGCGCGGGCCTCGGCGATGAGGCGCATGATGCAGGCGATCTCCTGGTCGAGTCCCAATGGCACCGGCACGTTGTTGACCGGAGCGAACGGCCCGTAGAGCATGAACAGATTGGGAAAGCCGGGCAGCGCGATCCCGCCGTAGGAATAGATCTTCTCCTTCCACGCCTCGTCGATCGTCATGCCGTTGAAGCCGGTGACCTGCATCGGCCTCATATAGGCGTGCACGTCAAAGCCGGTGGCATAGACGAGGACGTCGAGATCGACCTCTGTCCCGTCCGCCATGACGACTCCCTTCGGCAGGATGCGGGCGATCTGCCCCTTGACGATGTGCGCGTTGGGGAGCTGCACCGCTTCGTAATAGTTCTTGTCGGATTTCGGGATGCGGGTGCAGCCGAGATTGTAGTCGGGGGTCACCTTCGCCTTCAGCTCGGGATCCTTGATGCAATCGAGGTAGGAGCGGTACTCGCGCTCCATCGCCTCGCGCTGTGGCCCGGGCTCGAGCCGCCAGCGGTCGAATTCGTTGATGAATTGCCAGAGGCGTCGCTGCTCGCGGGCATAGCCGCCCGGCAGCCGTAATTTGAGACGCTCGCGCCAGGTCGAGTGCGGGTTCTCGCGGATGTGGACCCATTGCGCGCGGCGGATGAATTGGGTGACCTCGCATCCCGCCCAGGCCAGCGCCTCGGTGATCTGCACGCCGCTGGCGCCGCTGCCGATGACGCCCCAGCGCTTGCCGGCATAGGGCACGCTGTGATCCCAGTGCGCCGAGTGAAACGACACCCCGGCAAAGCTGTCGCGGCCGGGGATATCGGGAAAGAGCGGCTTGTGGAGAAACCCGGTGGCGCAGATGAAGACATCGGCGACATCGGTGTTGCCCTTGGCGGTTTCGATGCGCCAGCGTCCCTCGCTGAACCGCGCGCTTCTGATCTCCTCGTTGAAACGGATGTGTTTCTCGAGCCCGCGATCGTGCGCGACCTTTTTGATATAGGCCCAGATCTCCTCCGCCGGCGCGTATTTGCGCGACCAGTCGTAATTGGGCTGGAACGGAAACTCGTATTGCCGCGACAGCACATCGACAAAGAGGCCGGGAAAGGTGTTGTCGCGCCATGTCCCGCCGACCTCGCCGGCCTTTTCATAGACCGTGAAATCGATCCCGGCGCGTTTCAGCGTCTCGGTCATGAACAGCCCCGAGACGCCGGCGCCGGCGACGACGACCCGAAATTTTCGCTCAGCCATCACACCTCGCAAAACCGACCAGATCCATGCGCGGGTCGAAGTTTAAGCCGGTCGCCGCGGCTTCGACAACAAACGCGGGCGAGACTTGCCTGACGCTCCGAGAACCGCCAAGCTTGCCGACAGGCGGTGGGAGGATGCCGCAATCACAGGGCAAGAGGCGGGGAATCCGATGGCAAAGAACGGCGCGAGCAACCAGAAATCGTACCTGTACCTCGGTTTGGCGGGCGAGACCGGGCGCGGCCGCGTCGTGCATTCCGGCCTTTTCCGCATGGCGGACGGGAGCGGCGAGTGGCAGAAGATCGAGCGCGGCTTGCCTGAACAGCCGGCCGTGCGGGCGCTCGCAGTGCATCCGCAAAAGCCCGAAATCGTCTATGCCGGCACGCAATCCGGGGCCTATCGCAGCGCCGACCGCGGCAAGCACTGGGAGAAGGTAGAGATGCCCGACCACGGTTTGCCCGTGTGGTCTGTTCTGTTTCACCCGCACGACCCCGACGTGATCCTGGTCGGGACCGAGAATTGCGAGATCTACCGCAGCGATGATGCCGGTGAGCATTGGGCGCGGCTGCCGGTCAGCGTGCGCTTCCCGGAGATCACCACCGCGCCAGGCGCCAACCCGGCAAAGCGCGTCTTGATGCTCGACGCCAGCTCCGCCGAGCCCGATCACCTCTACGGGGCGATCGAGGTCGGCGGCACAATCCGTTCGGTGGACGGCGGCGAGCACTGGGAGAATTTGAGCCACGGCCAGTATCTCAACGACGACTATGTCGACATGCACGGCGTGTTGGCGAGCCGCTGGCGGCCGGGGACGGTGATCGGCATCGCCCGCGCCGGGATGTTCCGCAGCGACGACGCCGGCGACCACTGGAGCCATGTGCCGCTGGAGGCGCTCAACCCCAAGGGCCACATCTACTGCCGCGACATCCGCGAGGTGCCGGGCAACCCGCGCCATCTTTGGGTGGCGGCCGGCGCCGGCTTCCAGAGCGAGGCCGGCACCTTGCTGCACAGCCGCGACGGCGGCGACAGCTGGACCCGCGTCGATATCGGCCACCCGGTGCCGCACACGATGTTCAAGCTCGCCTTCGACGAGCGCCAGCCGAGCCTCATGTCGTGCGCCACCAATGGCGGCGAGGTCTGGACCAGCACCGATGCCGGCGAGAGCTGGACCGCGCAGCCACCGCCGCCCGGCGGTACCCAGGTCTACGCCCTGGCGCGCGGCTGAGCCCCGACGGAACGCACGGGAGGGACACCCGATGAAACCCGAAACTGTCGGCCTGTCGTCGGCGCGGTTGGCTCGGCTGGATGACGTGATGAAGCGACGTTACGTCGACGGCGGCTATCTACCCGGCATATTGACCTACGTGTATCGCAAGGGTCACCTGGTCCATACCGGCATCTGCGGCCAGATGGACATCGAGCGCGGCAGGAAGCTGCGCGAGGACGCGATCTTCCGCATCTACTCGATGAGCAAGCCGATCACCGCGGTCGCGCTGATGATGCTGGTCGAGGAGGGCCTGATCGGCCTCGACGACGCCGTCCACAACCACATACCGGCCTGGAAGGACCTCGGCGTCTACGCCAGCGGCATGCCGTCGCTGCTGGCCGGCGCGCCGACCGGCTTCGTGACGACGCCCACCCTGAGGCCGATGAAGGTCGTCGACCTCGCGACCCACACCTCGGGTCTGACCTACGGCTTCATGTCGCGCACTGCCGTCGATGCCGCCTACCGCCGGGCCAAGGTCGTCGACCGCGAGACGCCCGGAGGATTGCAAGAGATGGTCGATCAGCTGGCGCAGATCCCGCTCGACTTCTCGCCGGGAACCGCCTGGAACTATTCGGTGGCGATCGATGTGTTGGGCTATCTGGTCGAGAAGGTGTCCGGCATCAGCTTTGGCGAGTTCCTGCGTACCCGGCTGTTCGAGCCGCTCGGCATGACCGACACCGCTTTCCAGGTGCCATCGGAGAAGATCGACCGGTTCACTTCGTGCTATCAGCCAGAAACGAAGGACCGCGGTTTGAAGCTGCAGGACGACGCCCGGGAGAGCACCTACGCCAAGCCGCCGCGGCTCGAATCGGGCGGCGGCGGGCTGGTATCGACGGCGCACGATTACCTGCGCTTCTGCCGCATGATGCTGAGCGGCGGCACGCTTGACGGCGTGCAGATCCTCAGCCCGAAGACCGTCGCGCTGTTCAGCCTGAATTACCTGCCCGACGGCAAGGAGATAGCCGACATGGCGATGCCCGGGATGTTCAGCGAGTCCGGTTATGCCGGGGTCGGCTTTTCGCTCGGCTGCGGCGTCAACGTCGACGTCGCCAAAACCCGGCTGCCCGGCTCGCTCGGCGAATATTTCTGGGGCGGCGCTGCCGCAACCGCGTTCTGGATCGATCCCAGGGAAGAGCTGACGGTTGTCTTCATGACCCAGGTGATGGGCAGCGCAGCGCGTTTGACGCTTCGGCGGGATTTGCGCACGCTGGTCTACTCGGCGATCACAGAGTCGTTCGCGTAGCGGCCCCTAACCCAGGAAGGAAAACCCGACATGCCCGAGACGGCGACTTTTGGCCGCTATGCCGAGATCCCCTATGACGAGATGACGCCGGAGCAGCAGGAGGCCTATCGCTTCGTCGTCGAGACCCGCGGCCCGCTCGGCGGACCGAGCAAGATCTGGGTGCACAATCCCAAGCTGGCGAAGGCCGCGGCGCCGTTCGGCGGGCATTTTCAGCGTGGCAACTACTCTCTGTCCGAGCGCGAGCGCGAGATCGCCGTCATCGTCATCAACAGCAAGTGGCGTTCGGCCTACCCAACCGCGGCGCATGAGCGGCGCGGCAAGGAAGTCGGCCTGCCAGCCGCCACGGTCGAAGCGATGCTCGCCGGCCTGCCGGCGTCATTCTCCGACGAGCGCGAGCAGATCGTCTACGAGATGGCGATTTGTCTATCGAATGCGCGCTGGGTTCCGAAGGGGCTGTACGAGCGTGCGGTCAAGGCGTTGGGACATGTCGGCATCACCGACGTGATCACGCTGATGGGCCATTACACCAGCGTGTCGATGACGCTCGCCTTTTATGACGTCCCGGCCGGCGCGCCAGGGCTGCAGCGTTAGCACACTCACTTGCTATCCGGTTCAGCATTTTCGGGGAGTACGACAGGCGATTTGATCGCCAAAATCCCCCTCGGCCGGGCTTGACCCGGCCGTCCATGTCTTCCGGCTAGCGACTAAAGACGTGGGTGCCCAGGGATCAAGTCCGTGGGCTGAAGGCCCACGGGTTAAGCCCGGTCACGGGGTACCTGTGGTTGACGTACCGCCGCCTTTGCTCCCTCGGCGTTAAGGCGACGTCTCTTGTCTCTACCGGGCGCGTTTGCGTTCCCAATAGTCGGTAGCGGCGGGGAAGACGGTGGTGCAGCGGGTCAGCTGCGCCGCGCCGTCGAGCGTGTCGGCGGCGGCCCGCCACACCGCATAGTGCGGTGCCGCGCGGTGCGCCTCTATGGCCGCCTCGTCGCGATAGACTTCCATGAAATAGTAGACGTTCGGGTCCTCGCGGTCCTGCATCACATTGAAGCACAGGCACCCCGGCTCGTCCCGCTCGGAGCCGATCGCGTCGACCTCGATCGCCTTGAGAAAATCATCTCGCCGCTCCGGCTTGACCCGGACCTTCACCCACAGCGCCAGCATCGCGGTCTCCTTTCGAACGACGCAGGCATGCTACGCGAACCGCGGCCGGCGCGTCACCCGCAATGGCGCAAGTGCGCGGCGCGGCTTATCTCGCTATGCTGACGGAAGAGCTTCGAGAGGGAGCGGATGGGTATGCCGGCACAGTCGAGCGAGGTGAAAATCCGCGACGTCAAGGTCAGGCTGCACCGCGCCGGGCATGGCCCGACGGTGCTGTTTCTGCATGGCGCGGGGGGCGTCCCGCAATGGCTGCCATTCTTTGATGCGCTGGCCGAGCGCTACGAAGTGCTGGTGCCCGAGCATCCGGGCTTTGGCGGCTCGGACGATCCGCCGTGGATCACCTCGATGCCCGACCTCGCGATGTTCTATCTCGACCTCATCGAGGAAATGGGGCTCGACCGCATCCATCTGATCGGCAACTCATTGGGCGGCTGGCTCGCCGCGGAGATCCTGATCCGCGACCGCGCGCGCTTTCAAAGCCTGGTCCAGCTCGCGCCGGCCGGCATCCGCAAGAAGGGAGTGCCATGCGGCGACAATTTCATCTGGGGGCCCGAGGAGGCGTTGCGCAACCTCTACCACGACCAGTCCTTCGCCGACCGCATCCTGGCCATGACGCCGACCGAGGAACGGATGGATGTGATGCTGCACAACCGCTTCACGGTCGCGAAGCTCGGCTGGCAGCCGCGCTGGTTCAACCCCGATCTCGAAAAGTGGCTGCACCGCATCAAACTGCCGGCGCTCGTCGTCTGGGGCGACGACGACAAGATCATGCCGCCGGAATATGCGGCGCTGTGGCATGAGCGCCTGCCGGATGCCCGGCTCGTCATGGTGGAGGGGTGCGGGCATCTCCCGCATGTCGAGAAGGCCGGTCTCGTCGCCGGCCAGGTTCTCGATTTCCTGGGAGGAGTGCAGTCATGAAGCTCGTCTCCTTCCATCTGATGCCGTACCGGCCGCTCGACCTCGAAGAGGCGGCAAGGCACCGCTCGCCCTGGGTGGTATTGCCCAACCGGCTTTACGACCCGGTCAAGGGCGCCGAGGAATATGCGCGCCACATCGATGCCCTGGTTTATGCCGAGGAGCTCGGTTTCGACGCGATCGGCGTCAACGAGCATCACCAGACCGCCTACGGGCTGATGCCGGCGCCCAATCTGATCGCCAGCGCCCTCATTCAGCGCACCAAAAGGGTCAAGATCGCGATCCTCGGCCGCGCATTGCCGCTGGTGAACAACCCGATCTACATCGCCGAAGAGTTCGCAATGCTCGACAGTCTTTCGAAGGGCCGGATCATCGCCGGCTTTGTGCGCGGCATCGGTTCGGAATACCATTCCTCGGGCGTCAACCCCTATTTCTCGCACGATCGCTTCCACGAAGCGCACGATCTGATCATCCGGGCGTGGACCGAGCCTGGTCCCTTCGCCTTCGACGGCGACCATTTCAGTCTACAGTACGTCAACCTCTGGCCGCGACCCTACCAGACCCCGCATCCGCCGGTGTGGATCCCCTCGCAGGGGTCGAGCGAGACCGTCGCCTGGGCCTCTCATCCCAACCGCAAATACCCGTTTCTAGTGACTTTCTCCTCGGCCGATCTGGTCGCGCGCTACCACGCCGCCTATCGCGAGCAGGCCCGGCAATATGGTTACGAGGCAGCGGCGGAGCAGCTCGGCTGGGCCTGTCCGATCTATGTCGCCGAGACCGATGAGCGGGCGCGCGCGGAGGCCGGGCATGCGGTCGAGACGTTGTTCAACGATTTCCTGCGCCAGACCTTCGAGATGCTGATGCCGCCCGGCTACACCTCGATGCGCTCGATGAAGAATTTCGTTCAAATGCGCCGGGGGCTGGGGGGCGGCAAGGCGACCGCCGAAGGTCTCGTCGAAAGCGGCACCGCGCTGATCGGCAGCCCGAAGACGGTGCTGGCGGGCATCGAGCGGATGCGCGAGAAGACCGGCTTTGGCATCCTCGTCGCGCTCTTACAGTTCGGCATCCTGTCGGATGAACTGACGCGGCGGAACATGGATATGTTCGCCGCCGAGGTGATGCCGCATCTGCGGGACTGAAGCGCCGCCGCTACGCGAACTTCACCTCGCGGCCGTCATCCGAGGCCTGTTTGACGGCGTCGACCAGGCGGTGCAGGTCGACCGCCGTCGCGAAATCCGGCTGCCGGCTCTCTCCGCCGCGGATCGCCCCGTCTTTGATTGACCGGCCAAACAGCGTGTACATCTGACCGACATTGCCGGCTTCCCCAGACGACGTCGCCGTCGCGGCGACGGTGAAGCGCGGCGGCACCTCGATTGGCGCGAGCGTGTTGTTGCCCTTGGCCCCGTATAGTACGACCTCGCCCAACTGCGGGGAATCCTCGCCCATTGCGACCAGCGTTCCCTCGCGGCCGTAGATTTCCATGCGATAGCCGCTGCCAGCATAGGGGATGGCGCCGATATGTACCGAGGCCACCGCGCCGTTCGCCAGCCGGCCGCTGACCAGGATGTTGTCGGGCGAGGTCACGTCGAGCCAAGTGTTGGTGCCGGTGTCGAGCCATTGCTTCGCCTCGGTCGCCACCACGGCGGACAGCCGCGAGAAATCGCCAGCAACAAAGCGCATCGCATCGACGGTGTGGCCGGCGGCAATGGTCAGCGTATTGGCGCCGAGTTCGGCGTCGCGCTGCCAGGTGCGGTTCGACGGCCGCGACAACACCCCCTCGCGCATCAGGCAGACATGGACGGCCATCACCTCGCCGACAAACCCGGCCTCGACCTGTTCCTTCATGTGCATGATGGCGGGATTGACGCGGGCCTGCAGGCCGACCGCGGTCACCAGTCCCTTGGCCTTGGCCAGCGCCGCCAGCTCCGTGGCCTCGGCGGTCGTCCGCCCGAGCGGCCATTCGCAATAGACGTGCTTGCCCGCCTCCAGCGCCGCCTTGGTCGGGGCGTAGTGCGAGGGCACCCGCACGACGATGGCGACTGCGTCGATCTCGGGCGAAGCGATCATCTTGCGGTAGTCGTCAAAGGCCAAGTGGGCGCCGTAGGCCTGGCGCGCCGCCTCGGCGCTGTCGGCCCTGGTGGTGCAGACCGCCGTAAGCTCGACTTCCGAGCTGGCCTGGACCGCCGGCAGGTGGGAACGCGACGACCAGGTGCCGCTGACGCTGGCGCCGATCAGACCCAGCCGAATCTTGTCTGCCATGTCGTTCCCTCCTGCTGTCGCCGCCCGCGGATAATGCTATTGGTCAAGGATATCCCAGGTCGGCTGGAATGTCGCTCCAGGCCGCAGGAGGAAAGCGATGGCCGAACTGCAAATCCGCTTCGAAGACGGCGCCGCCTATGAGCGGATGATGGGGGTCTGGAGCCGGCTGGCGGGCGAGATCTTTCTCGACTGGCTTGCGCCGGGCCCGGGCTTGCGCTGGATCGACATCGGCTGCGGCACCGGCGCCTTCAGCGAGCTCTTGGTCGAGCGCTGCTCGCCGGCCGAGGTGCAGGGGATCGATCCGTCCGAGGCGCAGCTCGCCTTTGCCCGCGCCCGCCCGGCGGCGCGCGTCGCGCAATTCCGCCAGGGCAACGCGACGGCGCTCCCATTCCCCGACGACAGGTTCGATGGCGCCGTCATGGCGCTGGTGATCTTTTTTGTGCCCGAGCCGCAGAAGGGCGTCGCCGAGATGGTACGGGTGGTAGCCCCGGGCGGCACGGTCGCGACCTATGCCTGGGACATGGCGGGCGGCGGCTATCCCGGCGCGCCGATCCATGACGAGTTGCGCGCGCTGGGCCAGCAGCCGCTGCTGCCGCCAAGTGTCGACGCCTCGCGGATCGAGGCGCTGCAAGGGCTGTGGACCGGTGCGGGGCTCGATGCGGTCGAAACCCGGGATATCACCGTGTCGCGGACATTCGCCGATTTTGACGATTTCTGGGTGACCAACGTGATGTCGGCAAACCTCCGCCCGATCGTTGCGGCGATGTCCTCTGGCGACGCGGAGCGGCTCAAAGCCGGGGTGCGCCAGCGCGTTCGCGCGGACGATGCGGGACATATCACCGTCGCCGGGCGCGCCAATGCGGTGAAGGGTCGCGTGCCGCAGTAAAGCTGGGAGAACATCATGGCGCTGCTCATCCAAAATCTCGACCGGCAAATCGGCAATGCGCAGCTATGGCGCGACACCTTCGCGGCCCAGCTTCCCGACCTCGAAATTCGCATTTGGCCGGATGCCAGGGACGCGGGGGATATCGAATATCTCGCGTTTATCCGGCCCGATTTCGATGTCCTTCCCGATTTGCCGAATTTGAAGGCGATGTTCAGCCGCTCGGCCGGGGTGGAGGCCTTTATCGATCATCCCAGGCTGCCGAAAGTCCCGCTCGGCAAAATCGAGCCGTCGGGCGGCGATCCGATGATGACGGAATACGTCGTCATGCATGTCCTGCGGTTTCACCGCGACATGCCGGGGTACCAGGCGGCGCAGGCCAACCGCGAGTGGCGCCGGACCCGGCTCGTACGGCCCGAGGAACGACGCATCGGCTTTCTCGGCCTCGGTTTGATGGCGAAAGCCCCGGCGCTGGTGCTGAAGTCGCTCGGGTTCCCGGTCTTGGCCTGGGTCCGCTCGCCGAGAAAGGACGCCGAAATCGAGATTTTTCACGGCCCCGGTCAACTCGAGCCGTTTCTCAGCCAGACCGACATCGCGGTCTGCCTGTTGCCGCTGACCAGGGAGACGGAGGGCATCTTCTGTACCCGCACCTTTGCGATGATGCCGAAGGGCGCGATGCTGGTGAATGTCGGGCGCGGCGGGCACGTGATCGCCGAGGACCTGATCGCCGCGCTCGATTCGGGACAATTGTCATACGCCGCGTTGGACGCGCTGCGGCCGGAGCCGTTGCCGCCCGACAGCCCGCTCTGGCTGCACCCCAAGGTGACCGTGATGCCGCATGTCGCGCGACGGCCGACCGTGGCGCAACTGGCGACCGAGATCGCCGCGAACATCCGCAGCATCGCGGCGGGCGGCCCGCTGTTGCAGCAAGTGGACATCACAATGGGTTATTGACCCGCGGCGTCGATCGTCGCGGAGCGCCCGGCGCAGGGATCAAACCGCGCCTTGGCTCTCCAGCTCGATTTCCTCTTCGAACCCCTGCTCTTCGGCGGCGATTTCGGCTTCCACCTGGAGCCAATGCTCCTCCGACTTACCGTCGGGTCGGCCGGTGTGCTCCTAGATCTCATAAGCCCGCTCGCGCACCCGCTGTTCGTGCCACCAGGTTGTCATCTTGTCCTCCTTCGAGACCCTGCTCGGGTTGTGCAGGCCCACCGCAGCATAGGAGTGGAATGGTTCATCCTGTTTTATATCGCGCCGAAGACCATGCAGACTGGTGTTATGTTCTCGGCGTCGGTCCTGCAGCTGAGGAGCCGGATGTGATAGCGGTCAGCCATGCGAACGCGGCGCTCGTCGCATCATTTCTGGCCTCGCTGGTCGAATGCGTTGAGGCCCTGACGATTGTCCTGGCGGTCGGCATCGTGCGCGGCTGGCGGCCGGCGCTCGCGGGTACGGCCCTGGCCTTGGCGCTGCTGGCGGTTCTCGTCGCCCTCTTCGGGCCGGCGCTCGGGCTGATCCCGCTGGCCGGGCTGCAGGTGGCGATCGGCATATTGCTTGTGCTGTTCGGGATGCGCTGGCTGCATAAGGCGGTGTTGCGCGCCGCCGGAAATATCCCCATCCGCGACGAGGCGGCGGTCTATTCGAGTGAACTGGAGGCGCTTCGCGGGCGAACCGGCGTCATCGCGGGGTGGGATGTCATCGCCATCGCGACGAGCTTCAAGGCGGTGATGCTGGAGGGGACCGAGGTTGTCTTCATCGTGATTGCGCTCGGCGCCGTCGGCAACGCGCTCGTCCCCGCGTCGATCGGCGCGATCGCCGCCGCGATCCTGGTCGCCGCGATCGGCCTGATGCTTCACCGTCCGCTGGCGCGGGTGCCGGAGAACACGCTCAAACTGGCGGTCGGCGTCATGCTGTCCAGCTTTGGGACGTATTGGCTGGGCGAAGGGTACGGCTTGGTATGGCCGGGTGCCGACCTGGCAATCCTTGGGCTGATCGGCGGTTTCGCGGCCGCCGCCCTCCTCGGCCTCTGGATGATCCGGCATGTCCGTCGCGGTGGCGCTGCCGTTCTGCGAACCTAGGGAGGCGCTCGATGCAGACCATCACCGCGATCGCCCGCGAACTGTTCGGGCTGTTTGTCGCCGATGCGAGGTTCACGCTGGCGCTGGCTGCCTGGATCGCCATCGGCGCCACGTTCCCCCTTTTGCTGGAACGCGCTCCCGGTGTGGCCGCGCCCCTGCTCTTCGCCGGCTTTGCTGTGATCCTGGTGGAAAACCTCGTTCATGTCGCAGCGAGGAAGCGCGGCTGGCGCCGATGATGCTTTGCGACAGCGGGCGCTGTCCGCGGGCTGGCCGGATGTCCTGACTGGTATTGCCCACCGCGCCCTGCCACTCTATCGTCAGGCGAGGTTGCGGGGGACGCTTCGCCGTGAGGTTGGCAGGACCGCGATGCGTTAGGTGGGCCGCCGGGCTCGGGATTTTGGCGCTGGTCGTCAACGCGCTCGTGCCGGTCCATCTTGCCTTCGACCTCGCCGAGGCGGTCGGCTCCGCACACCCGCACGGAGTGCATTTCCACTCCCACTCCCATGCCCGCAGTGCCGAGTGGTCTGTTCTGGCCCGGCTCAGCGGGCACAGCGAACCGCACGGCAAATCTCACGAGCACGGCAAAGGCCACGCGACCGCTTGTCCGACCTGCAGCGCGCTCGGCGCCCTCGCCTGGTTTGCCCCGGCCGCTGTGCTCGCTCTGCCGGTGCCGCCGCCGGTTGCGCTGCCGGTGGTTCTCGCCGCGATCAGCGACGAACCTTTCAGCGTTGCGCTCGCCTACCGCTCCCGCGCTCCCCCCGTCGCCTGAGGCTCTCTTGGCTCTGTAGCGCCCGACCGCTTCGCGGCCGGGGCGACGGCATTTCTCTTTCGGGAGCCCCGACATGAGGACGATTGTATGGAGGGCGGTCGCCGCTGCGGCCGTGGCTCTCCTGTTCGGCAATTCCGGTGCGCTGGCGCACGGTTTTGCGGGCGACCGGTTTTTCCCGCGACGATCCTGACCGACGACCCGTTCGTCGCGGACGAGATGTCGCTACCGACTTTCACGTACCCGCCGGCCGCGACCGACGGCAGTCGCGAATACGGCCTCGATTTCGATATTTCGAAGCGCCTGACGCCCGACATCGGCATCACGCTCGGCTACGGCTGGACCTCTCTCCATTCGCTGGGGATGCCGGCGGTCACCGGGTTCGACGCGCTCCACACCGGGGCGCAGTACCAGCTCTTGGTGAACGCGCCGCATGAGGCGATCGGCCTTATCGGCCTCAACGTGACCTGGGCGCACACCGGGCGGGTCGCCGCCCTCGCCCAGCCCGATTTCACGACGCTGTCGCCGACCTTCGACTTCGGCAAAGGGTTCGGCGATCTGCCGCGATCGCTCCCCTACCTCCGCCCGTTTGCGATCACCGGCAATCTCGGCTTCGACTTTCCGACCAAGACCGCAAGTGCCGGCGCGCCCAATACCGACAATTTCAACTACGGCTTCGCCTTCGAATACAGTCTCCCCTACCTGCAATGCTGCGTGAAGGACATCGGGTTGCGCGTACCGCTCAACCAACTGATCCCGCTGGTTGAAGTCGCCTTTTCGACCCCGATAAACCGCGTAACGCCAGGGGTCACGACAACCGGAACGGTGCAGCCCGGGCTCGTCTGGTCGGGGCAGTACATGCAGATAAGCGCAGAGGCGATCCTGCCGGTCACCCACGCGTCGGGACATGGCGTGGGCGGGCTCGTCCAGATGCACTTCTATCTCGACGACATCTTCCCGACCAGCTTTGGCAAGCCGGTAATGGAGTGGTGACGATGCGCACCATCATCTTGGCGCTGGGTGCAGCGCTGGCGATCGGCGCTGCGCTGGCGATCGGCGCCGCGCCGCCGGCGCGGGCGCACGCCTTTCTCGATCACGCGAGCCCGGCGGTCGGCAGCTCGGTCCCGACCGCGCCGGCGCAGGTCACCCTGTGGTTCACCCAGGATCTCGAACCGGCGTTCAGCAGCATGATCGTCATCGACCTGGCGGGACAGCGCGTCGACCTCGGCAACCCTCAGATCCCTCAGGGCCATCCCGATCAGCTCCAGGTCGGGCTCAAACGGCTGCCGCCGGGGACCTATACGGTCCGCTGGCACGTCATCTCGGTGGATACGCACCCGACGCAAGGCAACTTTACCTTCGAGGTCGGCGGCGGCTGAGGGCGCGATGGAGACATTCTTCGTCGCCGCTCGCACCCTGCACTTCGCCGCGACGATCTCGCTGACCGGGGTTTTCGCGTGGGAGTGTCTCGTCGCCGGCCGCACCTTCGCTCGGGCCGGCGACGATGCAACAGTGGCGGCATTGCACCGGCGGCTCGGCTGGCTGGCCTGGGCGAGCCTCGGGCTGGCGTTGGTCTCCGGTGCGGTCTGGCTCGCCGCGGTAGCGGCGACGATGAGCGGCAAGCCGCTCGGCGCTGTGTTGGCGCAAGCGACGTGGGCGACCGTCTTGACCCGCATCCGGTTCGGCACCGATTGGCTGCTGCGTTTCGCCCTCGCGGTCCTGCTGGCGTTATGTTTGCTGCTGCGACAGCGCCGGCGCGCGCGGACTGCCGGTGCGGTCGGCTGGACCGCGCTGACGCTCGCCGCGCTGATGCTGGCGAGCCTCGCCTGGGCCGGGCATGGGGCAGCGACCCCAGGCGCGCCGGTAGATTTGCACCTCGTTGCCGACCTGCTTCACCTACTCGCCGCCGGCGTGTGGCTCGGCACGCTCGCTCCACTGGCGCTCTTCCTCGCCGAGGCGCGGCGGGACGGCGATCCGGTTTGGGCGGCGCTAGCGCGCGCTGCGACCCGGCGCTTTTCGATCCTGGCGATGCTGAGCGTCGCAATCCTGCTCGCGGGCGGCCTCGTCAACACCTGGTTTCTCGCGGGCACGATCCCGGCCCTGGTTGGCACCGATTACGGCCGGCTGCTGCTCGCCAAGATCGCGCTGTTCCTCGGCACCCTGGTGATCGCTGCGGTCAACCTGTTGAGACTGACGCCGCGGCTCGCCGATCCTGCGGCCGGCGCCGCCGGCGCCATTTCGCACGCAGTCGGCTGGCTGCGCCGTAATGCGCTGATCGAAGCGACCCTCGGACTGGCCGTCCTTGCCATCGTCGGTGCCCTTGGGACCCTGCCGCCGGGATTACATACCGAGCCGGGATGGCCGTTTCCGGTTCGCGTCGACCTCGCTGAGCTGACCGACGGGGCAAAATTCCTGCTGGCGGTGCTGACCCTGGTATTTTGCGGCTGTGTGGTAGGCGCGGTCGCCGCAGCCGCCGCCGGCCATTACCGAAGACTGGGAGCTTTTGCCGTCGGCATCGCGCTGTGCCTGGGGCTCGGGTGGAGGCCGCTGCGTCCAGCCGTCGTGGACGCCTATCCGACCAGCTTTTACGCTTCTGGCGAGCCCTATTCCGCTGCATCGATCGTCCAAGGCGCAGCTCTTTATGCCGAGAATTGCGCCCTCTGCCACGGCGCCACCGGCCATGGCGACGGGCCGGCCGCCGCCGGGCTGCGAGTCCGCCCGGCCGATCTGACCGAACCGCATCTCTTCGCGCACAATCCCGGAGACCTGTTCTGGTGGGTGAGCCACGGCGTCGGAGAGGCCGCGATGCCCGGCTTTTCCGAGGTGATGACGGAAAACCAGCGCTGGGATGTGATCAACTTCATCAGGGCCCGTGCGGCCGGGACCCTCGCTCAGCAAATCGGGCCGCAGATCACGACCGCAGCGGCGCCCCAATTCCCCGATTTTGCCTTCGAGGCGGCCGGTGTGCAGCGAACGCTGAGTCAGACGCTCAATAGCGGGCCGGTGCTGCTGGTCCTGTTTGCCGCCCCCGCTCCGAGCGCGCGCCTTGCGGAATTGGCAGCCGCACAGCCGGACTTTAGCCGCGTTGGGCTGAACCTCATCGCGGTCGCGATCGGCCCGCATACCGGGGGATCCGAACAGGGCGCGGCGCCCCTTCCGATCGTCGTCGAAGTGTCGCCCGATCTCGGATCGGCTCTGACCCTGTTCCGCGCGCCGACCGATGGCGGGGAGACGGAATTACTGCTCGACCGGGACGGCGATGTACGCGCAGTGTGGACCGCCAGCGGAGCGAGCGCACTGCCCGATGCTGCGACCCTGATCGCCGATGCCGAGCGGGTGGCGCGGATCACCCTGGCCGCCCCGAGCCACGCCGGTCACCCGCATTGACAAGCCGGTTCGCCGATTACCGCCGAGGCGGCGGTTCGGTCAGGGAAGACGGTAGCGGCGCGCCGGTCAACGCCTCGAGAAACGCGACGAGGTCGGCACTTTGTGCCGGGGTCAAACGCGGCACCAGGTTGAGCGCGGCCTCGCGCGTGCCGACGAGCCGCCCGCGGCTTGCCGTCTTGCCCCGCGCGTAAAACTCCAGAACCTGAGGCAAAGTGGCAAACCGCCCATCGTGCATATAGGGCGCGGTCAACGCGACATTGCGCAAGGTCGGGGTCTTGAAGGCGCCAAGCTGCGATTGCGGCGGCGGCAGAAATTCGAGCCGCCGTTGGGCGGTTCCGGTCGGCTCGTCGCTGAATGGGCCGGCGGCGTTGAAAATGTCGGCGCGCAGCACCGCCAATCCGGCCGCCCGGCCGCGGTCCTCTTCCTCGCCGGGTAAGAGCGGCAGGCCAAGATTGTGGAACTCGCCGTCGCTGAGCGCCGGACCGGTATGGCACGCGGCGCAATTGGCGGCGCCGACGAACAGCTTCAGCCCGCGCACGGCGGCGGGCGAGAGCGCAGCCTCTTTATCCGGATCGCCGGCACGCAGCCCGTCGACATAAGTGTCGAACGGCGACACGCCGCTGACGAGCTTGCGCTCGTAAGCTTCGATCGCCTTGCCGAGATTGCTGAACACGCGGTTGACGGCGGTGCGGTCGCTGGGCGCCATCGCCTGCCAGGCGCGGGCGATCGCGGATTGCGGATCGCGATCGGGACGCGCATGCGCCGGAAAGCGGCCGGTGTCGGCGAGCGGCGGTAGCGGCCCGAAGACCTGCTGATAGGCTGCGCTGAGCGCCGGGTCGGCGGCAACGAGATGGGCGATCTGCAGCCGGTCGCCGCCGGCTTCGCGCGGGCGTTCCAGCGGCTGCAAGGCCTGCGACCACAGTGAATCGGCCCGGCCGTCCCAGAAGAACCAGTGATTGAACGCGACGTTGAGCAATGTCGGCGTGTTTCGTGTGCCGCCGGCGAGCCCCTTTGCTAGCGCCCGACCGTCGCTAAAGCCGCGTGCCGGCTGATGGCAGCTGGCACAGGCGATCTCGCCGTTGGCGGAGAGCCTTTTGTCGAAAAACAGGAACTGGCCGAGCACGGCGGCTGGCACGCTGTCGGCAGCACCGTTGGTCGGCTCGGGCGGCAGCTCTCCCAGCGGCGAGCGGCGATAGATCGCGGCGAGTTCGTCGGCGCTGTAGAGGACGCGGTCGTCCCGCAACAGCGGCGTCGCGGCGTCGAGGATCAAGGTCACGCTGGCCGCGGCAGCCAGAGCGGACAGGACAGTACCGAGCGGGCGCCGGAGCCGGCCGCAGATCATTTCCCGCAACGCATCCCGCTGCATTAGATTGGGCGCCGGCGGGCTATCCGGAAGCGTCGGTGGTTGCGCGGACATTGGCGCTTTCCTATGGCCTCCGGCTTGCACGCTGCGCATTTGAGGATAATGGCGCTGGAGGAGGACCCAATGCGAGCCGATCGCCCCGGCGAGATGATGAAGCTCGGCGCATTTTTTCACCCGACAGGCAACCACGTCGCCGCATGGCTCCATCCCGAGGCGCAGATCGATGCCGGCACCAATTTCGGGCATTACGCCGCGATCACCCAGACTGCCGAGCGTGGCAAATTCGACCTGATGTTCGTTGCCGACGCGGTTGCGGTGCGGGAGGGCAGGCTCGCAGCACTCTCCCGCTGGCCGCAATATATGGCCTATTTCGACCCGCTGACCTTGCTGCCGGCGCTTGCCGCGGTCACCAAGCATATCGGCCTCTGTGCCACGGCGACGACGAGCTACAATGAGCCCTACCACATTGCCCGCAAATTCGCCTCGCTCGACCATATCAGCGGCGGCCGCGCCGGCTGGAATGTCGTGACGTCGTCGGCTATCAACGAAGCCCACAATTTCGGGCGCGAGCAGCATTTCGAGCACGGCGAACGCTACGACCGGGCGGTCGAGTTCGTCGAGGTCGTCAAAGGGTTATGGGACAGCTGGGACGACGACGCCTTCATCCGCGACCGGGCGTCGGGCCGCTATTTCGACCCTGACAAGCTGCATGCCCTAAACCACAAGGGGACGCACTTCTCGGTCCGCGGGCCGCTCAATGTCGCGCGGCCGCCGCAGGGGCATCCGGTGATCTTCCAGGCAGGCTCATCAGAGGTCGGCCGCGAAGTGGCGGCACGCTTCGCCGAAGGCGTCTTCACGCCGCAGCACAGCATCGAGGGAGCGCGGGAATTTTATCGCGATCTCAAAGGGCGCATGGCCAAGTACGGCCGGCCGCCGGCCGCGCTGAAGGTGATGCCCGGACTCAACGCGATCGTCGGCCGCACCACAAAGGAGGCCCAGGAAAAGCACCGGCTCCTGCAATCGAGGATCCACCCCGACGTCGGTCTCGAATTGCTGTCGAACCAGCTCGACAACATGGATCTGTCCGAATACGACCTCGACGGCCCGCTCCCCGAGATCCCCGATCATGTCGCCTCGCTCGCCGGTCAGACCTCGATGCGCAACATCGTTCGCTGGGCGCGCGAAGAGGGGCTGACCATCCGCCAGATCTACGAGCGTTTCGCCGGCGCGCGGGGTCAGCGCACATTGATCGGCTCCCCCTCCGACATCGTCGACGACATGGAGAAATGGTTCCGCGGCTACGGCGTCGACGGGTTTCTGGTTCACCCGCCCTATTTGCCGGGCGGGCTCGACGATTTTGTCGACATGGTGATCCCGGAATTGCAGTCGCGCGGCCTGTTCCGCAGCGAATACGAAGGCACAACGTTGCGCGAGAGCCTTGGTCTCGAGCGCCCGCCGAGCCGCTACGCGCCGCGAACCGCCTGACGGCCGCCGAAGCTTGGTTTAAACAGGCGCTGCCAAGGCACTCTCAACCCACGACCATGGCCTTCCTGCGCAACGGCTCCGTCAATCTGCTCAATCTGCACTACGCCATTCATTCGCTGGCGCTGAGCGGTGGAGGAGCGTTCTTCGCCGCCTTCCTGCTGCGGACCGGGGTGCCAGCGCCGGCGGTGCTCGCCGCGCTCGGGCTGATCCTCGGCGGCCGGTTCGTGATCCGCCCGCTCGTCCTCGCCCCGGCGCGCCGCTGGGGGCTCAAGCCCCTGGTCGTCGCCGGCACGGTGCTGAGCGGCCTGCAATATCCGCTGCTGGCCGAGATCCACGGCGTGGGCTGGGAGCTCCTGCTGCTCTGCGCGATCGCGTCGGTCGCCGATACGGTCTATTGGACCTCTTATCACGCCTATTTCGCCTCGCTCGGCGATGCCCATCACCGCGGCCATCAGCTCGGCGCGCGTGAGGCAATCGCCGCGATCGTCGGCATCGTCGGGCCGCTCCTCGCCGGCTGGGCGCTGACCAATTTCGGACCGCGCGTCGCCTTCGATGCGACGGCGCTCGTTGTCGTTCTGGCTGCGCTGCCGATCTTTGGAATTCGCAACGTGCCGGTTGTGAAGGCCGCGCCCGGCGCCTTCCGCGCCGCGATCCCTGCCGTGCTCATGTTCGCGGCGGACGGGTGGATCGCGGCCGGCTACTATTTTGTCTGGCAGATCGCTCTCTTCCTGTCCCTCGGCGAGAGCTACACCGCCTATGGCGGCGCGATGGCGCTGGCGGCGCTGGCCGGCGCGGTATGCGGGCTATTTCTCGGCCGCTTTATCGACATGGGTCACGGCGGACGGGCCGTGTGGCTGGCCTGTGGGTCGCTCGCCATGGTGATCGCCGTTCGCGCCACAAGTTACGGGTACCCGGCGCTGGCAGTCGCGGCCAACGCGGCGGGCGCCGTCGTCGTGGCGGTCTACGTCCCAACGCTGATGACGGCCGTCTACAACCAGGCGAAGCGCTCGCCTTGTCCATTGCGCTTCCACATCGCGACGGAGGGCGGCTGGGACGCCGGTGCGGCGAGCGGCTGTCTAATCGCGGCGGGACTGCTCTGGGCGGATGCGCCGATCTCGCTGGCCATCTGGCTGTCGCTGCTCGGCACGGCGGCGGTTTCGGTGCTGCTGCGCCGCTATTATGGCGAGCTCGGCCTCGGCGCCCATGCCGCCACCGTGCGGCAATGGGCCGGATGATCGGGGACCTAGCGGCGCCAAACGCGTAGCCCTCGCCGCCCCTGATGGCGGCATGGGCTTTGCGGCATTTGCCTACGCCGATTGAATACGATCCTGCGCTGCGGCACTTTGCAACATCGCTCGTCGCGGCATCGCCCCCAGGCCTTGTTGTGGCGGAGACCTCCCTTGATGCATCTTGCTTGGTTCATCGGCAGGGGCTGCTCGGTGCATGGCTGGAACCAGCCCTGGTCGAGCCTCGTCGGGGCCGAATGGACCAACCCGGACATCTATCTCGACCTCGTCCGGGCGTGTTTCGATTACGTTGTCATCGAGGATGGATCATTCGTTCCGGACGCGTTCCGCGGATCCTCCGAGTGGTATCTGCGCAACGCCTCGACGGTGCCAAAGGCCGACCCGATGCCGCTGGTGCCGCTGTTCGCCCACGCGAGCCGCCGGCTCGGCATCGTCGCGACGACGACGACGGCGTTTTACCCGCCCTATCTCGCGGCGCGCCTCGGCGCCGCGCTCGACCACCTGACGCATGGCAGGGTCGGGCTCAACCTGGTCACCGCCGTTGACGACCGCACGGCCCAGAATTTCGGGCTCGACCGCCACCACGAGCACGATTTGCGCTACGAGATGGCCGATGAGTGGATCGAGGTGGTCGACCGCCTCTGGGCGTCTGGGAGCCCGGTGCGATGGGTCGCCGATCGCGACGCGTGAAATCTTCGCCGATCACACCAAGATCCATCCGATCGATTTTGAAGGCCGGTATTACAAATGCCGCGGGCCGCTGAACATGCCGCCCGAACCGCAGAGTCGGCTGGTGATTTGCCAGGCCGGTGGAGCGCCACGCAGCGGGGCTTCGCTTCCCGGCGTCGCATGACCGAGCGGCGAGTTGCCAAGCCGCGTGACGATTGCGCACAATTCGCGGGGGACACAGGGCGGGCCTACTAACAGGCCCGCACTCTAGGGGGAAGGCAGGCAGATGAGATCCTTGTATCGCTGCGGGGAGCGGGCGATGTGCGCTGTCGCGATCCTGTCGGGCTGGACCGTGTCGGCATTGGCCCAGACCCCGCCGCCGGCCGCGGCCAGCGCGATCGACAGCGGCGATACCGCTTGGATGCTGACCTCGACTGCGCTGGTCCTGATGATGACCATTCCCGGGGTGGCGCTGTTTTACGGCGGCATGGTGCGCAAGAAGAACGTGCTCGCCACCGTGATGCAGAGCTTTGCCGTGACCTGCCTCGTCACGGTGCTGTGGACGATCGTCGGCTACAGCATCGGCTTCACCGAAGGCACGCCGGTTTTCGGCGGCTTCAGCCGGTTTTTGCTGAACGGAATGACGATCGATTCGGTCAACGACCTGGCCAAGACCATCCCCGAATCGGTCTACATGTGCTTTCAGATGACGTTCGCGATCATTACCCCGGCGCTGATCTGCGGCGCCTTTGCCGACCGCATGAAATTTTCGGCGCTGTTGTGGTTTATCGGATTGTGGGCGGTGCTGGTCTATGCGCCGATCGCGCATTGGGTGTGGGGCCCGGGGGGGTTCCTCAATGACGCCGGAATCCTCGATTTCGCCGGCGGCACCGTGGTGCACATCAATTCGGGGGTCGCCGGGCTGATCGCCTGCCTCGTGATGGGGAGACGGCGCGGCTATGGTACCGAGCCGATGGCGCCGCACAACCTCGTCTTCAGCGTCATCGGCGCCTCGCTCCTGTGGGTCGGCTGGTTCGGCTTCAACGCCGGCTCGGCGACCGCCGCCAACGGTCATGCCGGCATGGCGATGGCGGTGACCCAGATCGCCACCGCAGCCGCAGCCTTGAGCTGGATGTTCGCCGAGTGGGCCGTGAAGGGGAAGCCGAGCGTGCTCGGCATCATTTCCGGGGCGGTCGCCGGGCTGGTGGCGATCACCCCGGCCTCGGGTTTTGTCGATCCGCGGGGCGCCTTGATCATCGGCATCGCGGCCGGAATCTTGTGCTATTGGGGAGCAACCGGCCTCAAAAACGCACTCGGCTATGACGACAGCCTCGATGCCTTCGGCGTGCACGGGATCGGCGGCGCCACCGGCGCGATCCTGACCGGGGTTCTAGCGGTGTCGGCAGTCGGCGGCGCCGACCATAGCGGCCTGATCGACGGCAACGCGCGTCAGGTGCTGATCCAGCTTTACGGCGTCGCCGTCACCGCTGCTTACGATGCGATCGCCTCACTCATCATCTTGAAGCTGGTCGATCTGACGATCGGGCTGCGGGTCGATCTCGATACCGAGCGAGAGGGGCTCGATCTCGCGATCCACGGCGAGGTCGTGCCGTAGCGGCCGGGCATTGGCACGGTTCCTGCGGGGACCGACCCGGCAGAGACACCCGTGTCGGTTGGCAATGGTGAGGCTATGAAGAAAATCGAAGCGATCATCAAGCCGTTCAAGCTGGACGAGGTGAAAAGCGCGCTGAGCGAGATCGGCATCACCGGCATGACGGTCAGCGAGGTCAGGGGGTTCGGCCGGCAGAAGGGGCACACCGAAATTTATCGCGGCGAGGAATACGTGATTGATTTCCTGTCCAAGGTCAAAATCGAGGTCGTTGTCGAGGAGGACCTGGCCGCGCGTGCCGTGGAGGCGATCCAGCACGCCGCCAAGACCGACAAGATCGGCGACGGCAAGATCTTCGTTACCACCATCGAGGAGGCGGTGCGGATCCGCACCGGCGAGCGCGGCCCGGACGCGGTGTAAGGTCAGAAACAACGAGTCATTCCCGCGAAGACGGAATCCAGTGCCCCGAAATCTTCCCGCCGCCCTGGCCTCCCGGACTTGATCCGGGGATCGCGCAAGGGCGACGGGTGTTTGGCGGTCAGGATTTCTCGGGGGCGGCGGTCCTCTCCTGCGGCGGCGTTTCGCCGCCATGAAATTCGAGCGAGACGCCGTTCATGCAATAGCGTTGGCCGGTCGGCGCCGGTCCATCGTCGAAGACATGGCCGAGATGCCCGCCGCAGCGGCGGCAGTGCACCTCGGTGCGAACCATGAAAAAGCTACGGTCGCTGGTCGTCTCGACCGCATCCTCGAGCGGCGCTGAGAAGCTCGGCCAGCCGGTGCGACTATTGAATTTGGCGGCGGCGTCGAACAGCGGCTGCCCGCACCCGGCGCAATGATAGATCCCGGCGCCGTATTCCTTGTCGAGCGGGCTGGTACCGGCCCGCTCGGTGCCGTGCTCGCGCAGCACATGGTAGGCCGCGGGGTTCAGCCGCTTGCGCCACTCGGCGTCGTCGAGCGTGATTTCGAAGCTCTTTTCCGACGCGGTTTTCGATGATTGGCCGCGGCCGCTCAAGCGGCCCAAGAGACCCTCTGCCATGTTACCCGCCTCGCCGACAACAGTTGCACCTAGCGTCACTATATCGCGCACGCCGGGCTTGTCGTGAAGAGGCCGCGCAATGGGCTCGGCCGATGACGCGCTAATGCACCCGTTCGCCGACTTCCGGTACCGGGCGCAGCAACTCCGCCGTCGAACGCGCGATCCAGCACCACACGACGCAGGTCAGCGCGTCGCCGCGCAGCCGTTCGGCCTCGTGCTCGGCAATCGCGACGGCGTCGCCGCCGTGCCGTCGCACGAGCAACATCGCGGCCTCCCAGATTTTACGCTCGTTGGTCATCATCATCATGGTAAATCCCGGCGAGCCCGCTAAGTTCCATCCCAGCCTTTGGCCGGTCGATGTAAGCCCTTCCGTACCCAACATATTGTTGCTAAGCTCCCTGGGTATACTGCATCCTGCTTGCGCCGGGTGCAAGGCTTTCTATAATCCCGCGATGGCAGATCTTTTCGACAGCCTCGCGCCCGGGTCAAAAGCCGCCGCTGACAGCTATTCCGCCAAGGACATCGAGGTCCTCGAAGGCCTCGAACCGGTGCGCCGCCGCCCCGGCATGTATGTCGGCGGTACCGACGAGCGCGGCTTGCATCATCTCGCAGCCGAGGCGCTCGACAATGCGATGGACGAGGCGGTGGCCGGGTTTGCCACTCGCATCGAATTGGAGCTCGGCGCCGACGGCCGGGTCACGGTGCGCGACAACGGCCGCGGCATTCCGGTCGATCCGCATCCTCGCTTTCCCGACAAATCGGCACTCGAGATCATTCTGACGATGCTGCATTCAGGTGGCAAGTTTGGGGGCGAAGCCTACAAGATTTCGGGCGGCCTGCACGGCGTCGGCATCTCGGTCGTCAATGCACTCTCGGATGCGCTCGAGGTCGAGGTGGCGCGCGACCGCCGCCTGTGGCGGCAGCGCTACCGCCGCGGCGTGCCGCTGGGCTCGGTCGAGGATTGCGGCCCCGTCAACAACCGGCGCGGCACGACACTTGCTTTTCATCCGGATCCCGAGATTTTCGGCGCTGCCGCATTCCGTCCGGCGCTCCTCTACCGGATGGCGCGTGCCAAGGCCTATCTGTTCCGCGGGGTCGATATCCGCTGGCGCTGCGACCCGGCGGTGCCGCGGCCCGACGGCGTGCCGCAAGAGGCGCGGCTGCATTTCCCGGGCGGGCTCGGCGATTTCCTGGCGGCGAGCCTCGATGGGCGCGCGATGGTGACGCCGCGGCCGTTTCTCGGCCAAGCCGAGCTTTCTGACGGCGGCAGGGTCGAATGGGCGGTGGTGTGGCCCGAGGACGAAGACGACGGCTTCTGCCATTCCTATTGCAACACGATCCCGACCCCCGAGGGCGGAACGCATGAGGCGGGGCTGCGCAACGCGCTGACCCGCGGCATCAAGGCCTATGGCGAGCTGGTCGGCAACCGCCGCATCGCGGCCGCGACCGCCGAGGATGTTGCCGCCGGGGTGGCAATGCTGCTCTCGCTGTTTATGCGCGACCCGCAATTCCAGGGCCAGACCAAGGAACGGCTCGCCTCGGCCGAGGCGGCGCGGCTCGTCGAAAGCGCGGTGCGCGACCATTTCGATCATTGGCTCAGCGCCGACCCGGCGACCAGCCGCGCGCTGCTCGACCGCATCGCCGAGCGCGCCGAAGAGCGCCAGCGCCGGCGCCAGCAGAAAGAGCTGTCGCGCAAGAGCGCGACGCGCAAGCTGCGGCTGCCCGGCAAGCTCGCCGATTGCACAAAGGACAGCGCCGCCGGGACCGAAATCTTTCTCGTCGAGGGCGACAGCGCCGGCGGCTCGGCCAAGCAGGCGCGCGACCGCGAGACCCAGGCGATCCTGCCGCTGCGCGGCAAGATCCTCAACGTCGCGAGCGCCTCCGCCGACAAGATGCGGGCCAATCAGGAACTCTCCGACATTGTGCTGGCGTTGGGCTGCGGCACCGGCGCCTCATATCGCGACGAGGCGCTGCGCTATGAGCGGGTCATCATCATGACCGACGCCGATGTCGACGGCGCCCATATCGCCTCGTTGTTGATGACGTTCTTTTTCCGCGAGATGGCGAGGCTCGTCGACAACGGTCATCTGTTCCTGGCGCTGCCGCCGCTCTACCGCCTGACCCAAGGCGAGGTGACGCATTACGCGCGCGACGATGCGCACCGCGAGGAATTGCTCGCCACCGCCTTTAACGGCCGCGGCAAGGTCGAAGTCAGCCGTTTCAAGGGCTTGGGCGAGATGCCCGCGCGCTACCTCAAGGCGACGACGATGGACCCGGCGCAGCGCGTGCTGCTGCGCGCGATCCTGCCGCCCAAGGCCGATCCGGCATCGATCGAACCCCCGGGCGAGGGGTTTTCGCGCACCGAAAATCTGGTCGAGACGCTGATGGGCCGGCGGCCCGAGCTGCGCTTCGACTACATCCAGAAGAACGCCCGCTTCGCCCGCGACCTCGACGTGTGACGTCCTCGCCGCCGCCGGCGCGCGCATCTGGACGAAAACAGCAGTGACCCCGCCTCGCAGATCTTGCGCAAATCGGTGCTTCCGCCTAATTACTTGCGCGTCGCCCGATCCAACCGACGGGCGATTCGCCGCACGATCTGCGGCGGCCTGCTAGCAACTGGAGTTTCTGCGATGGCGACTGGTACGGTCAAATGGTTCAATGCCCAGAAGGGCTACGGGTTTATCCAGCCGACGAGCGGAGGCCCCGACGTGTTCGTCCACATCTCCGCGGTCGAGCGGGCCGGCATGGACGGCCTCAACGAAGGCCAGCAGCTGAGCTACGAGCTCGAGCAAGGCCAGCGCGGCCGGGTGTCGGCGGTCAACCTGCGCCCGACCTGATCGGCGGTCGCCAAAGGGGCGCTGCGGCGCCCCTTTTCTTATGGGAGTACTCATTGGCCAAGGAAGATCTGATCGAATTCGAAGGTACCGTGTCCGAACTCTTGCCCGATGCCCGGTTTCGGGTACGGCTCGACAATGGGCATGAAACCCTCGCCTACTCATCCGGCAAGATGAAGAAGAATCGCATCCGTATTCTTGCCGGGGATCGCGTCACGGTCGAAATGACGCCGTATGATCTGACCAAGGGTCGGATCAATTTCCGCCACAAGGACACGAGTGCGCCGCCGGTCATGCCGCGGCCGCAGTTCCGCCGCCGGTGATCAGCACCGCGCCGCTGCGAGTCTGTTTTGTTGCCGATACATGACAGAAACCGCGAAAAAGATTGACTTGTCGCGATTTATCCCCAATTGAAAGGCCTGGGCGACCTGCCCACCTACCGCTTCCGTAAGGCTACAACTTCTCAATGAAATTTAACGAACTTGGACTCTCGCCTGAACTTCTTCAGGCGGTCTTAGACGCCGGCTATACCAATCCCACCCCGATCCAGGAGCAAGCCATCCCAATCGTCGCCAGCGGGCGCGATGTGCTCGGCTGCGCCCAGACCGGGACCGGCAAGACCGCCAGCTTTGCCCTGCCGATGATCGACAAGCTCGCCGCCGGCCGCTCCCGGGCGCGCATGCCGCGCTCCCTGATCCTCGAGCCGACCCGCGAATTGGCGACGCAGGTCGACGCTGCCTTCGAGGTCTACGGCAAATACCACCGGCTTACTACCGCGCTTTTGATCGGCGGGGAAAGCTTTGTCGACCAGCTGAAAAAGCTCGACCGCGGCGTGGACACGTTAATCGCCACGCCGGGTCGGCTCTTGGACCTGTTCGAGCGCGGCAAGGTGCTCCTGTCCGATGTGCGGATCCTGGTCATCGATGAAGCCGACCGGATGCTCGATATGGGCTTCATCCCCGATGTCGAGCGCATCGTCGGCCTCTTGCCGAAGCAGCGCCAGACGCTGTTCTTTTCAGCGACGTTGCCGCCCGAGATTCGCCGCCTCGGCGATGCGTTCCTCAGCGATCCGGTGGCGATCTCGGTCACCCCGCCAACTTCTCCGGCGGCGACGGTTGCGCAGTCGCTCGTCGTCGTGGCCGCGGAAGACAAGCGCGAGGCGTTGCGCCGGCTGATCGCCAGCGAAGATGTCAAGAACGCACTGATCTTCTGCAACAGGAAGCGCGATGTCGATATCCTGCAGCGCTCGCTGTCGCGCCACGGTCTCGACGCCGCGGCGCTGCATGGCGACATGCCGCAGCCAAAGCGGACCGAGACACTGGAGCGCTTCAAGAATGGCGAGATCCGGCTCCTGGTCGCCAGCGATGTTGCCGCGCGCGGCCTCGATATCCAGGGCCTCAGCCATGTCTTCAATTTCGACGTGCCCTACCACGCCGAGGATTACATCCATCGCATCGGCCGCACTGGGCGCGCCGGGCGGCCAGGCCGCTCCTTGACCCTGGCGGCGCCGGAAGACGGCAAGGCCGTCGCCGCGATCCAACAGCTTATCGGCAAGGAAATTCCAGTGGAGCGGATGGCCGACATCGCGCCGGCCGCGCTCGATTTTACCGGTGGCGATCGGCGCCGCGGCCGAAACCGTGGCGCCCCCGCAGCACGGGCCACGCCGGGACGTGCCACGCCGGCCCGGGCCGGCCGGGGTGAATCGGCCGGGACGCGCCCGGCCCATCGCGGTAACGGCCAGGGCGACACCCGACCGGCGCGCGCACCCTCGGTGCGGGCCGAGCCGCGCGGCAAGATCGCCGAACCCGCCGTGGCGGTTTTTGGCCCGCCGGCGGCGGCCCCCCGGCGCCCAGAACAGCCGGAGGGGCGGGTTGTCGGGTTTGGCGACGATCTCCCGGCGTTCCTCGCGCGCGCCCCCAGGGTTGCTGCGCGCGCCTAGGAACGCCGACTCAACTTCTAGCGCCTTGCAGGTTATCGTCACCCCGCGAAAGCGGGAGTCCAAAGCCTGCCCCGGCGAAAGCCGGGAGCAGCCGCCTTGGCCTGGCGGCCCTGGGCTCCCGCTTTCGCGGGAACGACCTTGAATGTTGGGGATAAGGGAATGAGCGACGACACCGACTGGATCAAGGCCGCGAACCGAGGCGATCTCACCGACGGCGAGGTGCTGGGGGTTCTCGTGGCCGGCAAGGAGATCGCCCTCTACGAGCTCGACGGCACCCTCTATGCGACCGACGATGTCTGCACTCATGCCTACGCCAAGCTCTCCGACGGCTGGCTCGACAACGGCGAGATCGAATGTCCGCTGCATGCCGGGCGCTTTGACGTCAAGACCGGCAAGGCAACCGCGCCGCCCTGCACCGATGATCTCACGGCCTATCCGGTCCGCATCGTCGGCGAGGAAATCCAGGTCAAATTGGATTAATCACAATGAGGCAGTGAGACAGCGAGGCGCTGTGAGGCGTTGGCCTCGCGCCAAATTCTGTTCTTCTCACCGCCTCACCCTCTCATTGTGAGACTTTTTCTTACTCGTACACCCGCCGGTACAGCGCGATGATCTCATCGCTCGTCGGCACCCGCGGGTTGTTGGCGGGCGAGCCCGAGGCGAGCGCCTGGCCGGCCATCACCGGCAACAGCTCGTCGTAGCGGGCGCGCTCGATGCCCCAGTTGCGCGGGCTCGGCACCTTGAGATCGGCGTTGAGCCGGCGCAACTCGTCAAGCAGCCGCGCCACCGCCGCCTGGCTGCCCTCGCCCTCCTCGGCCACGCCCATCGCACGGGCGCAATCGGCATAGCGTTCGAGGGCGGCCGGGGCCGAGAAGGCGGTGATCTCGGGCAACAGCATCGCGTTCGACAGCCCGTGCGGCACATGGAAGAACGCGCCGATCGGCCGGCTCATGCCGTGCACCAGCGCGACGCTCGCATTGGAGAACGCCATTCCCGCGGTCGTCGCCCCGAGCATCATCGCCTCCCGTGCGGCGCGGTTCTGCGGCTCGGCGCAGGCGGTACGGATGTTGCGGGCGATGAGGCCCATCGCGTTTTTTGCGAGCCCGTCGGTGAACGGGCTGGCGCGGCGGCTGACATAGGCCTCGATCGCGTGGGTCAGGCTATCGATCCCGGTGTCCGCGGTGAGCCGCAGCGGCATCGAGAGCGTCAGCTCAAAGTCGACGATGGCCACCGAAGGGCAGCAGGCGAGCCCGGCGATCAGCATCTTCTCGTCGGTCTCGGTATCGGTGACGACGGTGAAGCGGGTGACCTCCGAGCCGGTGCCCGCGGTCGTCGGGATCGCGACGATCGGCGGGCCGGCTCGCGGGATCTCGTGCGGCACCTTGTAGTCGCGCAGCTGCCCGCCATTGGCGAACAGCACCGACATGCCCTTGGCGGTGTCGATCGAGCTGCCCCCGCCGATCGCGACCAGGCTATCGAAATCGCCCGCCTTGAGGCGCGCGGTTCCGGTCCCGATCACCTCGGTCGTCGGGTCGGGGACGGTATCGGAAAAGACCGACCAGGGGATCCCCGCGCCATCCAACAGCCCCGTCGCCCGGTCGAGAATGCCGCACCCCGCGATATAGGGGTGGGTGACGATCAGCGGCCGAGCGAGGCCGAGCCGCGCCAGCAGATCGGGCAATTGCGCGAGCGCGCCGCTGCCGATCGCCATCAGCCGCGGTGCCGTGATCAACGCCGCCATCGCGCTCCTCCTAACTCGGCTTTCTGAGGCGAAACCGCAGGATGCCGCCGGCCTCCTCGCTCGCCATGATCAGCTCGCAGCCGGTGGTGCGGCAAAAATGCTCGAAATCCTTGGTCGCGCCGGGATCGGTCGCAAGCACTTCGAGGATGCCGCCGGCCGGCACCGTCTTCAGGGCGCGGCGCGCTTTCAGCACCGGCAACGGGCACAACAGCCCAGTCGCGTCGAGCGTGCTGTCGGACGGCATCCCCGCCCTGTCTGCCTCGGCCATCACCAACCTCAATGATCGCGGCTCGACCGCACCTGATCCTACTGATCTCTGCAGAGGAAAACACTATCCGGACGGCTGCTCGGTCGAAGTTGGGTAACATCGCCTGCGGCCAGTTGCGACAAGGCGTCTCGCACCGCGCCGATCACCCTGTTCCAGTCGCCTGGGGTTGGCTGGCGAAACTGCCGCAGGGTCGGGTACCAAGGACTGTCGTCGCGACCCCAGAGCCAGCGCCAATCGGTATCGAAGCGGTTGAGCAACCAGACTGGCTTGCCGAGCGCACCGGTCAAATGAGCGACCGCCGTATCGACGGTGATCACCAGATCGAGGCCGTCAACGAGCGCCGCGGTATCCGCAAAATCGTGAAGATCGGCCGTGAAATCGTGCAGCGCCATGCCCTGCGGCGGTTTGGCGGTCTGAGCGGCTGGTTCGCCCTTTTGCAATGAGATCCAGCTGATACCCGACACCTCACCAAGCGGCGCAAGCATGTCGAGGGCGATCGATCGGCGCTGGTCAACGGCAGCCAGCATCGGGGCCAATGTCCTTCCGCCGGCCCAAACGATGCCGACACGGAGACCGCCCAGACCGACAAACCGCCCGCGCCAGAACGCGGCCACCGTCGGGTCGGCGCTCAGATAGGGCGACACGCCGGGAATGGTATCGAGCGTAGTGCCAAGGGCGCGAGGCAGGCTCAACAGGGGACAATAGAGATCAAACGTCGGCAATGGGTCGCCGCGAGCGACGATTTGCGCGATACCGGGCAACCGGGACAAAAGTCGGATCAGTGGCGGCTGAACCTCAAGGACCGTCCTGGCGCTAGCAGCGATCGGCGGGATGTAACGGCAAAACTGCAGCGTATCGCCCAGCCCCTGTTCGGCGTGAAGCAGGATGGTGCGATCTCCTACTGGTTCCCCATTCCACAACGGCGCCGAGAAATCGCGGACGCCGCCCGACATGTGAGCCGTCTTCCAGCGCCACTCGCACTCTTCCCATCCTTCCGCGAACGACCCGGTCAACAGAAGCACGTAACCGAGGTTGCTGTGCGCATCGGGATAGTCAGGCTGGAGCCGCAGGGCCTCGCGGTAACTCGCTTCCGCCTCGGTGTACCGACCAAGATCGCGAAGCACGTTACCCAGGTTGTTGTGCGGCACGGGCGAATCCGGTTTGAGGCGCAAAGCTTCCCGGTAGCTGGCCACCGCCTCGATAAACCGGCCCAAAGCACTCAAGACATTGCCAAGGTTGTTGTAGGCCTCGGAAAAGTCTGGCCGGAGCCGCAGGGCCTCTTGAAAGCTTGTCGCCGCCTCTGCCAGCCGACCGCTGGCGAACAGCCGCATCGCCTCGGAATGGCATGCTTGAGCCTTTGCAAAGTGGCCGGTTTGGGTGGGCACGATCCAAACCGGTTGCCACTGGTACGTCGCCGATCCCCAGCTGATAGCCGGCAATCCGCTGCGCGCACTCGCGCGAAATACTCGTCGCCCGGAGTGTTCACCGTCGTGCGCGCCTGTTTTGGCCATCCCCGCCGCCATCACCAGCTGCGAAAATCCGCAGCGGGGCATCTTTAACCCTTCGCGATGCGCGTTCCAAGCGGTCGACCGGTACCCGAACCACTTCGTTCCGCAGCAGCCTACCGTCCGGAATTTCTGGCTCCCCCAGTAGGGGCTTGACGGTTTGGGTGCGCCCGAGCATCGTGCTTGAAACGGGCCTTAAACATCACGCTACGCTACCAGGGGGTGCGGCCGTGGATCCACTGCCACCGTTCAAAGACACCACTGCAAACCTTAACACTCCTGACGACAAGGATCAGGCGTCCGGCAGCTCGGTCGACACGATGATTGTCGGCGTCGCGTCAGTCGATCCCAGCATTGCGGGAACGACTGTTGGCAGTCTCGGTCTGGCCAGTGATGCGCAAGGCGACGGATCGGCTGATGTGCCCGGGTCGGGGGTGAAGACGACACCCGTGCTGGGAATGAGCGGCGACACAATGTTGGGTGGCAGCCACATCGTGAGCCGGCAGGGCATGGTCGCAAGCGGGGACGCGATCAGTTGGACGATGGGGGATCAGTCCGCTGCCCTCTTCTCGAGCGGCGATGGTTCGATTGGAGCGAGTTCGGATCCATCGGTTACGCTGGGAAATGCGATACCGAAAATCGGCGGAGTGAGCGACCCCGGACCAGTCACGGCGTCCGATACGATAACCACCCCAGGCAGCGGCCTCGTCTTTGTCAATACATACGATCCCAGCGTCACGATGGCGTTCCAGAACAATATAATAACAGCGGAGCATTCCCTCGCAGCCCTGTTTACCGACTCAATTACCCTCAACGAGAATTTTACGGCGACAGCTGCCGGGAACACCGGGTTTTTAGCGACCAACAGCTTCTTTCTTCACAATGTCAGCTATGCGAATTTAAAGGCCGCGCTTGTCGCCAATGCGGGGCACAGTGCGGTCGCGGCGTCTGTCGCCGCTTCGTTGCCGGCCACCGACCCGTCGGGCGGCGCGGGGTTCTTCCTGCCGGAAATGTATGCGGAGTTTTTGGGCTTCTCCGTCGGCAACCTGATCGACAATGTCACGCTGAACACCAGCTTTAGCTGGAACTTCAGCACAGATGTCGTCGACACGATGATGCACGAGATCAGCGAGGGCGGGATGGGCCGCGTCGGGGGTCTTGGCTTCGGGCTCGGCGGCCGCTTCAGCACAATGGATCTGTTCAGTTACAACAGCACGACCTTTGCGTACGACACCAGCACGACCGACGCATCGAGGGTTTTTTCCTTTAACGGTGGCGTCACGACGTCCGCGGCCGCGGGGCTATTTTACTTTGCCGCCAACAGCGGCGACGACGCTGCCGATTTTCAGGAGTTGGACGTATTCGGTACCGGCACTCCCGGCGAAACCTTTAACCTCTCGACGACCGACATCCAGGAAATGGAGGCCCTCGGCTGGACCCCGCCGCCCTGCTATTGCCGCGGCACCCGAATCGCGACCGAGCGGGGCGAGGTGGCGGTCGAGGATCTGGCGGTCGGCGACAGGGTGGTGACGATTTCCGGCGCGGCACGGGCGATTAAATGGATCGGCCGGCGCGCCTATGATGGTCGGTTTGTCGCGGGCAACCGCTCGATCCTGCCGATCGTGGTCGAGGCCGGCGCGCTCGCCGATGGCGTGCCGGCGCGCGATCTCTTCCTCTCGCCCGAGCACGCGCTCTACCTCGACGGCGCGCTCGCACCGGCCGGGCTGCTCGTTAACGGCGCCACGATCAGACAGGTCGAGCGGATCGACCGGGTGGAGTATTTCCATATCGAGCTCGCCGCGCATGATGTGATCCTGGCCGAAGGCGCGCCGGCGGAGAGCTATGTCGATTGCGACAACCGCTTCATGTTCCAGAATGGCGACGAGTTCGCCGGCCTTTATCCTGACAACCTACCGGCGCCCTGGCAATTCTGCGCTCCGCGCGTGGAGGAACCTTCGCCCGAGTTGAACGCGATCCGCGACGCGCTCCTGGAACGCGCTGCGGCGCTCGGGATCGTAACATGGACGACGGCGATCTGCGCCTAATCATCGACGGCGTGCATCGGCGGTCGCAAGCGCGGCGCTGAAGCTCAATCTGCGATCAGTTCCGCGGCGCGTGCTTCGACAGGATGCGCTGCAAGGTGCGGCGATGCATTTTGAGGCGCCGCGCGGTTTCCGAGACGTTGCGCTCGCATAATTCGAAGATGCGCTGGATATGCTCCCAGCGCACCCGGTCGGCCGACATCGGATCCTCCGGCGGCTCAGGCGTCCCGCCCTCCTTGGCGAGAAGGGCGCGCTCCACCGCATCGGCATCGGCCGGCTTCGGCAGGTAATCGAGCGCCCCTGCCTTGACCGCGGCGACCGCGGTCGCGATGTTGCCATAGCCGGTCAAGACGACGATGCGCGCCGCCGGCCGGGCGCTGCGCAAAGCGCTCACGACTTCGAGGCCGCTGCCGTCGCCAAGGCGCAGATCGACGACCGCGAAAGCCGGCGGATGCGCGCTCGCTGCGGCCACCCCCGCGGCGACCCCGTCGGCGGTCGCGACGACGAACCCGCGCCGCTCCATGGCGCGCGCAAGCCGCTGGCACAACGGCGCATCATCGTCGACGATCAACAGCGAGCGCTCGGATTCGGGCAGTCCGTGCAGCGGCGGGGCCTCGGCCTCGGGGCCCGGATTACGCTGGGGTCGATCGCTTGCATTCATACCGGTTGCCTCTCACTCCCGCGCCGTATCCCGCCTGGTTCAACCGCCGCGGCGGCATCGGATCGCGGCTGCGCCTCCAGATTGGCACGACTCCAGGAAATCACAACATGCGCGCCGCCTTCGACCAGATTGTCGAAGGTCAGTTCCGCGCCGCTGCGCTCCAACAAGCTTTGCCCGATGAAGATGCCCAGCCCCATATGGTTCTCGGCGCCGGCACGCGTTGAGAGATAGGGTTCGCCGAGCCGGCCGAGAAGGTGGGCGGGGAAGCCGGGCCCGTCATCGGCGATTTCGACCGCGACATTCGTCTTGTCCCAATGGATCGTCACGCTGACCTCGCGACGGGCGAACTGCACGGCGTTCTGAATGAGGTTATTGAGCCCGTGCATGATCTCCGGGCTGCGGCGGACGAGCGGCTCTGCGTCGGCCGGTTCGCCGGTCGTCGCGAAGATCAGCCGGATGCGCGGGTCGTGGTACAGCGCGCCGGAGGCCTCGACCAGCGCCGAGATCGGCAACCGCGTGTAGGGCGAGGCGCCTTCCTCGTCGGGATGATGCGCCAGCTGCGCCAGGATCTGGCGGCACCGCTCGGATTGGCTCAGCAATAGCTGGGCATCCTCGCTGTGCGGCGAATCGGCGGGCAGCTCGCGCGCCAGCTCCTTGGCGACGACCGCGATCGTCGCGAGCGGGCTGCCCAGCTCGTGCGCCGCTGCCGCGGCCAGCGCGCCTACCGCGGAGACCCGCTGCTCGCGCGCCAGGGCGAGCTGCGTTGCGGCCACCGCATCGCGCAATCGCCGCGCCTCCTCGGCGACGCTCCAGGTGTAGCCGCCGATAAACACCGTGGCGAGGACCAGCGCCGTCCACAGACCGAGCACCAGCTCGGGCGGGAACACCGGCGCCACATCGCGCCACGGCAATGGGACGTGCCACAGCGCCAACAGCGTGATGACGGCGATCGCGAACACCGCCAGCGCGATCACCGGACGTAGCGACAGGATCGTCGCCGCCACGGTCACCGGCGCCAGGATCAGGATCGCGAACGGGTTCTGCAGCCCGCCGGTTAGGTAGAGCAGAAAGCCGAGTTGCAGGAGGTCGTAGCCGAGGAACAGGGCAGCTTCGCGCTCGCCGAGCCGGGTCGCGACGCGGCGGTAGAGGGTGATGAACAGGTTGAGCAATACCGAGCAGCCGACGATGGCGAAGCAGCGCAGCAGCGGCAGGCGGAAATCGAAGGCGTAATGCACGATGAGCACGGTCACCGCCTGCCCGGCGATCGCGACCCAGCGGATCAACACCAGTCGGCGCAGGCTGATCCGGTCGAAAGCAACGCGGGGCTCGGGGACCGCCATCCCTGTGCCGAGCCGCGCGGCCCCGCCATCCTGGAAATCCGCCACCGTCGATACCCCTCTCAGAGGCTGATTGAAACTGACCCGCCTCGTTTCGACATTTATATCCCAGTCGTTCCCGGCTATGCGGTCTCGCCGGATCGCGATCGTGCCGCTTCCGACGAACACCATCGATTAATTCCGCAGTTCCGGCGAAAGCCGGGACCCACGCCTCTACCGCTCGATCTCGGATCGGTAGGTCCCGGCTTTCGCCGGGACTGCGGTTTCAATTGGTAATACGATCGCTCAAAGCATTCTCACCTGGCGGAATATCTATAGTTGTGGTCGCGTCCTCGTTACAACCCGTTTGTCGTGGGTCTGCGAGTTGCCGGCGCGCTGCGGCGATCTGCGCCGCCGCGCCGAGCGCCAGGAAGCGCATAGCCTCCGCGATATCGACGCTCCGGCAGCTTATGCCCTGGCCGGCCGGCCGATTATTCGCCATATACCGGCGATGCCCGAGCCCGTCATCCTGGTCGAAAACCTCGTCAAGCGCTATGGCCGCACCGTGGCGGTAAACGGGATCGGCTTTGCGGTCCCGCGCGGCGTCACCGCAGCGCTGCTCGGCGGCAACGGCGCCGGCAAGACCACGACCCTGTCGATCCTTCTGGGCCTCCTGCTGCCGAGTTCGGGCACGGTCCGGGTCTTTGGCGAGGACGTCCTGCGGCATCGCTATCGCGTGCTGCCGCGGATGAACTTCTCCTCGCCCTATGTCGACCTGCCGCACCGGCTGACGGTCCGGCAGAACCTGTCGATCTACGCCCGCCTCTACGGCCTCCAGCGGCGCGCACAGGTGATCGAGCGGCTGGCCCGCGACCTGCAGATCGAGCCATTCCTCGATCGCCCGGCCGGCAAGGTGTCAGCCGGCCAGAAGACTCGGGTCGCTCTCGCCAAGGCGCTGTTGAACGAGCCCGAGCTCTTGTTGCTCGACGAGCCGACCGCCTCGCTCGACCCCGACAGCGGCGATTGGGTGCGCGGCTATCTCGAGGAATATCGCGCCCGCACCGGCGCCACGATCCTCCTCGCTTCGCACAACATGGCCGAGGTCGAGCGGCTGTGCGCGACGGTGATGATGATGAAGGAGGGCAAGATCGTCGACCGCGGCAGCCCCGACGAGTTGATCCTTCGCTACGGCCGCACCAATCTCGAAGAAGTCTTTCTGCAGATCGCACGCGACAAGCGCACGGTGCTGGAGCCGGTCGCATGACGAGCCCGGCGATGCGGCGTTTCGGCGAGGCCGCGTTCGCGCCGGCGCGGGTGTGGGCGATGCTGCTGCGCTATCTCTATATCCTCAAGAGCTCGTGGCCGCGCACGATCGAGCTGTTGTACTGGCCGACCTTGCAGATGCTGATCTGGGGGTTCATGAGCCAGTTCCTGCGTCAGAACAGCTCCTATGTCGCGCAGGCCTTTGGTGTCTTGCTCGGCGCAGTGATGCTGTGGGACCTTTTGTTCCGCAGCCAGCTCGGCCTGTCGATGTCGTTTCTCGAAGAGATGTGGTCGCGCAATCTCGGGCAGTTGTTCGTGACGCCATTGCGGCCCTACGAATGGCTGATCTCGCTGTTGGCAATGAGTGTGATCCGGCTGACGATCGGCATCGTGCCGGCGGCGCTGCTGGCGATCCCGCTCTACCACTTCTCGATCTTCGCGATGGGGCTGCCGCTGGTCGCCTTTGTCGCGCTGCTGCTGGCGATGGGCTGGGCTCTGGGCCTGGCGATCTGCGGCGGCATCCTGCGCCACGGTCTGGGCGCCGAAGGCCTCGCCTGGACCGTTATTTTCGCAATCGCGCCGTTCTCGTGCGTCTATTACCCGGTGACGACGCTGCCCTATTGGCTGCAGCCGTTCGCCTGGGCTTTGCCCTCGACCTATGTCTTCGAGGGCATGCGCGCGGTGCTGTTCGGGCAAGTCTTCCGCACCGATTATTTCCTCACCGCGCTCGGCCTCGACCTGGTCTACCTGGCATTCGGCGCGACGATCTTCTTCATCGCCTTCCGCGACGCCCGCCGCCGCGGCGCGCTCCTGCAGATGGGAGAATAAAGCCTGCCAGCAATCCCCATTGATCTGCGCCACTGGCCGGGCGCCCTCGCCTGGGCGGCATTGCTGGTGTTGTCCGTGCCGATCGGGGTTTACGCGCTGCACTACTGGAGCGGCGACCCGGCGCTGTTGCCCTACGAGCTGCGGGTCAATTTATTGCACAACCCGCCGGCCTTCATCCTGCATACGAGTTTCGGCGGCCTCGCGCTGTTGCTGGCGCCATGGCAGTTTGTCGGCTGGCTGCGTCGCAAGCGCCCGGGGGTTCATCGCTGGGTTGGCCGGGCCTATCTTGGCTGCGTTCTGATCTCGGGCGTGGCGGCCTACCCGGTTGCACTCGGCACGATCGCCGGGCCGATTGCGTCGGCCGGGTTCGCTCTGATGGCGACCGCCTGGCTCGGCACGACCTTGATTGCCTGGCGCGCGGTGCGGCAGCGCCGCTACGCCGCGCATCGGCGCTGGATGATCCGCAGCTTTGCCTTGGCCATGTCGGCAGTGACGCTACGTGTTGCGCTGCTGGTACCGATCCAGCTGCAGCTCGACTTCCTGCCGATCTACCGGGTGACCTCGTGGGCGAGCTGGCTCGTCAACCTGATGCTCGCCGAGCTGTGGCTGCGGGTGACCGCCGCGCCCTCCGCTCAGCTCGTCGCCGCCGTGCCGTCGCAGGGGCTGGCCGGCGGCGCGACGCGCTCCCATACCTCGAACGCGCGCGAATAGGTACGCGACAGGACCGCCCGACCGGAATGCCCGGCGACGCGAACCGCGCCGTTTTCCGCCGGGACCATGCTGATCGCGTAATCGGTTCCGTTCTGCGGCTCGTACAGCGTGCCACGCCACGCCCCGGTCTGCCATTCAAGACGGTCGAGTACGATGGCGCCGCACAGCCGGCGCGCCTGCAGCGCCGCCGTCGGGTTGTTGATATCGGTCGGCGACAGGTCGCCGAGCGCGACGATCCGCCCACACAGGTGATTGCCGTCGCAAGCGCCGATGGTCACTACCATGCCGGTGCGGGTCGCTCGGTACTGGCCGGTGATGTCGGCCGCCGGCGGGGTCGCCCACGCCACCGTCGGCACAAATGCAAGAAGCGCGAAAACCGGCAACCACCGGTAGCAGGACATGGTCGGTCATGCGATGCGCAGATCTCGCCCGAGCATCGTGACGAATTGATGACGCAACAGGGTTAACGGGAGGTTGGTGCGATGGCAGCGCTTCAGCAAGGATTGCTTAGGCCGGCCCGCTGACCCCGGCCTGGCCAAAGGTCGCCATGCCGGAATGGCAGGCCGCCGCGGCTTTGAGCAACGCCAGCGCCAGCGTCGCGCCGGAGGCTTCGCCGAGCCGCATGCCGAGATCGAGGAGCGGCGGCTTCTCGATCCGTTGCAGCAGCAGGCGGTGGCCCGGCTCGGCCGAAACATGCCCGGCAACGCAATGGTCGAGCGCCCGCGGATCGGCGGCGTAGAGCACCGCGGCGGCAGCGCCCGAGCAAAACCCGTCGAGCACGACCGGTACCCGTCCCATCCGCGCCGCCAGGATCGCGCCGACCATCGCGGCGAATTCGAGCCCGCCCAGCCGGCGCAGCGTCTCCAACGGGTCGCCCACATCCCCGCGATGGCGGGCGACGGCGGCGGCGACCACTTCGCGCTTGTTGGCGAGCGCGGCGCCGGCAACCCCGGTGCCGGGCCCGGTCCACTCGGCCGCCTCGCCGCCGAACAGCGCGAGGCACAACGCCGCCGCGACCGTCGTGTTGGCGATCCCCATCTCGCCGACCGCCAGCGCGTCGATCCCAGGCTCGACCGCCATCATGCCGTAGGCGATCGCACGGGCGCATGCTTCCTCGCTCATCGCCGGCCCGTCGACGATGTCGCCGGTCGGGGTGTCGAGGTTCATCTCATAGACCCTGAGATCGGCGTCCACGACCCGGCACAGCTGGTTCACCGCCGCCCCGCCGGCGATGAAGTTCTGCACCATTTGCGCCGTCACCGCGGCGGGGTAGGCGGAGACGCCGCGCGAAGCGACGCCGTGATTACCGGCGAAGACGACGGTGCGCGGATGCTCGATACGCGGCGGGTGGCGCGCCTGCCAGGTGGCAAGCCAGCCCGCCAGCTCCTCGAGCCGGCCCAATGCCCCGGCCGGCTTGGTCAGCTGAGCTTCGCGGGTCGCCGCCGCGCTGCCGGCCTCCAGATCGGGCCCGGGCAGATGCGCCAGGAGGGCGCGGATCTCGTCGAGGCTGGCAGCCGGCTCTGGCACGGCGTCACGCCGCCGCTCTTGGTGCCATTTGGGCGCAATGGTCCGCGAGCACCTGGGCGATCACCCGGGTGATCCGGCGGCCGGTCGGTAAATGCAGGAATTCGTTCGGCCCATGCGCGTTGGAATGCGGTCCGAGAACGCCGGTCACGACAAATTGCGCCGCGGGAAACCGCTCGCCAAGCATCGCCATGAACGGGATGCTGCCGCCTTCGCCCATATAGGCGGGCGGCGCGCCAAACGCCGCCTCGGAGGCGCCCGCCAGCGAGGATTCGAGCCAGGGCGCCAGCGCCGGCGCGTTCCACCCGGCCGATGCGGCCTGCGGCGTGAAGGCGACGCGCGCGCCGTCGGGCGCGTCCGCTTCCAAGAGCTTTTGCAACGCCGCGCCGGCAGCCTCGGCATCGAGGGTCGGCGGCAGGCGCAGGCTCAATTTCGCGCTGGTATGGGGCAGCAGCACATTGCCGGCATCGGCCGGCTTGGGCAGCCCGTCGATCCCGATGACCGCGAGCTGCGGCCGCCAGGTGCGGTTGAGCACGAGTTCGGTCAGCTCGTCCGACATCGGCCGAGTACCCCGGACGAACGGGAATTTCGTGTAGACCGTGTCGCCGAGCGCCGCGGCGGCGCGCTTCGCCTGGTCGAGCCGCTCGGCCGGGATCTGGGCGTAGAGCGAATTTGGGATGACCGCGCCCGTCGCCTCGTCTTCCAGGCGCGATAGGAGCTGCCGCAGGATGCGGAAGCTCGACGGCACGACGCCCGAGGCGTCGCCTGAATGGACGCCCTCCTCGAGCACCGCGACGCTCAACGTGCCGGCGGCGATTCCGCGCAGCGAGGTGGTCAGCCATAGCTGATCGTAATTACCGCATCCCGAATCAAGACAAATGACGAGCGAGGGGCGGCCGATCCGCGCCGCCAGGTGGTCTATGTAAAAGGGCAGGTCATAGCTGCCGGATTCTTCGCAGGCTTCGATGACGATGACGCAGCGCGCATGCTGGACGCCTTGCTCGCGCAGCGCCGCCAGCGCAGCGAGCGCGCCGAACATTGCATAGCCGTCATCGGCGCCGCCGCGGCCGTAGAGCTTGTCGCCGTCGAGCCGCGGGCTCCACGGCCCGTAGCCCTCGGCCCAGCCGACCATCTCGGGCTGCTTATCGAGATGGCCGTAGAGCAGCACGGTGTTGGGACTCGCCCCCGGCACTTCGATCAGCATGAGCGGCGTGCGCCCCGGCAGGCGGACGATCTCGAGGGTCGCGCCCGGCAGCTGGGCGACCCGCTCGCGCGCCCAGCCCTCGAACAGCCGCACCGCCTCATCCATATAGCCATGCGCCGCCCAATCCGGGTCGAAGGCCGGCGATTTGTTCGGGATCTTGATGTATTCAATGAGGGTCGGGACGATCGCATCGCCCCAGCACTGATCGACGAAATTCCCGAGCTTCTTGCCATCCACCATGCGATAGGCCCCCTCGATTAGGCCGGCCCATGCTATCACCGGCGCACCGCCCGACGCCACGCGCGCAATTGGGCCGTTGGCCGCCTTCGCGAGAGCTCCGACCGGTGATCCTCGTCTTCGGCTCGATCAATGTCGACGTGCTGGTGCCGGTGCCAGTCTTTCCGCGGCCTGGCGAGACGGTGCTCGGCGGCGACTATGCTCTGCTGCCGGGTGGCAAGGGCGCCAACCAGGCCTTGGCGGCGCGCCGCGCGGGTGCATCAGTGATGATGGCCGGCGCCGTCGGCGACGATGGGTTCGCCGAGATTGCCCTCGCCAATCTGCGGCGCGCCGGCGTCGATCTCGGCCTGGTGCGGCGGGTCGATCGGCCGAACGGCGTTGCCGCAATCATGATCGACGCACAGGGCGAGAACCTGATCGCGGTCGCGTCGGGCGCCAATCGCGAGGCCGCTGCGGCAGGCATTCCCGATACGGTACTGGGCGCCGAGACGCTCCTGTTATGCCAGATGGAAGTGCCGGTGGTTGAGAACCGGGCGATTGTTCGCCGCGCGCGCGCGGCCGGCGGCCGAGTGGTGCTGAACCTCGCACCGGCCGCGCCGTTCGATCCGGCGCTGTTCGCCGAGATCGATATTCTCGTCGCCAATCAGGGCGAGGCGGCCGCGCTCGGCGCGGACCCGGCGGCCCTGGCACGCCAATTGCGGCAGGCGCTTGTCGTGACCAGCGGCGGCGCGGGGTCGACCGCCTTCCTCGCAGATGGCGGGCGCATCGATACCCCAGCGCCGACGATCGAGGCGATCGACACGACGGGCGCCGGCGACACCTTTGTCGGAGTGTTGGCGGCCGGGCTCGATCGGCGGCTCGGGCTGAGCGCGGCGCTGCGCCACGCCAGCGCCGCTGCCGGCCTGGCCTGCCTCGCACGCGGCGCGCAAAGCGCGATGCCCGAGCGCAGCGCGATCGAAGCCGCCGCTGCCCGCTTGCCGCGTTGACCACCCGATCCGCCTTGCCGCGCCTCCCTGTTTCCGTTCGCGCCGGGGCTGGTAGCATCCCGCTGCATCGGCATCGGGGCGGCGCCGTCTAACCTCACTCGGGGCAGCAATAGACCCCGAACTCGGCGAGTACATCGAGATACAGCTGGCGCTTGAACGGCACGATCAGCTCGGGCAGCCGCTTACACGCGACCCATTCCCAGGCGTCGAACTCGGGATGCTCGGTGGCGGCCGGATCGATATCGCTATTCTCGCCGGTGAAGCGCATCGCGAACCATTTCTGTTGCTGGCCGCGATATCGCCCACCCCACATGCCCCCAAGCCGTGCCCGGAGCTCCTTGGGCAGGTCGTAACGCAGCCAGCTTCTGCTTTCGGCGAGGATCTCGGCCTTGTCGGTGCCGACCTCTTCCTTCAGCTCGCGGATCGCCGCCTGGCGCGGGGTCTCACCCGGATCGATGCCGCCTTGCGGCATCTGCCACGCCGCCAGCCCGGCCGGCATGTCGATGCGGCGGCCGACAAAGACCCGGCCCTCGCGATTGAGCAGCATCATCCCGACCGCCGGGCGATAGAACGCCAACTCGTCGTCCGGCAAGTTCACAACGCCAATCCCGAATTGGGCGTGGCGACGGCCCCGGCCGCACTCAATTCACGACGCGGCCGTTGAACAGCGCGATGCCGCGCAGCATGTCGACCGCCCGAGCGAGCTGATAATCATCCGCGGTCCCCATGATCGAGGGGTCGACCGTGCTCTGCTCGGCGGCGCTCTCGCCCTTGTCGTCCTTCTTGTCGGACGCGCCGTCGCTCTTGTCCTTGGTCGGCGGGTGCTCGATCTTGGCGGCGTCGACGACGATGTCTGGGTCGATGCCCTTGGCCTGGATCGATCGGCCCGACGGTGTGTAGTACCGCGCCGTGGTCAGCCGCATCGCGCCATGCCCGGCGAGCGGGATGATCGTCTGCACCGAACCTTTGCCGAAGGAGCGCGTCCCGATCAGGATCGCACGATGGTGGTCCTGCAAGGCGCCGGCGACGATCTCGCTGGCCGAGGCCGAGCCGCCGTTGATCAGCACCGCCATCGGCAGACCGCTGGCCGCCTTCGTGCCGGGGCGGGAATTATAGCGCTGTGCGTCATCCGCGCGACGACCGCGGGTCGACACGATCTCGCCCTTGTCGAGGAACGCGTCCGAGACCGCCACCGCCTGATCGAGCAACCCGCCCGGGTTGTTGCGCAGGTCGAGGATGATCCCGATCAGCTTGTTGTTGGCCTGCTGCTTGAGACTCTTCATCGCGTTGTTGAGGCCGACGTCGGTTTGCTCGTTGAACGAGGTAATGCGGACGTAGCCGATGTTGCTGCCCTCGATATGCGAGCGGACCGACTGGATCTTGATGTTGGCGCGGGTGAGCTTCACGTCGAAAGGCTCCTTTCCCTCGCGTCGGATCGTCAGGTTGATATCGCTGTTTACCGGCCCCCGCATCCGGTCGACCGATTCCTGGAGGGTTAGTCCCTGCACCGCGGTGCCGTCGATATGGGTGATCAGGTCGCCGGGCTTGAGGCCGGCATGGGCCGCTGGAGTATCGTCGATCGGCGAGACTACTTTCACGAGCCCGTTCTCCATCGACACTTCGATCCCGAGCCCGCCGAATTCGCCGCGCGTCTGGACCTTCATGTCGTTGAAGTTCTTGGCATTGAGATAGCTGGAATGTGGGTCGAGCGAGGTCAGCATGCCGCTGATCGCGCCCTCGATCAGCGTTTCATCGCTGACATCGTCGACATAATCCTTGCGCACGAGGTCGAAGACGTCGCCGAACAGGTTGAGCTGCTTATAGGAGTCCGCCGTATTCGACGAGGCGGCGCCGACATCCTGCTGCAGCGCAAACAGAAAGACCGCTCCGGCGGCCGCCGCGATCAGCCCCAATCGCTTCATTCACGCTCCCTTTGGTCCCCGTCTGTTTCGTCGCGCCCCGCATCGCCAAGCGCCAGCCACGGTTGGGGATCGACCGCGTGGCCGCTGCGGCGCATTTCGAAATATAGCGCGGCGCCATCAGCATCCGGCAAGGCGCCCACTGGCTCGCCGGCTAGGACCCATTGATCGGCCTTGATGTCGACCCGTCCCAACCCGGTGAGCAGCGAATGATACAGGCCGCCGTGGTGGATGATCAAGATGAGCCCGAGACTGCCGAACGGCCCGGCATAGACGACCCTGCCGTCAAACGGCGCGACGGCTTCGGCTCCTGGCAGTGCGGCAAGGCTGAGGCCCTGACTTGCTGTCGCCCCAGCACCTATCGCGGCATCCTTCGCGATATCGGCGGCGCCGAAGCGCCGGACGATCGTGCCCGAAACCGGCATTACCAGGACCGATGCAGGCGGATCGAAGGCGTGCAGCTGGCGCGGCCGCGTTGGGTCGGCGGCGTCTGCGGTCAGCCCGCTTGCCATCGCCTTGAGAGGTTCGGGGAGCGCCGCGCGGGCGCGGGCCAGCACCTCTTTGTCGCGGCGCTCGACGGCGGCGTCGGCGCGCTTGATCAGATCACCGAGATCGCCTGCCTCGTGTGCAAGCTTGGTGATCCGCGCCGCGCCGCCGCTGTCCTCCGGCAGGATGCGGCGGGTCAGCGCAAGCCGGCCAGCGGTTAGCTCGGCGAGGCGTGGGCGATCGTCTGCGCGCGCTTGACGCGCGCTCGCCAGCTCGCCCTTTTTGCTGGCGATCTGTCCGGGTAACAATGCAATCCGCTCGATTTCCCCCGACAGCGCCCGCGCCTCTGCCCGCACCGCGGAGAGGGTGCCCTGAAGCAACAGCTCGCCGCGGATCCGGTCGATCGGCGCGGTCTGAGAAAAGTCGGGCTGCTCGGGTGGATTGCGCGCGAGATACAGGAGCGTGCCGAGTAGTCGTGCCTGCTCGGGACGGCTGTCGTCGAGGTCGCGCTGCCGCCCCTCCGCGTCGCGGCCGAGCAGATCGATGGTGTGTTCGAGCACGGCAATCGCCCGTTCGTGCTGCTGCGCGTCGCGCGCGGCGGCGATGCATTCCTGCCGCACCGCGTCAAGCTCGCCCGAGGCGCCTGGCAAAGCGCCCTCCGGAGCCTTCGCCGGCGCCGCGATCACCGGCCTCGCGGTTGCCAAAACGGCGACGGCGACCAGCATCGCGAGCGCCGCCGCTGCGGCACCCAGGGACGCGGCCTCACTCGGCCGCACGCCTCTCGTCCGAGACGATCAGCGAATGCCCCGTCATCGCCGCCGGCTTGGGCAGGCCGAGAATATCGAGCAGCGTCGGCGCGACATCGGCGAGCCGGCCGTTCTCGACCCGCGCGATCGCGCCCGGCGGATTGACGATGACAAACGGCACCGGGTTCAGCGTATGCGCGGTATGCGGCTCGCCGGTTTTTGGGTCGCGCATCATCTCAGCGTTGCCGTGGTCGGCGGTGATGACGAGGGTGCCGCCGGCAGCCTCGACTGCGGTGGTCAGCCGGCCAAGACAGCGATCGACCGTCTCGACCGCTGTGATCGCGGCGTCGAGATGCCCGGTATGCCCGACCATGTCGGTGTTGGCGTAGTTGAGCACGACGACATCGAAGTGGCCGGAGCCAATCGCCGCCACCACCTTGTCGGTCACTTCGGGTGCTGACATCTCGGGCTGCAGGTCGTAGGTGGCGACCTTCGGCGAGGGCACCAGGATCCGCTCCTCGCCGGGAAAGGTGGTCTCCCGCCCGCCATTGAAGAAAAACGTCACATGCGCGTATTTCTCGGTCTCGGCGATGCGCAGCTGCTTCATGCCGGCGTCGGCGATCAGTTCGCCAAAGGTCTCGCTCAGATCCTGCGGCGGGAACAGCGTGGCGAGGAAAGAATTGAGCTCCTCCGAATACTCGACAAGCCCGAGCGCGGCGGCGAAGGCGATATGCCTGCCGCGTGCGAACCCGGAAAAATCGGGGTCGACCAGCGCGCCGGCGATCTCCCGGATGCGGTCGGCGCGGAAATTGGCGAACAGCACACCGTCGCCGTCCCGCATGCCGCGATAGTCGCCGAGCCCGGTCGGCAGCACGAATTCGTCGCTCTCGCCGCGCGCATAGGCGGCCTCGACCGCGGCATTCGCATCAGCGGCGTGCTCGCCTTCGCCGGCGGTCAGCGCGCGATAGGCTTTCTCGACCCGGTCCCAGCGCTGATCGCGGTCCATTGCGTAATAACGCCCGGCGACCGTCGCGATGCGGACTGCGCCGTGGCCGGCGACATCGGCCGCGAACTGCTGCAGATAGCCGATCGCCGATTTGGGCGGCGTGTCGCGCCCGTCGAGAAACGCATGTACCGCGACCGGGAGGCCGGCATCGGCGAGGATGGTCGCCAGCGCCGCGATCTGGCGCTGGTGCGAATGCACCCCGCCCGGCGATACGAGGCCCAGCAAATGCGCAGTGCCGCCGCGCGGCTTGAGCTTGGCGATGAAGTCCTGGAGCGCCGGCATGCCGGCGAGCGTGCCCTCGGCGATCGCCTTGTCGATCCGCGGCAGATCCTGCATCACGACGCGGCCGGCCCCGATGTTGGTGTGCCCGACCTCGGAATTGCCCATCTGCCCGTCCGGCAGCCCGACATAATGCTCGCTGGCGTTGAGGTGGGCATGCGGCCAGCGCCGCATCAGCTCGTGCCACACCGGCGTCCGGGCGCGGTCGATCGCGTTGTCGGCGGCGTGTTCGTCCTTGGACGGGCGCTCGCCCCAGCCGTCGAGGATGCAGAGCACAATGGGGCGCGGGCGGGAGTTCATCGGTCGCGATGCCTCAACGTACGGTCGATCGCCGATGTATACGCGAACGCGGCGTCATCGCGGTAGTGCGCGCCCGTCGGCGCGCGGCAAATTCCCTGCTATTCCCTGCTAGCAGGGAATTTTTTCGCGAAAATAGTTGCAATGCCTTGAAAACACGCGATTCGATGGAACCGAGCAGGGAATTTCTGCCGCTCTCGCAGGGAATTTTTTGCACTGTGCAGGGAGTTTTTCGCATCAAGCAGGGAATTGCCGGGAATCTTCGGACAGCTAATTTCTTAAAACAGCAACCAAAGTCAAATGGATAGCAATCGCGCTTCTGTCAATCCCAGCCGTCCACCAAACCGGGTCATTCGATCACCTCGTCGGCGCGCTGCAGGATCGATTGCGGCACGGTGAGGCCGAGCGCCTTGGCGGTCTTGAGATTGATTATCAGCGAGTATTTCACCGGCTGCTGAACCGGCAGGTCGGCCGGGCTGGCGCCCCTGAGGATTCGGTCGATATAGGATGCCGCCTCCGCCTGCGCATCGACTGGGTCGAACCAGTAGGACATCAGGCCACCAGCCCTGGAAAAAATCTCGCCAAGGCCCATAAGGGGCAAACCGTGACGGGTTGCGGCGGCAATGATCACACCGCGATGTGTCGCGTTAAATGCGTCTGGCAGAGTGACCAGACCGCCCCCTGGCTGGCGCGCGTGGGCGGCGATGGCTTCCTCGATCCCCGAATCGTCATGAACCGGAGCAAGCGTCACCGTCATCCCCAAGGATGCCCCGGCAGCCTCGATTACACCGTTATACAAAGGGGCGTACGGCGCGGTCTCCGGGTTGAAGATCACGGCGACCCGCGTGACACCAGGCGCGACCTCCTTGAGCAATTGCAGCCATTTTCCCGCGATCGGCGCGTCGTAGGCGCTGAATCCCGTGAGGTTGCCGCCGGGTCGCGCGAGGCTCTGAACAAAGCCCAGCCCGACGGGATCGACCACGAATACGAAAACGATCGGTATCGTGCGCGTCTGCTCGCGCACTGCCGCGACCGCCGGCGGGGTTTCCGCGAGAATTGCGTCCGGCATCAGCCCGACCAGTTCTGCCGCAGAGGTCCTGAAAAGGGTTGGATCGCCCGCGGCAAAGCGGTAGTCGATCCGGATATTCTTGCCCTCGAACCACCCGAAACGCCCGAGCTCTTGCGCAAAGGCATTCACCAATACCTGAGCGAACGAGTCGTTCTCGGCGTTAGCCATCAACACGCCGACACGGCGAACCCGCTCCGGCTGCTGCGCGAGCGCCGCGAGCGGCCACGCCGCCGCCCCGCCAAGAACAGTGATGAACTTGCGGCGCCTCATGCCCGCCCTCTCGATCTGACGGGGAGCGCAATATGGCTCAACCGCGCCATTCCCGATAGATTGGACACCATCTGATACCCATCCTGATGGCTGCCCGTTCAGGTCTCGGCTCGCGGGCACGCCGCCGGGGATTGGCCTGTCGCGCCGTGCGGGTCAATATCGGCATTAAGGAATGCACGCATGAAATGGCCGAGATGGTCGATTGCCACCGGTGAGCAAGGCGACTTCCTCCCGATCATGATCGGCTGCGTATTCCTCCTTGTGTCGCTTCCCGGATTTTTGTTGTTGCTATTAAATCCGGACCGGAACTCCGGGGTCATCGGAATACCGCTGCTCGTTTCGCTGGGGGTTGGGATCATCCTCGGCACGATTTTTGTCATCTTCGGTCTGCGGATCTGCTCATCCCCCGGATCGCTGGTGTATCGAATAACCCATGGCCGGATCTTTACGCGGTAGGCACTCCGTTACTCCGCGTCGGGCTGCTTGGCGGGATGGGCATCGGCAAAGGCCGGTATTGCCATCACATGGTCGTGGATGCGCATGACCCGCCGGTACGGCGTGAGGTCTGCGCCGAAGCTCTTGGCCGACGCGACCGGAGGGACGAGGCAGATGTCGGCGATCGTCGCTGCGTCGCCGTGGCAGAAATCGCCGCTTCCCCTGTGCTCGGCGAGCAGAGCCTCCATGGCCGCGAACCCGGCGTCGAACCAATGCCGGACCCAGGCGAGCAGCTGGTCCTGGGTCAGATGCAGGTCGTCGAGAAGGTAGTGCCGCACGCGCGGCACGACCAGCGGGTGCGTATCGGCGATGTTGAGCAGCGCGAAGCCGCGCACCCAGGCGCGTGCTGCGACGTCCTTCGGCAGCAGCGGCGGGTTCGGATATTTCTCGTCGAGGTATTCGAGGATCGCCAGCGACTGGAACAGCTTCTGCTCTCCGTCGATCAGCGTCGGCACCACCATCTGTGGGTTGAGCGCCTTGTAGTCGGCGGCGAACTGGTCGCCCTTTTCGAGATGCAGATAGGTGTCGTCATGCGCGAGCCCTTTCAGGTTAAGCGCAATGCGCACGCGGAAACTCGCCTGCGAGCGGTAATAGGTATAAAGCTGCATCGCTTGCCACCCTCGATTAATCACGCCCCGGACGGTGTCTTCTCATGCCCGACGCCCTGCTTGATACGCCGCCGCAACCTACCCGTCTCGCCGATTACCGGCCACCCGATTTCCTCATTGACGCGGTCGACCTCGTGTTCGATCTCGGCGAGGCCGAGACCCGTGTCGCGTCGCATATTGCGGTCCGCCGCAACCCGCAAGCCGCAAGCCCCGGTGCCCCGCTGCGCCTCGACGGCGACGAACTCGAACTGGTCGCGCTGACGCTCGACGGCAGAGCGCTCGCCCCCGCCGATTACCGGTTCGAGGCGGACGGCGCGCTGGTCGTGCCGCGGGTGCCCGACAGCTTCGTACTCGATGTGGAGACCCGCATCCACCCCGAGCGCAACACCGCGCTCAGCGGCCTTTATGTTTCGGGCGGCAATTTCTGCACGCAATGCGAGCCCGAGGGGTTTCGCCGGATCACCTACTTTCTCGACCGTCCCGATGTGACGGCGCGCTATACGGTGACAATCCGCGCCGACAAGGCGCGCTTTCCGGTGCTGTTGTCGAACGGCAACCCGGCGGGGAAGGGCGATCTCGCCGATGGGCGGCATTGGGCGCGATGGGTCGACCCGCATCCCAAGCCCTCCTATCTCTTCGCCCTGGTCGCCGGCGACCTCGTCGCGGTCGAAGACCGGTTTACGACCCGCTCGGGTCGGGTGGTGCCGCTTGGGATCTGGGTGCGGAGCGGCGATGAGGACAAATGCGGCCACGCGATGGCCTCCCTGAAGAAGGCGATGCGCTGGGACGAAGAGGTGTTCGGCCTCGAATACGATCTCGACGTGTTCAACATCGTCGCGGTCAGCGACTTCAACATGGGGGCGATGGAGAACAAGGGCCTCAACATCTTCAACACGCGCTACGTGCTGGCCAAACCCGAGAGCGCGACCGACAGCGATTTCCAGGGTATCGAGGCGGTGATCGCCCACGAATATTTTCACAACTGGACCGGCGACCGGGTCACCTGCCGCGACTGGTTCCAGCTGTCCTTGAAGGAGGGGCTGACGGTCTTTCGCGATCAGTTGTTCTCGGCCGATCAGGGCAGCCAAGCGGTGTGCCGCATCGGCAACATCCGCACGCTGCGCGCCGCCCAGTTCCCCGAGGATGCGGGCCCCTTGGCGCATCCGGTGCAGCCGCAGAGCTATGTGCGGATCGACAATTTCTATACCGCGACGGTCTACAACAAGGGCGCCGAAGTCATCCGCATGATCCACACCCTGCTTGGGCCCGAGGGCTTCCGCCGCGGCATGGATCTCTACATCCGGCGCCATGACAACCAGGCGGCAACGATCGGCGATTTCCTGGCTGCGATGCAAGATGGGGCGATGCAGGAGGGTGGCGGCGTCGATCTCAGCGGTTTCGCGCTGTGGTACGCGCAGGCCGGGACCCCCGAGATCACGGTCGAGGACCGCTATGATTCCGAGGCGCGCAGTTACGAACTGAACGTCGCTCAGCGTGTGCCGCCGACCCCGGGGCAACCCGACAAGAAGCCGATGCCGATCCCGCTCGCGATCGGGCTCTTGGGACCCAATGGCGACGAATTATCGACCCGGCTCGACGGCGAAGCCACGGCCCGCTCGGGCACCAGGGTGCTGGACTGTGACCGCGCGCGCCAGGTGTTCCGCTTTGTCGATGTGCCGGCGCCGCCGCAGCCGTCGCTGCTGCGCAACTTTTCCGCCCCGGTCAAGCTGCAGGGCGCGCCGCTCGATCGGTTGAAGTTTCTCGCTATCCACGATACGGATCCGGTCGCCCGCTGGGATGCCGGGCAGCAGGTCGCGACCCGCATGCTGCTCGACCACGTGGCGGCCTATCGGCGTTCCACGGCCGCGGTCCAAGCGATGCCGCCGCTCGATCCCGATTTTGTCGCGGCGATGCGCCAGACCCTCGCCGATGCCGATCGCGACCCGGCTTTTGCCGCCGAGGCGCTGGTGCTGCCGAGCGAAGCGACGCTGGCCGACGAGATGAAAGTCGTCGCGGTCGAGGCGATCCATACCGCGCGCGAGAGCGCCCGCGCCGCGCTCGGCCAAGCGCTGGCGGAGCCGCTCTCGGGAACCTATCGCCGCCTCGCCGATCGCGGGCCCTACCAGCTCGACGGGAATTCGATCGGGCGGCGCGCGCTGCGCAACGTGTGCCTCGCCTATCTCGCCGCCAGCGACTCGCGATCCGGCGCGCGGCTCGCCAAGGCGCAGTTCGATTCAGCACAGGTTGGGGCCGGGGCCAACATGACCGACGTCCTGGCCGCGCTCGCTGTGCTGGTCGATATCGACTGTCCCGAGCGCACGGCGGCGCTCGATGCGTTCTATCGGCGCTGGGAGGCGGATCCGCTCGTCATCGACAAATGGTTTGCGCTGCAGGCCCGCTCGACATTGCCCGGCACGATCGATGCGGTCCGCGCCTTGACGGCGCATCCCGCCTTCATCCGCGCCAACCCGAACCGGCTGCGCGCGCTGATCGGTACTTTCGCGCAGGGCAATCCGCTGCATTTCCACGCGGCCGACGGCGCCGGCTACGCGTTTCTCGCCGACGAGGTGCTCGGTCTCGACGCGGCCAACCCGACCACCGCCGCGCGCCTGGTGCAACCGCTCGGTCAATGGCGGCGCCACGATAAAAGCCGCCAGAAGCTGATGCGGGCCGCGCTCGACCGCATCCTGGGGGCGCCGGGACTCAGCCCGAACACCTATGAGATGGTGGCGAAGAGCCTCGGCAAGACGGGTTGAGACACGCGTGGGTCGCCGGCCGATGCCACAACATAACCGCGGTCCCGGCGAAAGCCGGGGCCCATTTATCCGGCGATGTAGCTATTGAAAAGTGGGTCCCGGCTTTCGCCGGGACTGGGGTATTGTTTTAAATGCACGCGAAACGACAGAACCCTCTTAGATTCGGCCGTGGCAGTGCTTGAATTTCTTGCCTGAGCCACAGGGGCAAGCGGCGTTGCGCGGGGTTCCCGCCCAGGGTGCGCGCGGCGTCGAGGCACGCTCGCGTGCCTCGCCGTTGCCGCGATTGCCGCGGGCGCCGCGCCGCGCCGCGCCGTTGCCGCCGCGCGGTTGCGCCGCTGCGGTTGCCGCTTCCGCCAACTCCGGCTCGCGCTCAACCGGTGATGCCGCTCCGCCAGCGATCGGTCCCGTGCCGCCGAACGAAACTTCCATGAACGGCGGCGGCTCCGGCGGGGGCGGCGGCGCGAATTCGACGTGGCTCAACACCGAGATCACCTGGTGGCGCAACGCGACCAGCATCTCCTCGAACAGCTCGAACGCCTCGCGCTTGTATTCGTTGAGCGGGTCGCGCTGCGCGTAGGCGCGCAGATTGATCCCCTGGCGCAGGTGATCGAGCGATAGCAGGTGGTCCTTCCAGGTCTGGTCGAGGATCTGCAGCAACAGGCTCTTCTCGGCCATGCGCATCAGGTCGGTGCCGTAATTGGCGGTCTTCTCGGCCATTTTGCGGTCGGCCGCGGCGACGATCCGCTCCTCGATCGTGTCGGAAGCGATGCCTTCTTCCTTGGCCCACTCGGCGAGCGGCAGATCGAGCGCCAAGAGCCGCAGGCACTCGGCGTGCAGCGCGGCGATGTCCCATTGCTCTGGTAGCGAATTTCCCGGGATCGCGCGCGCGGTCATCTCCGAAATCGAATCGTTGCGCATGTCGGCAACGGTCGCGGCAACGTCGCGCGCATTCATGATCTCGCGGCGTTGTTCGTAGACGACCTTGCGCTGGTCGTTCATTACGTCGTCGAATTTCAGGAGCTGCTTCCGGATGTCGTAGTTGCGCGCCTCGACCTTCTGCTGAGCCTTGGCGAGCGCCTTGTTGACCCAACTGTGGATGATCGCCTCGCCCTCCTTGAGGCCGAGCCGCTGCAGCATCGAATCCATCCGCTCGGAGCCGAAGATGCGCATCAGATCGTCTTCGAGCGAGACAAAGAATTTCGATGCCCCGGGATCGCCCTGGCGCCCGGAGCGGCCGCGCAGCTGGTTGTCGATGCGGCGGCTCTCATGGCGCTCGCTGCCGACGACGAAGAGACCGCCGCCCTGGCGCACGACCTCGCGCGCCGCGTCGATCTCGGCGCGGATCTCGGCCGCGCGCGCCTCGCGCTGGACGGGGTCCTCGATTGTGGCGAGATCGCTTTTGAGCCGCATCTCCAGATTGCCGCCGAGCTGAATATCGGTGCCGCGCCCGGCCATGTTGGTGGCGATCGTCACATTCCCAGGCCGGCCGGCCTGGGCGATGATGTAGGCCTCCTGCTCGTGGTAGCGCGCGTTGAGAACGTTGTGCGGGATCTTGTGCTTCTGGAAGAGCGCGGCGAGCGCTTCCGATTTCTCGATGCTGACGGTACCGATCAGCATGGGCTGCTGCCGCTTCCTGCATTCCGCCACCTGCTCGACGATCGCGTCGTATTTCTCGCGGGTGGTGCGGTAGACCTCGTCGTCGTTGTCGGCGCGGACGCACGGTTCGTTGGTCGGAACCTCGATCACCTCGAGCCGGTAGATGTCGCCGAATTCGGCCGCCTCGGTCATCGCCGTGCCGGTCATGCCCGCGAGCTTCGGGTACATGCGGAAGTAGTTCTGGAAGGTGATCGAGGCGAGCGTCTGGTTTTCGTTTTGGACTGTGACGCCTTCCTTGGCCTCGAGCGCCTGGTGCAGTCCCTCGGAATAGCGCCGCCCCTCCATCATCCGCCCGGTGAACTCGTCGATGATGACGATTTTGTCGTCCTTGGCGATGTAGTCGGTGTCGAGCGCGAACAGCTTGTGCGCGCGCAGCGCCTGGTTGACGTGGTGGACCAGCGAGACGTTGTGGATATCGTAGAGGGTGCCCTCGCTCATCAATCCGCTCTCGCGCAACAGCGCCTCGATTTTCTCGACCCCGGTTTCGGTCAGCGTGACGGTGCGCTGCTTTTCATCCTTTTCGTAATCCTCGGGCTCGAGCGCCGGGATCAGCTTGTTGACCTGGATATAGAGATCGGAATTGTCCTCGGTCGGCCCGGAAATGATCAAGGGCGTGCGCGCCTCGTCGATCAGGATGGAATCGACCTCGTCGACGATCGCGTAATGGAACGGCCGGTGGACCATATCCTCCAGCCGGAACTTCATGTTGTCGCGCAGATAATCGAAGCCCAACTCGTTGTTGGTGCCGTAGGTGACATCGCAGCGATAGGCCTCCTGGCGCTGACGATCGTCGAGGTCGTGGACGATGCAGCCGACGCTCATGCCGAGGAGGCGATAGATCTGGCCCATCCACTCGGCGTCGCGCGTGGCCAGGTAGTCGTTGACCGTGACGACGTGGACGCCGTTGCCGGTCAGCGCGTTGAGATAAACCGGTAGGGTCGAGACCAGGGTCTTGCCTTCGCCGGTCTTCATCTCGGCGATCATGCCGCGATGCAGCACGATCCCGCCCATCAGCTGCACGTCGAAATGGCGCTGCCCGAGCGTGCGCTTGGCCGCCTCGCGCACCGTGGCAAACGCCTCGACCAGGAGATCGTCGAGTTCGGCGCCGTCTTCGAGCCGCTGCTTGAACTCGGCCGTGCGCGCGCGCAGCGCCTCGTCCGACAGCTTTTCCAGCTCCGGCTCAATCTCGTTAATCTGCGCGACGAGCGACCCGAGGCTTTTGATGTAGCGATCGTTGGCCGAGCCGAACAGACGCCGGGCTAAGGCGCCGAACATGGGAACCTCGAAACGGGGAGGGGATGGGCAGAACAGGAGCGCACGGCGACGGTTCAGAGATAGGCCGCGGGTGCCGGGGTGTCAATTAAGCTGGGATCGATACCCTCCGAATCCACTTTCCGGCTAGCTCCCTCTTCGGCTATAGACGTTTGCATGACGCGTTTGGTTCAGCTGCACGAGCGCCGCCGACGCCGCCCTTCGGGCGGTGCTGGTGCATCCGCGCGTTCAAGGGACCGCTGGCGACGATAGGAAATCGTGTCCGCACCGGTCCAAGGACCGCAGCATTCTCCACCGCCGCCGCCCGCTCCGGCGGCTTTTTTGTCCCCGTCATAGCCTTGTGCATTCGAGCCAAACCGAGGAGAATCGACCCGATGGCCGCACTTTCGCCGCTTGCTCCCGACCGCTTCCCCGAATTGCCGCCGATCCCCGGCGTGCGCCTGGCCGCCTATGCGGCCGGCATCCGCTATGCCGGCCGCGACGACATGATGCTGGCCGAGCTGGCGCCGGGCAGCGCGGTGGCCGGCGTGTTCACCCGCTCCCTGACCGCCGGCCCGCCGGTGCTGTGGTGCCAGGCCTGCCTTCCGGGCGGCCGGGTGCGGGCGATCGTCGTCAATTCCGGCAATGCCAACGTCTTTACCGGGCGCAGCGGCCAGGAGGCGGTCCTGGCGACCGCGGCCGCGGCTGCGAAAATCTTCCGCTGCGACCCCAAAGAAGTGTTCATTTCATCGACCGGGGTGATTGGCGAGCCGCCGCCGGCGCAAAAGATCGTCGATGCATTGCCTAATATCGCGTCGTCGCTCGCCGCCGAAGCCTGGGAGCCGGCGGCGCGCGCGATCATGACGACCGATACCTTCCCCAAGGGCGCGAGCGCGACAGCGAGGATCGACGGCACTGATGTGCGGCTCAACGGCTTCGCCAAGGGCTCCGGCATGATCGGGCCGGACATGGCGACGATGCTCGCATACGTCTTCACCGACGCGGCATTGCCGCCCGGCGTCCTGCAGCCGCTGTTGGCGGCGGCGACGGTGCGCTCGTTCAACTCGGTCACGGTCGACGGCGACACCTCGACCAGCGACACGGTGCTGCTCTGCGCGACGCAGCAGGCGCGCCACGCGCCGCTCACCGGCCCGGCCGATCACCGGCTCGGCGACTTCCGCCAGGCCCTCGACCGGGTCATGATCGATCTCGCGACGCAGATCGTGCGCGACGGCGAGGGCGCCGAGAAATTCGTCACGATCGAGGTCGCGGGCGCCGCCAGCGCGCGGGCGGCGCGGCGCATCGGCCTCGCGATCGGCAACTCGCCCCTGGTCAAGACCGCGATTTCCGCGGGTGACGCCAATTGGGGCCGCATCGTCATGGCGGTCGGGAAGGCCGGCGAGAAGGCCGACCGCGACCGTCTGGCGATCTCCATCGGCGGCACCCTAATCGCCAAAAAGGGCGGTCCGGTGCCGGACTATGACGAGGGCCCGGTCGCCGCGCACATGAAGGGCCGCGACATAAAGATCGGCGTCGACATCGGCATCGGCCGCGGCCGGGCAACGGTGTGGACCTGCGACCTGACCCACGGCTATGTCGACATCAATGGCAGCTATAGAAGCTGAGCCGGCTCGGCCGATCGTCCTCGTCGCAGCGGTCGCGCTGATCGATGCCGATGGCCGGGTGCTGCTCGCCGAGCGCCCGCCCGGCAAGCATCTTGCCGGGCTGTGGGAATTCCCCGGCGGCAAGGTGCAGCCCGGGGAGACGCCCGAGGCGGCACTCATTCGCGAGCTCGCCGAGGAGATCGGCATCGATGTCGAGGCGAGCTGCCTCGCGCCGTTCACCTTTGCCTCCTATGCCTATCCCGAGTTTCATCTGCTGATGCCGCTCTATGTCTGCCGCAAATGGTCGGGGATCGTGACCGCCCGCGAGGGCCAGCGCCTCAAATGGGTGCGGCCGGCGCGGCTCAGCGAATACCCGATGCCGCCGGCCGACAAACCGCTCGTCGCGATGCTGCGCGACCTGCTGTAGGGAGGTCCTGCGATGCCAACTGCCCCGATCGTCACCGCCGACAGCATCACCCGAGTGGGTGACGAGGCCAAGGGCGCGGTCGTCGTCAACGCCTCGCATGGCGGCGTCTATGCCGCCTATCTCGCGGCCAAGCTCGGCGCCGCCGCGGCGATCTTCAACGACGCCGGAGTGGGCCGCGACCAAGCCGGGATCGGGGGCCTCGCTTACTTGCGGGATCTCGGCATTGCCGCCGCCACGGTCGGCCATGACACGGCGCGGATCGGCGACGGCGCCGACATGCTGGCGCGCGGCATCGTCAGCCACGCCAACCCGCTCGCGATGGCGCTTGGCGTTCGCCTGGGGATGACCTGCCGTGACGCCGCATCGGCCCTGGCGCAGGCCGAGCCGGGCACCCACGCGCCGCCGCCCGCCCTCGAAGCCGCGTTTCTGCTTGAAAGCGCCCCGCCGCGGGTTTGGGCGCTCGATTCTGCCTCGCTCGTCGCACCCGAGCATCATGACGCGATCGTCGTCACCGGCTCGCATGGCGGGCTGTTGGGCGGCCGGCCGGACACCGCGCTCAAATACGATGTGCGGGCCGCCTTCTACAACGATGCCGGGATCGGCATCGACGAGGCCGGGGTGTCGCGCCTGCCGGCGCTCGACCGCCGCGGCATCGCCGCCGCGACCGTGTCCGCGGCAAGCGCCCGCATCGGCGACGCGCGCTCGACCTATGAGGACGGCGTGCTGTCGCGGGTCAACCAAAGCGCGGCCGCGCTCGGTCTCGCGCCGGACATGACCGCGCGAGAGGCGGTCGCGATCATGCGCCGCGCTTTTTCCTAGTATTGGGGATGTGAAAGGCTTTTTTTTCTGGTTCGTCATTCCGGGGCGGTCCGAAGGGCCGAACCCGGAACCCATATTCCAGAGGCCTGTGTTCATGGGTTCCGGGTTCGCCGCTGCGCGGCGCCCCGGAATGACAACCACGATGACATCCGGAGCAGGCCGCCGATAATCCGGGCGCTGGCCGGAGTTAGGGAGATCCGCCATGACCACATCAACCGATCCGGCGCGACAAAACCGCCCGCACGGGCCAATGAACGGCGGGCGTGCGCTCGCCGAGATGCTGCGCCTGTCGGGCGCCGGGCCGATGTTCGGCATGGGCGGGTTCCAGCTCTTGCCGTTCTACGACGCGCTGGGCCAGCTCGGCATGCAGCATTTCCTGATCAATGACGAGCGCTGCGGCGCCTTCGCCGCCGACGCCTATGCCAGGGTCACCAACCGACCGGGGATCTGCGACGGGACGCTCGGCCCGGGCGCGACCAACCTGGTCACCGGTCTGATCGAGGCGACCAATGGCGGCATCCCGGTCATCGCCATTGCCGGCGACACCAACCGCGCCCACTCCTGGAAGAACATGACCCAGGAATGCCGCCAGGTCGAGATCCTGCGGCCCGCCGTCAAGGAGCTGATCCGCATCGAGGAAACCAGCCGCATTCCGGAATTGACCCGACGCGCCTTTGCGGTCGCGACCTCGGGGCGGCCCGGGCCAGTGGTGCTCGACGTGCCCGAGGATGTGTGCCACGGCGCATACGACTTCACGGCCGACGATTTCGCGATCGATCCGACGACCCTCTCGGCGCCGGCGCGGCGCATCCGCCCCGACCGCGGCGACATCGAGCGCGCCGCCCGATTGATCGCGGGGGCCAAGCGGCCCTTGCTGCTGGTTGGCGGCGGGATCCACACCTCGCAGGCCTACGAGGCGCTAGCCGCCTTTGCCGAGGCGCAGACGATCCCGGTGGCGCATACGATGAGCGGCAAGGGCGGAATCGCCTGCGCGCATGCGTTGTCGGTTGGCCTGTTCGGCCGCTACGCGCGGATCGCCAACGAGCTGATCGAAGCCTCCGACTGCCTGGTCGTCATCGGCTGCAAGCTCGGCGAGATCGCGACCAAGCGCTATGCGCTGCCGCCGCGGCACATCCCGATCATTCACCTCGAAATCGTCGCCGAGGAGATCGGCCGCTGTCATCCGGCCGAAGTCGCGTTGTGGGGCGATGCCCGCGCCGGCCTCGAAGACCTCGCCGAAGCGCTATCGGATGGAGCCAGGGCGGCGCGCGCCGCGCGCGCCGATTACGTCGGCGAAATCCCCGGGCGGATGAACGCCTGGGCCGAGGACGCGGCGCCGCGTCTCCACTCGCGCGACCGCCCGATCCATATGGCGCGGCTGTGTACCGAGCTGAACCGGGCGCTCCCGGCCGACTCGATCCTGGTCGCCGATGGCGGCTTCGCCGGGCACTGGACCGGCCTCCTCTACGACACCAAGATGGCCGGCCGGCACTTCATCCCCGACCGCGGCTTTGCCTCGATCGGCTATGGGCTGCCCGGCGGGATCGGCGCGGCGATGGCGGCGCCGGGCCGGCCGGTTGTTGCGATCAGCGGCGACGGCGGCTTCAACATGATGCTGGGCGAGCTCGAAACCGCGCGCCGCGCCAAGCTCGGCCTGACGATCGTCGTCGTCAACAACGCCGCCTCGGGTTACGTCAAGGCGTTGCAACACGCGATGATGGGCGGCCGCTACCAATCCGCCGATCTCTCCGAGATGGATTATGCCGCGGTCGCCCGCGCGATGGGCGTCGGCGGCATCCGCGTCGAGGATCCCGAAGCGCTCGGCGCCGCGCTGGCGAAGGGCATCGCAGAAGCCGACCGGCCGACCGTCGTCGATGTCGTCGTCACTCGCGATCCCGGCCAGATGCTGCCCGCGGTCGACAACCGCACCGTCGAGATCAAGCAGGGGGACCGCGTGGCGTGAGTTGCTGCGCCGGCCGGACGTCGCATCCGCATCCCCTGCCCGCTGGCTTGGGCCAATCGATCCGAAGCGGGTTCAAGCCGAACAGCGGTTGGGCGATGGAAGAGGACACGGTGTCCTGAGTTTGAGCGCGCCCCTTTTGCCTAGGCCGCGCTTACTCGGTGCTCTGCGTTGTCGGCCACGGCCGCCGTGGCGGCCGCGGTTCGCGATGCCGGCAATGTTACGTACACTGTGGTGCCCCCTCGCTTTTCACTGCTTACGTGCAGTGAGCCCCCATGTAGTTCGGCTAGCCGCCGGGCGATGGGCAGACCGAGACCGGTGCCTTCATGTTGCCGGATATGGCTGGCATCGACTTGACCGAAGGGTTCAAGGGCAATATCGATCTCGTCCGGCGTCATCCCCGGCCCGGTATCCCGCACTTCGAATGCAACACCGCCTCCCGTGTGATGACCGGCAGTGACGGCAACCGAACCGCCCGGTTCGGTAAACTTGATAGCGTTCGACATCAAGTTGAGCAGGATTTGCTTCGGCCGGGTGGGATCGGCCACCAGAAGTGGCAAATGATCTTCGATTTCGGTTGACAGCCGAAGCCCCTCGGCGTTCGCGCGGTCTCGCATCAGGGATACGCAGGAGTCGATGACGTGGCGTACATCGACCCCGGCTTCTTCGTGGAGTTCAAACTTTCCAGAGTCAACATGCGCGAGATCGAGGATGTCGTTGATGACGTTGAGCAGGTGCTGACCACTTTGGTGAATGAGCGTGAGGTATTCCTTTTGTTTTTCTCTCAATCGCCCAACTAAGCCAAGTCGAAGCATATCCGAAAAGCCGATAATAGCATTGAGTGGCGTGCGCAACTCATGGCTTGTGTTTGCAAGGAATTGCGATTTGGCGACATTCGCGGCTTCTGCGGCCTCTTTTGCGTCGCGTAAGCTGCGCTCGACGCGCGTTTGTTCGGTGATATCCTGGCGCATCCCCACCCAGCGGAGGGGTTTGCCGTTTTTATCCAGGACGAGTTCCGCCTCCGAGTAGATTTGGCGCACCTCGCCATCTGGGCGACGGATATTAATTTTTGTCGCCGCAGGGGGCTTGCCTCGCAACAACTCTTCTCGGCGGGCCAGAAGACCCGGCCGATCTTCTGGCACGACAAAGTTTAGGAAATTTTCGGTTGTTGGGACGAAGGTGCTGGGATCGACGCCAAAGATCCGGTAGGTCTCCTCCGACCACACTACGGTACCTGTTCGCAGATTCCAGACATCACTCCCCACTTTTGCCAGGCGCTGGGCACGATTGAGATCATCCTGAGTTTGGCGCAGCTGCGCTTCGGTGTCCTTGATCTCGGTGATGTCTTTATAGGTGACGATGCGACGTACAGGCTCCCCGCTGTGGTCGTGCTGGATGGCGTTTTCCCGGTAAATAGTCCGCTCGGTGCCGCCAGGGCGAACAATTCGGTATTCGAGCGGGGGAGCGGCGGTCCGGGTGCGATATGCTCGGTCGGACGCCCTTTTAACTTTGACGCGATCGTCGGGATGAATGAGGTTCAGGAGAAACTCTGGCGTCGATTCGACCGATGCAGGGTCTAAGCCGAATAGTTCGCAGGCGCTCGCGGACCAGCTGATGTGCTCGGGCTCCGTCCTGAGGTCTACCGTCAGGCTGCCGATGCCGGCAATTCGCTGGACCCGATTGAGATGGTCCATCGCTTCCCGCAGCAGCGTTTCCTTTACCTTGAGGTCGGTAATGTCGCGCGCCGTGCCGCGATAGCCCCAGAACCGCCCGGCTTGATCAAAGTAGGGATCACCGCTCACGGAAACCGTGATTTGGGGTCCGAGCCTTGTCGTGTAGATGAAATCGCGGAAGGGTTCGTGCCGGTTTAGCACTGCGAGGTGCTCTTGCCATTTGGGCGCATTGCTTTCGGCATCCCCGGCGAGCTCGAGACGAGTTCGGCCGATGGGGCTGCCGGGGTCCTGACCAAATGTCCGAATTCCTTCGGAAACAAAGGTGAACCGATGGTGCTCATCCGTTTCCCAAAACCAGTCCGAGGACGTGAGGGTGTAGCCGCAAAACCGTGCTTCGCTCTGCGCGAGCCTGCCGAATTGGGCCGCGAGGGCTCGGAACAGAATGAAGAACCCGATGATCGCGCCGAAAGCGCCGATCGCGATCAGCATCGACTGATGCCGCCAGGGCACGAGCGCTTCTGCCTCCGACGTGGTCACGGTGACGGCAAAGGGATACTCACGCAGCGGTTGGACCGAAACGATGCGCGGGATGTCATCGCGATCGTCGGAGGTGCGATAGGTGCCGCCACCCCGCGCGACGACATCATACCAACGTGACTGGGTCGAGATCGGGTGGCCAATCATGTTTTCGACGCGGGGATAGCGGGCGAGCAATGCGCCATCGCGCCGGAACAAGCTCACCGACTCGCCCGAACTGGTGCTGATCGCCCGATAGAAGTCCTCAAGATATTTGAGCTCGACGACGCCAGCCACGATACCGAGGAACTCGCCGCCGGGTCCGTTGACACGGCGCGAAAGTACTATCTCCCAGGCGCCTGTGACCTTACTAACAACAGGCAGCCCGATGAACGCACCGGTATCGTTGTGGTCGCGCAGATAGCTAAAAATCTCGCCCTTGGAAACATCAACAGGCTGGACGGGCCACGCGCGCGAGGTATTTACAATGCCGCCTGCATCGTCGATCAAGCCGATTGCCTTGGCTTGCGGAAGGCTGTCCAACCGTTCGAGAAGAAAATGGTGAACCTCCTCAGTGCCCATATGCCGCCTAAATTGGTCCGCATTGGCCACGCCGGCGGCGACAACCATCGCCTGCGTCTCCTGAACAACCAGGTCGACAGCTTGAAATGTGCGAGCCGTCTGCTCGGCCAGCACGACCGCGAGATTCTCGGAACCCTTTATCTCGTCTGCTAATCGATCGCCGTGCAGTTGCCAGATCGCAAGGCAGGCGGCAGCCACGATAATGGCAATGCACGTGGAAGCGGCGACGAACAGGTGCCGCCTTGTACGGAGACCACGATTGGCGCCGTCTTGCGGTCCCATTAACGGTGAATATCGCATCGCGTCAGCGTGGAACAGGTCTAGAGCCTCAAGATCCTGCCAAGCCTACGCCGAACAGCCCTCGGGCGCGCAACCGGTCGCGCCGTTTGGGTTGTGACCCTAGACTCCAGCGGCGGCGATACGAACTCGCGGCGACCACATCGACAGCAGGTAAAACAAGAGTGCCACCAGCAACAGGTGCTGGAACCCCAGCAGCATCGACAACGATTCGGCGAGGCCGCCGACGACCGACCCGGCGATGTTCGAGCCAAAGGCGACATCCGGCTGCGGCGAATCGCGGAACGACCGCGCGAACACGACGCCGGCGAAGAACATCGGCCCCAATGCGATCAGGCACGGCATGCCGTAGCGCCAGAGGAGCCCGCCGTCGAGAAACAGATCGAGCGGCACCAGCGCACCGACCCCGAGCAGCACGACCAGACCGATATAGTGCCAGACGAGGTTGACCCGCTGCGCCCGGAGCACATACAGGTTGGCGAGCAAGATCAGCACCAGGATGGTGAAGAAAACCGCCGAGTTGACTACCCAGGTGCTGCCGAACAGCACCGCCATCTGCACGACCGCCTTGGTTTCGAGCAGCATGAACGCGGCGCCGAGGAAGAACATGCGGTTGTCGAGGGCGATCGGGCCTTTCGGCATGAAGAACCAGACAAAGCCGATGCCGAGCACACCCAGCAGCACCATCGAGCGCAATGTCAGGTTGGGGATCAACCGGTGATGCAGGTAGAGAAACGGCCAGTCGTCGGTGGCAAATGACGGATTGGTAGTGTCGTCGACCGCGGAGGGGGCGATCCGTTCGAATTTCTCCGCCGGCAGCGTCTTCGGGTCCACCGTGAAGCCGTCAATGTTCAGGTTCTGCGGCGGCACCGAGGCGAGCCAGAAATCCTTGTGCTCGGCGAACGCATTGGCGATCCGCGGATTGCACCCGGCGATGATCATTGTGAAGCTGTTGAGCGGCAGATCCTTCAGCCTCTTCTCATAGGGCAGGCTCAAGACGGTCGGGCGGCAGCCGAAGACCTTGGTCGCCATTGCCGCGATGCGTTCGACAATCCAGTCCTGCCGGAAGAAATTGTACATCACAAAGACGCCGTCCGGCTTCATCACCCGCTTCACGTCCTCGAACGCCTGCTGGGTGAACAGGTAGCTTTCCAGGCGAATATTCGCGTAACCGCTGTGCAGGATCAGCGAGTCGACGAGGGCATATTCGACCAGGTCAAATTTCTGGTCGGTCGTGCGCAGGAAATGCCGTCCGTCGTCGTTGTGCGGGACGACGCGCGCGTCCTGGTAGGGATGGTCGGGATGATACTCGCGGCCGATGCGCTGGATCGCCGGGTCGATCTCGACGGCGTCGACGCGGCTCGCGCCGAACTTCAGCGCATGCGTCACGTCGTTGCCGGAGCCGGCGCCGATTACCGCGACGTCCTGGAACGGCGCGCCGCCGCTGTGCTGGTTCAGCAGATGGATCAACGAATAGGGCGATCCCGAGCGGGCGAAATTCAGGATCCACTGATGGGAGACGCCATTGACGCCGACGAACCCGGCCGGGATGTCGTGATCGACCAGGTAATAGGGCGACCAGTGCCGGGCATGCTCCTTCTGATGGAGATAGTCGGTCGGCACGCTAAGGCCGACCACCACCGTCAACAGCGCCAATGCCTTCAACCGATCGAGCGTGCCCTGCTGGTAAAGCAGATAGCCGACGCCACCGCAGGCAATGGCAAACCACAATCCCGCCGGCGCCTCCAGGAACGACAGCGCCGAGAACGCGACGATGCCGACGAGGCTGCCGCCGATGTTGAGGGTGTAGCCGAGCACACGGTTCGGATAGGCGTCGAAGGCGCGCCCCAAGACCTGGCCGAGGCCGACAAACATCAGGGCGATCAGCAAGAAGAAGACCCCGGCGATCGCCTCGATCGGCACGACGAACTTGGCGACGTCGGGGTCGCGATATTCGGTGCCGAAAAACACTTCCTGCGGCGAGCGCTGGCCGCCGACATCGACGACAAGACCGCTCCACATGTGAAAGAGCGCAAAGGTCGACAGCGCGATGAGGATCGCCGAGACCGCGATCAACGGAAAAAGCGCGAGCCAATCCCGCTTGCTGCGCGCCGCCAGGCAGCCGCAGGACATCCCCAGGAATGACGCCACAAGCGCCACATTGGTGAAGAACTGCAGGAAAACGACGTAGGCCGCGAACCAGCGAATACAGGCAAGCTCAAGGAACAGGACGAGAAATCCGACAATAACGAGATTGCGTGCCTGGATTCGGGTATCTGTCAGATCCCGATCGATGGTCAGGCCTGCCACAACTTCCGCCATCTACGAGACCCCCAGTCGGTGCGGAGAGCAGTATCAGTGCATAACACCTAACATTTCGTTTCCCCAAACGCCTCTCTCCCGCCAAGCGCCGCCCTCGGGCGATCCCCGGCCGGCGCCTCGGACATCGGGGAATCGGCCGCTTTTGCCCGCGACCCCGTCACATTTCGATGAGCCGCCGGCGCAACCCCTTGTGGACGGCTTCGGCGCGGCTGGCGGCGCCGAGCTTGCGGAACAGCGACTCGACGTGAAACTTCACGGTGTGCTCGGATATGCCGAGCCGCCGCGCCACCGCCTTGTTGCTCGATCCGTTGCCGATCGCGGCGAGCACGTCGACTTCGCGCGGGGTCAAGAGCGGCGGCTCGTCCTCGCCGATCGCGTCGAACGCCGGCCGCGGCGCTTGCCCACCGCGCACGCTCAACCCGGCGGCGACGGCCCGGATGGCCGCGCCGATCTGCGCCGGCGCGACCTCGCGGGGCAGGAGGCCGGCCTGGCCGGCTTCGGCCGCGCCGAGCGCCAGCACCGGTGCGCCCGCCGGCGGCACAGCCTCGCCGTCGGCCAGCACGACATCGACGCCGGCGGATAATTCGCCGATCTCGAACCCCGCCCTCTTGACGATCGCGGCCAGACCCAGCCGGCGCACGGGATCCGACGCCGCGATCGCGACGCGCAGCGCCGCAGCGGCCTTTTCCGGGTCGGGCGCCGCGCTCACTCGGCCGGCCGTGCCATCACGGCCGCCGCGACAACCTGCAGCGAACCGGCGCGAATGAGGCGGCATTCGATCTGCGTCCCGATGCTCTCCGAGCCGAGTTGTCGGGCGATTGCGCTCGGGTGCGACGCCGGCGCTCCGTCAACCGCGATCAGGATGTCACCGGCCACGATCCCCGCCTGCGCGGCGGGTCCTCCGGGCGCGACCTGCATCACCATCAGCCCGCGGTCCTGGGCGTGCTCGGCCTTTGCCGCGTCGGGCAATGCCACCGGATGCAACGCGACGCCAAGCCAGCCGCGATCGATCCGGCCGGCGGTCAGCAGCGGGTCGAGAATCCGCTCGACGGTTGCCGCCGGGATGACCAGCGCGCGGCCGCGCGGCCCCGCCGTCGCCATGCCGAGGAGGCCGCCTGTCGCAGCGACGACCGGCCCGCCCTCCTCGGCGCGCGAGATGACGAGGTCGAGCGAAATTCTGCGATCGATGCGGCCGCCAGTGCGGCTGTGCCAGGCCGGCCCGACGGCGCGGACGACACCCATGCGCACTGTCGGCACGCCGCCCGCGCCGGCGGCGAAGGCCAAGGCGAGCTCGCCAAGGCGCGGCTCGGCCGCCGCCGGCAGCTGGGCTTCGGTCGCCTGCTCGAGCCGCAGTGCGACGAGGTTGGTGCCGGGGTCGCGGCCGGCGATGCGGGCAGCCACCTGCTTGCCGTCGGCGAGCACGATCTCGGCCCGGTCGGTCTTCGGAAAGACCTGCTCCGAGGCCACCACGACATCGCCGCGCCACAGCGTGCCGGTGCGCGGCCCCGAGCCGGGCGCGCGGATCCCGACGACGAAGGCGCCCGCCGCGGCGGCGCGGGCGGCCAGGGCGTCCGATAACCGGGCGATTGTATCTTCGGGTTTTACGGGCATGTCAGCTCCTCCTTGCATAAGATGGGGGCAGCATCGCCGTTGCGGAGGCCTCGCGCCATCGGCCGGTTGGGGAGGGAAGGCCCGGCCGTTTGGCCGGGTTGCCCCGGTCGCCGCAGCGACCATTTTTTGCCGCATGCCCTTAGATTCATTGCCCGACACATTGTTGGACGACGATGTGCTCGACCCGTATTCGGCGCGGGTGGCCCACGCCTTTGAGCGGGTCGGGCCGGCCGTCGCCCACATCGCCGTTCTTGCTGCCGACGGACGCTCGCGCGGCATCGGGTCCGGTGTCGTCTTTACGCCGGACGGATACCTCTTGACCAACGATCACGTCATCGCTGGCGCGCGGCAGCTTGCCGCCTCGCTGCCGGACGGCCGGGTCATCGAGGCGAGCCTCGTCGGCAGCGACCCGGCCACCGATCTGGCGGTGCTGCGGCTTGCAGCGAACGGCTTGTCGCATGCCGAATTCGGCAGCTCGGCGAAGCTGCGCGTCGGCCAGCTGGTCGTGGCGATCGGCAACCCGCTGGGGTTCCAGGCGACGGTGACGGCCGGAATCGTCAGCGCCTTGGGGCGCAGCCTGCGCTCGCCCTCGGGCCGCCTGATCGACAGCGTCATTCAAACCGACGCGCCGCTCAACCCCGGCAATTCGGGCGGGCCGCTGGTCGACGCCAACGGCCGCGTCATCGGCATCAACACCGCGATGATCGGGGCAGCGCAGGGCATCTGCTTTGCGATCGGCATCGACACCGCGGTCGAGGTCGCCGCGCGCCTGATGCGCGACGGAAGGGTGCGCCGCAGCCGGCTCGGCGTCTCCGCGCAGACCGTGCCGCTCGATCGCCGCGTGGCGCGCCGCCTGGAGCTGACCGCGGCGACCACGGTCATGGTCTCCGACCTCGCGGCGGGCGGGCCCGCCGAGCATGCCGGATTGGCGAAAGGCGACATCGTGCTCAGATTCGCCGGCGAGGCGCTGCGCGGCGTCGATGATCTGCACCGCCTCCTGACGATCGAGCGCGCGCAAACCGAGGTGGCGATCGAAATCCTCCGCGCCAGACGCCTCTTGACGCTGACGATCACCCCCGAAGCCGACGGCTGATCGAAGACGGGCCTCTGGCAACGGGACGAATGCCCTCGCTGCTCTGTGCGGTAATCGGGTCTGTCGTGAGACTGCGCTAATCCGGATTCCGAGCGTGCGAGGTCGATTTCCTGCCTGGATCCTATCTTACCATCCAGCGATGTGGCCCCGACCTAGAGCCATTGAGCGATTTTTTCGGTGGCTCTCAAGCTATTGGCGACAATGGTCAGACTCGGATTGATCCCACCGCTCGACGGGAAAAAGGAGGCGTCGAGGACGTAGAGATTGTCAAGGTCATGAGCGCGGTTGTCGCGGTCGAGCACGCTCGTCTGAGGATCATCGCCAAAACGACAGGTCCCGCACACGTGGCTGCCGTTCAGGGCACCCGTGGGCTGCAAGGGGCGCACATTAAGAAGGGGGGCGACCGCGCTCTTGAAGCCATCGCCCAACATCTGTGCGCGACGACGCAGCTCATCCGGATAGCGATACGTATACACAATGTCCTCCTCTGAGCCCGCCTTTGCCGCGACGTGGTTTGCCGGATAAGGGAGATCCTCGACGATGGTGGCAAACACTGTCCAAGAACGGCGCAGGTACGACCCCATTGATGATGCAATCAGAGAGAGGAGCGGTCCGGGCAAAAGCTTCAGCCCCCGATAGTATTGAACCAGAAACGTTATTAACTCATCGCGATCCGCTACCGGATGGGCATGAATATTTCCCAGCTTCGTTCCTTTATGGATGTAAAAATCGTTGAGCGACACACCGTGGTTCATGTCGAGACCCAAGCCCCGCGACGTCCGCTTGAGTCCGATGAAGAGATGGTTGTTGGCGTGCAGCATCAGGTTGTGACCTACCAGACCCGAGCTGTTTGCCAAACCATTGGGAAAACGTCCATTTGCGGAGCGTTGCAGCAGAGCCGGCGTCAGAAACGCATTAGCCGCAAGAACGAAGACCCGCGCTCGCAGGGCGATCGGCTGTCGGTTGCACTCACAGATCACCTGCTCGACGACCCGGTTTCGCTCTTCAAATCGGATCGCGCGGCAATTCGAGAGGATCTTGGCCGCGTACCCCTCAAGCGCCGGGTAGAGACATATTCGGGCGGCATCATTGCGGCAAGCGTGCGGGCAGAGCATACCAGGGCAGCCAACGCAACCGGGAACGCGCTCTAACGCGGAGTGAATGCGGTACGGATTTAGACCTGCGCCCTTCAGGGCATCAAAGACCGCAATCTCCCGATCGGATGGAGGCGGTGGTTCGAGGAGGCTCGCACCCGTTGATGCAAGTGGGTCTTGCGTGCCTCGCACCCGGTACAAGCTCTCCGCCCGTTCGTAAAACGGTACCATTTCCTCGTAGCTGATTGGCCAGGCTTCCGGCACTGACGCATCAGGTATGTCGGCAAAAAAGCGGCGCGGTGTGAAATCCTCCGGACGAAACCGATCCATGACTCCGCCAAACTGTGCTGTCGAGCCCCCTGCACCAGAACCGACAGGGGGCCTTGTTGGGCGCGAGGCTCCGCCGTCTTCCTCCCGATAATAAAACGGACCGGGCCACCAACCATGGTTCAGCGCCGTTTCGGGGGTTCCCGTCGTGCGCAACGGGGTGCCTCTTACAACAGTGGGATCGTGATGAAGAAGTTTCCCGCGCTCAACAAACAACACCGACCGCCCCAACCGCGCGAGATTGAAGCCGGCGGTCGCGCCGCCCGCTCCTGTACCGATAATGATGACATCCCACAAATGACCGGCAGCGTCCTGTGGACCAACTTCCCAGGGGGCAGCCTTCATGACGTCTGGGGCGTTCCTCTCAAGGCAAGACCGGCCTTCTCGTACATGGCGTCCAGGACGCGCGCCGTTAAGACTGCGTCACCGGGTGGCGGCGCATCCGACGTCTCACCCCTGACGGTTTTCGCAAACGCGTCAAGCTGGAGTTGGTACGTCGATTTTGTGGGCAGTTCCTCGCTAACCACATTGCCGTTTTTCTGATGCACGAGGCCTTTTGCGTCCCACTTGATCCATCCCTTTTCGCAGGTAACCGCGACGTCACCGCGCGGCAGATAAAGACCGCGAAACCCGAACTCGGCAACACCCTCCGCACCGGATGGGAAACGAACCATCGCACGCATCCACCGATCGATTTCTGAACCGCTGCGCCTGTGCCTCACGGACAGGATTTCGGGTTCCTCTCCCGCTACGTACCGCAAACAACTGACCGCATAGCAGCCCACGTCGAGTGCAGCGCCGCCTCCCAGTTCGAAGCTCAGGCGGAAATCATTCTTGGCCATCGGCGTATATGGCGATCGAAAACATGATTCAACGCGAAGCGCCCGGCCAAACTCACCACCCGCGACCAACTCGCGCTGCCGCCGTACCCTCTCCATGTAGCGAATGTGCATCGCTTCAATGAGGATCCGGCCGTGTTTTTGCGCAAACAGTGTCAGCTCTTGTGCTCGTCGCGCATTCTCTGCAAGGGGCTTTTCGCAGAGTACGTGTTTGCCGGCTTCGATTGCCCGACGCGCCCAGTCGTAGTGAAGCGCTGGCGGAAGGGCGATGTACACGGCATCGATATCGCTGGCTGCTAGAAGCGCCTCGTAGGAGCCAAATCCGCGTTCAATCCCATGTTGCGCGGCAAATTCCTCGGCCTTCTGCCGTGTTCGCGACGCAATTCCGGTCACCACGACGCCGTGCGTCTCTTTGGCCGGTCCCAAGAGCGCATACGGCACGACTCGTGCCGTTCCCAACACGCCAAACCGAATCATGGATTGGGACGATTGCTGAATCGCCTCCGGCGACGCGGCGAGAGCGGTTTCCGCGGACCTCCTGATCGCGCGGGGATTCGGCTGCCGTTGCTCACCGCGCTCAAGGGCTCAGGTTGCGGTAATAGCCGCGATAGGGCTGGTCCGAAGGACCGTGGGCCTTTGGCTCGAACCGGTTGAGGACAGCGCCTATGATGGGCGTCCCGGTTGCATCCAGCCGGTCCTTAGCCCGCCGTATTTCATCGAGATTGCCATTCCCGGTGCCGACGACCAGAATGACGGCATCAACGATGCTCGCGAGGAGCAACGCATCATTAGCCGCCAAAATCGGGGGCGAATCCAAAATCACCATGCCAAATCCCTGCGCAATCGACCTGAACGCGGTTCGCGCCTTGGACCAATCCACGGCCCCGAGAAACATCGCGGGTTTCTGTCCCCCGGCCATGAAATTAATGACACCGGTCCCTAGTGAATCTACCGTCGCATCGACGGGATGGATAACTTCAGCGGCTCTGGCCTGACCCAATAGGACTTCGATGAGCCCGACGGTGTCGGCCCTTCCGACTGCCGCGGCCAAGGACGACCTTCGCAGATCGCCATCGACCAAGAGGGGCGTCTGACCCGCGAGTGAAGCTGTGATGGCCAAGCAGGAGGAAACGGTCGTTTTACCTTCACCAGGTTCCGCGCTTGTCACAAGTATCGAGTTGCCGGACGCGAGCGCACTGGAGAGCCGCAAGGCGCCAAAGAGTGCCTCGTATGAGTCGGCGACTTCCGGGTTCTCCGACAAGATTTGGGCGAAACCAAACCACATTCCGTTCGTGGGTCCACCGACCGACTCAGTTGCCACAAACGATTTTCCCACGTAAACCTGACGCGATTATTGTCTGTGCACGCCTTCAAAGTCCAGCTTTATCCACCAGCGCCTGTTGTAACTGGTGATAACCGCTGTGCTGCAGAGTTGGCGTCGTCGGGCTTCCGGCACGCAATGATCAAGTATATGATAAATAATCGATCCGATCGGACTGGGCAGGAGTGCGCCGGCGGCAACCTCGCCCAGTTCAATGGGAAATCCGCCAAATTCCGCCCACGGGATGAACATGGTTGATAAGGCATCGTATTACTTTGGCAATGCCGCGACCGATCAGGTGCGCGATTCGGGTTGGTTCGTCGGCCAGTTCGTACCCCATGAGCTCGGCCTGCGGCACCAGACGGACGTCGAAATCAAATGGGCATTGCATCCGGACGGCGATAAGCGGCCCCAGCCCGCGGCAGACGGCAATGCGACGACGATCTCGGTGTTGATCCGCGGCACTTTATGGCTCTCCTTTTACACGGGTGAAATGCCGCGGATTGTCAAGCTGGCGAGGGAAGGCGATTACGTCGTCTTTGGACCTGAAATGGTGCATTCCTGGGAGGCTATCGGCGAAACGCTCGTCCTCTCGATACGCTTTCCGTCGATCGAGCGGCGTGCGGCTAGAATGTGATCTCGAAGGCGAGGCCCGACCGATGCGTGTGGTCGTCGCAGACTGGGATCGTGATCGTGCGCGGCGGGGATACGAAGGGTCGAGACGGTCAGGGCGGGAGAACGATCGTAGAACCGCCGTTGGTCGGTTGGTTGATCAGATAAGTGGCGCCGAAGCTGAAGCCCTGGAACCGCAGAATATCTCTCAGGACCTGATCAAGCAATCGCCCGGTTTTGGCCAGCTGGGTCGGTGGAACATAGATCACTGCGTTCTTCGGAACGATCATGTCCTCCTCGAGTTTGAGGCCGTCGATTTCGTTCTGCAAATTGATCGAACGCAAGCGTGGCAGCCCGTCATCGCCGACATAAAACACGCGGACGGCTTCCAGCGATCCGGAGTGCAAGACGCCGCCGGCCTGGGCGATCATCATCAGCACGGTCTGCGGCCGGTCCGTGTCGATCCGGCCCGGCCTGTTGACCTCGCCAAACACCAGGGCCGTGCCGGCGCGCAGATTTCGTGGCAGCAGCGTGACCGAGATGTCAAGACCGGCCTTGCGGTAGGCGGCATCGATGTCGTGCTCAAGTTCCCGCACCGTGCGACCGCGCGCCCGCATCGGGTGCAGTAGCGGCAGGGGAATGGTGCCATCGGGCAGCACCTTGTCCTGGATGGTGCGTTCCCGCTGGGTCCCGACTGACGCGATGAACTCCTCGATCGGCGAGTGGGTCTCGGTCTCGTTGATCGTGATATGGGGATTGGTCAGCGACCCGGCGTAACGCTGCTCCAGCTCGCGGGCGAGCGCATCGGCGGTTTTCCCGGCGGCCATCACCGGGCCAAGCAGCGGTACTGAGATGCGGCCGTCCGGTCGCACCTGGACGAGCCGGTTGTTATCCGTCTCGGCCAGAAATTCCACTCGCAGCTTATCGCCGGCCGCGATGACGTATTCGCGCTGCGTCGGCTTCCGCGCGATGGCGAAGAATATCTCGAATTCGTCACCGATCTGCAGCTCATAGGTTTCCAGCCCACGGTTCAGGGTCCGCACGATCTTGTCACGAATGTCGGCGCTCTGTGCCTCGCTGAGCTGATCGAGATACTGGATCGATCCGTCGGCCGTGCGTTCGTACGACCGCCCGGGTTCGCAGGCGCTCAAGGTGAAGCCAAGCGGTACCAGTAGTGCTGCGGTGAAGCGCAGGTCGGGAAACGTGAGTTGATGTAGGGTGGCCCGGACAACTTGCTCGAACCCAAGCCAGCGCTTTAGCTGCATGCTTCGCCCGTAGCATCATACTCGTTGCAGATGATGTACGGCCGTCCGTCGCAGAAGTTGCCGGTTCCGTCAAGTGGTGCGCGCGGCAGGCGAGAAACCCGGCCCGGGCTGTGCATCAGTTGCCGACGCCGGCAAGCACGCCGCGGGAGGCGATGGCCCTCTCAACGGAATCGGATGAGCGTGTAGGGACGTGCCCAACGGTGGAGGCGCTCCGCCGTCGCTGCCGGGAGTGTCGTATTGAGCCCCGGGTCGCCTTTATGCGTTTGTATCACAGCCGGTGTCCCGGCCTCGCCGGAAGCGGCGGCGGGCGCCTGCTGCCACGCAGGCGCCGCCGTTCCTGCAGGCGCCTATTGATATTCCGCCACCGACTCGGACCATTTGTCGAAATAGTTCCGGGTCGTGTCGGACAGTGGCAATCCAATGGGAAGCCGCGAATGCCCAAATTTGGCGAAAGCCAAGTAGTGCCTGATCGTGTCAAGATCCTCGGGTGTCACCAGCTGAAGATCCTCGTTGACAAAGTGGATGATGTTGCCGCGCTTCAGCGCGGTCTCGAGCAGGTGGTTGCGCCCCGCTTCTTCCTCGGGAAGCGCGAAGATGCTGTACATGATGATGTTGGCGTTGCGGTCCTCAACCAGATGCATCAGCGTCGGGCAGTGCAGCATGTCCTCCAAATCGAACAGCTCGTAATCGCGGCTGAGCTTCTTCTTCTCGACGTAATCAATCAGCATGTAGCGTTGCAAATGCACCGGGATGCAGAACGTCGGCGACGTATTGTTGGCAACGTAGAAGATGTTCTGTTTGCCGTTGTTGAACTGCAACTCTCGCGGCGGCAGCTTTGCCAGCCGTTCTTCCTCTTCCTCGGTATCGGGGATCAGATGGAAGTAACCGGCCGGCATCTTACGTCCCAGCAGATCGCCGTAAAGTCCCTCGGCGATCCGAAAATCCATGCTGATCCGGGTCTTGCCGGTGGTGTTCGGCATGCCGGAGCCGTGGATATGCTCCTGACTGAAAAGGCAGCAGCTGCCCGGTCCGGCCTTGATTTGATGGGCGTTCTTGCCCCACAGCTCGGTCATCTCGGCCATCGTGAGCCGCTTCTCGATGGCGTATTTGGTCAACTCGCGCGACTTCTTGATCGGGATGATCTGCATCGAGCGAGTCTTGTCCTCATCCGCTGTTACATCGACGAACGGCATCCACAGGCTGCGCGAGGCGATGCCATGACCGTAGAGCAACCCGGTGTGTAGGGGGAAATACAGCTCCGGGGTCGTCGGCAGCATGATGCGCACGTTCATGTAACGCTGCACCGCCACCGGCTTGCGCAACTTACCCTTGGGGACGACGACCTCGCGCACGAACCGGTTCAGCAGCCGGCGAAACTCAGGCAGGTTGGTATCGGCGCATAGCTGCTTGGTGACCCGGTAGGTTTCCGATTGGGGCACCAATTCGTGGAAATAGCTCAAATCCTCGACCGGAAATCCCATCATGCGGATCCGATCCCGTATCCATTCGTTGAACGGAAAGCGCTCGTTTGGGTACGTCATTATCTTGGCGTCCCACTCGTTCGTCAGACTGCGCTCCAGCTCTGCGTCGATATCATTCGCCTGGATCGGATCGAACACTCCGACTTCTTGGACAGACATGGATTCATCTCCTTCGCGGGCCCCCCAACCAGTCCGGTAGACGCCGCACGGTGGCCCAAGTCTGCTCGTCACCAAAGTGTCACATAAACGGGATTTATTGATCACGAGACTTATCGGTCCCGAAATCTAGCAGGGTTGCACTCCGGGTGGCAATCCCTTTTTCCGTTGTTAACGTTTTGGCAAGAAATTGCGAGATCGGCGATGCCGGCTTTGCAGGTTAATATTCATTAACAGAAATTTTAACCTTAATATAAATTGGAGAGTTCAATCGAGGACATGTATAAACCCCAGCGCAACGTCGGGACACCTGTCCTCGGCTGCGACACGTTGCCTCACTGGCCGCCTTCTGCTAAAGGTGCAACAAATACTGTTCTAGTGTCAAAGGAGAGGTGCAGAGGTGTCGTCCGCGCTGCCGTCGAGCACGTTATGGACTTAATGCTAATACGCGGAAGTCGGTCAATGTCCGCAACTCGACGAATTCAACCATCCGGTCTGGAAACGCGCCCGTCCGACCCTATACACCCAATTTCATCAATCAGAAGAGGCGGTCCGATGAGCCCGCATGACCTCGTCGACAGTGCGGCGGTCGCGGATGAAGAGTGCTCGAAAACGATTGTCCCGACCGGAAGCGAGAGGAGCCGGGGGCATTCCGGCAAGTTTTACGCGGTGCCGGCTGGCGATGTCGTCGGCTCTTCCGGCCGGCTGGCGGCAGCGCTGTATCGCGGCTTCGAGATATTGATTGCCCTGCTCGGGTTGATCGTCATGCTGCCACTGATGCTGGTCGAGGCAATCGTGATCCGTTGCGATTCGCCTGGCCCGGCGTTGTTCTTCCATCGTCGCCCCGGACGCTCGATGATGGTGCGCGGGCGCGATCTCGACGGACGGTCGGACCTGATCCCGCCACCGGGAGGTTACGAGCCGGATGCGTTGTATTACGTACCCAGCTATTTCCACTTGGTGAAGTTCCGCACGATGTACCACGACGCGCGCAGCCGCTGGCCCGAGTTTTACGCCTATGAATTCACACCTGATGAGTTCCCGCGCCAGCGTACCACCTACGAGCGCGATCCGCGGGTCACCCGGATAGGCCGTGTCCTGCGCAAGCTCTCGGTCGACGAACTACCGAACCTGTGGTGTGTCCTGGTTGGCGACATGCGCTTGGTTGGACCGCGCCCTGAGGCCCCTGAAGTTCTGCAGTACTACACGCCGCAGGAAATGTACAAATTCGCCTGCAAGCCAGGCATCACCGGTCTGGCCCAGATCAATGGCCGTGGACTGCTGAATTGGGGCGAGGTCTTGGCCTGGGACCTGCAATACGTTCGCACGCGCAGCGTCGGGCTCGATCTGAAGATCATTGTCACGACGGTGAAACACGTAATTCGTCGACACGGTGCATTCTGATCCATCACACCACCGCAGCATGGAAATCACCGTCCAAGGTAACCTGTCGTTACACGGAAGAGATGATCCGATGCCTGCAGCCGGAGGAAGATCGCGCTTATCTGCACGGGGTCTGTACTTGTGCGCCCCAGGGTTGTTGTCGAATAGGCTGTCCGGAAGAGTTAATGAGGCAAGGTGCGGGCGCGGAACATGACTCCCGAGTTGGTTTTTCTCGCTCAAGCGCTCGTCATCCTAGTGCTACCGGTGGCGATCTGGCGCATCCTTTGTCTGCGTGGCGCAGTGCCGCTGGTGGTCGTTCAGATTCTCGTCGGGATCGCTCTCGGCCCGACCTTGTTCGGCCGTCTCGCGCCGGAACTCTATCATCTGTTCTTTAACCCCGCGACACTGACGCCGCTATGGGGGGTTGCGTCGATCGCAGTACTGCTGTTCGGCTTTGTCACTGGACTGCACCTCGAACCCAGCGCGTTTCTCGGTCGCGGCCGTGCCTTCGCTCTGGTAGCCCTGGTCAGCGTCGCCGCGCCGACCCTGGCGGGGTTTTTCGGCGGGTTATGGATCGCCGTCCGTCAGCCGGCCGAAGTCGGCGCCGGCGTCAGCCCGCTCGGGTTTGCCACCGCCATCGGGATTTGCATAGGGGTCACCGCGCTCCCTATATTAGGCGCGATGCTACGCGAGATGGATCTGCTGGGGCGGCGGATCGGCAACTACGCGCTGGGCATTGCCGCGGTTAATGATGCAGCGTTATGGCTGCTCCTGGGCGGATTGATGACGGCCGTGGCGGGAGCGGCGCCCGGCAGCCCGGGGCTGCTTGTGAGTGCGCTCGGCCTGCCGATCTACCTGGCGACGATGGTATGGGTGGCGCGGCCGCTGATGCGTCGCGCTGCGGGCGTCCTCGGCGGAATGGGCGAGCGCGCGTTGGCGGCTGTTTGCGCGATCACGCTCGCCTCGGCGATCGCCACCCAGATCCTCGGACTGCATTACATTTTTGGGGCCTTCGCCGCCGGCGCCGTGATGCCGCAGGAGCTGCGCCAACCGCTCCTCGATCGGCTGCAGGTGACGACGGTTGGCGTGTTGATGCCATTCTTCTTCATGTTGACCGGTCTGCGCACGTTGATCGATCTCGGATCGTCCGGGTTTGTCGAGATCATGCTGATGACGACGGCACTCGCCATTTTCGGAAAAGTCGGCGGCACGGCGGTGGCCGCGCGGCTTACCGGCGAGACCTGGCCCACCGCCTTCAGCCTCGGCGCGCTGGTGCAGACAAAGGGTCTGATGGAGTTGATCGTGCTGACGATCCTGTTGGACCGTGGGGTCATCGCGACGAATATGTTCTCGGCTCTTATCCTGATGGCAGTTTTGACAACAATGCTGGCGATGCCGCTGACGCGCTTTGCGCTACGGTGTAAACGACTCACCTCGGTTGCCCGGCTGGCAGCACGGCCGACCGCGCCTGCGATCGAAGAGTCTGCCGATTAGGCCTGCGGGGAGCCGGGCAGGCTGGGTGAGAGATCAACAGCTTGTGCCACCGTCGCCGATCCGGGCGCATCATCCGGGCCGGCTTCAGACACGACTGAACTTCCACTCAAACAACCCCGATCCACGAGAGCTTCGATGACTGATGACGGCTTGCCCGGTCTGGGTGAGAAATCAACCCTTATCGCGAAATTCGGACCATGGCTGCTGATCATTCCATCGGCGCTGACTGGAATCCTTCTGGTCGAGTTGTTCTGCAGCCTATTTGTTCAATCGATCGGTAATCTTCCCGGCCGGGATCGGCGGGTCGTCTTCTTCGACGGTCCCAACACGATATTCGAAAACCATGAGGATATATTCACCTACGTGCCACATGATGAGATCCGGCAGCTTATCGGTTTTTTTACCGACAACGACTTTTCCGTCGAGTTCGACTATCGGTACCGGACTAACAACTATGGCCTCGTGCAGGACGCCGATATCGTACCCGGGCGAGAATCCTTGATCCTGCTTGGAGATTCATTCACCGAAGGACAGGGCGCCGAACCATGGTTTCGGCTGGTGAGCCCGGTAATCGACAAACTCGGGTATCAACCCATAAATGGCGGAGTCCTGGGAACCGGTTTCCAACAGTGGCTTAAGCTCGACCGCTATTTGGTGAGCAAAAATATCCAGATCCGAAAAGTGGTCGTCCTCTTCATTTCCGACGACTACCATCGGCCGGTCTGGAACATTCCGCCGGCCGTTTTCGCGTGCCTTTCGGCGCTGTCACGCTGTCGCGCCGAAGAAAGCTACTTTTATCGTTTGCCGCCTCCGAATCAGATGTCGTCGTGGATCACCAAAGTAAGAACAGCTCGAGGACCCGTGAGGCCCCATCTAAAAATGAGCGCGTCTGCGCTGCTCCCAGCTAGCTACAGTGTCTACACGTATTTCAGGCAACAAATTCTGTTTGCAAAAGCAGAGCAGGGGTCACGCGCGGCGATCGCTGAATTAATCCGAATATATGGACCCAAAAACATAGCGTTTATTCACTTGCCACAGAAAGACGAGATCGATCTTGGGCCTAACAACCTGGGATTAAAGGCACGACGTGCGATAGAAGATGCTGGAGGAAAATTGTTTGACGACTTCGAACTGTGTCAAATGACAGCGGCCGATTATTACCCCAACGACGAGCATCCAAATCCGCGCGGCTACAGCAAGATTGCTGTTTGCGCTGCTAAGGTAATCAACCAACTCGTAATCGCGGGTCGGCGGGGCGATTGATGATGCTTGTACGTTCTTGAGGGATTGGCCGGATCGCGGTTTTCAAGCTACCGAGCCTGGCTGGCATACGATCCTGAGCTTTATCGTCGATACGCCGCCGCATCGCGGCGCAACGCCCGATGCCAAGCATTCGACATTCGCTGCCTCCAAATCCGTCGTTTCGGGATTGATTTGGCGGTCATCGTCCGCACGAACCAGGAGGGCACTCGAGCGCCCGAATACATGTTCGGTATGATCCCCCCGGTACCGATATCCTGCGGCTGACGGAAGAAGATCCGACCATAGAACGGATCGCTCTCCATTGGCGAGTAGTAACTGCAGCCATCGAAATAATAATGGGTGACCTGCGACCACCGGGTAAGATCCGGGTCGGTCTGACGCGATCCGCCATGCAGAAGGTTGGCCGCCCAGATCAAGGCTTGTCCCTTCCTGGCATGAAAATGGAGAGGTTCCAGTCGATTAATGCGAACGAGGCCGGTCCATAAATCCTCGAATGGCTTCTGACTCGGCAGGTCTGTCTTGCCGGCCCGGCAAAGACCTATGTGTTCGTTGACGTAGATCGGCCATTTGTGACTGCCGGAGAAATACATCAGCGGGCCCTGTGTTGGAGCGACATCCTCGAGCGCGACCCAAACCCCGCACATGAAGCGCTCTGGTACCGAGCTGAAGTGGACCGTATCGGTATGGTAATGCTGTTGCGTGCCGACCGGGAAGTTCAACGTTTGGAATGGCCAGGCCCGGCGTCCGTAAAGGGTGGACAATAGCGCAATGATTTGCGGATTAGCGGCGATCCGCTTGACATCTGGATTGAATTTATAAGCATCCTGGATCCGCATCCCGTCATTATTCTTCCACCCCTTGGCCCGCCATTGATTCCAATCATAATGCGAATGCAGCGATCGTTTGATACGCTCGGCGACTTCGTCCAACTCCGGGTCCGGGAAATCAAGCACGGCCCAGCCTTGGTCGCGGAGTTGCAATGCGATGGCCTTTGTCGGCTCGTCGAGCTCCATCTCGGCGATAGCGTCATCGAAGAACGGAGATTCGACGAGCGGCACTCCCGGGAGCGGGTTGTGGAAGCGGTCGGTCATTTCAAGCTCCACGGTCGTCTCTATTGTATCGAGCCGCCGGTACCAGAATTTGGAATATTAGCGAGAAGCCCTATGAAAATAAGGCAGGCAACCTGCCCCAACCCTGCTGTCCCGGACGGGGCTACCCTATTCATATTTCAATCCGGGTCAAAAGTATCCTTGTAGTCGATGCGCAGCGCGGGGTCCTGGTCTTCCTTGCGGGCGATGCAATTGCCGGCGACCAGGAGTTCGATATCGGTCCCCATAAAGCAGCGGAACGCGTCCTCCGGAGTGCACACGATCGGCTCGCTTCTGACGTTGAAGCTCGTATTAACCAAAACCGGACAGCCGGTACGCGCCTTGAAAGCGGAGAGGAGAGCGTGGTAGCGCGGATTTGTCTGCCGGTGAACGGTCTGAATGCGCGCCGACATATCGACATGCGTAACGGCGGGTATTTCCGAGCGAATGGTATTGAGCCGATCGATCCCAAAAAACGCCTTGTCTTCGTCTGACACAGGGTGGCGCCGATTCTGCCGAACATCGGCGACGACGAGCATGTAAGGGCTGTCGCAATCGAGATCGAACCATTCCGCCACGTCTTCGCGCAGCACGGAGGGAGCGAAGGGACGAAAGCTTTCGCGGAACTTGATCTTCAGATTGAGCTGCCGCTGCATGTGAGGCGAGCGCGGGTCACCGAGGATCGACCGGGCGCCGAGGGCGCGCGGCCCGAACTCCATGCGTCCCTGGAACCAGCCGACTGCCTTCTCGTCGACCAAGGCATCGACGGTGTGCTCGATCAGCGCGTCGTCATCGACGGCTTGGAAGACCGCCCCGGCTTTGCGCAGCCGATCGGCGATCTCGTCGTTGGCAAAAGCGGGACCCAGATAGGCGCCCTGCATCCCGTCGAGAACATTGCCAACCCGGCGCGGCTGATCCTGGAATTCATGGTAGGTCGCGAGCGCAGCGCCAAGCGCCCCACCGGCATCCCCCGCGGCCGGCTGCACCCAGACACCGTCGATCGCTCCATCGCGCAACACCTTGCCGTTGGCCACGCAATTGAGCGCGACACCGCCGGCCAAGCACAGCTTGCGCATACCGGTCTCCGCGACCAGGCTGCGAACCATCCGCAGCACGGCTTCCTCGATGACCGCCTGGACCGAGGCGGCCAAGTCCATATCGCGCTGCTGCAGCAGCGAGGTCGGATCGCGCGGCGGGCCGCCGAACAGCCGGTCGAACCGGCTGTTGGTCATCCGCAGCCCGACGCAGTAATCGAAATATTCCTGGTTGAGATGAAACGACCCATCCGGCTTGAGGTCGATCAGATGATCGAGGATCGTCTGGGCATAGCGCGGCTCGCCATAGGGCGCCAGGCCCATGACCTTGTATTCGCCCGAGTTCACCTTGAAGCCGGTGTAATAGGTAAAAGCGGCGTAGAGCAAGCCGAGCGAATGCGGGAAATGGATTTCCTTCAACATTTCAATGCCGTGATCGCGGCCAATCCCCATGCTCGTCGTCGCCCATTCTCCGACACCATCCATCGTCAGAACCAGCGCCTCTTTAAACGGCGATGGGTAGAAGGCGCTGGCCGCGTGGCTGCGGTGGTGCTCGGCGAAAAGAAGCTTGTGCTGCCAGTCGAAGTCGGGCGCCCGCGCTCCAAGGCGCTTGCCGATAAGGCTCTTCTGGAACAATTTCTGCTTGATCCACAGCGGCAAAGCCACACGGAACGAGCCGAACCCGCGCGGCGCAAACGCGAGATAAGTTTCAACCAGCCGTTCGAACTTTATAAACGGCTTCTCATAGAAAACGACGTAATCCAAGTCATCGAGTTTAACATTACCCTCTTCCAGACAATATTGGATGGCGTTTTCGGGGTAACTTGCATCCTGCTTTTTACGAGTAAACCGCTCCTCCTGGGCTGCGGCGACAATGTGGCCGTCCTCGACCAGCGCCGCTGCACTGTCGTGGTAAAACGCGGAAATTCCGAGAATGCGCATTCGGCAGACCTCTCATCCCCTCAAAACAGAGTGTAGATGAACGGCGCAATCACCGAACCTTGACTGGCCACCAACAGCGCACCGAACAACGCCATGGTTATCATTAACGGGGCAAGCCAAAATTTCTTTCGAGCGCGCAAATAGGCCCAAAACTCACCGATCAAGCCGCGCATCCGGTTCTCCTCAGAACTGCCGTCTCATACTCGACGCCTCGGCTTCCGGCGGCTCTCGCGCGATCCAATAGCTGGCTGCCGTGCGATCTGGTGCAATGCGCAATGGGCGCTTGCCGAACATTCGCATGACCAGCGCCATCGGGGTAACGGCAAGATAAAATAGTAGCGCCAAGACTATTGGATTAACAAGTTTCGCAATTGCAGTACCCAACTTCGACCAAAGTCCGTTAAGCGTGGACAAACAAGACGGTACGACGATGCCGAGCGACAACAGCACAACGCCCAAAGCAAAGATCAACAACGCGGCTGCTGTGGTCATCCCTGCTGTGATCATCTTTGCCACGCCGATCACCATCAATATGGTGCCCAGTGTGCATCCGAATGCCCGATCGCTGCTGACCTCAACCGTTTGGTCATCGCGATAGTTCTCATGGGATAAATTTCGGCCCATAATGTTTCCTACGGCGGTGAATGCTTGTTAAGATACCGCGTCAGTCTACTTGATATGAACTGGCATTCTCCGAATGCTGCGAGCGCAAGCCTCTCCCGATCGAGGCGCGGATGCAAGGACATTCGAGATTAACGGATTCGTGTGGCAGCCAAAATTGCCGGGCCTCCTCCCGGCTGCCTGGTCGGTGTTGGCGGCCAGACAATGACCATCGGGCGAAGGCCGTGATTTCGGCGAGCCCTGTCAAGCATCTTGAGCCGGTGCCGTAGTGCCGATATCGGGGCCTTGTGCGCCAGTTCTGCCCAATTCGGCACCTGTATCGCAATCCGTAATTAATAAGTCTTCGCACCACTCTTGATCTTTCAACTTGGCATTCTTTCAGAAGGAGACCGAGAACGGAATGTCCGTCGTCAGAGTTTTTGAGATAACGGCCCAATGCCGGGTATGCAAAAAATCAGCAGGCAGGATCTTATTTTTGTGTTGGTGCGCTCACGTTGGCTGCACCTCCGGCCTGGGCACATAGCGGCGGGTTTCGCTGACACCCTTACACGGGTATTACACCGACCAACCACGCAAATCGCTCACGACTCCCCCTTCATCATTGAAAAGAATGGTGCCCAGGGGCGGAGTTGAACCACCGACACACGGATTTTCAGTCCGTTGCTCTACCAGCTGAGCTACCTGGGCGCCGAGGACGGCCGGGCTTATAGAGGATGTCTGCGGCGACTGTCCAGCCGCATCGCCGGCCCGCAGCCGCCGGGCGGCCGCTTCAGTCGACGTGAAACACCAGCATCCGGATCTCGACGCTTTCGCGCGGCAATTTGTCGGAGGGTGCGGTCGGGTCGTCGAACGAGCTGTGCAGCGCAAAACGCGCGACGCCGCCTTCGGCCGAATCGTAGGATTTGATCAGGATCGCCTCGTCGCTGCGCATGTCCGGCGCATAAAGCCAGCGATGCGCCGGGTTGTCGCGAACATCACACATCGACGATCTGGCAGCGGCGGCGGCGCAGCGCCGGAGCCTCCGCGCCGATCAGGTCACGCACCTGCTGCGGCCCCGATTTCAGCGTATTGTCGTTGCGAACACGAGTCACCGGCTGGCGCGGGACGCCGGGGAGGCCAGATGGTCGAGCGGTTGGAGCCGTTGATCTCCGAACGGCGCATCCGCGCCCGCACCGCCGTGCTTGCCCGGCGGATCGACGCCGACTACCGCGGCCGGAAGCTGAGCCTCGTCGTCGTGCTGAAGGGCGCGACAATCTTTGCCGCCGATCTGGTGCGGCAGATCACGATCCCGATCACGCTCGATTTCATCGCCGCGTCATCCTATGGCGCGGGTACAAGCTCATCGGGCGAGGTCGCGCTGCATGGTCTCGACACGCTCGATATCAGCGGCCGGCCTGTGCTGGTGGTCGAAGACATCCTCGACACCGGCCGGACCAGTGCGGCCATTCTCGATGGCCTGCGGCAGCGGAGACCGGCCAGCCTGGCTCTCTGCGCGCTGCTGCGTAAGCAGGCGGCCCGGGCGCTCGATCTCCCAGTCGGCTACGCCGGGTTCGATGTTCCCGACGATTTCGTCGTCGGCTGGGGCATGGATTACGCCGAGCGCTACCGCAATTTGCGTGGCGTCTACCGCCTCATCCTCGACGGCGACCACTAATCGCACCCGACCCGCCAATCGAGTTGTGGCGGCGGACCGCGCGAGGGAGGCTCGCCAGGCAGCCACTTGCCGCCCGAGCGGCGCAGCGGCGGCATTTCCAGCGGGTATTCGTAGTCGACCGGCCATTCGTTGCAGCTTATGTCCGCGACATCGGGATAAACGGCTTCGATCGCGCTGAGCGCCTCGGCCAGGGAGTCGAAATCGCCGCTGAAGAGAAGCCGGCTGTTCCACACCCCCTTGGGCGCTCGGGTCAACCTGCCGACATCGACTGGAGGGGTTTCGGGGACGCGGTCGATATAGGCGGTGATCGCGATGCTGACGCCGCCGGATGGGCGCGTCTCGTCGCGGATCACTTCGACGCGATAGGTCATCCTCTGCGCTCCTCTGCCGATCTCGAAACCACTCGATCCCCTCGTCCGCGCCGGCGCCGCAACGGTGTTTTTGCATGTCGCGGCGGCGCTCTCCCCCTATAGTGGATGCGTGATTGGTTTGCTGGCCTGTCGCCTCGCCAATCGCTGTCAGCTGGAGGATGCGCCATGATCTACGAAGTCCGTACCTATACCCTGCGCCCCGGCAGTTTGGCCGAATTTGAGGAGCGCTATGAGAAGCGGCTGCCCTCGCGGCTGAAGCACTCCCCGCTGGGGGCCTTCTGGCACACCGAGTTCGGTCCGCTCAACCAGGTCGTCCACGTTTACCCCTACGACGATTTGCAGCATCGCACGAGGGTGCGCGGCGCGATGGCGAACGACGCCGCGCGCAATGCGATGCCCGGCGGCGGCGATCTGATCGTGGCGCAGGAGGCCGAGATCATGAACCCGGCGCCGTTCATGCGCCCGCTCGGCAGCCGCGATTACGGCACCGGGAACGTCTATGAGATGCGCACCTACACCTACGCGCCGGGCGATCTGCCCAAGGTGCTGGAAGCATGGGCCAAGGCCGTTCCCGCGCGCGAGGAGCTCTCGCCGCTGGCGGCGTGCTGGACCAGCGAGCTCGGCGGGCTCAACAAGTTCGTCCACACCTGGGTCTACAAGGATCTGGGCGAGCGCGAGCGCATCCGTGCCGCATCGCGCGCGCCCGGCAAGGCGTGGCCGCCGCAGAGCGGGGTGCGGCCGATCCGGCAGGAAAACAAGCTGCTGATCCCGGCTTCCTTCTCCCCGGTGCGGTAGCCGGCCGCCGCCAGGCGCTGGTTTCAGGGACCCCGCCCGCTTTCTGCGGGCGGGGTAACCGCGTGCTATCAACCCACGAGCTTCTTTCTCAATAGCTCATTGACGACACCGGGGTTGGCCTTGCCGGCGGTCGCCTTCATCACCTGGCCGACAAAGAAGCCGAGGACCTTGGGGTTTGTTGCGTATTGCGCGACCTGGGCCGGGTGGGCGGCGAGGGCGGCGTCGACCGCGGCTGCGATTGCGCCCTCGTCACTGAGCTGGCGCAGGCCCTTCGCTTCAACGATCGCGTCTGGCGCCGCGCCGGTCTCGACCATCTCGGCGAAGACGTCCTTGGCGATGCGGCCGGAGATCGTGCCGTCGGCGATCAGATCGATGAGCGCCCCGAGCCGATCGGGCATGACCGGCGAGGCTTCGATGCCGAGCCCCTTGCGGTTCAGCGCGCCGAACAGATCACCCATCACCCAATTGGCCGCCGCCTTCGCGTCTCTCCCTTGGGCGACCTTCTCGAAATATTCGGCGGTGGCGCGCTCGGCGACGAGCACCTGGGCGTCCTCGGCGGAGAGGCCCAGATCGGCGATGAAGCGGGATTTTTTGGCATCGGGCAACTCCGGCAAATCCGCGCGCAGCCGGTCGAGCCATTCGGGCTCCAGCACCAGCGGCAACAGATCGGGGTCGGGGAAATAGCGGTAGTCGTAATCGTTTTCCTTCGAGCGCATCGGCCGGGTGACGCCCTGCCCGCTGTCATAGAGGCGGGTCTCCTGCGCGACCGCGCCGCCCTCCTCGATCAGCGCGACCTGGCGGCGCGCCTCATACTCGATCGCCTGCATCATGAACCTGACCGAGTTCAAATTCTTGATCTCGCAGCGCACGCCGAGGGGCTCGCCGGGGTGGCGCACCGAGACGTTGCAGTCAACGCGCAGCGAGCCCTCCTCCATATTGCCGTCGCAGGTGCCGAGATAGCGCAGGATCGAGCGCAGCTTGCGCAGGTAGATCCCGGCCTCTTCGGCACTCCTCAGATCGGGCTCGGAGACGATCTCCATCAGCCCGATCCCGGCGCGGTTCAAATCGACATAGGTCTCGCGCGGGTGCTGGTCGTGGAGGCTCTTGCCGGCGTCCTGCTCCAAATGCAGCCGGGTGATGCCGACCGTGCGAGTCGAGCCGTCGGGCATGTCGAGGATGACCCGGCCCCCTCCGACGATCGGTTGCTGGTATTGCGAGATCTGATAGCCGGCCGGCAGGTCGGGGTAGAAATAGTTCTTGCGGTCGAAGACGCTGACCAGATTGACCTCGGCGTCGAGGCCGAGCCCGGTTTTGACCGCCTGCTCGACGACATGCCGGTTGATCACCGGCAGCATGCCGGGAAAGGCGGCGTCGACGGTCGAGACCTGGGTGTTGGGCGCGGCGCCGAACGCGGTCGCGGCACCGGAGAACAGCTTCGCTTTGGCGACGACCTGGGCATGGACCTCAAGCCCGATCACCACCTCCCAGGGTCCGGTTTTGCCGTCGATCATTGCAGATACACTTCTAGAGCAGGCTGATTGGGTGTGGGTCTCGGGTCCGGCTTGTACCAATCGATATCGGTCTCGGCGGCGATGCCGGTTGCGGTCTTGCGAAAGGCCATGAAGTACCGGTTTTCTTCAGTCTGCGGGCGGCCATAGTAGAACCACTCCCAGCGGATCCTATCGGCGTCAGTGATCCGAAAAACACCCCGGCCAGATTCATGGCGGACGGCCGCGTCGAACGCTGTCCGGCGCGGTGACCAGATCCGTAGGATCTCGCCCTCATTGAAGCTCAGGCGAAGCATCTCGTCTTCGATTTCACATGCCACGAGACGGTGACAGTTGTCGTAGGGTCGGCCAAACCACTCCCCCCAAAACCGCAGCGTGCCGCAAAATCGCGCGGTCATTCCGTTGATCAGCTCCGCGATCTGCTCGGCTTCAGTCACCATCGCTCACTCGGTGCCGGTGAGGAAAGCCGGGCGATGTGCGAACCCGGCGGCGCGTTCGAGCGCCGCGCCGACCCGCAGCACCGTTGCTTCGTCAAAGGCGCGGCCGATCACCTGGAGGCCCAACGGCAGTCCATCGTCGGACAGCCCGGCCGGCACCGAGAGCGCCGGCAATCCGGCGAGGTTGGCCGGCACCGTGAACACGTCGTTCAGATACATCGCGACCGGGTCGCCGCCGTTCTCGCCGATCGCGAAGGCGGCGCTGGGCGCGGTCGGGGCGAGCAGGCAATCGACCCGCTCGAAGGCGGCGGCGAAATCGCGCGCGACCAGGGCGCGCACCCGCTGCGCCTTCAGATAGTAAGCGTCGTAGTAGCCGGCCGACAGCACGTACGTGCCGATCAACACGCGCCGCCGCACCTCGGCGCCGAAGCCGGCGGCGCGGGTGAGCTCGTACATCTCGTCGAGCGTGTCGCCCGGCACGCGCAACCCGAAGCGCACCCCGTCATAGCGCGCCAGGTTCGAGGAGGCCTCGGCCGGCGCGATGATGTAATAGGCCGCGAGCGCGTATTTTGTCATCGGCAGGCTGATCTCAATGGGCTCGGCGCCGGCATCGCGCAGCCATCGGGCGCCGCGCTGCCACAGCGCCTCGATCTCGGCCGGCATGCCGTCGGCGCGGTATTCCCTGGGGATGCCGATGCGCAATCCCCGTATGTCACCGCTTAGCGCCGCCTCGTAATCGGGCACCGGCAGCGGCGCCGAGGTCGAGTCGCGCGGGTCGTGCCCGGCCATCGCGCCGAGCAGGATCGCCGCATCGCGCACCGTGCGGGCGATCGGCCCGGGATGGTCGAGCGAGGAAGCATAGGCGATGACCCCCCAGCGCGAGCAACGGCCATAGCTCGGCTTCAGCCCGACGATGCCGCAAAAGCTCGCCGGCTGGCGGATCGAGCCGCCGGTATCGGTGCCGGTCGCGGCAAGCGCGGCATGGGCGGCGACCGCCGCGGCCGAGCCGCCGGACGAGCCGCCCGGCACCAAGGAACGGTTGTCGCCCAATCTATCGCCAGGCCGCTTGCGCCAGGGGTTGAGGGCGGGGCCGTAATGGCCCGTGGTACTCGACGAGCCCATGCCAAACTCGTCGAGGTTGGTCTTGCCGAGCATCACCGCGCCGGCTTCCCACAGCTTTTCGGTCACCGTCGATTCGTAAGGCGGCAGGAAGCCGTCGAGGATGTGCGAGGCGGCGGTGGTTAGGACGTCCTTGGTGCAGAACAGATCCTTGACCGCTATCGGGATGCCGTCGAGCGCGCCCGTCGCGCCACGCTCGAGGCGCTCGTCCGAGCGGGCGGCCATCTCGAGCGCGCGCTGCGGCGTTTCGGTGATGTAGGCGTTGAGTGGACGCGCGGCCTCCATCGCCGCGATATAGGCCCGCGCCAGCTCGCCCGCGGAGAATTGCTTTGAGAGAAGACCGGCGCGCGCCTCGGCCAGGGTCAGATCGGTCAGGCCAGCGGGAAGCGACGTCACTCGACGACCTTGGGCACGGCGAAAAAGCCCTTTTCCGGTCCGCTTGGCGCCACTTGGGGCGCGTTGCCGAGGATCGCGCCCTGACAATCGCCGTCGGTGACGTTGTCCTCGCGCATCGGCAGGCTCATCGCCGCGACGCTGCTCATCGGCGCGACATCCGATGTATCGACCTCCGCGAGCTGCTCGACCCAGCCGAGGATGCGCGACAGCTCGGCGGCGAGCGGGTCGAGCTCGGCCTCGTCGAGGCGGATGCGGGCGAGGACAGCGATACGCGCCACGGCCGCCTTGTCCAACGCCATCAAAGATCTCCGAGCCGGCTTATCCAAACGGGTCACAGATGGCGCGAAAGCGGGGATTGTGCAATCACCAGCGTCTCGTCACGAAACGCCCGGCCCGCAGTCCCGGCTTTCGCCGGGACTGCGATAGGAGAGTATGGTTCACCATGCTTCTCGACGACCCGCGGGGATTGCGCGAGGCGGCGCCGCAAGGCAGCCGCCTCCTCGGCCTCGATGTCGGGACCAAGACGATCGGCACCGCGCTCAGCGACACGCGGCTGGTCATCGCCAGCCCGCTCGAAACAATCCGCCGCCGCCGCTTTCGCGACGATATGGCGGTCCTGTTCGCGTTGATTGAGCGGCACGGCGTCGGCGGCCTCGTCATCGGCCTGCCCTTGACGCTGCTCGGCGGCGACAGCCCGCGCACCCAGTCGGTGCGCCAGTTCGCGCGCAATCTCCTGGCGGCGCGCGACTTGCCCATTTCATTCTGGGACGAGCGGCTGTCGACCGCGGCGGTGACCCGCGAGATGATCGCCGCCGATTTGACCCGCAAACGCCGCGCCCAGATCGTCGACCGCGTCGCCGCCGCCTATATCCTGCAAGGCTGCCTCGACGCGATCGGGCCACCCCGGTGATGCTCCTTTGAACCGCGGGCTCCGTTTTCTCGGCCTCGTGCTCGGCGTCGCGATCGTCATCTGGCTCGTCGCGCACGCAGATACGGCGGCGCTGTTTGGCGTGTTTCCCCGGATCGGCTGGGGCTTCGCGGCGATCCTGGCGGCGCGCGGCGCGACGGTGATCGTCGATTGCGCCGCCTGGTATTGTCTCCTGCCCCGCGCCGAGCGGCCGTCATTCGCGACGATGCTGCCGCTGCGCTGGATCGGCGAGTCGATCAACACGACCCTCCCGGCGGCGCAGATCGGCGGCGATGTCGTGCGCGCCCGGCTGTTGCAGCAGCGGGTCGCCCTGCCGGCGCGCGGCGTGGCCTCGGTGGCGGTCGATTTCTGCCTCAGCCTGTTCGCCCAGATCCTGTTCACATTGCTGGGATTTGTCCTCCTTGCCCGCCTCGGGCCTTTGGCCGGCTGGTGGCCGGCGGCGCTGAGCGCGGCGCTGGTGCCGGCCTTCGCGGTTCTCAGCTGGGAATTGCTGGTGCGGCGTCGGCTACTCGCCGCCGCCGAGCGCTGGGCGGAGCGTCTCGGACAGGATCGCCTCGCCCTGGCATTGCGGGCGCTCGGCGCCGCACTCGGCCTGATCGCCACGAGCCGCGCCAAGCTCGCCCTGTCGCTGAGCCTGCACCTGACCAGTTTTATCGGCCATGCCGGCGAGCTGTGGCTGACCCTTTACCTGATGGGCATATCAACCGGTGCGGCCGAGGCTACCCTGCTCGAAAGCCTCTCTCTCGCCGCGCGCAGCGCCGCCTTCCTGATCCCCTCCGGCTGGGGCGCGCAGGAGGCCGCGCTGATCGCGCTCGCGACCCTCACCGGGCTGCCTGCCGAGTCGGCGCTCGCTCTGGGTCTCGTCAAGCGAGCGCGCGAATTCGCAATCGGGGTGCCGGGGCTCGCCGCCTGGGCGATCGCCGAGCGCTCTCGCCCGCTCTGCCTTCGCGGCTGACGCCCAGCTCGCGATATCGCGGTAGATCTCTGCCGACGGGGCGAAATCGACGCGCGGATGGCGGAACGGAACCCAATGGAAGCGCTCCCGGAACAGCCGGCCCTGATGCGGCGGCGCACCGTAATCATAGGCGGCAAGCGGCCGGTAGGCCTCGCGCTCGACCCCGATATGGCCGAGATTGCCGCGTTCGGAGGCATAGCAGGCGAGCGCGGCATGTTTGTGTTGCGCCTCTGCGGCGGTCGCTTCGATCGCGATCTCGCCGCCGCGCTCGGTCGCGAAGGCGTTCGCCCGGACCCGGCCGCCGGCAAAATTGTAGGCGGCAAATTCCCAGACCGGCAGCCGGCCGACAAAACTTGCGGCGAGCGCATTCGCCGCATCATGGTCCTGGTGGCCGCCCTCGAAGGCCGGGACCCACAGCGCGTCGACGGCGTATTCCGCCACCGCGGCGGCAATCTCGGCTGCTGCCCTGTCGAGATCGGCCCGCAGGTGGCGCGACGGCGTGTCGCCAAACCCCACCGGCGCCAGCCCCAGCACCGCCGCCGCGAGCTGCGCCTCCTCATACCGGCGCCGCACCCACGCATCGCGGCTCGGGCGCTGCCATCGCCACAGCACCTCGCGCTCCGGCACTCCGGTCGTCAGATAAAGCGCAAAGATCTGCGCTCCCGCCGCCCGGGCCCGCAACGCGGCGATGCCGCAGGCGACGATCTCGTCATCCGGATGCGGCGCCAGGATCAGGATCCGGCGCGCCTGTATCATTCGCCCGCCCCCGCTGCTTCCTGCCATACCGGCAGCAGGTCCTCGGCCAGGATTTCGCCCCAGCTCGGCACCCGCGCTTCGACATAGGCGCGCGCGGCCTTTGCCATGACGGCGCGACGCCGCGGCGCCGCGGCAAGCTCGATGATCGCCGCCGCCCAAGGCTCGGGCCGGTCGCCGGGCAGGACGCGCAACCCCGGGCAATCGGCCATGCGGCTCGCCACCCCACCGCCCGCGGCGAGCAAGACCGGCAGACCCGAGCCGAGCGCCTCGATCGCCGCATTGCCCGACTCGTCGATCATCGACGGAAACAGAAACAGATCGGCCGAGGCATAAGCGCGCGCCAACTCGTCTTGATCGAGCGGGCCGGAGCAGGTCAGCGCCGGGCCGAGCGCGCTTTCGAGCGCGGCCCGCTCGGCCCCGGCGCCGGCGCAAAACAGATGCACCGGCACCCCCGCGCGGCGCGCGCGATCGACGACCGGCGCGAGGAGCGGGACATTCTTCCCCGCGTTCAGCTTGCCCGCATACATCACGATGAAGCGATCCGGAGGCAACCCGAAACGCTGCTCGAACCGGGTCCGGTCGCGCCGCGCCGGGTCGAACAGGGCGCGGTCGAGGCCACGGCGCAGCGCAACGCCGCAATACCGGCGACAAGAGGCGCCGTCCGGCGCGCCGCCGTAGCTGACCATCGCCGAGCTGACGCACGCAAGGTGCCGGGCGAGACGGCGTTGCAGCAGTGTGCTGACCAAGACCGGCAGAGCAAGACTGTCGTTCGCCGCGCGATAGGCAAGACCTCTGCCAAGCGCGCGCTCGAGCAGCTTGGACGTCGTGATGCGGGCGTATTCGGGAGTGTTGGTATGGATCGAGCTGACCACCGGGATGCCGCGGCGGCGGGCGAAACGGGTCGCCGTCCGCGCATAGCAGAAAAACGCGTCGGTCGTATGGATGACATCGTAATCGGCCAGTGCCCGCGCCAGCCGGGGGTGCCAGGGCGCGAGATCGGTATGGTCCGGCACCTCGCGCACCAGCCGCGCCGTGCTCAACACCGGCGGCAGCAGCACATAGCGTACCGCGGGCGACAGCTCGATCCGCTGCGGTTGCGGCCCGTGGAAATGCACCGTCAGGTCAAGCCGATCGCCGCAGCCGACCGCCGCCTCGGCGATGCGCTGCCAGCACTTGACGTGACCGCCGGCCGTGGCCGTCAGGGCGAGATCAACGAGGACCCCGACCTTGAGGCGCTGCCCTGACAGGACTGCGGGGGTGTGCGGCCGCGCATCTGTCGCGACCGTGCGCATACTTGTCGACATCGCTCCATACCGCGCGCAACGCTTGGCATCATTCGCCAGCGGATTATAGGAAGAACGGCCGGGCGCCATCTACGCGCGCATACCGGTCATGACAGCGAAACCGGCCGCTGCTAGGCAGCCGCCATCGGCTGAGCTAGTGTCCGGCGCCGCAACAGGGTCGCGCGCCCGACGCGATCGCCTTCAGAGAAGGGGGTTTTTGACGATGATCGATCTGCATTACTGGCCCACGCCCAACGGCAAGAAGGTCACCATCCTGCTCGAGGAGTGCGGGCTGCCGTACAAGATCGTGCCGTGCAACATCCAGCGCGGCGATCAATTCACCCCTGACTTCCTCAAGATGAACCCGAATCACCGCATGCCGGTGATGGTCGATCACGACCCCAAGGGGGGCGGCGCGCCAATCTCGGTGTTCGAATCGGGCGCCATCATGATGTACATCGCCGAGAAGGTCGGGCGGTTCTGGCCGCAGGATCTGCGCGGCAAGTACAGGGTCACGGAGTGGGTCATGTGGCAGATGGCCAATCAGGGCCCGAAGCTTGGCGAATGCGGGCATTTCCGCCGCGCCGGGCCGGAGGCGGGCGACCTGACCTACGCGATTCGCCGCTTCACCGACGAGGCCAACCGGCTCTATGGCGTGCTCAACAACCGGCTCTACAAGAACAAGTATCTATGCGGCGACGAGTACACGATCGCCGACATGATCTCCTATCCCTGGACCGTCAACTGGAAGGCCCAGGGCCAGGACATCGGCGAGTTCAAATACTTCAAGCGCTGGTTCGACGAGCTGAGCGAGCGACCGGCGGTCAAGCGCGGCATGGCGGCCGGCACCGATTTGCCGCCCGACCCCGCGACGATTACCGAGGAGGAGCGCGCCGCGATCAGGAAGCGCATGTACAACCAGCGGGCGATCCCCGTGCCGGCGTGATGTGATCGCGTGATTAACCCTCTCCGCCCTTTAGGGGGAGAGGGAGGGGACCCGTTGCGAAGCAATGGGGAGGGTGAGGTGGGTATTGGCCGGCGCTCTGGCATCCCCCACCTCACCCCGGCCCTCTCCGCCCCGGGGGCGGAGAGGGAGTGCGATGTAGCCGCCGCGCGGCCTTGTTGCGGCCAAGGGCGCCGCCTATTATCCGGCGCGATGGCGCCAGGCTGCCCCCTATCACCGCTCTCTTTCGGGAAATGACCGAACTCGATCCGTTGCGCGGTCCCTCGGTGCGCCGCATCCCCGACGGCGACAACCGCGAGCGCATGATCTGCGCCGAATGCGGTTTTGTCCTCTATGACAACCCCAAGATCGTGGTCGGTTCGGTGGCGCGCTGGGGCGAACGCATCCTGATGTGCCGGCGCGCGATCCATCCGCGCCGCGGCTATTGGACATTGCCCGCGGGCTATCTCGAACTCAATGAATCAACGAGCGCCGGCGCCGAGCGCGAGGCCTTCGAAGAGGCGCAGGCGAAGATCCGGATCGAGGGGCTCCTGGCGATCTACGACATTCCTCGGATCAGCCAGGTGCAGCTGATCTACCGCGCCCGCCTCGTTGACGAGGCTGTCGCGGCGGGCCCGGAAAGCCTTGAAGTCGCCCTGTTCGGGTGGGACGAGATCCCGTGGGACGAGATCGCCTTCCCGTCGGTGCACTGGGCCTTGCATCATGACCGCGAGGCGCGAGCGAGCGGCGATTTCACCACGCGCACCGCCCCGCCTACCGACCCGGCCGCCCCGCAGCGGGAGTAGCGGCGCGCGCGCCTCGCTTCGAGCAAGACAACCGCGGTCCCGGCGAAAGCCGAGACCCATCATTCAAACGCACCGTCGCCGGAGGAGTGGGTCCCCGCTTTTGCCGGGACTGCGGCTTATAGTGCAGCGTCAGGAATCCAGCCCCATCAGGCTGCGGGCGTAGGCGCGGGCCTCGAACGGGCGCAGGTCGTCGATGCCCTCGCCGATGCCGATGGCGTGGATCGGGATGCCGTATTTCTCGGCGAGCGAGACGAGGACGCCGCCCTTCGCGGTGCCGTCGAGCTTGGTCATGACGATGCCGGTGACCCCGACCATCGCGCGGAAGATCTCGGCCTGGGCATGCGCATTCTGCCCAACCGTTGCGTCGAGCACGAGCAGCACCGCGTGCGGCGCCTCGGGATCGACCTTCTTCAGGACGCGCACGATCTTCTGCAATTCGGCCATCAGATCGGCCTTGTTGTGGAGGCGCCCGGCGGTGTCGATCAGCAGCAGATCGGTCCCCTCCTCGCGTGCCCGGACGAGGGCGTCGTAGGCGAGCCCCGCCGCGTCCGACCCGGTCGGGCGGGTGAGGACCGGACATCCCGCGCGCTCGCCCCAGACCTGCAGCTGCTCGACCGCGGCGGCCCGGAAGGTGTCGCCGGCGGCGAGGATCACATTCTTCCCGGCATCGCGGTACTGCTTGGCCAGCTTGCCGATCGTCGTCGTCTTGCCGCTGCCGTTGACCCCGACGACGAGGATCGCGAACGGCTTTTTCGCCGGATCGAAGCGCAACGGCTTCATGACCGGCTCGACCAGGCGAATGACCTCCTCGGCGAGCGCGGCGCGCACCTCCTCGGGCGAGACCTCCTGGTTGAATCGGGTCCGCTTCAGCGCCGCGACCACCTCGCCGGCGACGCCGATGCCCATGTCGCTCCCGATCAGCAGGTCTTCGAGCTCGCCGAGCGCGGCATCGTCAAGCCGGCGCCGCAGAAAGATCGCGTTGATCCCCTCGCTGAGCCGCGTCGAGCTGCGCGACAAGCCGGCGCGCAGCTGTGCGAGCCAGCCGCGCTGAGGCGCGGCCTCCGGCCCCGGCTCCGCCGCTGCGATGTCGCCCGCTTCCGGCGGCTCGCTGTCGGGGACGCCGCTCCGCCAGAACCTCATGCCGCCGGCACTCCGACGAGAGCGCGTCCGCGCGCCGCGACGAGCCGCATCGGCTGCACCGAGCCGACCGGGGGCGCACCGTCGAATTCCACCGAAGCGTAGAACTCGGTGCGCCCCAGTCCCGGGCGCTCGATCAAGACCGCGCCCTCTTTGCCGACGCGGGAGCGAAGCTCGACGGCGAGCGCCGCCGCGCCGGCGGCGCGCAGCCGGGCGGCGCGCTCGCGAACGAGCGCCCTGTCGAGCTGCGGCATCCGCGCCGCGGGCGTCCCCGGCCGCGCGCTATAGGGGAAGACGTGCAGGAAGGCGATGCCGCACTCCGGGACGAGGTCGAGGCTGCGCTGGAACATCTCCTCGGTCTCGGTCGGAAAGCCGGCGATCAGATCGGCGCCGATCGCGATTTCGGGACGCAAGGTCCGGGCCTGCCGCGCTGCCGCAATCGCCTGGGCGCGGCTGTGCCGCCGCTTCATTCGCTTCAAGATCAGATTGTCGCCGGCCTGCAGCGAGAAATGCAAATGCGGCATCAGCCGCGGCTCATCGCCGAGGAGCGTCCATAGCGGCTCGTCGATCTCGCTCGGGTCGAGCGAGGAGAGCCGCAGTCGGGTGAGCTCGGGAACCGCAGCGAGCAGATGCCGAACCATCTGCCCAAGGCTCGGACCGCCCGGCAAATCGGCGCCATAGGCGGTCAGGTCGACACCGGTCAGCACGATCTCGCAAACACCGCCCGCCACCACCAGACGCGCCTGGTTGACGATGGCCTCGGGCGTCACCGACCGGCTCGGCCCGCGCGCATAGGGAATGATGCAAAACGTGCAGCGATGGTCGCAGCCCTGCTGCACCTGCAGATAGGCGCGGGCGCGGGGAGTAGCGTTGCCGGTACCCTCACCCGCCTCGCTGCGCTCGGCACCCTCTCCCGCGGTGCGGGAGAGGGGCTCGACGCGCGCATTGACCCTCTCCTGCACCGCGGGAGAGGGGGGACCGGCCGCGGCAGCGGGCGGTGGGTGAGGGTCTAGGTAGCTCTCCACCCGCAGCTTGGCGTCGTTGTCGAGCACGAGGTCGACCCCGCCGAGCGCGGCGTAACGCTCGGGCGCCAATGTCGCGGCGCAGCCGGTGACGATGATCCGCGCCGCTGGATGCTCCCGCCGCGCCCGACGGATCGCCTGGCGCGCCTGGCGCTCGGCTTCGGCGGTGACGGCGCAGGTATTGAGGATGACCGCATCGCCAAGCCCCGCCTGTTCGGCGGCGCGGCGGATGATGTCGCTCTCGAACGCGTTGAGGCGGCACCCGAAGGTGATGATTTCGAGGCCCGCCATCGGGTCACCCAGCGAGGAGGGCGAGGTCGACGCTGCCCTCGAAGGCGAGCGTCGCCGGCCCGGTCATGATCACGTGACCGGGTTCTTCGGGCTCATCGGGCCGCCACAGGATGTCGAGTTCGCCGCCGTCGAGCGCCACCGTCGCATGCCGTCCGGTCAATCCGCGGCGATGGGCGGCGACCAGCGCGGCGCAAGCGCCGCTGCCGCAAGCCTGGGTGATCCCCGCGCCGCGCTCCCAGACGCGCAGCCTGATCCGCTCAGGACCGCGGATCGTCGCAACCCCGATATTGGCGCGCTCGGGGAACAGCGTGTCGTGTTCGAGCCGGGGTCCAAGGGTGGCGAGGTCGACCGCCTCGGCATCGGCGACAAAAAACGTCGCGTGCGGGTTGCCGAGGCCGGTGCAGGCCGGGCCCGCCAGCGGCCCCGCGGCGAGATCGACGCAGAGCGTATCCATGGCCCGCGCCAGCGGGATGTCGCGCCACGAGGTGCGCGCAGGCCCCATATCGACCGCGACCCGCCGGTCGGAGAGCAGCTCGGCATCGAGCGGCCCGGCGAGCGTTTCGAGGCGCACCCGCCGCTCGCCGGTTTCCTCGGCGATCAGCCGGGCGATGCAGCGGGCACCGTTGCCGCAGGCCTCTGCTTCGCTGCCGTCGGCATTGAAGATGCGCATGAAGGCGTGCGCGGCGGGCTGACGCGGCGTCTCGATCAGGATCAGCTGGTCGCAGCCGATCCCGCGACGGCGGTCGGCCAAGGCCCGCGCCGTCGCGGCATCGATCACCGCCGGCTCGCGGCGGTTGTCGATCACGACAAAGTCGTTGCCGAGGCCGTGCATCTTGCGGAAGGCGATCTTGTGCGAGGAGATGGGGCGCATGGCGCCGCTTATATGGCGGCCACCCCAGGCATGTCCAACTCGGCATGTCCACCGCGGCATGCGTGCCCGGCCGGGCTTTGCCTAGTGTGGTGGATTTGAAGTTCGCATGATCTTGGGGAGGCCGCATTCGCGAACTTCAAATCCAAAAACCGCACTAGGATTCATAATGTTGCTGGTGTGCTCTTGAACCCGAAATTCGCGTTGAGCCGCGCCCGAGATGCGGCGAATTTCGGATTCGGCACACTAGCCGTGCGCCGCAGCGATGCGCTTGCCCTTGCTCGACGCCGCCCGGCTCTTCGCGGCGACGGCCTTTCGGGCGGCGGGTCTGACTTGAGCGTGGGCCGTCCTCGCGCCCGCGGCTCTGGCGCCGTGCGCCGCAACGGCATGGGCGAATTGCCGGCGCGCGACAGCCCTGTCATGCGCCAGCCGGCCGCGTCCCCGCCCGCCCGCCGCATAGGGGCGGGCATTGCGGCGCGAGGCGGCCAAGGCCCGACCGCGCGAGGCTGGAGCAGCGACGATCGGAGCGGTGTCGGGTTGCGCGGCCCGGGCGGTGGCGCCGCCTTGGAACGGCCCGCTCTCGTTGCTGAAATAGTTCGGCACGTAACCGGGAGGGCTGAAGTTCTTCGATCCCGGCGGCGCCTCGACGGCAGCGGCCGGCCCTCCCGCCACGGCGGCGGCAAGCGCGATAGCGAGGGCGAGCTTCAGAGAACGTCGGCTCATCGCTTGCCGTCTTTCCACTCGGCGAGGCTTAACCGCTCCATCAGAAACAGATCGCTGGTGCGGGCATACCAGCCGCGGCCATGCATGCGGCCGACAAGGCGCATCTTGTCGGTCGCGACGTAATAGCGCTCGGGGTCGACCAGATCGTCGCGGATGTGGATATGGATAACCCGTCCGACTTCGAGGGTCGAGCGGGCGCCGAGCGACAGCCCGGTGATGCGCCGGCACTCGAAGCTGACCGGCGACTCGGCGATGCGCGGCGGGCGGACACCGACCGACGGGACCGGGGTGAGCTCGGCCTTCTCGAGCTCGCCGATCGCGCTCGGGAAATCGACCGCGCAGATGTTCATCCGTTCGGCCAGCGCCTCGTCGACCAGATTGACCACGAACTCGCCGGTATCGCGGATGTTGCGCTCGGTGTCCTTGTAGCCGTCCTCACTGCCCGCCCCGGGGCTGATGCCAAGCACGACGACCGGCGGCACCGAGCTGACGGCGTTGAAGAAACTGAAGGGCGCGGCATTGACCCGCCCGGCGCTGTCGACCGTCGTCGCCAGCGCGATCGGCCGCGGCACCACGGTGCTGACAAGGAGCTTGTAGGCGTCGCTCTGCGCGATCGCCGCCAGGTCGAAATGCATGTGCTCTCCCCCGCGCCGCTCCCCGCGCAGCATCATGCGGGGTTTTCCACAGGCTACCTACTACAACAACGACGCGCTCGGAACAAAATGTAGAGTGCGGCTCTGGGGGGCAGGCTCTTGCTTGACCCCTTAGGGGGAGTAGTTGTTGCCGCTCTCGCTGCGGCAAGGCTCAGCGCCCGTAGCTCAACTGGAATAGAGCACCAGACTACGGAACAAGAAAAAAGGTGCCGCAGAGCGCCCCATAGTGCCGTATAAGACACTGGCCCGATTGAATTTCTCCCTCGCAGACCGCGTGTGCTGCCTCACTGCGGCACCCCGTTACGCACGGGTTTTCTGCGACTAGGGAGCGACTAATTTGCGCATAACGCTCACTGACCTGACCATTCGGAACCTCAAGGCCCCGGATCGTGGCCAACGTATGTACCTCGACAAGAACCTCCCCGGCTTCGGTATCCCAAGGCGGCACCAAAACCTTCACGCTGATGCATGGCGCGGATCGCCACCTCATCAAAATCGGCCGGGTCCCGATTTTGTCGCTGTCGAATGCCCGCGAGAGAGCCAAGGATATTCTGGCAGAGGAGCAGCTTGGCATCCGGTGCGCCAAAGCGCCCCGCTTCGACGAAGCGATGGAGCAATTCATTACGAGACATTGCGAGGTCAAGAACCGTCCCTCGACGGCGGCCGAGACGGCTCGCATACTCCGCAAGCACTTCCTGCCGTCGCTCCGGAACCTCACGCTTGGCGAAATCGCCGCCCAGCGTGTCTCTGCCATTCTCGACGATTTGCTCGAAACGCCGTCGACCGCCCGGCATGCGTTCGCCGCCGTCCGAACGTTTTTCCGATGGTGTGCCAAACGCGGTCTCATCCCCCATCGCCGATCGCGCTCATGGAATGGGATCGGCCCACCGCCGCGGTGTCCGCGATGCCGCACGCCATCTTCGCCACATGACGTTGATCCGCCATTCTCCGACGAGAACATTGGCGCAGTGGCGGCCGGCTGATGCCCGTAAAAGCCTGATCACCCTCGGCGGTATGCCCGAAATCCAGCCTCGGCGGCATCAGCTTCGCACCGTCAGCCTCGCCGACGGTGCCAAACCCCCATAGTCGCAACTCGCGGCCCGCGGTTCCGTGCAATAGAGTTTCCACGACGCCCGAGAGGTGATCGCCTAACTCTTGCGTTGCGCGAAGGGCGTCGCAGAAACCTCAATATTGCGCGACCCATCTAAAATGGCTCAACACAGCCAAGAAAGAGCGATTTGACTTTATAGGAAATGTGGTGTGATAGGCGAGGAACGGCCGCTCGCTTCAGTCGACACGACCGTGGGTCATTCGCCGATTGCGGCCGGTCGCGCGGCCACTATCGAACCGCTGGGGCCGACCCGAGGCAGAAGTTCGACCTAACCCTCGCCGCAGCCCATTGCGACAACCAACGCGCCCGCCCCCTAACCCCACTCGCGTCAGATCGGACAGCCGGCGTCAGGCTGAGACTCGGGTTAAGAAATAGGCACGCCCACTGGAATTTATGCCCATTTAATGGGCATAAATTCGCTCCAGGTGCCCTCGACATCGCTCCCTAGCCCTGGCATGGGTTATGCTCTGCTCGCGCCACGAGCGGCGCTACGCACCGGCGAGCGTGGCCCCGATGCGATTTGAGGGGCCCAGAGCGGCCGGTGTTGTCAGCCGGGCAATCGCGCCGGCGGCGAGCAGGACACTCACCTGTCAACCAGCGAACGGAATGGTGCGATGA
>Ga0185299_10000400_pt1 | contig 121455 bp, 93 predicted proteins | sample PaiPotPPA55metaG_FD_128002 | JGI IMG/M metagenome (GOLD analysis project Ga0185299, IMG submission 128002) | Iron sulfur acid spring bacterial and archeal communities from Banff, Canada, to study Microbial Dark Matter (Phase II) - Paint Pots PPA... ... | reverse complement strand
GGCTTCAGCGCCACATCGTAAATTCGGACATCGCGAATTACACCGTTGAAGCGATTGTCCGGCCCACCGCCACCGCCGATGCGAAGGGGATCTTTGGAAGCGAAGTCCTGGTTCAGCTCATCCAGAAGAATTTTCACTTTCTGCGGCTTGCCATCCACGTACATGTGGACGCCGTCGGCCACGCGCGAGCCGTCATAGGTCACCAGCACGTGGTGGAGTTGGTTCAGGGGCAGAGAATCTTCTGTTTCCACCCGGAGCGCATCATCGAGCCAGCGCTGCACAAGGTTGAGCTGCAGCTTGCCATCATTGAGGTAAATGCCCCAACCGTGGCCCTCGGAGATATCAAGCGTTCGAGTCACGATGCCGCCAGTAGGCGCGGCCGGATCGATCCAAGCGGCAATGCTGAACTTGTCAAGAAAACCGAATTTGCCCTGGTCGCCTTGCTCGGCGGCGCGCTTGCCGTCGAAATGAGAATCAGCGTCACTGTCCAAGGGAAACTGTGACGTTATCCCGCGGTCGACGGACCACAAAATGGGCTTCGAGCGATCGAGTGATTTCTCCCAACTGCTCTGGACGCGTTCAGTGTCGGTAGCGAGCGCGACGAAAGTTTTCTCGGCGGCTGACAACTTATATTCGAGCTCAGAAAGTTGCGCTTGCTGCTCGCGGGTCGGCGCCTTGATCATGGGGGCAGAGTTGCCGTACTTATTGGCCTTGCCCTTTTCCGGGATGTTATTGAAATAAGCGAAGAACTGATAGAACTCTTTCTGCGTGATCGGATCGTACTTATGATTGTGGCAGCGCGCACAGCCCACCGTGAGGCCGAGCCAGACGGCTGAGGTCGTTTCCACGCGGTCCACAACATATTCAACGGCGTACTCTTCGGCAATGATGCCGCCTTCGCCGTTCCCGCGGTGGTTGCGATTAAAACCGCTGGCAATTTTTTGATCGAGGGTCGCGCTGGGCAGCATGTCGCCGGCAATTTGCTCGAGGGTGAACTCGTCGAACGGCATATTGCGGTTAAAGGTGTCGATCACCCAGTCGCGCCAGCGCCACATGTAGCGCTCGGCATCGGTCTGGTAGCCGTTGGTGTCGGCATAGCGGGCTGCGGCAAGCCACGGCGCCGCCATGCGCTCGCCATAGCGCGGTGAGGCAAGCAGGCGGTCCACGACCTTTTCGTACGCGTTCGGAGACTGGTCGTCTAGAAAGGCATCCACTTCCGCCGGGGTGGGCGGAAGGCCAGTCAGGTCGAGCGACACACGGCGGATCAGGGCCTCTTTGCCGGCCTCGGCGGATGGCTTCAGGCCTTCACGTTCCAGACGGTTGAGTACGAACCAGTCGATGCCATTCTTCGGCCAGGCTTTGTTGTCGACACTTGGAAACGCCGGGTGCTTGGGTGGGATAAGCGACCAATGCTTCTCCCATTTCGCGCCCTGCTCGATCCAGCGGCGAATCAGGCCAATCTCGTTCTCATTGAGCGGTAGACCACCCAGCGGCATACGGACAGCCGGGTTATTCGCGCTGAGCCTCTGGAGAATGGTGCTGTTGGCGAGATCCCCGGGGACAACAGCGAAGTGCGCGCCGCCCAGATCCTGCTTGGCCCCGGCCTCGGTGTCGAAGCGCAGTTTGGTCTTGCGATTCGCTTGGTCCGGGCCGTGGCAAGCATAGCAGCGGTCCGAGAAGATCGGACGGATATCGCGATTAAAGTCGACTTCCTGGGCGTAGCAAAGCGCCGAGCCAGCGGCGAGAAAGCTGACAATGAAGGCCGGGGCTGCTCTCCACGAATAGGCGGCCATCGGATTCATATTATAGTACGCGCGGCCGGCATCGTGAACCCGCGTAGCGCCATGGCGACGCCAGACGGGACGCCGCTCCGATCATATTGCCTTGGTCGGGCTGCCTTACGAGTAGTGCAGCAATGCCGGGAAGCTGAGGGGAGCGGAAGCGCGGAAGCAGTTGGCGCGGAGCCAGACCCACGGAAGCGGGAGGCCGCCTTTAGGGATTAAGCCGTCGAGCGGTGCGCCATCCACTAGTTCCATCACAATGAAGTCAGCGCCGTCAGACGAATCGATTTCATGACTGGTAGGACTCCAACAAGTTTGCGCCACAACAGGATTACTAGACAGGCTTTTCCGTTGAACAACGGGCGAGACTTTTCGAACCAGAATGGCTGGCTCCCCGGATTACATTTCGAACCGCGATTAACAGCCTTCGCGTTCCAAATCATATCCTGCCTACCTCTGTTCGACGATTTTTGGTAACCTTTCACATGCTATGTAGGCGTTCGACCCGATGCTTCACGGTCCCGGTGCTTCGGCGAGCGTCATTCATCACTCTGTTGAATGGCGCGAACCTGCTCCACCTATTAGCGAAGTCCCGCAGGCTTGAGTAGGAAACCGTGTTTCCTCCCGGCCCAACCGTAAATTCGCGACCTTCATTGAGAATGACGCAATGTGTACCGCCGGACATCTAGGCCCTTCAACCGCTATAGAATCTTTTTATGAGAACACCCAAGAGATTCTTTATTGCGCTAGTCGGGGTTGTCGGCCTTCTTTCAGCCCAGAGCCCGGCCGATCAGGCATCCGCCACGATAGCCGGCAAATCCATCACTATTAAGTACTCCTCGCCTTCGGTGCGTGGCCGCCAGATCTTTGGAGATGGCGGCGTGGTGTCGAGGGATTCGATCTATCCTGTATGGCGTGCCGGCGCGAATGCCGCCACCATCCTCCAAACCGGAGCCGATCTCGACATCGCCGGACTCAGTGTACCGGCCGGCACCTATACGCTTTACGTCCTGGTGAAGGACCCTGAAAAATGGAAGCTCATCATCAATAAACAGACCGGTCAGAACGGCGACTCCTACGATCCGAGCATGGAGCTGGGGCGCATCGACATGAAAATGGAGAAACCGCCAGTAGCCGTCGAAAAGCTGAAGTATACAATCACCACCAGCGGCAACACAGGCAAACTCCAGCTGGAATGGGAGAACCACATCGCTTCGGTTTCGATCCGGGCCAAGTAGCATTCTGTCGCGATTGCGTCGGTGAGGCGAATGCCGGATACCTTAAGGGCAAATTGGGGGGGGGCCTTTTTTTAGTGGGGCGACAAAATCACGTTCCGCAGCGTTGCCGGTGGACACGATCTTCGGAGAGGTCCCAGGAAGATAGATAGACCATTCGGTTCTCCCGTAACCGCGGCTCAACGATTGGCAATAAAATGAAACCCATGAGAAACACCTTCGCCAGCCTCATCTTCGCAGGCGTGTTCGCCTGCTCCACAGTTGCGCAACCGGTGGTGACGACAGTGGTGAACAGGGCGTCCTACAGCGCGGTCCTTTCGCCGAACAGCTGGGTGGTTATTGCCGGCTACAATTTCGCGGCTACTTCCTTGTCGGCCCCGGCCGGTTCGGCGCCTGCCACGCTGGGTGGAGTGTCGGTCACTGTTGCGGGCCTGCCGGCTCCTTTAGTTTACGTTTCCCCGGATCAGATCGACGCGCTGATCCCTGCTCAGACAGCGATCCCTCAGAACACTGTGGTGCCCCTAGTTGTCACCTCGGCCGCTGGCAAGGTCACATACAACGTCCGGCTCACACGCAACGCCCCAGCGCTTTTCATCAGTCCGGACTCTGGCCAAGCCCTGGTATTCGATGCCAACTTCCAGCCGCTTGACATGATCGAGCCGCAGGACACCGTCATTCTCTATGCAACAGGACTCGGGCCGACCGATAGTTCCGGCCGCGTGGTGGACCCTGTCGAGGTATATATTGGCGACCAAAAAGCACAGGTGCCGTACGCCGGTCTCGCCCCGGGATTGCCGGGCATTTACCAATTGAACGCGCTTGTGCCGCCTCTGGCAACCGACCGGATCTATGTTCGCAGCGGGGGCTGGCAGAGCAACATTGTGCACATCGGCATCCCAAGTGGGACGAATACGGCAAACGTCCAGGGCACTATCAATGGGCTGTATCCTTCGAGCGATCCCGGCTACCCCACGACACCGCAAAGGCCATGCGTGGGTGACAACGACCCAGGTCCCTGCGGCCCGACGAATGTATTCGACGGTCTCTCTATAATGCTGCACGCCGGAGTTTTCACGGTGAGCTTTGACGTTGTTCCCGGCGCTGGTCCTTTTTCGGTCGCGGCGGTGGGGGAGGCCGGCGGCTCTATCATCTCGATTGACCCGGCAGCCGGTACGTACACGGCCTCAGTCACTACGCTGACGCCGGCCGAAAGGGCTGGAGACTACTCCAGCACGATAATGCCTTTGTGGGATTACAGCAGTTGCGACTGGAAGAGCGCGATGTGTCAGCCGTTTCCCGCGAACATTGTTCCCGTTAGCAGGATCGACCCTTACTGGGCGAGAGCGACAGGAATGCTTCCCGCGCCTAACACGACTGCGGCGGCAAGCTCCAACGTGTTCTTGCAAGCTTCGGGCAGCCTCAGCGGGTCTCGGTTTGCCGTCGACGCTCAGAACAACAGCTCTCTCTCTTTATTCGGCGGGATTATTCAGGTCCCCTACGGCCCGTTTGACGCGGGCGTCTCCACGTTCAGTCTATACGTCGATGGCCGGCTGATCGCTTCGAAGGGTTTGCCCTATTTGCTATCTCAGCGAGCGCCGGTAAACTTCGGACCCGGAAGTTTCTTCTAAGCATGTGCCGTTCTAGGCCTTGTGCGTGATAAGCGCCCGCCTGATTTTGTCGGTCCAAAATGTATGGTGGTATAAACCCCAAGTGCGGTGGCCCAAAAGAGGAACAGGCGGATTATAAGCAGTCTCGCCGAATTCGCTGCAGAATCGGAGCATATCGTTGTACCCAGCGCCAAATGGTCGAGTGGTCGAGCGAAAGCCCGCGCTGGGCCATCATCTCCCCTAGCTGAGTGAATAGCGTAGATACCAAGGCACACACAGGATGATGATTTCGTCCTCGAATTGTCGCCCGCGAAACAGCGCCGGCCGGTTCTTCCGCATTCGTTTCAAGCGACCAGACCAGCATCGGTAGATTTGCAACAGATCCTTGCAAAGAGCACGGCCTGACCCGCTGAGCTAGTGCGTTGCCTTTCTCCTGAAACAAAGATCAATGAGACGTATCTACCAATACAGCGATCGGTCAATACAGCGATCGGTCAATACAGCGATCGGTCAATACAGCGATCGGTCGTTCGCATTGTATGGTGCGGCTATCGACCGAACACACGCTGTCGGAGCGCGCAAGAGTCGGTTGTGTCTTCAAGTGGCTCAGGCCTCGGTTCCTGGCGCTTGGCCCTTCTCGACTTAAACCTAGAATAAGACCCATTGAAACGGAGCAGTCAAATGCAGAAGCTACTTGTGTCAATCTTCGCGACCGTACTCTTGACTCTCACATTCGTGTCAAGTGCGGGCGCGCAAAACTTACTCCCTATACAGATCTCAATAACACAGCAGGTCTTATCCAGTCCTGATCCACCACCCCCCACCTCGGATCCGATCAACGTTGTGCCGTTCGCATTTGACCCATTTGGCACGGACCTTGTCGACGCAGGCTGGGAAAACGGTATCGGTTGCCCAACGAACGCGACCACCAGTAATGGCTCGACTTCCACCTCATACACTGATCCTGCGTGTCTCACCGGCGATCCCAAAGACAAGCAGAATCAGGGTTTGCTACTCGTGAAGACAGGTCCTACAGCGAATTTCGCTGCTGCTGGGGCGAGATTGTTGGGCCCAGGCGTCAAAGGGATCGTGCTCACCGAGCTTGGTTATGACTTGCGGAAACCTGCGTCCCCCGTGGATCCCAGCGGCTCGCACTGCGGAGCTGGCGCGCCACGTTTCAACGTAGTGACAAGCGATGGAACGCTACACTTCGTCGGATGCAACTCTCCGCCGGCCATGCTTATGGGCAGCTCTACTGGCTGGATCAGGCTCCGCTGGGGTGCGACTGAGCTTGCGGCGGCATTCCCACCTATTTTGCCGGGCTCTATAGTATCCTCCATCACAATTATTTTCGATGAAGGGCAGGACGCGTCTGGCGGGCCTGATAGCTTTGGCCTTGCTGTTCTCGATAACGTCGACGTAAACGGCACGCTCGCCGGAAGGGGACCCGGAAGCTAGAGGCCACGATTTGCACAACTGAAGCCGCCCGCCATAGCAGATCGGTTTGTCTTGAAGTGCGGGCGGAATTTTCACTGTCGCTGAAGGACCCTGCCCGTCATACAAGCCCGAGGAAGAATGGCTGGCTTTCAAAGCTTCAGTGCAACAGAAGTATGGCCCCTGTAGGTCGCCACGATTTCATGCATCCCCCATGCAGCTTTTGCCAAAGATATCGATAGTGCAGACCGCCGAGGGGAGGCGTCGATTTGAGCCACTCGCTACCGTTCCGGCGGACCGTCGGTCGCTTCGCAGGGGTATCCTTATTTAATCTGTCGTGAGTACGACTCCTGATGATAATAGCGGAGGTAATCTTGTGCCAATCGTCGCAGGTGGCTTTCGTTGATCACGATCACATGGTCGAATACTTCGTTGCGGATGCTTCGAACCCAGCGTTCGGCGACTCCGTTTTGTCACGGGCTCCGGTAGCTCGCCCGCACGGGAGAAATTCCGCAGGAGTCCAGGAAATCGAGCACTTTGGGACGAGCCACAAATCCTGCCAGCGGTAATTTCGAATCGACGTGCGGTGTTGATTTCGAATCTGATCGCCATGGCTGGCGTCCTGCTCGGAATGTGGGCGCTCTCGGCGGGCCGTGGCCCGCCACCGCGAGTAACGATCTCGACCACCGCATCATGCTGGTGTTGGCGGGCACGACCCTTGTTGTCCTAGCGTTTGGTCGGTCTCGATTGATTCGCAGATCGTGAACCGTCCAGTCTGGTCGTGCTTGCGAAGTCATTGTCGTCTCCTTGGCACATAGTTTGCATGATTCACGACGCGCGCAAGCACGGAGTGATCTCCTCGGACCACAGGCAGTCGCGAGCGGGCCGTCCAAGCGCGGCAGCGTCCCCCAATCCACACCTGCTTAACCGTTACAACGTGCAATGTTCATATCTCCCAGAGTCAAAGATAGTTGGGACGATATGTAACGTTGAAAATCCGAAACGCGATAGACAGGAGGTTTGCACATATGAAAAGCTTAAGCGCTGCGGTTTTGGTACTTTCATTCGCGCTTGCTCTCTCCGTGGGTGCCCAAGCCCAACCGAAGGAGCACAGCATGACGGGATGTTTACAAAAAGGTGCTGAACCCGACACGTACATGGTTACCGATGTCGAAGGGCAAGGACCGAAGACGATCGGCATAGTGTCGTCTACGGCGAAACTTTCGCCTCACGTGGGCCACAAAATCGAAGTGACCGGCACGGCTGTTCCTGCGAAGGAAGCAGAAGCGGATAAGAACGTACCGAAGGCCGCTCATTATATGAAATTGACTGCGATCAAGATGATCTCAACGACCTGCCCATAATTGATCGGTGTTGATCGGTCGCCACAATCCAGCATCTTCTCGCACTCGTCCGGTCCCGCCGCTTTACGCGCTACGGGTTCGAGCTTTCTGTTCTGCCGTTTGAAGGTAGGGAGCCTGGCGCGGCGTAGCAATCTAAAGCAAGACCCGGCGTGCTATCCGAACGCCAGAACGGAACGGTGCGAATTCTATTGAAGACTGCGCACGCTCCTGAAAAGCTACAACGCGCCATGCGATCTGCCAGTCGTACCTGTCCCTGACTCGTTCAAATCTACGTCTTCGCGGCCAGCACTCTTGCGCTCGGTCCAGTATGGCGACTGACCGTAGAAGCTATGTACATCCTCTCCCCACAGAGTGTCGGTCATATCCGGCCAGTTGTCCTTATAAAACCCAGGAGCATTCTCTAACTTGGCTTTATCCGCATCGAGCACAAAGCATTTCCGATCTTCGTCGAGTGTCAGCGCATCCCACGGAACCGCGAATAACTTGTCGCCCATGCCCAAGAAGCCACCAAACGATAGCACCGCGTATGCCACACGCCCTGATGGAATGTCGATCATTAGTTCTTTGATCTTGCCCAGGTCTTCATCGGCCCGATTCTTCACCGAGTCGCTACTTAGGGTGCTGGCTGACAGTACGCGACGATAGCGTTTGTCCGGATCTGTCTTGATAACCTTTGCCATAGATTGTCCTCTTCCAAGTTGACTCCCAGGCGGTCGAAATTGTGTCATAACACACGACAACGATCCAGGAACGAGCTTCGGATTGCCCCCGGCGATTTGAAAGTCTTTCCGTGATCGATAACGAGTCGTTGCGCGGGCCGGATGTCGTCGAGCTGTGCCTGATCGCGTTGTTCGTCATCGTGGTTTCGATCGATGGGTTCGTGGGAATGTCATTCGACGATCGAAGGAAGCTCGATCAGGAACTACGCCGACCACGCACGTCGGCGAGAGTTGCTTCGAGGTTAGGTAACTCTGCTTCGTGTACATGGCCCGTGAGCCTGTGAAGTACTATTCTTGGCCTGCCCCTTAACGATTTCCGTTCGCCGCGCCGATTATAAAGACAGGCGTATGGTATCCGTTGGGCACCCAAATCGCTTGTCACATGCGTTGAAGCTGGTGAGTGAACTTCCGCCGCTATCGCCGATGGTGCGCCACTTGCTCGCCACGCTCTACTCGCAGACCGACGACATCTCTTTGTCGCAAGTAGCAGTTTGGATCGAGAAGGACACGCTCACTGCCGGAAGGATCTTAGCGCTCGCGAACTCTGCGTACTACGCTCGCACCGAGCCGATCGTGTCGATCCATCACGCGGTCTCTCGACTCGGGCTGAATGCCATTCGCAAGCTCGTGGCGAGTATGGCTATGTCTCGGTATTGGAACAGAATTCCTACACCCGCCGAATGGTCTACGTCTCGATTTAATGCTCATTCGATTGGTGTTGCGGTTCTATCGGACATGATCGCCTGTGCGGTAAGCCCCGACAAGGCGCAGACAGCCTTCTTGGCTGGACTTTTTCATGATATCGGTCACGTCGGTGTTGCATTGCTCTTGCGTGATGACGCAGATGCCGTGAAGAAACTGATCGCCGCAAAGCATATTCACGCGGAGCAGTTGGAGTCAGAACTACTCGGCTTCTCTCATTCAGAACTCTCAGCCGCAACGGTTCGATCCTGGAATTTACCCGCAGTGATCGAGGACGCCGTCCGATTTCACGCGGCAGAAATCGACTGCGACCGGATCAAGGCGGGGGATGTAGCGCTCGGTGATATCGTACATCTGGCCGACAGCTACGTGGATTACGAGGGACTTTCACTCAGCGGTCGGAAGGAAAAAGGGGACACGCTTTCCATCTTCGATCAGCTTGGCCTAACCACTGAAGCAAACATCTTCGCTCGGTTCCATAACGAATTGGATACTCTGCTGAGCGTTATCTGATTCTGGTCCTTCCAACTTGGGCACAGGCATGATCGAAATTTCCTGCGGGGCACCTGCGTTTCGCCGTGTTTGAACGGGATCTGGTGGCGCGGTCGAGTCTGGTACGGGATCGAAGTGTTTGGTAATCGAAACGTTCATCGTTGTATCCGTTCCCGTGGTGCCACAATGCGCGTAACACTCAAAGCGATTGACGACGAACTGCATCGCCTGGCTTCTGCTTTGATGCCCAACGGGCGAACACATATCTGTGAAGGTCGCTCGAGCCGAATCAACCCGTGGTCCGAGTACCGAATAAGAATGTGCTAGCGTTAGGGGAAAGGGAATTCACCATAAGGAGTTCGAACATGGCTACTCAAGCCACTCAGCCATTGACAACTAAGGAAATTGCTGACACCCTCACCAAACTCTGCTCGGTTGGCAAATTCGACGAGGCAATGAACAAGCTTTACTCAAACAATATCGTCAGCATGGAAGCCGGCGCACCTCCCGGAGAATCGCGCGAAGCCAAGGGAATCGATGCCGTCCGGAAAAAAGCCGAATGGTGGACCGCCAATCATGAGGTGCACTCTGCGAAGGTGGAAGGACCGCTGGTGGCGGGCGCGCACTTCGCTGTGACCTACAAGTTGGACGTCACCTTCAAGCCACAAAATCGGCGTTTCACCATGGAAGAAGTGGCTGTCTACAAAGTCGCCGATGGCAAGATCGTCTACGAAGAGTTCTTCTATAACATGTAGAGCCGAAATAGGCTAGTTCGCGATCCATTGTGTAGAACTAGCCTTCAAATCGTGCCGAGAATGTGACGTTGTAAAGTTCGGTCGCGGACGGCTCATTCCGACATCGCCGTTATTTCAGACGATTTTTGAATCTACCAAGCTTTACGTTGAACAAAGAGGGAGAGACATTTCGAACCAGAACATCTGCCTCCCCGGCCTGAATTCGAACAGTGGTTAACAGCTGCTGGGTCCTAAAACAAATACCTCTCATTTTGCTTGACTCCCGCCCGAACCGAGCAATGAATGTGATCACCAATTTGAGACCCGAATGAAAAGATTGAAAGGTAGATCGCCGTAGGTACGAACCCGCAATATCCAGGGCGTTGCGTTGGTTGGCCAGGCTCCGCGCTATCCGATGAAAAGCCGAAACCACGCACTACTTCCTTGCCGACGTGCGCCAGGTCGGTGGAAGGGCAATTCCGTCTTTAAGGCAAAGGTCACCGTTTGAGGATAAAGCAAGGCGCACGGCCACGGGGTGGCGCCACAGGCATTGACGTTCGCCTTGTCAGGGGTAATGTTGGCCTATCACTCGCGCGGAGATCATCGTTAAATCGATTCCGCCGTCGGTGCATGTCAAATAATAATGGTTAAAAAAGGCTCCGTTTTGCCCACCTTGCTGCTGGTTTGCTTCGGCTGGATTTGCAGACGGATCCGATCTCCTGGTGCGCTCGAAAGATGCTGTTCCAGTCCCAGGTAACGCTCGGTGGTGGTTAAAGATGAATGACCGAGGCTATGCTGGATCTGTTCGATCGAAGCGCCCCCCTCGCGCGAGAGTTTCGCAAGGTACGGCGCAGATCATGTGGAGCAACACCCAGACCTGCTCTATATCCGTAGGTCCTGGCGACTTCGTCTACCGCTTGCGGCGTCAAGGAAGGTCCACTGATCTTCCCCGCTTTGTTAACGGCCCGACAGACTCGGCCCGATCTGATCCCAGCCCGTGCGAGCCAAGCGTCGACGAAGCCCTTGACTCAATTTGGCATGGAACGGTTCGAATCCGGCGATGCTTGACCATGAGATCCACGATCAGCCAGCGGCCGTTGCCTTGCTGTAAGTGATCGATCATCAATTGCCCGATTTCACCGCGCCGCAAACCACAACCAATCCCCACACAAAGAATCCCTTGGTCCCGAACGCCTTTCAACGTGTCGGCGTCTGGAAGACAAATCAGCGCCTCGGCTTCGCTGACTCCCAGCCAATTGCCAAGTCGTCGTCCAAGCCGTCGAGGCCTCGAATGCTGCATACGCCGGCAGCCGTTTGAGGATACAGCAGTCCGTTATGCGCTGCCTCTTCGGGCAGCTTTCGCAGTGCGAAGATGTGGATGGCCACCGTGGCCGGAGCATACGCATCTTTCTCCATCGCCGTTCGATACTGCTGCACCACCGTCCGGCTGAAGGGTCGGCCTAGGCTCAGCGAAGTACCATTCGTGGAAGTGATCGAGGGCAGCGGAATATACGCGCTTGGACGCTTCTGCGGGCATCGCCTGTACAGCGAGATTTTTGAACGCAGCCCAACCGGAGGTGGGCATTAGCACAAGTTCTGTTTTAAACATAGAGGGGATTCTTCGTGAGCGCGAATACAACTCTACACGAGGAGTTGCGATCTGTATAGATAGTGCAGTACCACTAACCTACATCAGTAAGTCGATCAGATCATTTGCTTGATAAGTCGCTCAGCTTAACAACCATCTGGAGTTTGATTGTAATTGCTGTGTGCGCATGTTCGGCCGCTCGTGACTTTTTGCAGGCCATCTTCAGTAAGGGAAAAGAGAGACGCAGCGTCGGGTGGCAGAGGACCGGGACCTGGCCGCCGCCCCAGTCCTTCTTTGAAACCCGCTAGTTTTGGCCGGGATGATGCCGGTCCGCTCCGTTGGCGGTTCTTGAAGTAGTAGGCATGGCCAGTTCGCTGAACTGATTATGCAGGGAAAACGGGTCGAAAGCGGGCGAAACCGCTAACTCCTTTTGTTTGGTGAAATGGAAATGTAGTGTTGGCGTCCGCTTCCATGGCATGGAAGAGGTCGTCGGTTCGAACCCGACCAGGTCCACCAATCAAAAACAAAGAGTTTCACACTTCTAAACCTTTCATTTTTCTCGGCAACACCTTTTAGCCACGCCGCTGGTTCCGCGGAATCGGATATTGTATAGAGTGCTAATGCGCCCCATTGTTTCCATCTCTGCCATCTTTGCCGTCCTTGTCGCCTTCGCCCCGCTCGGCATGGCACAACTTGACTGGCCTACGTTCGGCCACGACCCCGGTAGCAACCGCTACTCACCCCTTCGCCAGATCACGCCCGAAAACGTCACGACATTGAAGCGCGCGTGGACTTATCACATGAATCCGCAAGGCGCGCAAGCCGGCATGTCGGGCGCGAGCGGCGCGACTTCGGAAACGATACCTCTCGTCGTTGGCGGCATGATGTACCTGACCACGCAGTTCAAGCGCGTGGTTGCGCTCGAGTCAGAAACCGGAAAAGAACTCTGGGCCTTCAGCGTGCCCGACGGGAATCCTGCACGGCGCGGGCTCGCATACTGGGCAGGAGATAACCAGAACCCGCCGCAGGTCTACTTTGGCACCGATACTGGGAAACTCTACGCCCTGAACGCCAAGACCGGTAAGCTCTCCCCAGGCTTCGCGAACGAAGGCGTACTCGATATGAAGCCAGGAGCCTTAAACGGACTGCCTGGCGCGCCTTTTGGCCTCTCTTCGCCGCCGATCGTTTACAAAAACCTCATCATCACCGGCGCGCTGGTGCAGGAAACGCCCAGCGTCGGCGCGGCGGGCGATACCCGGGCCTGGGACGTTCGCACCGGCAAACTGGCCTGGACGTTCCATTCGATTCCGCGGCCCGGCGAGACGGGCAGTGATACATGGGAAGGCGATGCGTGGAAGAACCGCTCCGGCGCCAACGTTTGGGGCTTCTTCACGCTCGACACGCAGCGCGGCATTCTCTACATGCCCTTCGGCGAGCCCACTACAGACTATTGGGGTGGCGATCGCAAAGGAGCGAATCTCTTCGGAACCTCTCTCGTGGCCGTCGACGCTCAGACCGGCAAACGCAAGTGGCACTTTCAGGCGGTCCATCACGATATCTGGGATTACGACCTCTCCGCGCCCCCTGTGCTGTTCGATATCAAGCGTGATGGCCGCACGATACCGGCTGTCGCGCAAGTCACGAAGATGAGTTTTGTCTACATTCTCAATCGAGTCCTGGCGAGCCGGTTTACGGAGTGGAAGAACGGCCCGTCCCGCAGGATGACGTATTGCCGGGCGACACTACCTGGCCCACGCAGCCCTTCCCAGTGAAACCGCCGGCGCTCGCACGCAACAGCTTCCAGCGTTCCGACATTGCAACAGTGACGCCGGAGCTCCAAGAATTCTGCGAGGCGCTATTCGACAGCGTTCCCGGCGGAATGCACGCTGGCGGGCCGTTCACGCACTATTCGACCACACCCAGCGTAATCTTCCCCAGCTCGATCGGCGGTGGTAACTTCAACCCTTCCTCCTTCGACCCGGCGCTGGGCTATCTCTTCGTCAATACTCAGGACCTGGGCAGCACGAACGTTATGGTCCCAAGCAAGGACGGCAAAGCCTTCGACCGTGTGCCTTATAAAGGATCGATGCGGTTCTGGAAACAGGACGAGCGTCTGCTTTGTAATCAGCCGCCATGGGGACGATTGACGGCCATCAACGTCAACACGGGCGAGATTGCGTGGCAATCCATTCTGGGCGTCAGTGACAACCTGCCCGAGGGCAAACGCAACACCGGCCGGCCCAATTTGGGAGGCTCCCTTGCAACGGCCGGAGGCCTCGTTTTCATCGGTGCGACCGACGACAGTCGTTTCCGCGCCTTTGATGCAAAGACGGGCAAGGAAGTCTGGACCGAAAAGATCGACGCCGGAGCGCATGCCGCTCCGATCAGTTATCAGGGTAAGAACGGAAAGCAGTACGTGGTCATCGCCGCTACGGGCGGAAGCCAGCTGTTCGATCCCAGTCGCGGCGATTCGTTGATTGCCTTTGCTTTGCCTTAGGTGTCGTCAGAGAGCTCGATTCCCGGTCGTCCTAATTCCACGCTAGGATAGACCCATGCGATTTCTTCTTTTTTCAACCATCATCGCCTCGATGAATTTCATGCTCTCTGCTCAAGCACCCACCCAACCAGCCATGACGCTGACGATTCCGGGCTTTCCCGACGGGGGCCAAATTCCCGTGAAGTTCAGTCAGGCCGCTCCGGGCGTTGCAGTCGGCGAAGGTACGTCGCCGGGGATGAGCTGGGCCAACGTGCCCGCCGGCACGCAGAGTTTTTTCCTCAACATGCACGACATGGATCTCGCCCGCAACAAGACGACTGACGATCAGGCCCATTGGGTTCTTTGGAACATTCCGGCGACTGCGACCGGATTACCCGAAGGTGTACCCAAGGGATCCCAACTGCCCGACGGAAGTTATCAGATCAGCGCCACAGGACCCATGTACCGCGGTCCGGGAGCCGGCGCGAACGGTCCGTTCCATCACTATGTGTTTGAGCTTTTTGCCCTGGATATCAAGCTGGACGTGAAACCATCGGCCGACGCTTTCGAGACGCGTGCCAACGTAATGAAAGCTATTCAGGGTCATATCCTGGCGAAAGCGGTTTACGGAGGCCTGTTCCGGCGGCCGAAGTAAACACGACGCGAACTGACCGCGGCAATGATTAAGGCGGGCGCCGATTATGGATCCCATAAGACGCAACATACTGGCATCGGGCGCCGCGGCGACTGCCATGGCCGCAGCGCCCCGCAGGTTTGCTCAGCAGACTGGACAAGGAGGAGCTGCCATGCCCTTTTACGAAAAAGGCCCCGTTCGCATCCACTATGAGGAGGCCGGTTCCGGTTTCCCGTTGCTGCTCATCGCTGGCGGTGGATTGAATTCGACCATCTCCGGCTTGATCGGCGCCAGCCCCTTTAACCCCATCGAGGAGTTTAAGGGAGAGTACCGCTGCATCGCGTCCGACCTCCGCAACGCTAATGGCGGCCAGTCCTCCGGGCCGCTCGATATCGACCGCCCGTGGGATGCATATACCGATGACCATCTCGGCGTCATGGATCACTTGGGCATCCAGAAGTTCATGGTGCTGGGCTTCTGCATTGGCGGACCCTTCATCTGGAACCTCTTGCGGCGGGCGCCGGATCGTATTGTCGCAGGCGTGCTGGCGCAGCCCAGCGGGTCGCGTCCTGAGATGCGCGACCTTTTCTACGAAACCAATATGAAGGGCTGGGGTCCGGAATTGGTCAAGCGCCGGCACGACATCACGATGGAGACGGTCGACAAATTTCTGACCAAAATGTACCGTGCCAACCCCGACTTCGTCTTCACCGTGACCCGCGATTTCGTTCGCAATTGCCAGACGCCCGTACTGATCCTGCCCGATGATATCCCGCAGCACCCGTACGCCGTCGCCATGGAGGCCGCGATGCTCGCGCCCAAGGCCGAAGTGAGCATATTCCCGTGGAAGGAGCCCAAGGAGCGGATTCCCCTGGCGGTGCGCCAGATACACTCCTTCCTCCGGGCACACCGCCCGGCTTCTGCTTAGACGGCGGCGCATCTTTACCGGTACGCGTGGAATCCTGAAGGACGAAGCCTCAAGCACGCCAGCTAAAATTTCCTCTGCGGGAGACGGGATCGTGTTTGCCATAATAGAGGTAATCCGCGCCCATGTCTCGAGCCACCGATACGTTTGTAGAACAAAACCAGACCCGCTTCCTCGAAGAGCTCAAGGATTTTCTACGCATCCCCAGCATCAGCACTCTGCCAGAGCATAAGCCCGATGTCCAAAGAGCTGCCCACTTCGTCGCCGATAGCCTGAAGCGCGCCGGCATTGAGAACGTCGAGATTATCCCCACCGGCGGCAATCCACTGGTTTACGGCGATTGGCTACACGCCCCCGGCAAACCTACCGTCCTTTGCTACGGACATTACGATGTCCAGCCGCCCGACCCATTGGAGCTATGGCGGAGCCCGCCCTTCGAGCCTGCGGTGCGCGACGGCAACATCTACGCTCGCGGCTCGGCCGACGACAAAGGCCAGATGTATATGCACATCAAAGCCGTCGAGGCGCTGCGCGCGGTCAATGGCACCCTCCCCGTAAATCTCAAATTCCTGATCGAGGGTGAAGAGGAAATCGGCGGCGCTTCCATCGCCAGCTACGTCGCAAAAAATCCCGCCAAGCTGAAGGCCGATGTCGCGCTCGTTTCCGATACGGCCCTTTACGCCGAGGGACTTCCCACCCTCTGCATCGGATTGCGCGGCCTGGTCTATATGGAAGTCGAAGCCACCGGCCCGGCGCGCGATCTGCATTCCGGGCTGTATGGCGGCTCAGCTCCCAACCCGGTTTTCGGATTGATCGAGTTGCTGTCGAAGTGCAAAGATCCGCAGGGCAACATCCGCATTCCAGGGATGTATGACGACGTTGTGCCTCCCGCCCCGGCTGAAAAAGAGAGCTGGAAGCTGCTGCCATTCAAAGAAACTGATTTCCTCAAGAACGAGGTCGGCGCAACCGCTCTGGCGGGCGAGCTTGGCTATTCCGTTCTGGAGCGAATTTGGGCGCGGCCGACGTTCGAAGTCCACGGCATCGCTGGCGGATTCACCGGTGCCGGCGCAAAGACCGTGATCCCATCCAAAGCCACTGCCAAAGTGAGCTTCCGGCTGGTTCCTAACCAGAATCCCGACAAGATACTGGCTTCGTTTCGCGAATTCTTGCAGAAAAATACGCCGGCCGGCGTTCGTATCGACCTCCGGGTCCTCAGCGCCAGCCCGGCTGTAATGGTGGATCCGAACCATCCGGCCATCCAGACTGCGGCTCGCGCATTCAGTGAGATGTTCGGCCGCCCCACCGTATTTACGCGCAGCGGCGGCTCGATTCCGGTGGTGGGGGATTTTGCCAACCACCTGCACATCCCCTCCGTCTTGATGGGCTTTGGCCTTCCCGACGACGGCCTGCATTCGCCCAATGAAAAATATCGTCTGGAGAATTACTATAAGGGCATCATGACCATCGCGCACTTTTTCGAGGAGTTTGGCCGATAGACAACTAAGGTTTCCTTTGGCAGCGAAAACTCAGAATCCGGCTCCGGCCGAAAGCGTGGTTCGGTCGGCTGGGATCGTCTCGGTGGCCGTGGCCATGTCGCGTCTGACCGGCTTGGTGCGTGAGATGGTTATGGCCCGGCTCTTCGGCGCTGGCTTCGTTTACGACGCCTTCCTGCTGGGCTTCCGCATTCCCAACCTGACGCGCGATCTGTTCGCCGAAGGGGCCCTTTCCTCTGCCTTTGTACCCATTTTCACCCAGACTTTGGCGCAAAAAGGCCGCAAAGAAGCAGCCGTTCTGTCGAACCTGGTCGCTACTGCACTGATCCTGCTGGTGGGTTCGTTTTGCATTTTGGGGGTCATTTTCAGTCCAGTTCTGGTCCACCTGCTCGCCGAAGGATTCCGCCAGGTTCCCGGCAAGTTCGAGCTGGCCGTGAAGATGACCCGGATCATGTTCCCGTTCCTTCTCCTGGTAGCGCTGGCCGCCCAGGCCATGGGTGTCCTCAACGCCTGCAACCGCTTTGCGGTGCCCGCCCTGGCCTCTACTTTCTTCAATATAGGATCCGTCGCATTCGGTTTAGCATTCGGCTATTGGCTCGGACCGATGCTGGGTATCGAGCCGATCACTGGCATGGCCATAGGCGTCGTCCTGGGGGGGGCGCTGCAGCTCGCCTGGCAGATACCGTCGCTGCGTTCGGAAGGCTTTGGTTTTCACCCTGCCTTTGACTGGAGCCATTCTGGACTAAGGCACATCATCCGCCTGATGGGCCCGGCCATCCTCGGCAATGCCGCAGTGCAGATCAACGTAATGGTCAACACCAATTTCGCCTCCCGCATTCCAGGCAACGGGCCGGTAAGTTGGCTCGGCTATGCGTTTCGTTTCATGCAATTGCCGCTCGGACTCTTCGGCGTTGCGATTGCGTCGGCAACCTTACCCTCTATATCGAGAAGCGCCGGCGCGGGTAATTTCGAAGAATTCAGGCGCACTTTGTCGAGGTCCCTCGGCATGGTTTTTCTATTAACTCTCCCGTCTTCAATTGGCTTGATCGTGTTGGGCAACACCATGATCGGCGCCATCTACCAGGGCGGTAAATTTCAGGCCTTCGATACGCAGCAGACCGCTGTTGCGCTTTCCTGCTACGCCGTCGGATTGGCCGGATATTCCGCGCTCAAAGTACTGAATCCGGCGTTTTATGCCTTGCACGACGCGCGTACGCCCATGCTTATCAGTCTGATCTCAATCGCGATCAACTATGCCACCGCCTCGCTGCTGCTGGGCCGAACCAGCTTAGGGCATGCCGGCCTGGCGCTCTCCACTTCCGCGGTTGCGATCTTCGGAGCCGTGGCTTTGTTCGCTATCCTACGCGGCCGCATTGGGGGCATTCATGGCCGGGCCTTGCTGACCAGTATTTGGAAAATCACCCTGGCCTCCGCGGTGATGGGCGGAGCGGTGTGGTTTTCCAGCCACGAGTTTCAACAATGGCTCGGCGTTAGCAAGCTGGGACGTCTGGTGGATCTGGCGATTTCGATCCCATTCGGCCTTATTGTGTTTTATGGGGCTTGCCGAATCCTTCGAGTTGCCGAGCTCGATCTGGCCACCCGGGCGCTGGCCGGCCCGATTCTGCGCCGATTACAGCATTAACCCTTCTAAAAATCCTGCACCCCGGAAGCAAAAAATAGGGTAATCTTTCATCGCCGACGTATATACGCGGCAGAAGGAGATTATCAATGTTGAAGAAACTTGGGTTGTTGAAAAAAATGATGTTAATGAGTGCCGTTCTGCTTACGCTCGCTTATCCAAAGCGGCCGGTGGTGATGGGTAATCCAATTCCTCCGTGCCCGCCCGCCTGCGAAGCACGTTAACGGTTCATCCCTTGACAGTTAGCCTAAACTGTCGTACAAAGGCCCCGGAGGTGTTATCCTGCGGGGCCTGACCTGGATGGCGCAAGTAGTTTGGATTACTTCCCTCTGTGTGCGCGTCGGATTAGTGGCGCGCCTGTCACGTATCAACCCGAAACGATATCGATGGTTTATCGTTTATCTGATCGTGATTTCGCTTGGCACTTTCTACCTCTTGTCTATTCCACTTCACAGCACCACCTACGCGATTTCGTGGATCATCGTGGAAATCTGCTCCTTGTTCCTACTGTACGCGGCGGCGCTTGAAATCTTCGGGAATCTCGCAGAGCACTTCGGAGGCGTAAATCGTGAGGGCAGAATCGTATCCTACCTTCGCCGTATATTGAACGCCATTATGGCGATATCGCTAGTTGCGTGCATCGCTCTGACGATTTTCGATGCGCGGGTAATGCTTGACAAACAGGCATTCTCAGTGGGCACGGCCGTCTCGGCCGTTGTTTTGTTGATGCGCGTCGCCACCTCGACGTTGGCCGTGTTCTTGGCGGGCAGTGCGCTGTATTTCTCGCGCTTTCGCGTTACACTTCAACCTAATCTGCGCATTCACGGGTTTTTGTTCACGGCGTGGATGGTTGTTTCGGCAGCAGCGATGTTCTGGCGCAATATGGATAAGTCCAACACCGACTTGATAAATACCGTGTTCCTAACGCTCTCGACCTTGATCTTTGGCATATGGATCGTGGCCATTAAGAAAACCGGAGAATCAATACCTGTCCGCTTGTCTTTAGCCGACGGCCATGCGCGGGACGATCGGGAAATCCTGATCGCGTTCCTAAGAAGGCTTACGCGGCAGCGTTAAGCAAGCTGCCCAGTCGCTCGAAACAACGCTGAACCCGTCCGCTGTCCCGCCGGGGGATACCGATATAGTACAGCACGCCTTCCAGCGCCAGCTTCACCAGCATCTTCTGCATCAACCAGGAAGCTTTGTCCAGCTCAATAAATGCTGCGCCGTCGTTGGGAGCCGCCCAAAGGGGCAGTGCGCGGAGATCCCGGCATAGTTCACCAAGATACTGGAAGTAAATGGCTGCACGTTCTCTTCTAAAATGGCCGACGTCCGAGTACTGTTGGCGGCTGAGGAAGTTCACATCCGCGGCGGAAAGCAGCTTCAACATTGGCCGGTATTGCTCGAGAAAAGAGGAGAGATTAGGCGTCCCGATGGATTCGGGGCCGACGGAGGCTATCCCTTGCGGGTCATCGTTGACCAATCGCAGCACAACTTTTACCTGATTCTTTTTACACTAAGTTCCAGCAATTGTCAATGAATTACGTCCTGTATCTGATGCGGCTTCGGCCGGCAAAGCTCTAGGCCGGTCCTCGTTGATCACAGCGGAAGCAAACATTCTCGATCGGTGCAACTCCAACGTGCTGTATGATGTCCGCGGACAGGCCAGGCGCGACGTCACCCGATCAACATTCTAGATCTGCTCGCGAGGTGGTAAAATCTGAAGAGATGACCGAAGAGATAGAGCAGGTCACCCGCCTGCAGTCCCTCGATTTGCGAATCGGTGAGCTGGAGCGGGAAATAGCCACCCTACCCAAACACATCACACAGATCGAAAAAGCGCTTGATTCCCACCTGCGCAGGTTGGAAGCGGATCGCGCGGCCCTGGCCGGCAATCAGAAGGAACGCAAGCGCTTGGAAGACGATAACAAAGTGGAGAACCAGAAAATCTCCAAGCTGAAGGACCAGATGCTGGGCGCCAAAACCAATGAGCAATACCGCGCCTTCCAGCATGAGATTACCTTTTGCGAAGACGCAATTCGCAAGTCAGAGGACCGGATTTTGGATCTCATGGCCGAAGCCGAGCCGCTGGACGCCAATGTGAAGAAGGCCGAAGCCGCCCTCAAGGAAGAAAAGCAGCAAGTCGAGGCGGAGAAGACCCAAGCCCGCGAGCGCACGGCGGTGGATCAAAAGCAGCTCGAGCAATTGCTGGCCGAGCGCAAAGTTTTGGTCGGTGCCCTGAAGCCGCAAACCGTCTCGGCCTACGAGCGAATCCGAAAGAAATGGCACGGCGTGGCCGTGGCCGAGGCCGCCGAAGGACGCTGTTCGGGCTGTCATATGGTACTGCGACCGCAGTTTTTTCAAGACCTGCGACACAGCGACCAGGTGATGTTTTGCGAGAGCTGCGGCCGCATCCTTTACTACAATCCGCCGGTCAGCTTCGAGCATGATTTGGTGGCCCAGCCGCAACAGTAAATTGCGGCTCCGCCGGAAATGTTCGCCCGGTCGCGCTAACATGCTTGTCATGGCCCGCCTTCTCGTCGCTCTAATCCTTTTCTCATTGATTTTGCCCGCCCAGACGATTATTCGCTTGGGCACGATCATCCCCAAAGATTCCCCCTGGGACGCGATCCTCATCAAGATGGGCGAAGAGTGGACGAAGGCCTCGGGCGGCAAGATCGAGCTGAAAATTTATCCCGGCGGCGAACAGGGCGACGAGCCGGAGATGGTCCAAAAACTTCGGATCAAGAAGCTACAGGCAGTAGCGCTCTCAGGGGCCGGGCTAAGTGGAATTGACGCCGCAGTTTCCGCGCTCCAGATTCCCATGATGCTCAACTCCTACGAAGAGCTGGATTACGTCCGCGATCATATTTCGGATCGCCTGGAAAAGGGACTCGCGCAGCGGGGTTTCATAGTTCTCAACTGGGGCGATGCCGGCTGGGTTCACTTTTTCACCAAGCTGCCGGCGGTGCATCCCGACGACATTCGTAAGATGAAGCTATGCGTGCTGCAGGGCGACAACAGCACTTTCGAGCTTTATAAGATCAATGGATTTCGACCAGTGTCGCTGGCCGCCACCGATATTCTCACTGGTCTGCAAACTGGATTGATCGACGCGTTTCAATCGCCTCCTCTGGTGGCGCTGAGCAATCAGTGGTTCGGCGGAGCGAAGAACATGCTCGATATCCAGTTCGCACAACTCGTGGGTGCGACCGTTATATCGAAGGATGTGTGGGACAAGATTCCGGCGCCTCTACAAAAGGAGATGATGCAGTCTGCGCGCACCGCCGGCGTGTCGTTGCGCGAGGAGATCCGCAAAGCTGAAGCCTCCTCCATTCCGTTAATGCAGCAGTTCGGTCTGAATGTAGTTCATGCCGATCCGAAGGCCGTGGCAGAATGGCGCCAGCTTTCTGAAGCCATCTGGCCGAAGTTGCGAGGCACCATGGTGCCGGCGGATCTATTCGACGAAGTGAAGCGGCTGCGGGACGAATATCGAAAAGCGCATCCAGGCTCGACAGTCGCAGGCATGCCGTGAGCGTCGCCACTCCGCCTCCGGAAAACGCCGCACCCGCCACGCCGCTCGAGATTGTCGAAGATTCCTTTTCCATCCTGGCTCTGTCGCTGATGACCTTGCTGCCCGTAATCGAAATGGTGTCGCGGCAGTTCCGCTGGCCCGGAATTCCCGGATCGGCCGTTGTCGTCCAGCAGCTCACCTTGTGGATTGGCATGCTGGGCGGTATGCTTGCGTCGCGCTCCGATCGTCTATTGGGGCTTTCGTCCAGCGCGATGCTGCCGGATTCGTGGCGCGTGCCCGCCAAGATCCTTTCGGGCGCCGCGCTTGCGGCTGTTTCTACCTGCCTCGCCTGGGCCAGTTGGGTGTTCGTTAAGACTGAGCGTGAATCCGGTAGCGAGCTGCTTCCTGGCGTGCCGAAGTGGACTGCACTCGCCATTATGCTGGTCGGCTTCGGCGTGATTGCTTTGCGAGCGGTGTGGCACGCCAGTCCCAATTGGCAAGGCCGCCTGCTCGCTGCCCCCGGCCTGGTCATCCCGGCCGTGCTCGGCTTTGTCATTCCCGTCGGCGCGCCCGGCGTTATGCCGTTAACTCTGCTGATGCTGGCCTTCGTCACGTTTCTGGGGCTTCCTATCTTCGCCGTATTCGGCGGACTCGCCTTGCTGCTCTTTTGGAATAGCGGAACGCCCGCCGCATCGGTTCCGGTGGAGATGTACCGGCTGGTGGCATCGCCGTTGCTGCCTTCCATCCCTTTGTTCACGCTGGCCGGCTATTTCATGGTGCAAGGCGGGGCAACAAAGCGCCTGCTGCACGTCTTTACGGCGCTTTTTAGCTGGATACCTGGTGGCCTAGCGATCGCCACCGTGGCTATCTGCACTGTCTTCACCTTCGCCGGGTCGGGCCTGACCATTCTGTCGCTCGGAGGCCTTTTGGTGCCGATGCTGATCAAAACCCGTTATCCCGAAAACTTTTCCATCGGATTGCTCACCGCTTCGGGGTCATTAGGCTTGCTGTTTCCCACCAGCGTTCCTGCGATTTTGTACTGTGTGTATTCAAATACTCCGCTGCCGCGATTATTCACCGGTGCGATTCTGCCTGAACTGCTCATGGTCACCTGCGTGGCTGCCGTCGGCATTTACATGGGATTGAAGCACAAGGCCGTGCGCGAGCCTTTCGTGCCCCGCGAAGCCGCCGCCGCCGTCTGGAATGCCAAGTGGGAGCTGATGTTACCGGTGATCATGATCATCGGACTGTTCGGTGGCTTTGGGACTCTGACCGAGGCTGCGGCGCTAACGGCCTTCTGCGCCTTCGTGGTCGAAGTATTCATTTATCGCGACCTGAAGCTCAACCGCGATTACCGTGAAGTGTTCGTCGAGTGCGCGACCATTGTTGGCGGCATTCTGCTGATCCTGGGCGTGGCTCTCGGTTTTACGAATTATTTGATCGACGCCGAAGTCCCTTCGAAACTCATCGACTGGGTGCGGACGCACGTCCAATCCAAATACGTCTTTCTGTTATTGCTTAATGCGGCCCTGCTGGTGGTTGGTGCGCTCATGGACATCTTCGCGGCGATTTTAGTGGTAGTGCCGCTGATTAAACCTTTGGCCGCCGCCTACTCGATCGACCCAGTGCAGATGGGCGTGATCTTCATCGCCAACCTAGAGCTGGGCTATCTGCATCCGCCGGTCGGCATCAATCTATTTCTGTCCGCCTACCGATTCAAAAAGCCGATGGGCACCATCATCTGGGCGACTCTCCCGTTCCTGTTCATCCTGATGGGCAGCGTTTTGCTGATCACTTACGTTCCATGGCTGACTACCGCGCCGCTGCGCTGGTTCGGCAAGTAAGAAGTGTTTCGGGTCAAAGCGGGACGCGGCGAATGCCGTGCATCTGAGAAAAATGCCGCGGATCATTAGGGATAAACAAAGCTGCCCAGGCACTGGTGTCAACGAAAATCATTCACTGGATTCGCCGTAGAGAACCTGGTCATGATGTTCCTGGGATATCCACTTCTTGCCTTTGTCTGGCTTCTATCGGACGGCCGCGAGAAGTAATGATGACGTCTTCGTTCGCCGAACGTCGCAACAGTTCGGAGGTCTGGTTTTTAATTGACGAACGCTAGCGGTTTTCATAGATCCATATGGCTACGTTGGTGGCTACAACATAACACGTCGAGCTTCTGGAACGGAGCCCGGATGAGAGGTGGCGGTGGGAATGGACAATGGTTCAATTGTGATAAGATCCCGTTTGGCACCCACCTGGGAGTAGGAATCAAGTGAAAGCATACGAAGGCACAGACGTCAGAAACGTTGCTCTGATCGGACACGGACATAGCGGTAAGACCACCCTCACGGCCGGTCTTCTTTATACCGCGGGCGCAACCAATCGGTTGACGCGCGTCGACGAAGGCAATACCGTCACGGACTTTGACGACGACGAGATCCAGCGCAAGCTGTCCATTTCGACGGCCGTGGCGTACGCCGAATGGGCCAAGAAAAAGATCAATCTGATCGACACGCCCGGCTTCAACATCTTCATTAACGATACGAAGGCTTCGATGGTCGCGGCCGAGGGCGCCTTGGTGGTGGTGGATGGTGTTGCGGGTGTGGAAGTGCAAACCGAGAAAGTGTGGAGCTTTGCCGACGAGTTCAAGTTGCCGCGAGCCATAGTTATCGACAAGCTCGACCGCGAGCGCTCCGATTTCGACCGCGCTTTGGGAAGCGTCCAGGGCGTTTTCGGACGCATGGCGGTCCCCATTCATTTACCGATAGGGTCCGAGAAGGACTTTAAGGGCGTGATCGATCTGATTCGGATGAAGGCCTACACCTACACGAACGACGGCGATGGCAAGGGTAAGGAAAGCGACATTCCGGCCGATCGCGCGGATGCCGCGCAGAAAGCGCATGAGACCCTGGTCGAAATGGTGGCGGAGGGCAATGACGCTTTCATGGAGGAGTTCTTCGAGAAAGGCACGCTGCCCGTCGAGCACATCCAAGAAGGACTTCGCCAAGCCATCCGCGAACGGCGGATTTATCCGGTGCTCTGTGCCTCCGGTTTACGCAATATCGGCTCCGATCTGTTGCTTAACTTCATGATCGAGAACTTTCCTGCGCCGACCGAGCACGAACCGCTGGCTGGAAAAATAAATGACAAAGACGCAACCCGCGCCATCAAGGACAGTGAACCGGTATCCGCCTTCGTCTTCAAAACCGTGGCTGATCCGTTTGCAGGCCGTGTTACTTACTTCAAAGTGATGTCGGGAGTGGTGAAGAACGACGCCAACCTGATAAATGCCCGGACGGGCGGCGGCGAGCGTCTGGCCCACATCGGCGCTCTCGAGGGAAAGACGATGCCGCCAGTTACGGAACTGAGAGCCGGCGATATCGGCGCGGTTGCGAAGCTGAAAGAAACTCTCACCGGCGACACGCTGGGGGAGAAAACTTCGCTGATCAGTTATCCACCGGTGCACTTGCCCGAGCCATCCATCGCGTTTGCAATTTCGGCCAAGAGCCGCCAGGACGAGGACCGCTTGGGCAATGCCGTCTCCAGAATTCTCGAAGAGGATCAGTCGCTGCGCTTCTATCGCGATCCGCAGACCAAGGAATTCCTGCTCGCCGGTAGCGGCCAGCAGCATGTGGAAGTTATCGTAAGCCGCCTGAAAAAGCGCTACGGCGTGGATGTGGAATTGAAAGCTCCCAAGATTCCGTACCGGGAAACGATCCGCGGTAAGGCCGAGGTGCAGGGCAGGCACAAGAAGCAAACCGGCGGCCACGGGCAGTTCGGTGACTGCTGGATTCGTCTCGAACCGCTTGCGCGGGGCGGTAAGTTCGTGTTCGCCAACGAAGTGTTTGGCGGCGCGATTCCCCGCAACTTTATTCCGGCCGTAGAGAAAGGAATCGTGGAAGCGGCCGCGAACGGTTTTCTCGCCGGATTTCCGGTAGTGGATTTCAAGGTAACCGTTTATGACGGGTCCTATCACGATGTCGACTCGTCCGAAATGGCCTTCAAGCTGGCGGCACGCAAGGCGTTTAAGGCCGGCATGCAGCAGGCTAAACCGACCTTACTCGAGCCGATCATGAACGTCGAAGTGCAGGCCCCGGTGGAATACGCGGGCGACCTGATGGGCGATCTAAACGGCCGGCGCGGCCGCATTCAGGGCATGGACACCAAGGGCAGCACGCAGATCATCAAGGCGCAAGTCCCGATGGCCGACATGCTCAGCTACCAGAATGACCTAATTTCCATGACTCAAGGCCGCGCTTCGTTTCAGATGGAGTTTTCGCACTACGATTACGTCCCCTCGCTGCAGGCCGACAAGATCATCGCCGCCGCCAAGGCCGCCAAGACCGGCGAAGAAGAGGAAGAGGAATAAACGGAGATCAGCTCCGCCGTTTCTTTCGCGTGCGCTCTGGCTCGACCAGCGAGAATTGCAGCTTGTGCTCCAACGGCTCAACACGGTCGAGCAGCACCTGCACAGTATCGCCGACAGAAAATTCCCGGCGTGTGCGCTGGCCGATGATCTTGCGCGTGTTCTCGTTGAACAAGTAGCGATCGCCCGGTAGCGTGTCGATCGGGACCAGCCCTTCGACGAACAGATTCTCCAGCTCAACAAAGAACCCGAAGCGAGTGGTGCTGATGATCAGGCCAGTGAACTGCTCGCCTACGCGGCCCTCCATGAACTTGGCCTTTTTCCACTCCACCAACTCGCGTTCGGCGTCGGCGGCGCGGCGCTCGGTTTCTGAACAATCGTCGGCGATACGAGCTAGCGTCTCCGGCGCCAGGATGTTGCGCTTGCCGTCGAAGAAAGCGCTGAGAATGCGGTGAACAATGAGATCCGGGTAGCGGCGAATGGGCGACGTAAAATGCGTGTAGCTGGTGGCCGCCAGCGCGAAATGTCCGCGGTTCTCGGCGCTATAGCGGGCCTGCTTGAGCGATCGCAGCATCAAGTAGGTGAGAATGCGCTCTTCTGGTTTACCTTCGATCTTGGCGATCAGCTTTTGATAATTGCGCGAGGTGACGGCCATGTTGTCTCCGGCAATCTCGATATCCTTTCGCTTCATCCTGCCATCGCGCCCGCGTTCGCTCATCCGGAATCGTTTCACAGGCAGCGCCCCGATGCCGAGAGAATAGCCAAAATGGGAGGCGATCTCTTCGAACTCCAGCACGCGCTTAGGATCGGGTTTCTCGTGGATGCGGAATAGCGAAGGAATACCGACCTGCTCCAAGTGCGAGGCCACGGCTTCGTTGGCCGCCAGCATAAACTCTTCGATCAGGCGGTGCGCGATGTTGCGAGGGCTACGCTTGACGCCGGCCATCTCGCCGAACTCGTCGAACTCAATCAACGGCTCGGGCATATCGAAGTCGATCGCGCCGCGCTGGACACGTTTGCGATTCAGGATGAGCGCAAGCTCTCGCATGAGCTCGAAGCGGGCAATCAGCGGCTGATAGCGCTGGCGCATCGCCGCGTCGCCTTCGAGCAGGGCGTGGACATCGGTGTAGGTCATGCGCTCTACGCTGCGGATGACGCCTCGGCCAAACTCCTGCGCAACAACGTCGCCGCGATGATCGATTTCGAGCAGCACAGAAAGCACCAATCGATCGACACCGGGTTTCAAGGAGCAGACTTCGGTAGAGAGCTCGAGCGGGAGCATAGGCACGGCGCGATCAGGAAAATAGACGCTGGTGCCGCGCAGCAATGCTTCTTCGTCGATGGGCGTCCCAGGCGTGACGTAATGGCTGACATCGGCGATGTGGACATGCAGCGCGTAATTGCCGTTGGCCAAACGATCCACCCAGACCGCGTCATCGAAATCGCGGGCGGTTTCACCATCAATGGTGACGACGTCCAGGCCGCGAAAGTCCTGCCGTCCGGCCAATTCTTCGCCACGGATGATGTTTGAAACGTTCTGGGCCTGAGCTAATACCTCGGGTGGAAACTGGTGCGGGATGTGATGCTTGCGGATTACGATCTCGACGTCGACACCGAAGTCGTCCGGATGGCCGAGCACTTCGATTACACGGCCGACTGCGTGTTCGCCGTCTTCGGGGAATTCCAGGACCTCGACGTTGACGATCAGGCCGTCGAGGTCGCCGGGGCCCGAGACAGGAATCGGTGCGACGCCGACCCGGTCGCGATAGCCGGATTTGGGCGGGATCTCCATGCCTTCAGGAATGTCGATCCATTGGCGAATGCGGTCGTCATGCGGGATGACATAAGACCCACGCTTGCGGAGCCGAAATTCGCCGACCACGGTTGGATGGGCGCGGCGGAGGATTTTGACGATCTCGCCGTCGGCGCGGCCGTCGTTCTCGATGCGCGCGATGTGGACCACCACGCGATCCCCGTGCATGGCGGTTTGGGCGGAATCGCGCGGTATGTAAACGTCGCCGCGCAGCCCCTCGATCGGATGATCGGGCGTCACGAACCCATAGCCGTCGCGGTGCATATTCAGGCGGCCGGCCACGTACTCGCGGCTCAAGCGAGTGAGGACGAAGTGGCCGGATTTCACTTCGACCAAGTCGCCGTGCTGCTCCAAGCGGTCGAGAGCGGTGTCGAGCTCTTCGCGGGAAGATCCACGGGTTCCGAGCTCACGGACGAGCTGTTTGAAGGTGGCGCGCGCATGGGGAAGCCGGGCAATGTGGTCGAGGATGGCAGCGTCGGTCACGCCACAATTATAAAGGGCGGTGCTCCGGTTCAACGAGGCGCCGAGGGAATGATTGTGAAGTCTGCCGAGGGTGAGACGGTCTGATTGCGAATGCGGTCGGTCACGCGGAGGTTCAAAAGTGAGCGAGGCCAGATGTTGCACGGGCAGATCGGTCATTTGTTCGGTGTAACTGAGAACCGTATTCATAGGATCGGGGCCAAGATATAGAGCTGAATGTAGAATCCAAGGCTTTCGTCGTTCGCGAAAGTCGCGCCCGGCCGCAGCCGCGTTTGTACGTCTCCGATAGTGAGTGTCCCTGCGCCGATATTGTTCAACGGCGCCGGGTCGCCGCGCAAGTTAGCCAGCGCATACTTGTCCGTTGGTTCGATGATGAGCCGATACTCGCCGGCGTTCGAGTGATTGACGAATTCAAAAACTACGTCGTTCCCGATGCCTTCGAGATAACGGTAGCGCCATTGCTCGAATGGATACAGGGAGGAGGTTCCACCTCCTTGTTCCAAAGGCGTCCAAACTTGATGTAAATCCAACCGCGATCGGTCTTCCGACCTGGAACGCCGGTGCCGAATCGTTCGTTGGCGTAGGCGATGCGGCGATAGTGCCCTTCGTTGTACTCGTTTTCCACGGTATCAGGTGTCGGGTCGCGCCGCAGCCAGAACTGCTCGATGAATCTTTCGCGATCATCGTCATTCAATAGACGATTGAATGCGTCGCGCTCCTGATCGGTAATGATGTAGGCGACATCGGTCTCCGCCCACTTGTACGAAACTGTCTGAGCCACGAGCGAGGAGATGAAGCAAAACAGAGCAAGCGTCGAGATAAGTCTCGACGCGACATGGATGTCAGGCTTCATGTGGTACGCCGTTGGGAGCCATCGGCAAGGCGCGGATGCGGACGCCGGTCGCCTGGTAAATCGCATTGCCGACGGCCGGAGCCAAACCGACGATGGGAGTTTCACCGGCGCCCGCAGATGGCAGATCCTTGCGGTCGAGCAGGATTGTTTCAATCACCGGAACGTCGCTGAAACGGGGCAGGCGATATTGGCCGACGCGCGGATTCAAAATGCGGCCGTTTTCGAATTCGATGGCTTCGAACAGCGCACCGCCGATGCCTTGAATCACCGAGCCTTCCACCTGGTTCTTGAGGTGGTCGGGATTGACAATCGCGCCGCATTCAAAGGCCGTGACGACACGCTCGATCTTGACCTTTCTATCAGGCTGGGAGATGGAGATCTCGGCGCAAGTGGCGACGTAGCTGCCCTTCTCGACGCCGCAAGCTAGGCCGAAACCTCGCGTAGGCTCGGATTTCGCTTGGCCCCAGCGGAATTTTTCAGCCGCCGCTTGAAGCACCGCCCGCAACCTCTCGTCTTTCAGATTCTTCAATCGGAACTCGAGCGGGTCCATGTCGAGCACGGCGGCCATTTCGTCCATGTGCGACTCACGCGCGAAATGGTTGGCAGTTGCAGCGAGGCCGCGGTAAGAGCCCTGGCGCAGGGGTGTTTCGGTGGGATGGAACTCGATCTTACGGTTCGGGATTTCGTAAGGCGTGTCGATACCGGACGGCCCGGAATTGTAATTGTGGAACTCCCAGGCGGTGATCAGGCCGTCCTTCTTGGTCCCGCTGCGAATGTCAATCACGCCCGCTGGACGGAAGTAGGCCCAGGTGAACTCGTCTTCGCGGGTCCAGATCACCTTCATGGGTTTGCTAGCGGCTAGAGCAAGGCGGGCAGCTTCGATTGCGACTTCTCCGGTATGCTTGCCGCCGTAGCCGGAGCCGGTATCGGGCACGATTACGCGCACGTGATCTTCCGGGACCTTGAAAGCTTCAGCGAGCTCACCTTTGACGCCGAAGGGACGCTGGGTACCGGTCCAGACCGTCAGTTTTCCACTGTTCCATTCAGCAACCGCGGCGCGCGGCTCGAGCGGCGTGTGAGCGATGTAGGCGACCGTGTAGGTGGCAGCGAGCTTGTGATCGGAGGATTCCAGACCCTGGTCCACCGAGCCCTGTTCGGGACTCAGGGTGGCGCCGCCGCCGCGCGATTGGGCAGGATGGGTTTTTAGGTACGCGAACAGATCTTTGTTGGAGGGTTGGCGATCGGCTTTCCAGATAGGGATGAGGCCCGCGATTGCGCTTGAGAGCGTGGGTTCATCGGGAGCGGCGACCCCGACGAAGTTTCCGTCCCGGACGATTACCAGGCCGGGAGTGGATTCCACCGCCTTGGTGTCGAGCGATTCCAGTTTTGCATTGAATGCGTAGGGGCGAAGAACTCGGCCGAACAGCATCCCCGGCCGCACGATGTCAGTGCTATAGCGATGGGCGCCGGTGACCATATCACGCGCATTGACCTTGGTGACCGAGGTTCCGGCGATGGTCCATTTATCGGCGGGGGTGACGGCGGCTCCGTCGACGGTCTTCAGAAGCTTCTGCCCGCGAGTCAAATCGCCGAAGCCGATGGTGTCGCCGGTGGTGGAGTTCTTGACCTTGCCGCCCAAGACCGAGATGGATTTGCGGTCGACTTTCCATTTCTCCGCAGCGAGATCGATAAGGGTTTCGCGCGCGGCCGCGCCGACCTTCTTCAATTGAGGGGCCATGGTGGGAGTGGTGCGGCTACCGAAAGTGCCCATATCATAGGGCGTCAGATCGGTGTCGCCCATGACCAGCTTGATGGAGCCCATGGGCGTGTGCAGTTGTTCCGCGACGGCTTGTGTGAGCGCAGTGCGAGCGTTCTGGCCGACTTCCACTTTGCCGGTGTAAATGGTGACGGTTCCGTCTTCCGCGATGTGCAGCCAGGCGGCGAGCTCGGTGGGGCGCGCGTCGGCTCGGAATCCTTGAGTGCGTCCGGATTCCTGAGCCAGGGCTTCGCCATCGAAGAACAGCACGAACAGGAGTCCGCCGCCGAGCAGCTTGAAGAGATCGCGCCGCTCCAGCTCAAACCGGTACGCAGGGCCCGTGAAAAGTTCGTAGCGTTCTGGCTCAAGCATGCTGGCCTCCGTTGATGGCCTTTTCGGCTATTTGCACGGCCGCTACGATGCGCGGATAAGTTCCGCAGCGGCAGAGATTGCCCTCGAGCGCGCGCTGGATATCGGGTTCACTGGGGTGCGGAGTCTTCTTCAACAAGCCTACGCCGGAGAGGATCATGCCGGGCGTGCAGTACCCGCATTGCATGGCGTCGGCCTGGATGAAGGCCTCTTGCAGGGGATGGAGGCGGCCGTTTTGCGCCAGACCTTCGATGGTGGTTATCTCTTTTCCTTCGACCTTGGACACGCGCGTTATGCAGGAGCGCACGGGCGCGCCATCGATGAGGACGGTGCAGGCGCCGCAATGGCCCTCTCCACAGCCGTATTTGCTGCCGGTGAGCCCGAGTTCGTCGCGGAGGATCCAGAGCAGGAGGCTGTTAGGGTCGAGTTGGATCCGGTAATGCTGCTGATTGACGACGAGTTCCATGCTTAGATTTTACGCCCGGGGTGGGGAGCCGGGCGTTCGTAAGAGTACGAACGCGGCACGCACGAGTGCGCGCGCCACACGGCGCTACATGGGGACGTCTTCGCCGAGGTCGTTCGTGCGATTTTCGAATTTGGTGAATTCCTTGAGGAACACCAGGTTCACCTTGCCGGTGGGGCCGTTGCGCTGCTTGGCCACCAGCAGCTCGGCTAGCCCCTTGAGGCGCTCGTCTTCCTGCTTGTACACTTCTTCGCGGAAGATGAAAGCGACCAGATCGGCGTCCTGCTCGATGGAGCCGGATTCGCGGAGATCGCTCAACTGCGGCCGGTGATCGCCAGGGCGGGTCTCGGGAGCGCGATTCAATTGCGATAACACCAGCATGGGGACCTTCAGATCCTTGGCGAGCAGCTTCAGGCCCCGCGATATGGTGCTGATCTCCTGGTTGCGATTCTCGTAGCGGCCTCGGCCGCTCATCAACTGCAGATAATCGATCACAACCAGTGACAAGCCGTGCTCGGCTTTCAACCGGCGCAGCTTGGCGTGGATGTCCATCATGTGGGTGCCCGAAGTATCGTCGATGAAAAGCGGCGCTTGAACCAGCTCGGAAGCCGTCTTAGCGAGCCTGCGCCGTTCGTCCTGATTCAAATATCCGGCGCGAAATTTCTGCTGGTCCACCCGCGCGCCGGCGCAGATCATGCGGGTCAGAAGCGACTCGCGCGACATTTCGAGCGAGAAAACGGCCACGGTCTGTTTCTGGTTGGGCTGGGACGCGACGTGCTGGGCGATGTTTAACGCTAGTGCGGTTTTGCCCATGGAAGGGCGGGCCGCCAGGATCACCAACTCGCCCGCGTGCAGACCGCCGGTCATTTCGTCCAGCTTGAGGAATCCGGTGCTGAGTCCTTTGATCCGCTTGCTGGGGTCGAGGAAAGCATTGATGCCGCCATCGAACTCTTCGAGGATACGCTGGGGATTGACGAGCGCGTCCTTAGCTCGCGTTTCACCGAGTTTGAGGAGAGTCTCTTCGGCGCTGGCGAGAATCTGGTCGGGCTCCTCTTCGCCGATGATGCAGCGGTCGATCAGCTTTTGCGACGTGAAGATGATGCGGCGCAGAACCGCTTTGTCGTTCACGATGCGAACGTAGCTGTCGAGGTTCGCGAGAGCCGGGAGTCCTTCGTCGAGCGAAACCAGATAGCTGACGCCGTCCACCGATTCAAGCTGGTTCTGCTTCATCAGCTCATTTGCGACGGTGACGCGGTCGATACGCTCGCCGCGATTGTACAGTTCGCCCATACGCAGGAAAATGCGGCGGTGCTTCTCCAGGCTGAAGTCTTCCGATTCGAGCGAGCCGGCGACCTGGATGTAAAGCGCGTCGTCCATCAAAATGGCGCCCAGGACAAAGCGCTCGGCGTCGAGGTTAACGGGCAATCCTCTTTCGAGGGCGATGTCAGGAGAAGCAGCCATATTCAAGGGACCGTTCTACAGTAAGCGATGAGTTGGGAGATCGCCTACATATATTTCGCTGTAGCGTTGTGAGGCAGTTAGCCTGTGGAAGGGCAGTGGGAAAGTTGTTGGTAGAATGGGCCGGGTTAAGCCCTTGCCGGCCAAGCCCATGGAACCGCTTTTCCACAGAACAATTCTAGCAATTTATGTTTGGAAGGAAGGAGGAGCTTAGGAGGACGTACGGGAGAAAAGTGAAAGGATGCCAGAAAGGGAGCTGTTCTTTTTATTGGCCGGCTCGGCGCCGCCGATTAAACGGTCGACCAAGGCAGCCACGCCTTTGCCGAAGTTAGTGTTAAGGGGGAGCGGCTTGCCCTCCATGAGAGCTTTCTGGATAGCTTCGTAATCGGTGGGTAGGATATGGAAGATATCGGCATGCAGGGCCGTGCCGATGACATCTTTGCTTAGCCCGACGTGGCGATCATAACGATTCACGATCAAGCGAATCTTGTATCGCCCGATGTTGTTGCTGTCCATATAACTGAGCGCGCGCTGGACCGCCTGGAGCGCGGTGAGCTCGTTGGTAGTGACGAGCAGGATCTCGTCGGCAAGGCGGGCCTGGCTGAGATTCCAGTCTCCATACACGCTCCCGGTATCGAGTACCACCAGATCGTAGGTTCCGCGCGCATACTCGATGATGCTGCTAGCGTCGGACAGTTCGGCCATGCCTTCAGTCATCACTTCGGGCGACAGCAGGACATCCACTCCGTTACGATCGGTTACCATAGCCTTCCACAGATCGGCGTCTATCTCACTCGAGCGCGCCAGCACATCCATAAAACTGTAGCTGGATTTGATCTTCAGCAGAAACGATAAGGTTCCTGCCAGGGGATCGAGGTCTGCCAACAGTATGCGCTTGTCGGCCTGACGCTTCAACTGGTGGGCAAAATTGCTGGCGATGGTGCTGGCGCCACAGCCGCCTTTGGCGGGCATGACGCAATAGACCTTGCCGGGACTCTTGCTGCGGCTGGGTTGGAGGCGCGAAATCTTTTGGAGCGCGGCTTCCACGTGCTCCGGAACGAAGGGATGGATGAGGAAATCGCTGGCGCCCTGTCGGAGACATCGCAGTACCTGTTCGTGATCGTTGCCAGAGAGAACGGCGACGATTGGGAGCTTCGGATCGGCTCGGAGAAGGTCAGGAATGACAGCCAGACTACGATCCGGAGCGTCGTCGACTTCGAGGAAGCAGAGATTAGGCTGCTCGACGGCAATGGCCTCGGTGATTTGGCGCCGGTTGGGAATTACGTTCAATTCAGCGGCTGCGAAATTCGGGAGATAACGGGTCAGAAGTGGAGCTAAGTCTCTAATTATCTGTTGCTTGGGGCAGATAAAGAGAGCCTTCCAATTACCGGCGAACTTAGCAGCATCGGGCTGGGACATGAGCTCTGGCGGGACTTCGTCCTTCGGAGTCCTACTCGATCAAATCGGCTATAAGTGATGATAACATGAGAGTCTTTCCCCGCCGCGCCAACTAGAATTTCGAACGCGCTCGCCGATGAGGCCAACTGGGGATATCCTACCGAGATGCCGTGAACGGGCGTCGTGTCCCCTGAAAAGAAGAAAAACGATGAACGAAGATCTCGTGAAAAAGAGAATTGCCGTATGTGACACACAGCCAATCACGGCACAAGGGCTGAGAAACCTGCTCGCTACGAGCGAGGATCTCGAGGTAGTGGAAGCGATGAACTCGCTCGAAACCGCTACGGCTTTCGTGCGCGCCAACGCCCCCGATATCGTCGTTGTGGACAAAGGATTTGGGATGCGGGCGGTGCTGGACTGGATTCACGATCTCAAGCTGGCCGACTCAACGCCGGCGATCACCGTGTGGGGTGTATCGATGACCGAGGCCGAAGCCTTGCGGTTGCTACAGGCCGGGGCTCGCGGCATTGTCCGCAAGACGGCCGACCTGGCAAGTCTGCTGACGTGTCTGCGCACGGTGGCGAGCGGGCGGAGTTGGATGGAAGACTGCGTATTTCGCGACTCGGCCCGCCAAATCGGTTATCCGCGGTCGGAATTGACGGCGCGGGAGCATCAGGTCCTGGAGCTAGTTGAACAAGGTTTCAAAAACAAAGAAATCGCGCTGGAACTGGGGATTAGGCCCGGTACTGTAAAGATTCACTTGAAGCATATTTTCGAAAAGACCGGAGTGCGGGGCCGATATGGTTTGGCGATCAGCGGGCTGAAGGATAAGGGAATAGTTTCGATCGCGAGCTGAAGCAGACGGGAGAAGGCAGAAGTCTGAAGTCAGGAGTCAGAATGGCGCCCGCTCGAAGTTTCCAGGACCTGTTCGGGTGGCAAAAAGCTTATCAATTTGTCCTGGGTCTTTACCGTTTGACGGATTCGTTTCCGAAGCACCAGATTTACGGCTTGACGAGCCAAATGCGAAGAGCCGCTGTCTCCATCGCCGCTAACATCGCGGAAGGTTTTCGAAGACGCGGCAAAGGCGGCAAAGAGTCGATGTTATTTGTTTTTGTTCCATGACCTTAATTACGCTGACACCACTGTGCTATTGAACGGTCTCGAAGAAGTAAGCACATCCAGCTCAGAAAGTTCGACGGGGTCACCAGTCCGTCAGACCGCCAGGTCAATCCTAGTACTTAACCGCCATTGTCACAGTTGGGCTGACCGCTGGTGACGCCGCCAGCGACGTCAGTGTCACGGGCACTTGATCGCCTGCCGTGACACCAGCCGGAATAGTCGCCTGCACGAAGTAAATGCCAACCAGTTGCGGCGCCAGCCCGCTGAACTGGATTTGCGCCGCTTGGCCCCCAATCGAGAGAGATACTGGCACAGCGGTAGCGGATGTAGCCGGTCCAGAGCTTCCGGCAGCAACTGTCTGCTGCAGTTCACCCAGGCCCGTGCAGTAGACCGTGATAGAATCCCCTGCTTTCGCCGCATTGCCAGGCGCAATCACGTTGCCCTTCGCATCCACGATCATGCCCTGGCTACCGTCCGTCGTAAATATGGCTGGACTCGCGGCGGCGAGATTCACCTGCACCGGTAATGAGTACGTATCGGCGCGCTGCACCAAGATCTGTTGCTGCGCGTTGACCGCAATTCCGTATGGAATGATCGCCGACACTTGGTTGGGTCCTGTCGAGGCGAGGGGCATCAGAGTTCCGGCAATCAGGATGCTGGTATCCCCAAGACTGGTGCCGTACGGGGCCGCCGGAGCTGTTGCTGTTTGATCCGACAACAGCGTTCCCCTGATGGTGATTAGGTTACCGGGAGTGAGCGGCCGGAAAGAAATGTTGCTTGCGGCGTCCGTAACTCCACCCGCTGCTATGACAGGCTGTTGCTGGCTTAAGTCGAAACCTCCCAGCACTTGCTTCGAGCCCCTGAGTTGCATGTCCTGGCTCGTAGCGCGAACTGTAACCGTCACGCCCGCAGCTTTTCGTGCTGTCTGCCACGTGGCATCCCAGCGACCGCCAGTGAGCGACTGTAACGCGAGGGGTGGATCGCCATTGGAAAACTCGGCGATCACGGAACCATTTTCCAGGGGCGTGCCACAATCGTCCTGGATGTGGCTTTGGAGCACTACCGGCCAGCCCGCTGGAACGCTGAAGCCATCTCCCAACGAAGTGAGCGTCGGAAGCAACTGGGTGGCCTTGCATGCGTCGCCCCTGTCGAGCCGGCGGCTCGTCAAAGAAGAACTGGGGATCGCAGTTTGCGCAGTCACGACAATCGTAAGCCTGATCGTGCGAACCCGTAAATCGTCGAATTGAAGAGTGATCGCGCTATGGTACACTCCAGCCGCCAGCCCGCTCGTAAAAGGCTGGACGACGATCTGCGTCGGCTGATCTGGCGTGACTACACCCGTTAGGGGAGAAAATTGCACAAAGCTATCCCTCACCGAGGCTATGAAAGCCTTCGGAGCGGCAGTGAGGTTGTAGATCGAGACGATTTGCGAGCCGGGAGATTCCGCAGCCGCAGCGGCGTTAAACGTTAGTTCATTGGGTGTCAGCACAGCGCCGACGTCGGTGCCGGCAGGCAGAACCCGTAGCACCGCCGTCGCCACCTGCGGGCTATTGGCCGCGCCGGGAGATCGCACTTTTACCAAACCGTAATATTGCCCAGCCGCCAAACCGGCCGGATTGACAGCAACGTTGACCACCGGTGGTACTATGGACGCGGTCGACGTAGCTGCCGCCAGCCAGTTACCTCCCGTCACCGTGGCCGAATCCGCGCTAAAATTCAGCATACCGCTTCCGAATGTAAGAACGCCGAAGTTCAGGGGCGGGACAACGCCTCCCCCAGCGACCGCCGTGAACGAAACTCCAGCCTGAGAAAGCAGCAGCGCCGAGGCATTCGTGCTGATGGTCATTGTCACTTGAATGATCAGCGACCCAACGGTGATAGAGCTAATGGCAATCCTGCTTGTGTATGTGCCTGCTGGGAGTCCAGAGGGATTGGCAGTAACCGTAAGCGTGGCAGCTTGAGACGCAGTGACTAGTCCGGAGGCCGGTGCGACGGAAAGCCAGGAAGCACCGGGAAGAACATCAGCATGGTAGTAGAACCCTCCGCCACCGGTGTCCAGCAAGCGCACAGACTGTGACCGGGCTCCGGCGCCTGCAGGGAAAGGGAACGTAAGGTTGGATTGATCTACCGCTAACGACGGAGCAACGCCTGCTCCGACGTTGAACAAAACCGGAATCGAAATCGTGCGCGGTGATGCAACATCACTCTGGATTTTGATCGTTCCCGAGTAGGAGCCGGCGGCCAGCTCAGACGGGTCCGCAATTACCTGGATCGTACTAGGAGCCACACCGGCACTCGCGTCTACTGAGAGCCACCCCTTTCCGCTGGTCGTCGACACCGACACGCTGTACGGAACATATGGAATCGATGAGGAGATGGTCAGGACCTGCGCCGTGCTTGGGATGCCCGCACTGGAACCGGAAAACTGAAAGTTCGCGGGTGCCGAGCTGAGTGAAGGAGGTAACGCCAGTACCTCGCGAATTCTGTTGTTAACGGTATCGGCGATGTAAACGTTCCCGTTGGCGTCGAGCGCGACGCCGCCCGCGAAGATACCAGATGGGAAACAGCAAAAGTTGAGTTCCGCGGAGGTGGCCGGTCCGCCGTCGCCAGAATAGCCGTAGCCAAAACTGACGCCATTACCGATGCCGGCCAGCGTTGCTATGCTGCCCGTTGGCGACACCTTGCGGATTCTATAATTACCAGAGTCCGCGATATACAAGTTTCCTTGGCCATCAATTGCTACACCGGTGGGATAATCGAGAGCGAAATCGGTTGCTCGTAAACCGTCGCCCGAATAGCCGACTGAACCATTGCCGGCAAAGGTGGTGATAACACCCGCTGGGGATACATGGCGGATCCGGTTGTTACTGGAGTCCGCAACATAAATACTTCCTACGCGGTCGATCGCCACACCGGTGGGATAGTTCAGGGCTGCCGCGGTGGCTGGCCCGTTATCGCCGGCATAGTCCGTTTTGCCGTTACCCGCGATCGTGGTAATGATGCCGTCCGTCGATACTTTGCGGATTCGATTGTTGCCGGAGTCCGCAATGTAAATGTTTGCTGCGTCGTCAACCGCCACACCGGTAGGAAAATTGAGGGCCGCTGCGATGGCTGGCCCGTTATCGCCAGAGTAGTCCGATTCGCCATTGCCGGCAACCAAGTTGATGACACCCGCCGGTGACACCTTGCGAAGATTATTGGCAAATGAATCTGTGAAATACACGTTCCCAGCCGCGTCGACCGCCACTCCAAAGGGCACCATTGATGCGGCAATCGCTGGCCCGCCGTCGCCTGAACTACCCGGCACACCACTGCCGGCAAATGTTGTGATGACGCCCGCCGCTGAGACCTTGCGGATTCGAGCGTTACTCGCGTCCGCAACATATAGGCTGCCGTCCTTGCTAACTGCTACTGAAGTAGGCAGGCTTAAATTCGCACGTGTGGCCGATCCACCATCCCCGGAGAACTGAAACTGGCCGTTACCGGCAATTGTCGTGATTCGCCCATCAATGGAGACCTTGCGCAGATGACCATCCGTCTCGCCGATGTACAGATTTCCGGCCACGTCTAACCTCACGGTGAATGGCAGAATGGCGGCTGCAGTCGCCGGTCCACCATCGCCGGAATAGTCCGATTCGCCATTGCCGGCAATGGTAGTGATGACTCCCGACGGTGAGACCTTGCGGATTACGTTGTTGCCGAAGTCTGCAATGTAAATGTTTCCCGCGCCATCGACTGCCACACCGGTAGGAAAACTGAGGGCCGCCGCGGTGGCCAGCCCGTTATCGCCAGCGTAGTCTGATGTGCCATTGCCCGCGATGGTGACGATGATGCCGTCCGGCGATACCTTACGGATTCGATTGTTACCAGCGTCCGCAATATAGAGATTACCAGCGCCATCTAGTGCCAAATCGGCAGGGCTTTGTCCAAAATCTAGTTTCGCGGACACAGCCGGTCCATTGTCGCCAGTGTAGCCCGATTTGCCATCGCCTGCGACAGTAGTGACTATGCCGTCGGGCGATACCTTGCGAACGACATTGTTATAGGTGTCTTGCAAAAACAAGTTTCCAGCGGTATCGACAACGATTTCCCCGAGAAGATAGAATGCTCCTGGGTTTGCTGGTCCGTTAATTTGGTCATCGCCAGCAAACGTGGTTATGCTACCGTCCCGCGACACCTTACGAATAACGAAGTTGCCAGTGTCCGCAACAAACACGTTTCCCGCACCGTCGACTGCCAGACCGTTCGGATTGGCTAGAGCCGCATCGGCCGCTGGTCCGCCATCGCCAGAGAATCCATACAAGCCGTTACCCGCCACAACGCTTAAGATCCCGGACGGGCTGATCTGGAACACGCGGTTGTTCCCTACATCGGAGAGAAGCAGATTGCCGGACGCGTCGATGGCACAAGCACAAAACGATAACCCGTTAGCGCCCAAAGGCGCGCTCAGTGCTGGAAGGGGCGTCTTAGGGAACACAAAATCACTGCCTGCAACGGTTGTGATTACTTGCTGACAAAGGCAACAGGTCGTCGCACACATCAACAAAACAACCGTATTACGCATATTGAGACAATATGCTACACCGCAGTCGTATCCTCGTCAAGCGGACTTGGCGGATTGGACGGATTGCTGGACTTGGCGTGAACGCAATTCCCGGGCACCCGTTAGGCTGCCCGAATAAGCTGGCGAGAGCGAATGAGCAGCGTGCTCTGATTGGATACGATTGGCGGCAGCAAATTTGGTGACCTCTCGACGTATCTCAGCGATATGATCCATGAGTGACATCCAGCCACAATCTTGCCGCGGCCCCTGAGGTTTCCAGGAGCGAGATGGCTCCGAAAGGAGATAGAATTGGTCCCTCTAGAGGCGTGGAAGAATGAGCTGCAAAGTTTCTGTGCGCCAAGCCGGGGACGTTTCAATTGTGGACTTGGCGGGCCGAGTCGCATTGAGTGAAGGCGGCAGCCAGATGCGCGATGCTATGTAGGAAGCTCGCGCAGAGCGGCACGAAATACATTCTTGTGAATTTGCAGGACGTGAGCTATCTGACAGCCCTAGACTCGGCGAGCTAGTCAGTGCTTATGTTTGTTTCTGTGCCGTGACCTTAATTACGCTGACACCAGTGTGCTATTGAACGGTCTCGAAGAAGTGACCAACTTCTCGATAGCAACTCTAAAGCGTTGATGGCTTCTGACTCCTGACTCTCCTGCTATTTGGCTTCTGGCGTTGGCATTCCTGCTATCCTGATGTTTTGTGCGTCTCTTCCTGCTTCCCCTCGTTGTCTCCATCCCACTTTTCGCCGCTTCGCCCTCACTTCTCGACATTCTTTCCGGCGAGCTAGAACGCAACTTTACCGTTCTAAAACAGAAGGGCGATCCGCCGCCCTACTACATGGCATACGGCGTCACAGAGGTGGAAAGCCAGGTAATCTCGGCAAGTATCGGTACAATCACCAGCCGAAACACGGGGCATGCGCGTTACCTGGACATCACACTTCGGGTGGGCAGCCCGGCGCTGGACAACTACCACATGATCAAGGGGGAAAGAGCGCGTTTTACACCCGGATCCGCGTTTCCGCTGGATGACGTCCCGGATGCCGTTCGCCGCAAGCTTTGGCTGGACACCGACCGAACCTATCGCGCGGCGTCGCGGCGGCTGATCGAAATCAAATCCAATCAAGAGGTAAAACTCAAACAGGCCGACGATTCGGCCGATTTCTCGAGCGAGCCTCCCGCGGTGCACGATGAGCAACCGGCGCGCCTGCGCCCGCTCGATGACGAATGGGCTGGCCGCTTACGAAAATGGTCCGCGACACTGGCGAACAATCCGGGTTTGTTGAGTTCGGCCGTCTCGCTGGTGGTGGAACGAGAGACCAAGTATCTAGTCAACACGGAAGGAACCAAGCTCGTGCATGGGCGCACCTTCGCCAACATTTCGATCAGTGCGCGCGGCAAAGCGTCGGACGGGATGGACGTGAGCGCCTCGGAAGATTTCCAGGGAAGCGAGATCGATCGTTTGGCGAAGCCGGAGGTGATTGAGGCGGCGGTCAATCGTGTTGGTTCGGATCTGGCGAAGCTGCTGCGCGCTCCCACAGTGGAGCCGTTCGTGGGGCCGGCCATTCTTTCCGGGCGCGCTGCAGGTGTCTTCTTCCATGAAATCTTCGGACATCGGGTAGAGGGTCATCGGCAGAAAGACGAAGCAGAGGGCCAGACCTTTACCAAGGCTATTGGAACGCCGGTTCTGCCTGATTTTCTTTCCGTCACCTTTGATCCGACTCGCAAGAGCATCGAGTCCACGGATCTGAACGGAACGTATTCCTACGACGACGAAGGCGTGAAAGGGCGTCCTTTGACCGTGGTGGAGAACGGGATCCTGAAAACTTTTCTGATGTCCCGGTCGCCTATCCAGGGCATCGATCGTTCCAATGGCCATGGCCGAAAGCAGGCCGGCGCCGAAGTGGTCTCGCGCCAATCGAACCTTATTGTGGAATCGAAGAAGCAGGTATCCGATCAAAAGTTGCGCGAGATGCTGATCGCTGAAATCAAGCGGCAAAACAAACCTTACGGGCTTTATTTCGAGCAAGTGACCGGGGGCTATACGACGACCCAACGCCGCGGCCTGCAGGCCTTCACGGTAATTCCGCTGATCGTTTATCGCGTTTATCCGGACGGCCGTCCCGATGAACTGGTGCGGGGCGTGGATATCGTGGGAACGCCGCTGGCGAGTTTCGCGAAAATTCTGGCAACGTCCGATAAGCTAGAAGTGTTCAACGGATATTGCGGAGCAGAATCGGGCAGTGTTCCGGTGTCGGCCAGCTCGCCGGCGCTGCTGGTATCGGAGATCGAAATTCAAAAGAAGGATCATTCGGTAGATCGTCCGCCACTGCTGGGGCGGCCGGAGACAGAAGTCGGGAGTCAGGAGACAGGAGCCGGAAGGTGAACCGTTTTGGAGTGTTGATCTTTTTGTTTCTGTCTTCTGCTTCCTATCTTCTTCCCCAAGATGCCGATCCGGTACTGCGCGCCATGAAGGACGAGCTGGCGCGCTCGCGTCAATTGCGCATCGTAAGCCTGGATGCGCCCTACTTCATCGAATATCGCGTTGAAGATGTCAATGTCTTTTCGGTAGACGCTATGCTGGGCGCACTGGTCTCGAGCCAGCAAATGGTTCTCAGAGTACCGACTGTAAAAGTACGCGTGGGCGACTACGTTTTCGACAACACCAATCACCTTTATTCGGATGCTTACACAGGCAGCCGCTACGATCCGGATCATCTTCCGCTCGAAAACGACTACCGGGCGTTTCGGCAAGTATTGTGGCTGGCCACCGATCGCGCCTACAAGACGGCCGAAGAGGCGATCGCGCGCAAACGATCGTCGCTCAAGAACATGAATGTGACCGAGCAGCTTCCGGACTTTTCTAAGGCTGCGCCGGTACAGGCGGTGGAACCGATTGTGCGGCGGAACCCAGTGGACGAAGCTTTGTGGAAGGACCGGACGGTGAAGCTTTCGGCTATCTTCGACGGCTATCCGCAAGTGCTTTCATCGGGGATAGAATTGCAGACATCGCTCGCGTCCGACTACATCGTGAATTCGGAAGGCACGACACTGCGGGTTCCGGAAGATCTCGCATACATGCGGGTGCGAGCCTATGGCCTGGCGCCGGACGGCACAACAGTCCGCGACGCGGCGGTATTTCAAGCCTTCGAACCGAATGAACTTCCGGTGGATGCGGAGCTGCGGCGAGGTGTGACGGAAGTGGCCGGCAACGTGGTGGCATTGGCGCAAGCTCCGGCCGGGGCAGCGTACGACGGCCCGGTCTTGTTCGAGGCGCGCGCGGCTGCCCAGCTGTTCGGACAACTGCTGGGCGACAATCTCAAGATCACACGCAAACCAATTGCCGATCCTGGCCGCACGGCGCCGCACGTTCAGAGCGAGTTAGAAAATCGCATCGGTTCGCGGATCCTGCCGGAGTGGATGGACGTGGTGGACGATCCCACTCAGGCCGATTGGCGCGGTCATACATTGCTGGGACATTACGAATTCGACATGGAAGGGGTGGCTCCCAAGCCGCTCGCGTTGGTGGAAAAGGGCGTCCTCAAGACCTTTCTGTTGACACGCACCCCGGTGGTTAAAGGCTTTGATGTTTCTAACGGACGCGCGCGCATGCCGGGAAATTTCGGCGACCGGGCGCCGGGCTTCGGCAACATGTTCGTCCGAGCTTCGGAAACCGTTCCCGCAACTGACATGAAGAAGAAGCTGATCGAGTTGTGCAAGCAGCGGAATAAACCTTACGGGATGCTGGTGCGGAAGATCGATTATCCGTCCGCGGCTTCGCTTGACGAATTCCGGCGGCTAGCCACGGCTGCATCACAATCGGCCGGGAATACGCGGCTGGTGAGTGAGCCTCTGCTTTTGTATCGCGTGTATCCGGATGGCCGCGAGGAATTGGTGCGAAGCATGCGGTTTCGCGGGTTGTCGACGCGGTCCTTTAAGGATATTATCGCCGCCTCGGACGAGAACTACGTTTTCGATTTCATCGACTCTAATGCGCCGCTGGCGTTGATGGGGGCGGGGACTTTCGTGACCACGTCTTCGGTGATTGCGCCCTCCGTGTTGTTCGATGAGCTGGAATTCGAGCCCATTCACGAAGATGTTCCCAAGCCGCCCATCGTGCCGGCGCCGCCGTTGTCGGGAAGCCAGCGGGCGGAAGGTGGAGGGCGGAAGGCGGGACCGCTCCCTGACGGTCACGGCTCAGAAACAAAAGCGCACGGCTCGGCTGGCTATTAGCCATGGGTCTGCTCTATCGCGCCATTTTTCGCGAGGTAGCGAGCAGCGCCGTTTTGGGCGCAATCCTTTTCACATTCGTACTGTTCCTGCAGCGCGTCGGCAAGTTGTTTGAGATTCTGGTGCGCAGCACCGCGCCGCCGGCCACGGTCGCGCATCTTTTTGCGCTTGCAATTCCGTTCACGTTTACTTTCACGCTGCCCCTGGGAGTGTTGGTTGGAGTGCTGATCGCGCTATCGAGAATGTCGAGTGACGGTGAAATTACCGCGATGCGAGCTGCTGGAGTACCGAGCCGCAAGGTTATCGCACCGGTCCTCACGTTTGCTGCGTTGGCGACGCTGGTGACTGCCGCGGCCACGCTCTGGCTCACGCCCTACTCTACTTGGCGAACCTACAAGATCCTGAATCAATTGGTGGCGGCCGAGCTGACCGCGGAAGTGCAGCCGCGCGTCTTCGAGGAGAATTTTCCCAATCGCATTATCTACGTAAGCGAGGTGATTCCAGGGGCGCTGACACATTGGCGCAATGTGTTCATAGCTGATTTGACACCTCCGGATGAGCAAAAAAAGAATGATCACGACCACGGCGACGGCCCGCGCATCACCGTGGCGTCTACGGCGATCGCGGTGCCGGACGTGGCTCGCAACGTGATCCAGATGTCGCTCGACAATGGCGTCACGTACGACGTTGGCAAAGACATCACGCAATATTACAATTACGCGGCTAGTAAAGGCGATCAGATTCTGGAGGCGACCAAACCGAACGAAGTACACGCCAAGGCCTTTACAGAAATCGATACCGTGCCCCTGTACCGTATCGCTTATAAGGATCCGGCAACATTACCCGACCAGCTCATCGAGGCCCGTATCGAGCTACATCAGCGGCTGGCGCTGCCTCCGGCCTGTTTTCTGCTAGCTCTGATCGGAATTCCTCTGGGTGTTTCCTCGCGCAAGGGAGGAAAATCGGCGGCTTTCGTGATGACGGTGGCATTGGCTTTCATCTATTGGATGGGCATGCTCGGGGCGAATGGCCTGGCGAAGCAACACAAACTGCCGGTGGGCGTGGCGGTGTGGATTCCAAACGCCGTGTTTGCCGTGATGGGGATTTTGTTGCTCACTCGACTGGAGCGGCCGGGCGATCGGGACTGGATGGGTCTAATCATGAATTGGATCGCCACGATCTGGGCCCGGTTGCGCGGACGGTTGCCCGTTGCGGGATCGCCGGTCCGGCTACGCTCGCGCGCATGGCGCCTCTTCCTGGTGCCGCAACTGGTGGACGGTTATGTACTGAACAGCTTCGTCTTCTACTTCTTGATTTTGCTGGTGAGTTTCGTACTCATGACGCAGGTGTATACGTTCTTCGAGCTCCTTAGCGACATCGTCAAGAACAACATCGCGATGAGCCGGGTCTTTACTTACTTGTTCTTCCTGACGCCCCAGTTGATTTACGACTCCGCGCCGGTTAGCGTCCTGGTTGCAGCTCTCATTACCTTCGGCATTCTCACCAAACACAATGAGATTACGGCCTTCAAGGCATCGGGTATCAGTCTCTACCGGCTGGCCATTCCGGTTCTGGGCGCGGCCCTGCTGCTGAGCGGCGGATTGTTCGCCTTCGATCACTATTACGTTCCGGACGCGAACCGGAAACAGGATGCGATCCGCAAAGAGATTAAGGGCAAGCCCGTACAGACCTACCTGCATCCGGACCGGCATTGGGTCTTCGATCCAGGATCGAATAACGATCCGCGTATTTTCTATTTCAAATATCTGGACGGGGTGGAAAAGCTGATGCTGGGGCCGCAGGTATTCGAGCTCAATCCAAACAATTTCCGTCTGCAGAAGCACATTTCCGCGGAGAAGGCGCGCTGGGAGCCGGCGCTGCATACCTGGATTTTTGAGAACGGATGGAGCAGGCAAGACCCTGGAGAGCGGCACGAGAAGTTTGAAAATTTCAGCGGCCGTGCGGCGACATTTCAGGAGATCGACGAGCGCCCGGATTACTTCCTGCAGGAGGTGGTCCAGGATCAGCAGATGAACTTCCAGCAACTGGCGGCATACATCCGCGACCTGCAGCGCAGCGGCATCGACACCATCACGCTCCAGGTTCGTTTCTATCGCAAGTTTGCCGTTCCTTTGTTTGCGCTGGTGATGGCGCTCATCTCGGTTCCGTTTGCATTCCTGGTCGGTAACCGCGGCGCGATGGCGGGGGTGGGAATCAGTTTCGGAATCGCGATTGCCTACTGGGCTATTAATTTGCTGTTTGAACAGCTCGGAGATATCAATTTGTTGCCGGCGGCACTAGCGGCCTGGTCACCCGATGTGTTGTTCGCCATGGCGGGGCTATATTTCTTCACGCGGATGCGGACGTGAGAGCTAAAAACCGCTCCCTGACCGTCACGGCTTTGCTGCTGCTGTTGGCCTCGCAAAGAGCTCTTGCTCAAGATACAGCGGAGCGCCACGAGTTCGTAATCTCGAACTTCCGGACCGAGAGCGGCGTGACGCTGCCCCAGGCGCGTGTCGTGTATGGAACCTATGGGCATCTGAACGCGGCCAAAGACAATGCGGTGCTCCTGCCATCGCACTACATGGCGAACTATCATGGCTATGAATGGCTGATCGGACCGGGCCGCGCCCTCGACACTTCGAAACTCTTTTTGGTGGCGACGGAACTGTTCGGCAACGGGCGTTCCACTTCGCCGAGCAACACTCCGGAGCCGTATCACGGCCCTCGCTTTCCTGTGATGACCATCCGCGACAATGTGGACGCCGTCCATCGGCTGCTGACGGAGGAGCTCAAAATCACACACCTGCGGGCTTTAATCGGATTCTCTATGGGCGCGGAGCAGGCTTTTCAATGGGCGGTCAGCTATCCGGACTTCGCCGGCCGCATCGTTGCCACCTCCGGGACAGCGAAGTGCTATCCGCATGGAGTGGTGCGGCTGGAAGGACAAATCGCGGCGCTGACCGCAGACGTTGCGTTCAAGAACGGCGATTACACTGCTCCGCCCACCAAGGGTCTGGAAGCGTTCGCGATGGTCTGGATGGGCTGGCTGTACTCGCAGGAATGGTGGCGCAAGGAGCTTTGGCGCGCGACGGCGCCGCCGGGCACGACCTTCGAGCAGTTCGTGGAAAACCGCCGCACGCATTTTATCCCAGCCGCGGATGCCAACGATCTAATTTTGCAAATGCGCACTTGGGAGCGGCACGATGTCGGCACGACGCCTGGATTCGGCGGCGATGTGGAGCGCGCGCTGCGGTCGGTCAAGGTGCCGCTGCTCTACATGCCGTCGGAAACGGATATGTACTTTCCGATTGGTGACGCACGCTATGAAGCAGCCTTTATTCCGGGCGTCACGCTAGCCCCGATCCCGTCGCTTTGGGGACACACGGCCGGAGCGGCTAGCAATCCGGCGGACGGAAAGTTTCTGAACGAGACGATCGGAAGGTTCCTCGCGGCCGGCCGATAGCTCCAGCGCCTACAACTCCGCGGCTTCGCGGTGCGGTATGCTGAGGTTCATGCGCCCTATGCGATTTGCCTTGTTCACGCTGATTGCTACGCTTTGCCTTAGCCAGGAGGTCTCCGATCCTTGGCCGGCGGCGAGTCTGGTGGAGCCCGCCGCGTTTGCCAGCGAGCTTCAATCCGGGAAGTCGCCCAACATTATATGCGTCGCGTTTCCAGCTCTCTACAAAAGCAAGCATATCGTGCATGCGGCTTTCGCAGGACCTACCTCGAAGCCAGAAGGCATCGAAGCGTTGAAGAAACTAGCGGAGCCTTTGCCGCGTGACGCCGACCTGGTGATTTACTGCGGCTGCTGCCCGATGGCGACCAAGTGCCCCAACATCCGGCCGGCCTATCGAACGCTAAAAGAGATGGGCTTCACGAATATCCGCGTGCTTCACCTGCCAACCAACATGCACGATGACTGGTACAGCAAGGATTATCCGTCGGAAGCGGGGAGCGCCGAGCCCGCTCCGTCGTCGAACTAGCCACTTGGCTTCTTCTTTATCGGCGTGACCGGGTCTTGTCGCCGTCTGACCGCCGCCGGCCGCCGCCGGGTTTGCTCTTTTCGGAGGTCTTCCTTAAGCTGTTGGACCTGCGTTGCCAGACGATCGCGCTCCTGCCGCAATTGCTCGACTTCGGCTGGTGGAGCGGGCGGGGGAACTTGGCCCGGATCGAGGAAATGCGCGAACTCCTGGATCGAGGTTGAGCCTACCGGATACACCGTCATTCGAAGTTCCAGATCGCCGCTGCGGCGCACATAGGACATCTTGCCGGCGTGTAGCTCATCATCGGCGAGGGGGTAACGCTTGGTTTCACCGCTATCCTTGATGTCGATGACGCCGAGGTGGGCATTGCGAATGGACGCGGCGTTCTGGTTCCACTCGATCCGTACGGTTTGGCCGGCATCGAAAACGTGAAAGGAAAAGGGCTGGTTATCGCGCGTCAGATACCTCTCTTTCATCAGGAAGCCGGCGACTATCAATCCCGGGATTACCGGCAATAACCATAGCCAACCACGCGGAGACTTAGGTCGCTCGAGCGTTCGGAAGATCGGTGGATCCACGCGGGCTGGCGGTCTGGTCTCGGCGATGAATGCTGCTGGGGCCGCGATGGTGGCCTCTGGCTTCAGGCGCGAATTCGATCGTTCTTTGACAACCGGAGGTGAAACATCGGCGAGACGGGAGCCGCGATGCAGCGGTTTCACGATGAACTCCAGGTAGCTCGAATCCGCTTTGAGTGTGCCATCAGCTTCGCGAACGAAGAACCCCGCGCGCGCCACGCCCGCTTGCGTCGGGCGCAGAACTAGAGTTACTTGCCAGAGTTCCGGGAAAAATCCGCTGAAAATATGAAGATCCTGGAGCGAGAGCGAAATATCGCTGCGAGTATGCGAGAGGAACCAGCCGACCGGCTGCAGTCCCTCCAAATCCGGGTCTTCCACGGCGGTTGCGAGCAGATGGTTTAACTGTGCTTGATCGCGGTCTGAAAGTTGTAACGTAGGGCCGAGGGCATGTTCGCAGGAGATTGGCCGCCAAGTGACGATGCGAATGCCCGCATCGCGCCGCACGCCAAACAGAACGCCGGCTACTTCGAGTCCTCCGCGCGCCAGCTTCTGAAATCCTTCGGTCGCGGCGAGGCGGATCTCATCCATCACTTCGAGCGGATATTCGATCGCGGCCGGGACCTGCGTCGCGCTCCACGATCCGAAAGTGAACTCAGCGGCTGGTTCGATCACTGGTGCGAGTAAAACCGTTCGGCGGATCGGCCAGCCTCACCGAGGTGGCCGTGTTGTTGTCGTCGGTGCCCTGGTCGTCCTGCGCTTCGTGCAGATGGTAGTAATACGTGATGCCGCCCATCACTATCGTGATGGCAATCAATCCGGCAAGCCAGCTCGCGCTACGGAAATTCCACGCTCGAGGCTCTTCGACCAGGCCAGCGGTCAAGCGGATACAACAGCATGCCATTGACACTCCGCAGATGAGTTTGATGTACCAGGGCATCAGGTCCAGGTGGCCCTGCCCCCCGATCTCACTCCAAAGGGTGAAAATAACTAACAGTGCGATCAGGAACTCGAAGCTATAGGCCAGACGCAGCCAAGACGGGCCGGGCGCTGCAGGAACCTTCTGCGACGGAGCCGGGGCCTGGCCGGCGATGATTGCTCCAGACTCCGGCAGCTGTTCTGAGGGCTGCGCTAGTTCGAGTCCTTCGTTGACTACCATACCTCAACGTATCATGTTCTTTTGTGCAAATTAAGCCATGGACAAGATAACCCTGAAACATACGGAATTGAGCGTTTCCCGGATCTGCCTGGGCACCATGACCTTTGGCAGCCAAACTGACGAGACCGCCGCCACCAGGATGATAGAACTATGCATGGAGTCAGGCATCAATTTTCTCGACACCGCCAACGTGTACAACCAGGGCGCCTCCGAAGAGATGCTGGGACGAGTGATGGGAAGCCGGCGGCGGAATTTCATACTGGCCAGCAAGGTTCGCAGTAAAATGGGCGACGGGCCGGACCTGGCGGGACTGTCTCGGCCGGCCATCCTACGCGCAATCGACGACAGCCTGCGCCGCCTGCGGACGGACTATCTGGATCTTTACTATCTGCATTTGCCCGACTACAGTGTGCCTACCGAGGAGTCACTGGATGCTATGAATGAGGTGGTAAAGCAGGGCAAGGTCCGATATCTGGCCAGCTCCAATTACAGCGCCTGGCAGATGACGGAGATGTGCTGGATCGCCGAGCGTAAGGGCTATCAGGCGCCGTGGGTCGCGCAGCCTATGTACAACTTGATAGCGCGCGGGATCGAGCAGGAATATCTGCCGATGTGCAAGCACTTCGGAGTGTCGAACATTGTCTACAACCCGCTGGCCGGCGGATTGCTAACGGGCAAGCACAAGCGCGAGGCGCCCATTCCGGGGACGCGCTTCGACAAAAACAAAATGTATATGGATCGCTATTGGCATCCCGCCGATTTTGACGCCGTGGATCAGCTGAGCCGGGTGGCCGAAAAAGCCGGGAGGTCGTTGCTAAGCTTGTCGCTCGATTGGTTGTACCATCACACCGCGATCGATTGCATTATCTTGGGAGCTTCGCGCGTGGAACATTTGCAACAAAATCTGGCCGCTCTCGGCGACGGGCCGCTCGCCGCGGAGACCGTGACGGCGTGCGATCAAGTGTGGACGGAGCTGCGCGGGCCGACGCCGAAGTATAACCGGTAGTTACGGTGGCAGTAATCGGACTTATTTCAGATACGCATGGTTTACTGCGTGAAGAAGCAGTGTTGGCGTTGCGCGGCTGCGAGTTAATTATCCACGCGGGCGATGTGGGCAAGCCCGAGATCATTGACGTTTTGAAAGCCGTCGCTCCAATAGTTGTGGTTAGAGGAAATATAGATAAAGGACCCTGGGCGTTGGGCCTGCCGGCAACCGCAGTCATAGAGTTCCATTCCGCAATGATCTACGTTCTCCACAGCTTGGAAGACCTTGACCTCGATCCTGCTGCCGCGGGGTTTCGCGTGGTTGTGAGTGGCCATTCTCATCGGCCTGGTAGCGAAGAACGCGATGGTGTTCTCTATGTGAATCCAGGCAGCGCCGGTCCCCGCCGTTTTCGGCTGCCCGTAACAATCGCACGCCTTGATCTAGGAGAAAGTCCCTGGAAAGTGGAATTTGTTGAACTCTCAAAAGGATGACAAAGTGGCAAAGGGTGAACGCTTACCGGTCACAATTTTCCTGAGCGCCTTTCTACTGTTTCAGGTCCAGCCGATGATGGGGCGATACGTACTGCCGTGGTTCGGCGGCGGTCCCGCAGTCTGGACCAATTGCCTGCTGTTCTTTCAGGTGCTGTTGTTGGTTGGATACACCTACGCGCATTGGTTGGGATCGCGGCCGAGCACTCGGCTGCAAGGCTGGTTGCACATGACGCTGCTCGCGGCGTCGCTCGTATTTCTGCCGATCGCCCCGCGCGTCGACCTGTGGAAGCCGGCCAGCAGCGCCGATCCATCGGGGCGAATTCTGTTGCTGCTCGTTGCGACGGTCGGCGGGCCGTATTTTTTACTAGCCGCCACGGGTCCTTTACTGCAGCGCTGGTTCCACATGACCGAACCTTCGCGGTCGCCGTGGCGATTGTACGCGCTGTCGAACCTTGGGTCGTTCGCTGCGCTGTTGAGTTATCCATTCTTAGTCGAACCCTTGGTGCGATTGCACACGCAGGTCTGGATCTGGTCGGCATTCTACGCGCTGTTCGCCGGATTGTGTGGATGGACTTCTTGGCAGATGCGATCGGTCAAACCGGCGTTCGCAGCCGAGCAGGAGTCCGGCGTGCGGCCGACGGTCTGGACCATCCTCTTCTGGCTGGCGCTTGCAATGTGTGGCTCCATCCTTCTGCTCGCTACAACGAACCAGATTTCGCAGGACATTGCGGTCAATCCTTTCCTTTGGGTGGCGGCGCTTTCGATTTACCTGCTGACATTCATACTGGTCTTTGAAAGCGATCGGTTTTATCGCCGCACTCTATTTGCTTGTGCGACGGGGATACTGGCGCCGGTGGGTTGCATTGTGCCCAGCCTGGCGGGCGGGTTGTCGATTGCAACTCAACTCGCGATCTACCTAGTGGCGCTGTTTGCCGGCTGTATGGTCTGCCATGGCGAACTCGCGCGATCACGTCCGATGACGCGATATCTTACGATGTTCTACCTCACCATCGCGGCGGGTGGCGCGCTGGGCGGCGTCTTTGTGGCGCTGGTTGCGCCGCACGTGTTTACAGAATTCACTGAATATCCGATAGGACTGGCTGGAGCTTGCCTGCTGGGATTCACCGGCTGGCTGCGCACCGGCGCGCTGGCTCAGTGGACCCGCAGCAATTTCGCGGTACGCCTTCCGCTGATGGCATTGCTGCTAGGCGGAATCACGTCGATCATGGCCGGAGTGACGATGAGCAACCTGCCTTCGGTTGCCAGTGCGCGCAACTTTTACGGCATCCTGCGCGTAATGGACAAAACAGATCGCAATGGTCCACTGCGAGAGTTGAGGCACGGGACGATCCGGCATGGATTCCAATACCAGAACGCGCCCCAGCGCTCCTGGCCGACCACGTATTATGGCCCGCACAGCGGCATTGCAACCGTGCTGACGGCGCTGGATCGTGTCGATCGAAAAATCGCAATCATCGGGCTTGGCGCCGGAACCATGGCGGCCTGGGGCCGTTTAGGCGATACCTTCCGGTTTTATGAAATCAATCCGGACGTTGAAGCGATGGCTCGCACGTGGTTCACATTTCTGAAGGACTCAGGGGCGCGAACCGAGATCGTGCTGGGCGACGCTCGTGTACGATTAGAACGAGAGCTGGAGGGCGGACGCTCGCATGATTTCGACCTGATCGCGGTGGATGCCTTTTCAAGCGACGCGATTCCATTACATTTGCTGACCGCCGAATGCGGCGAAATCTATCGCCTGAGGCTAAAGCCTGGCGGCCTGCTAATGCTACACATCTCCAATCGGGCGCTTAATCTGGAACCGGTGGCGCGCGGGCTGGCTCAGCACCTGGGCTGGCAGCCGATTCTGTTTGTTTCTGGCGACGATTACAGTACCGGCGAGAGCAGCTCGCACTGGGTACTTATCACCGGCAACGCCGAGTTTCTCGAGCGCAGCGGCCTGGGTCATCAAACCTCGCCCTGGAGCAATCGCGCGCCGTTGCTATGGACCGACGATTTCGCGAGTCTCTGGCACGTGCTGAAGTTCTGACATCTACGTGCCACTGTAGGTCGGCCCATGCACCGTTCGATGCGACACGTATTGCCACTGGCCATTACGACGCGCGTACACGCGCTCGAACCAAACCGTGAAGTCGGCATGTTTGGGATCCGCCGGTGCGCTGTATCTAGAGCGGTACATTCCATAGGTAATCGCGATGTCGCCGTGCAGCTCCACCTGCACCTGATCGAGATCGCGGGAGAGATACGGCCGTTTGCTCACAGATGTCAACCACTGGGTGCGGTTCTCTACACGCAAGGGCTGCCCACCGGTGGTCCAGCCATCGCCATGCGTGAAACTGAAATCGCTGGCGCAGATGCGATCGAGAAACTTGACGTCGCCGCGAACCACGGCCGCTTCCATCTGCCTTTCGAAAGCCAGGACGCCGGCGGCGTCGCCCGATGCGGCTGGCGACGTAGTTCTCAAGCCAGCCAAGGCAACCGCCAACATCACTAAGATTCGCGTCCTCATTTGTATCCTCCCGCGGGATGTCATTATACCGAACCACGCAAAACCGCTGATACGGCAGCAGGGGATTGTCTCCGGCAGTCGAAAAGACTATCCTTACCCAAGAGGCTTGGTTGGTATCTTATCCAGGCTTACTTTGCTTACAGGTGGGGGAGCCATGAATGTTCGGAGGTTTTTCGCAACTATTCTTTTCTGTATTTGTTTCACTCTGCCGGCTGCGGCGCAGACCGCGACTGCTGAGTTAAGTGGAACCGTCACGGACGCGACCGGCGCGATCGTTCCCAGTGCTAAGGTCTCCATCGTCAACGCCCAAACCGGCATCTCTCGGGAAACCATTACCGGTCAAAATGGGAACTACTTGTTCACAATTCTGCAACCAGGGATCTACAATCTGTCCGTGGAAGCGCAGGGTTTCCGCAAGACAGTTCAGAACAACATCGAGTTGCAGGTGAACCAGCGCGCTGAAGTGAATCTGCAACTGCAGATTGGGCAAGTCACCGACACTCTGGAAGTCACAGGCACCGCGCCGCTGCTCGAGGCTGAATCGTCCACGTTAGGAACAGTGGTCAACACGCAGCTTACCGAGGAGCTGCCGTTGAACGGCCGCAATTTTGTGCAACTGGCCACTCTGTCGCCTGGCGTCGTTGGTACCGGATATAGCGTTGGGGGCACGATCATGAGCGGCACGCGGCCGGACGACCGGCGGCCCGGAACCGAGATCTTCTCCAACGGAAACCGTGAAGGCTCGAATGACTTCCTCTATGACGGCATCGATGATAACGACCGGCTTACGCTCTCTATCGTGCTTCGCCCGGGCGTGGAAGCCATCAAGGAATTCAAAGTTCAAACGAATCTGTATAGCGCCGATCAAGGACGGAACTCCGGTGCGGTGGTCGACGTGGTCACCAAATCCGGCACCAACGATTGGCACGGCAGCGCGTTCGAGTTCCTGCGCAATTCGGCCATGGATGCGCGGCAGTTCTTTAACCCCGTGGGCACGCCGTTTCCTTCATTCAAGTACAACCAGTTCGGCGGATCGTTTGGCGGTCCAGTCGAGGTTCCAAAACTCTATAACGGAAAGAATAAGACCTTCTTCTTCGTGGATTACGAGGGCTTTCGCCGGACGTCACAGAATCTCGCAATTTTCACTGTCCCCACCGCTGCGATGCGGCAAGGCAATTTCAGCGCGCTGCCGGCGAAAATCTTCGACCCGACGACCACGACGCCATCCGGATCTTCGTATACGCGCACTCAGTTCCCCGGCAATATGATTCCGGCCAGCCGCTTCGATCTTGTGACCATGAAGATGGTCAACGCGTATCCACTGCCGCTGACCAACGGGCTTGTGAACAATTACACAAGCAACATGACACAGACCCAAAACTGGGATCAGGGCGATATCCGCGTGGATCACAACTTCAGTTCCAACGACACGTTCTTTGCGCGCTATTCGATTCAGCATACCAATACGATTGTTCCACCGACTTACCCGCTAACGACTATTCCCGGAATATCGCGTCCGTTGCCTTTAGGTGACGAGGCCTCTTTTGCGGGCACGTCCGCACAGCCAGTGCAGCAGGCGGTGGCGGATTACACTCACATCTTCTCTCCGGTACTCGTGAACGACCTGCGAGTGGGCTTCAACCGCTACCGTGTCGATTACACGCTGGCCGGCACTACGCCCAACGAGCCGCTCGCAGTCGAGTTGGGAGTTGCCAATGCGAATCCCAATGGGCAGCAAACGGGGCTTCCGATTTTTTCTCCGTCCACCTATGAAGGAATAGGAATGAGCCGCTCGCTTCCCATTTTTCGGCGTGAGAATACGTTCGAAGAGCTCGACAACGTGACTTGGACCCACTCCCGGCACACGCTGAAATTCGGGGTGGACGTCCGTCGCCGTCAGATCACCGAATATCAGACCAATCAGGGCAACGGCCGTTTCAACTTTAGCCCGGGCTTTACAGCCATGCCGGGAGTGAGCCCTAGCGGCGATTCCATTGCCAGCATGTTACTTGGTTATCCGACGTTATACCAACAGGACTATCTACTCGTGTGGCCGGGCATTCGCGGCATAGAGTTTGGCGCTTATTTCGCCGACGACTGGAAAGTGAACTCCAAACTCACGCTCAACATAGGCCTGCGCTGGGAATATTACAGCCCTTACAGCGAAGTCGCCAATCGCTGGGCAAATTTCAATCTCGCGACCGCAACGGTGATGGTTGCCGGTCAGAACGGTGTTGGTCCCACAGCCGGTCTCCAGGGCTACTGGAAAGATTTTGCGCCGCGTTTCGGTTTCGCATACCAGCCCTTCGCGCATACGGTGGTTCGTGGCGGCTTTGGGATGTTCTACAATCCCAACGGCAATGGTGGCGCGCTGCTGCGCTTCGATCGGCAGGCTCCCTACGGTCCAATTGATCTGGTCAGTCCCGGGGATGAATTCTTAGGCCCAAGCGTAAGCGGCGGCTTCCCGCCTCCACCTGCGGTGAATCTGACAGGCGTGAACCCGCCCAAGGGCAATACCATCGGCGTCCCGGGTAATTTCAGTCAGGCTTACGCGGAGCAGTTCAATATCACTATTGAACGGGAAGTCGCACCCATCAGCACGCTATTCAAAGTCGCATACGTGGGAAATCTCGGCCGGCGCCTGGGGACCGGCTGGAATCCGAACCAGCCACTTCCTGGGCCGGGAGCCACCACGCCCCGCCGCCCGTTGTACTCGGTCGACCCCAGCCTGGCCGACATCAACTACTACACATCCGACGGTCTGAGTAACTATCACGCGTTTCAGTTCACCGCTGAGAAGCGCCTCTCCAAAGGTCTGACTGGCCTGGCCGGCTACACGTGGGCGCATGCCATCGACGACGTCGCGACGGACTTTGGCGGAGGCACCGGCACGCCGCAAGATCCGACCTGTCGTTTCTGCGACCGCGGCAATTCCGCGTTCGATATACGTCACCGGCTCACGGTCAGTCTAACTTACCAATTGCCCGGCTTCGGTTCGAAAGGGTTTCGAGGAACGCTACTGGGCGGATGGCAGATCAATGGCCTGTTGCAAGCGCAGACGGGACTTCCTTTCACCCCGACCCTGGCCACCTCGACGACGAACACAGGTACCAGCAGCCGTCCGAACCGCGTCGCCAGTGGAAATTTGTCGAGTGGGCAGTCTTTGAGCCACTGGTTCGATCAGACGGCGTTTACGACCCCTGCGCTTTACACCTTCGGCAACGCAGGGCGCGATATTCTGTTCGGGCCCGGCCGCACCAATCTGGATGCATCGCTGTTCAAGGATTTCCATCCTTTGGAGCGATTGATGGTGCAGTTCCGCGGCGAGTCGTTCAACTTGTTTAACCATCCGCAGTTCGGCCAGCCGAATGCCACCATTGGAAGCGGTGCGGTGGGAACGATCACCTCTATTGTGGGCAATCCGCGGCAAATGCAGGTAGCTCTCAGGCTGGTGTTTTAAAGGTGTTTTAGAGGAGGTATTGGGACATGCCTTCACGTCCTGCAACAGTGAGCCGCCGTGGTTTTCTTCAAGCGGCGGCAGCAGCCTCGATAGGCGCGAGCGCCTTTCCGGTGCTGGCTCAACTACGGGACAACAGCCCGCTCAAGATCACCAAGGTTGAGCCTTATTTGGTGCGCATCGGAGACCGGACCAGCTATCCGCTGGCACGGGTGGAGACCGCGGATGGGCTTTACGGCTGGGGCGAGGGGACAACTCCGCCGAGTTCGCCGGCCGTGCTGACCCAAATCCGCGAGTGCGGGAAGCTAATTCTCAACGAAAGCGCCTGGGATGTTGAGAAACTTTGGCGCCACATGTATATCGTCGAGGAAAACACGCTGGGAGGTACGCTGTTTGCCGCCATTAGCGCGATCGACATTGCCCTGTGGGACATCATTGGAAAGAAGTTGAACGTTCCGCTCTATAAACTACTCGGCGGCAAGACGCGGGACAAAATCCGAATCTATACCAGTTATCGATGGGGCAACATTCCCAGAACGCGCGACGCGTATGCTCACCGTACCAAGGAACTGATCGCCCAAGGCGCCACGGCGGGAAAGTACGACCCCTTCGGTCCCTATCCTGGATACGACCGCCAGCTTTCGACGTCCATTCTCAACGAGGTGCGCGAGATGATCACGGGCATCCGCGAAGCCGGACCAAATTTTGACATCTGCGTGGAATGCCACGGTAAATGGAACCTGGCCTCGGCCGGCCGAATCATCCGGATGCTGGAACCATTCGATCCATTTTTTATCGAGGAGCCGGTCCCTCCCGAAAATACCGACGCCATGGCGATGCTGCAGCACTCGACTAACATGCCGATTGCGACCGGGGAAGGCCTGCAAACGCAATTCAACTTTTACGCCATCTTAGAGAGGCAGGCCGCGCGGATTCTCCAGCCGGACCCATCCCGAACCGGAGGAATTACGGCCATCAAGAAGATCGCTGCCATGGCCGACGCGCACTACGTTGTCCTCGCCCCACACAATCCGAATGGACCTGTTTGCACGGCTGCCGCGGTACATGTGGCCGCGGCGATTCCCAATTTCGTGATTATGGAGGAAGGCAACACGAATCCTAAGGACTACAACGATATTTTCGTGGATGGTTGGAAGCCGAATCTGGCGGAGTGGAGCGTCCCCGAGTCACCCGGACTGGGAATAGATTTCTCGCCGCAGTTTCTGAAGGAGCGGACCGTTAAGATGTGATTAGCCTATCTCGCTCACGCCATGCCCAGCGGTCCCAGTGACTACCTTGCAGCCGAGCGAACATTTCTGGCTTGGATCCGAACTGGTCTGGCGCTCATGGGATTCGGGTTCGTGGTCGCCCGGTTCGGTCTGTTCCTTCGAATGCTCCAGGGTGGCCAGTCAACTCCGCCAGCTGAAACTTATGGATTCTCGTTCTGGGCCGGTACGGCGCTGATCATATTGGGAGTGGTCGTCAATATCATGTCCGCGCGGCAGCATGGGCATCTGATTCGCGAGCTGAATGCAGGCGGATCGGATTACAATCGACCGTCCTCACTTGGCATCGTCGTCGCTCTGATTTTGGCTGTGCTCGGGTTGGTGATGGCGGCCTACTTAATTTCAGTTCGGGGCCCTAAGCAAACCAGTCTTGGAGGAGGTCAGCAAAAGGCAATGACGACAAACACAGACGCTGGAATCGTAAGCATTCCCAGTAGCCACTCGGTTGATCAGACGGTTGAAAAACTGCAGGGAATACTCCAGGCCAAAGGCGTCAAGCTGTTTGCTCTGGTCGACCACAGCGGTGAGGCACAGAAGGCCGGACTCGCGATGCCGCCAACCAAGCTCTTAATCTTCGGCAATCCGAAAGCAGGTACTCCGCTTATGATTGCGTCGCCCAGCATCGCGATCGACCTGCCGTTGAAGATCTTGGTGTCGGAGGACAGCAGCGGCAAAGTCTGGGTTTCCTACAATAGCCCTGCCCATCTTCAGAGCCGCCATCATTTGGCACCGGACCTGGTCCAAAACATCGCAGTGGTGGAAGCGTTGGCGACGAAAGCCGCCGAGTGAGCCGGCCTGGCTCTACTCCTGCCTTAGCGCCTTCACAGGATCCACACGGCTGGCCCGGCGGGCCGGCACGAAACTCGCGAACAGGGCAGCGATCACCAGCACCGGAATCATGACGGCGAAGCTCAATGGCTCGGCGGACTGCATTCCTTCCACCAGGCGTATCAGGACGCGCCCCGCTGCCCACGCGCCTGCGATCCCCACGCCAACGCCCAAGAAAATCATTCCAAAACTCTGCCGCATCACTAGCCCCATGACATCGCGAGCCGTGGCGCCCAGGGCGATCCGCACGCCGATTTCCGGCACGCGCTGGTTGGTCAAATAGGCCAGCACTCCATAAATTCCGATACACGCCAGCACCAAAGCCAGGCCGGCGAAGATGCCGAACAACAGCAGAAGGAAACGCTGCCGGGCGAGCGCGGAGCTCGCGAGGTGATCCATGGTTTGAACCTCGTAGAGAACTTGATCGCCAGTCGCGCCTCGCACTGCGCGCCGCAGTGGCTCGATCACGCTCAAAGGCTGGGTGCTGGTCCGGACCGCAATTGACATCAGCTCCGACCAACGGCGCAATAGCTCGTCCGGTACCTGAGCGAACGGATAGTAGAGCTGCGCTCGAACGCGCGCTTGATCGTCGCCGGCCGGCCCCCAATACCGGACATGGCCCACGATGCCCACCACCTTTAGCGGGTCCGTGCCCAGACCGATCCAGAGGTGTTTCCCGATGGGCTCCTGTCCGTGGAAAGCCTCCTGAGCCATGACGTCGTCGATGACGACCACCGGCTCGTTGCCTATACGATCCTGCTGATCGAAAAATCGGCCTTGCCGCAGCGCAATGCCCATGACCTTCAGATAATCCGGCGACACGCTGCTGGCCAACACTAGCGGCTGTTGATTCTCGGGTTGCGGATCTGGAGTGGTCCGGTAGCCGATTTGGTTGTTGCCTTCGCGCAGCGGCACGGTGTCGACGGTCGCAATCGCCTGCACTCCGGGGACGCTCCGAGCGCGATTGAGAATGTCGTCCCAGGCCGCGCGGATCTGAGCCGGGTTGGTGAGCGTGGCGGGTGAAAGCGCCGTCCTGGCTGTCAGAACGTTTTGGATATTCAGGCCTGGATTCAGAGACGAAAGCCGGAGGAGCATGCGCCCGAGCATCCCCGCGGAAACCAGCAACACCACCGCCAGGGCGATCTCGGATATCACAAATCCGGCATGCATGCGGCGCGAGCTTCCGGCCAGGGTCCGCGCACCGGCTCTGAGCGTTTGTTCCAATTCGCGCGTGGTAGCGCGTAAAGCGGGCGCAAGTCCGAAAAGAAGACCGCTCGCGAGTGAGGCGGCGAGTGCAAACAGCAGCACACGCCAATCCAGATGGACCTCTTCAGCGCGCGGCAAAGCCCCTGGCCAGAACCTTATGAATGGGCGGACTCCGGCCGCTGCCAAGAGAATGCCGAGCACACCACCGGATAGCCCTAACACCGCGCTCTCGGTGAGACATTGGCGCACCAACCGGCCTCGGCCCGCTCCCAACGCCACGCGCATGGCAAGTTCGCGCTCGCGTGAAACCGCGCGCGCCAGCAGCAAGCTGGCTACATTGACGCAGGCAATCAGCAGCACCAGGCTGACAGCGGCTAGTAGCAGCCAGAGCGTCGAGCGGACATCTCCGACCTCCGGACCGAGCGGCTCTGCAATAAAGGTACGGCCCTTATTCGATTTGGGGTACTCGTCGGCTAAATGGCGGCCAACCAGCGTCAGTTCCGCTTGCGCCTGCGCCAGTGTTGCGCCAGGCCGGAGCCGCGCCCAAACCTGGATGCCATGCGCGGCGCGATTCTGCATACGCGGTGAAGTATCCTGGCCAAGCAGCGTAAACAGATCTACCTCGTCCCCGATACGGAACGCCTCGGGTGTGACACCGACAATCGTGTATGGCTTCTCTTCGAAAACAAGGGGCATTCCGATGACCGCCGCGTCTCCGCCGTAGCGACGCTGCCACAAGCCGTAGCTAATGATGGCCACAGGAAGCGCTCCTAGCCGGTCTTCATCGGAGCGGAAGGCGCGTCCTCGTATCGGGGTAACGCCCAAGAGAGAAAATAGATCCGCCGATACTTCTCGACTATTAACGTACTCGGCGCTCCCGGGGCTGCTCACCGTGCCTCCCCCGTAGTGCCACGCCCCCAGGTCTAAAGAGCGCGTCCCACTCTTACAATCGAGAAAATTCGGGTATGTAAATCCCCACAGATTGCCAAACTGTGTACTCCAGTCCGTTTTTTCCTGCAGCTTGACCAGGCGATCCGGCTCACGATAGGGGAGTGGCTTCAGGACTACGCCATTGATGACCGTGAACATCACCGTTGTCGCTCCGATACCAAGCCCCAGCGTCGCGAGAGCGACTGTCGCGAATCCCGGCCTCTGGCGCAGCGTGCGTAGTGCATAACGCAAGTCTTGCCACAGATCCTCCAGCCAGCGTGTTCCACGGGCGTCGCGGCATTCCTCTTTCACGTGCTCTGGTCCGCCCATGGCGAGACGAGCTTGTCTTCGAGCTTCCGTGGGATCATGGCCGAGCGCGATCAGATCGGCGGTGTGTTGTTCCAGATGGAAACGCAGTTCCTTGTCGAGTTGTTCTTCCATCTGCCCGCGATGCCATAGACGTTGCCACCAAGTCATTTCACGCCTCCCTCCGATCACTCCTGTCGCAGAGCCTTGACCGGGTCCACACGACTGGCCCGGTGCGCCGGTACGAAACTCGCGAGCAAGGCGGCCATCAACAAGACCGAAATCGTAATGGTGAAGATAAAAGGTTCCACGGGTTTCACTCCGGCTACGAGACGCTCCAATAACTTTCCTGCCGCCAAAGCTGCCACTGAGCCGACACCGGCGCCAACTAGAATCATTCCAAGGCTCTGCCGAAGCACCAGCCGCATAACGTCCCCAACTGTAGCCCCGAGCGCCATACGCACGCCGATTTCCGGTACGCGGCGGCTGGTCAGGTACGCCAGCACGCCATAGATCCCGATGCACGCGAGCAGCAAAGCCAAACCTGCGAATATGCCGAACAAGAGCAAGAGGAAACGCTGCCGGACGAGCGAATCGCTGGCGAGTTGCTCCATGGTATGAAGGTCGTAAAGAACTTGATCTCCCGCAGCTCCGCGCAGTTCTTGCCGCAGCGGTTCTACCAGATTCAATGGCGGGATGTTAGTGCGAACTGCCATCGACATTACCGAGGAAAAGAAGCGCAAGAGCGGGTCCGGTACCTGAGCAAAAGAATAATAGATCTGATCGCGCACTCGTGATTGATCATCGCCGGCAAGTCCCCAATGCCGGACATGACCTACTACACCTATCACCTGGACGGGGCTGGGACCCATGGCTGGAATCCAAAGGCGTTTCCCGACAGCCTCGTTTCCGCCGAAGGCGTGTTGAGCTAATACATCATCGATCACTACTACCAGGTCATGCCCCATGCGATCCTGTTCATTGAAGAATCGGCCGTGGCGCAGCGGGATGCCCATGACCTTCGGATAATCCGGCGTCACACACGATGCCAGCGCGATTGGCTCTTGGTTTGGCGGCGGCGGGACGGGCGTAGCCCAGTAGCCCACTGAGTTTTCGCCTTCGCGCATAGGGACGATGTCGGCCAGCGCGACGGACTGCACCGCCGGTAGGCGCCGTGCGCGATCCAGGACTTGCTGCCAGGCCGCGCGGATCTGCCCCGTGTCGGCGAGAGTGGCGGGCGAAAGCGCTACGCGAGTGGTCAATACGTTGTGGATGTTGACGCCTGGATTCAGGGAAGATAGCCGCACCAGCGTGCGCCCCAGCATCCCGGCCGAGACCAACAGCACCAGCGCCAGTGCGATCTCGGATATGACAAACCCGCTGTGCATACGCCGAGAGCTAACAGCCAGGGTCCGCGCTCCGGCACGGAGTGTCTGTTCCAGCTCACGCGCTGGAGCACGCAGCGCCGGCGCCATCCCGAAAAGAAGACCGCTCGCGAGCGAAGTGACAAGAGCAAACAGCAGCACATGCCAATCGAGCTGGACCTCTTCAGCGCGCGGCAAACTGCCTGGCCAGAACACCACAAACGGCCGAATGCCAGCGGCTGCGAGCAATACACCGAGCACGCCACCCGAGAGACCCAACACCGCGCCCTCAGTAAGACATTGGCGCACCAACCGGCCGCGGCCCGCCCCGAGCGCCACGCGCATGGCCAGTTCACGCTCGCGTGAAACTGCCCTCGCCAGCAGCAGGCTCGCTACGTTGACACACGCAATCAGCAGTACCAGGCTGACGGCGCCCAGTAGCAGCCAGAGTGTGGACCGAATATCTCCGACTACTTCTTGGCGAAGGGGATGCGCCACCATGCCACGGCTCTCATTAAATGTTGGGTATTGCTCAGCCAGACGACGGGCAATCAGCGATAGTTCAGCCTGTGCCTCGCTAGACGTCACTCCAGTCCTAAGGCGCCCCAGAACATGAATGAAGCGCGCTCCACGATTCTTTATTTGCGGCCTGGTGCTTTGGCCGAGCGGTGTAAACACTTCCGCCTCGCCATCCAGCCGCAATCCCGCGGGTGCGACGCCGACCACAGTGTAGGGCTTTCCATCATAGACAATCGGCCTACCGATCGCCCCGGGGCTTCCGCCGTAGCGCCGCTGCCACAACCCATAGCTAATAATGATCACCGGCGCGGCGCCAGGACGGTCTTCTTCCGGCAGGAAGGCACGCCCTTTTGATAGCGAAATGCCCAGCACAGAAAACAGTTCGGACGAGATCTCGCGACCGTCAACGTACTGCGCTTCGCCAGGTTCACTCACCGTAGCACCGCTGTAAGTCCATGCCGCCATCGGCTCTAGAGAGCGGCTCTGGCGCTGACAGTCGAGAAATTCAGGATACGAAAACCCCCACTGTTCGCCGTACTTTTCATTCTGTCCATGCACGGTGAGCAGCCGGTCGGGCTCTGGATACGGCAGCGGTTTCAGGACTACGCCATTGATAACCGTGAACATCACCGTGGTTGCTCCGATCCCCAGCGCCAGCGTCGCGAGAGCGACTACCGCGAACCCCGGCCTCTGGCGCAGCGTGCGAAGTGCGTAGCGCAAGTCCTGCCACAAATCCTCCAGCCAGCGTGTGCCGCGCGCGTCGCGGCATTCCTCTTTTACGTGCTCTGGCCCACCCAAGGCGCGGCTAGCTTGGCGTCGAGCCTCCGAAGGATCATATCCGCCCGCGATCAAATCGGCGGTGTGTTGTTCCAGATGAAATCGCAACTCCTTTTCGAGTTGTTCGTCCATCTGCTTTCGCCGCAGCAATCGATTCCACCAGGTCATCCCGCGCCTCCTTCCGACATTTTGAGGATCAACCCGACCGCTTCCGCCAATTGCCGCCAGCTCTCAGTTTCGGTATCGAGCTGAGCACGGCCTTTGCGCGTCATGCGATAGAACTTGGCCTCGCGCCCGGTCTCGGTCTCCTTCCAGTCCGCTGCCAGAAGCCCTCGATTCTCTAGCCGGTGCAGTGCGGGATAGAGCGAGCCTTGCGGAACTTGGACGACGTCGCGTGATACCTGCTGCAGCCGCTGCGCAATCGCGTAGCCGTGAACTGGCCCCAGTTCGACTACCTTCAGTATCAACAGGTCCAGGGTGCCTTGCGGCAGGTCCATACCATACCTCGTCCTTCTACATGTACCACAAAATTCCGGAGAGCACAGTGCCCGTGACAGCAAGCGGGCTGCGCTTCAGCCCTCTGGTCCCGGCGGCGGGTAGGGGATTCCGATTGGAAATATTTGCTATTCGCGAATCGCGAATATAGAGTTTAATTATGGCACTGAAGCCACAAGACATCTACGTGGCCCTGAAGATCGTCGCTGCGAAATCGCGGCGCGCCCCTTACGCCCAACTAGGTGGCGAACTGGGTATGAGCCCCTCCGAAGTGCACGCCTCCGTGAAGCGCGCCCAACTTGCCAGACTGCTTCATGGACCGGAACTGGATAATCGTCCGAACTTAACTGCTCTCGAGGAATTCCTTGTGCACGGACTGAAGTACGTTTTCCCGGCCGAACGAGGCGAGTTCACGCGGGGCGCGCCTACCTCCTACGCGGCCGAGCCACTTCGCAGCATAATCGCACAAGGCACGAACCCATTCCAGTCTCGCCTTATCCGGAGGGCAAAGAGCGGGGCACTGCCTTCGAGCCCTTGTATAAAACTGCAGCGAGGGCCGCCCTGCGTGATCAGGTTTTTTATGAATACCTTGTGTTGGCCGATGCGCTTCGGGATGGACGAACTCGGGAACGAAAGTACGCGGAGGAAGAACTGCATCGCCGTTTCCGTAAAGCAAATGAGCGATCCGAATCTTAGCCAACTGATCGCCGCCGCCGATGCTCTGCGGCCCTTGCTCGGAGAATTGGTGTTTGTCGGAGGCTGTGTGACCGGTCTACTGATCACGGATGAGGCCGCCGGGGACCCGCGAAGAACCTTCGATGTGGATGCAATCGCGGAGATCACATCCTATGTACAGTACATCGATTTCGGGGAGCGGTTACGCACCCTCGGCTTCACAGAGGATACTACTGAGGGCGCGCACTTTGTCGCTGGGTCCGCGCCCGGATCATCCTGGATGTCATGCCACTCAACGAGGAAATTCTTGGGTTCTCCAACAGCTGGTACAAGGCCGCGATGCAAGCCTCGGTAACCAGAAGAATCTCGACGGAACTCGAAATCCGAATAGTCACCGCCCCGTACTTTCGTGCGACTAAACTCGTAGCGTTCAGAGGTCGCGGTGAAGGAAATTTTCTGGGCAGTCACGACCTGGAAGACCTGGCTTCCATCGAAGAGGAATCGTGAACGAGAACGGTGAGACGGACGACCTTGACCGGCGGAGTGTTCTGAGGATTCCTTGAGGAGGTAATCCTCACGGCCGAAGTCGAAGCAAATAAAGCACAAGACTTGGGGAAATCCGCTGGTGGCGTCGGTTTGTTATCTTGAAGGAGGACCGCTCCAAAAAGACATGCTCGGAACCAAAATCGACACCCCCGCAGACGCCAATCCACAGGAAACCAGCGAGTGGTTGGAATCGCTCGATGGCGTGGTGGAAGAGGGCGGTGTCGAGCGCGCCTCCTACCTGCTGGAACGCTTAGTTGACCGTGCTGCCATTTACGGCATCGAATCGCCTCACAAGCTGAACACTCCGTATGTAAATACCATCCCGGCGGAAGAAGAAGAGCCATATCCCGGCGACCGGGCCGTCGAGCGGCGCATCAAGAGCCTGATCCGCTGGAACGCCATGGCGATGGTGGTGCGCGCCAACAAATATGATGCCGGCATCGGCGGCCATATCGCTACTTATGCGTCGCTCGCGACGCTGCAGGAAGTGGGCCACAACCATTTCTTCCACGGCCGCTACGACGACCAACCCGGCGACTTCGTCTATTTTCAGGGCCATGCTTCCCCCGGCACCTATGCCCGCGCATATCTAGAAGGCCGCCTCACCGAAAAGCATCTCGAGAATTTCCGTCACGAGCTGCGCGAACATCCCGGCCTCTCGTCTTACCCGCATCCCTGGCTGATGCCCGACTTCTGGCAGTTCCCAACCGTGTCGATGGGGCTGGGACCGATCAACTCCATTTATCAGGCGCGCTTCATGCGATACCTGGAAAATCGCGGCATCATCCCGAAGACGCCACGCAAGATTTGGGCTTTCGTCGGCGACGGCGAATCGGACGAGCCGGAGACCCTGGGGGCCATCACGCTGGCCTCACGGGAACGCCTGGACAACCTGATCTTTGTAGTCAACTGCAACCTGCAGCGCCTGGATGGCCCGGTGCGCGGCAACGGCCAGATCATCACCGAGCTAGAGGCCGCATTCCGAGGCGCCGGCTGGAACGTCATCAAAGTGCTGTGGGGGGCGAGCTGGGACGACCTGCTGGCTCGCGATACCACCGGACTGCTGATCAAGCGCATGGGCGAGGCCGTCGACGGCGAGTATCAGGCCTTCAAAGCCAGAGACGGCGCCTATGTGCGCAAGGAATTCTTCGGCAAGTATCCCGAACTGCTCAAGCTGGTGGAACACATGACCGACGATGAGATCTTTGCTCTACGCCGCGGCGGGCACGATCCGCAGAAGGTATACAACGCCTACAAGCGCGCCGTCGAACACACCGGATCGCCTACCGTCATCCTGGCTAAGACCATCAAAGGTTACGGTATGGGCGAAGCTGGCGAAGGCCGCATGGTCACGCATCAGCAGAAAAAAATGAACGAGAAGGAGATGGTTTACTTCAGCAAGCGCTTCGAAGTTCCCGTTACTGAAGAAACCGCGCATACCGGATCGTTCTTCAAGCCGCCCGAGGATAGTCCCGAGATGAAGTACATCCGGGAGCGCCGCGAGGCGATGGGCGGGAGCTTACCGGCCCGCAACGTTACTAAGATAACGATCCAGGCGCCGCCCGTCACGACCTTTGCCGAGTCGCTAGCCGGCTCGCAGGGCCGCGAAGTCTCCACCACCATGGCGTTCGTGCGGGTGCTGACGCTGCTGTTGAAAGATCACGAGCTGGGCAAATACATCGTGCCCATCATTCCCGACGAGGCGCGCACGTTCGGCATGGAGTCGCTATTCCGGCAATACGGCATCTACGCCAGCCGAGGCCAGCTCTACAAACCCGTGGACTCCGAGAATTTCCTGTTCTACAAAGAGACTCGCGACGGTCAGATCATTGAAGAAGGAATCACCGAGGCCGGTTCGATGTCATCGTTCACCGCGGCCGGCACAGCCTACGCCAACTATGGCGTGCCGATGATCCCATTCTTCACCTACTATTCGATGTTCGGGTTCCAGCGCATCGGCGATCTCATCTGGGCCTTTGCCGACTCGCGCGGCAAGGGATTCCTGATGGGCGGAACCGGCGGGCGCACCACGCTGTCGGGTGAAGGTTTACAGCATCAGGATGGGCACAGCTTGGTGTTGTCGAGCACGGTCCCTACTTGTCGCAGCTACGATCCAGCTTACGCCTATGAGGTCGCAGTTATCATCCAGGACGGCATTCGCCGCATGTATCAGGAGATGGAAGATCGCTTCTACTACCTGATGATCTACAACGAAAACTATGCTCAACCGCCCATGCCCGAAGGCACGACGGAAGGCATTCTGCGCGGCATTTATCGCTTCAAACAGGCCGAGAGCGGCAAGGCCAAAATACAGTTGTTCGGTAGCGGTCCCATTCTGAACGAAGCGCTGCGAGCGCAAAAGATCCTGACGGAAAAGTATCAGATCCCGTCCGACGTCTGGAGCGTGACCAGCTACAACGAGCTTCGCCGCGATGCTCTCGAAGTGGAGCGCTGGAATCGTCTGCATCCCGCTGAGCCGGAGCGCAAGCCGTATTTGCTCGACGCTTTGAAAGGCGTCGAAGGACCGATCGTCGCTTCCACCGATTACATGAAGGTGGTCGCCGACCAAATCGCTCCCTGGCTGCCTGGCCGTCTGACTGCGCTTGGTACGGACGGCTTCGGCCGCAGCGAAAATCGCGAACACCTCCGCAAGCATTTTGAAAATGGCGCGGAAGCGATCGCCGCCGCGGCATTGTCCCGTTTGGCGCGGGACGGCAAGTTCGACAAGAAACGCGCTCAGGCCGCTATTGCTGAGCTAGGCCTTGATCCGGAATCGCCTGATCCTGTCCAAAAATAACTAAAGACCAATGAGTCACCGTCGCAACTTGGATAAGTTCGTCGACGAAATTCGCGCTGGCCAGCAGAATATTGTTTTCCCCGACAGGGTGCGCAATGGCCGTTCGGTGGACCTATTCTTGTGGAGGGGGTCCCCAAATCCAGCGCTCGTTCAGAGAATCGCTGCGTGGATGTTTGGACTGGTCTTCATGTGCGGTGGATCAGAGGTCTTGTATCAAACCGTGAGTGAACGCATGGAAAATGGTTTCTCGGTTGGTGTTGTGGTCTTGGAGTTTATATCGCTATCAGGTGTATTAATAGGAATTAGAGTATTCCGCAACGGATTTCGGAGGCGCGCCGAGCCACCACCGAAGTGATCCGTGAATCTCCCACTCCTGTTCAACGATAAGAGCCCAAATACACACCCATTGTGTGTAGTATTATTAGCATTGGCCATCTGCGCCGCGACACACAATGAGCAAACGCATAAATATCATCTTGCCCGATAAGACTGTGGCGGTTCTCGATCGAGTGACGACGAAGGGCAACCGAAGCCGGTTTATTGACCAGGCCGTAAGGCAACTCATTGAGACCCAAGGCAGACAGAGTCTTCGCGAGCAGCTAACAGCTGGCTACAGGGCAAGTGCGGACCAGGATCTTGCAATGGCAGCGGACTGGTTCCCGCTTGAAGAAGAGGCTTGGACGCGATTAGAGGGTTCCCGTAAGTTGAAGAGATCCGCTAAGAAGAAGCGCTCATGACTGTTCCCCGAAGGGGTGAAATCCACCTCGTTGAATTTGACCCCTCGCGAGGCCACGAAATCCAGAAGACTCGGCCTGCTCTCATCATTCAGAATGATATCGGGAACCGTTACAGCCCGGTGACTATAGTGGCGGCCATCACGTCCGCGATCTCGGCACACCCCGTCGCCGTATCCATCGCGCCAACTCAAGCCAATGGTTTGTCCGTACCCTCGAAGATCCATCTCGGCCAGATCCGATCCGTCGACCGCGAGCGGCTCGTAAAGCGGCTCGGTATAGTCGATCCGACTACGATGCGAAGAGTTGATGACGCCCTCAAGATCAGTTTGGGGCTAGTGGAAATCTGACTGCAATAAGGGAGGCCGTACGCCGCGACGCTTATTAACACCTCCGGTGGGATAATGGCGATATGCGCTGCTTCGTCATTGCCCTCGCTTGCGTATTTCCGGTCGTTGCCGCGGATCAGGTCGACTTGGCGACCGTCAATAAGATCAAATCCGAGGCATTCGAACACTCCAAAGTTATGGAGCACCTCGAATACCTCGCCGATGTGTACGGGCCCCGCCTCACCGCTTCGCCCGAGTTCAAGGAAGCTGCCGATTGGGCTCTCAAGCGCCTCCAGGAATACGGCCTCGAAAACGCCCACCTGGAAAAATGGGGACCCTTCGGCCGTAGCTGGACTCTGGAAAAATTTGCACTCGAAATGACCCAGCCGAGGTATTCGCTGTTGGCGGCGGCGCCGCTCGCCTGGTCGGCCAGCACCAACGGGCCCGTCAACGGCGAGCCGATCTTCGCTCCACTGGCTGCTTCCCAGGCTATTGGCAGGGGCGAACGGAATCTCGAGCAGTATATGCAGAAGTACAAAGGCAAGCTGCGCGGTAAGGTGGTGCTGATCTCCGAGCCCGTGCACAATATCGCCGATGCGGAGGCCAAGCCCGAGCTCCACCGCTACACCGATGCCGAACTACAAGAGATCGCAACGGCGCCAACCCCGGTTGAAAAGATGAAGATCGACCCTGCCAACCTCGACCCACCCGAGGAGCTCGAGGCGCGTCTCCGGTTCTTCGCCAGCATTCCGCCGTCCGTGCAGGATGAACTTCGACGGCGGCGGGAAGAGTTGGCCGCAAAGCGCACCCAGTTCTTTTTGGACGAAGGCGTGCTCGCGCTAGTACAGGACGACCGGCGCGCGCGTGACGGCATATCTTTCGCGGAAGCCGCTGGATCGTATGATCCCAAGAAGCCGGTTCCACCGCCGACCTTCGTCGTCACCTCCGAACAATACAATCGCATTGTCCGGCTGCTGGAGAACAAAACGCCAGTCCAGATGCAGGTCAACTTGAAGGCGGGCATTTCCGATAACGGGGTCGACGCCTACAACCTCAGCGCCGAAATTCCCGGCGGAAGCAAGAAGGATCAAATCGTGATGGTGGGCGCGCACTTCGATTCCTGGCACACCGGAACCGGCGCGACCGATAACGGCGCCGGAAGCGCGGTGATGATGGAAGTGGTCAGAATTCTGAAAGCGCTCGATCTGAAGATGGATCGCACCGTTCGCATCGCTCTATGGAGCGGCGAAGAAGAAGGTCTGCTGGGATCGAAAGCCTATATCAAGGAGCACTTCGGAGATCCCAAGACCATGAAACTGACCGCCGCGCACGCCAAGTTGTCGGGCTATTTCAATCTGGATAACGGCAGCGGTAAGATCCGCGGCGTCTATTTGCAAGGCAACGATGCCATGCGCCCGCTGTTCGAACAGTGGCTGGAACCGTTCCGCGACCTCGGCGTGACAACCATCACCATCCGCAACACCAGCGGCACCGATCATCTGTCCTTCGACGCTGTCGGACTACCCGGTTTCCAGTTTATTCAGGACCCGCTCGATTATATGACCGTCACGCACCACTCCAGCATGGATGTGTATGACCATGCCATCCCTGGCGATCTTATGCAGGCCGCCGCCGTAATCGCTTCTGTTGTTTATGAGGCAGCCACAAGGCCCGACATGCTGCCGCGCAAAGCTTTGCCGAAGGCTGAAGAGGTCACAGCCACGAGGTAGTCAGTACTCAACCGATATCAGAAACAACCCCCGCGCCGGCGCTGTCGGACCAGGAGGAATCCTACAGCCAGGCTTCAGGCGATCGAGCAGCGCGGAGCGATCCACGTTGCCCTTTCCGGCTTCGAGCAGTACACCGGTGATATTCCTGACCATATGCTTCAGGAATCCGCTGCCGGTGACTCGATAGATCAGGCGCTCGCCATCCTGCGTCAGCTTCGAACAAAAAATCGTCCGGACCTTGGAAGCACTGAGTTCATCGCGATCGTCCGTCGCAGCGAAGGCCGTGAAATCGTACTCGCCCTCAAGCAGCGGCGCGAGACTCATCATCTCGCCCAGCGCCAGCGGATACGGATGATGGTAGACATAGCGGCGGTCGAAGGGAGTACAGATCTCGCCGCGGAGGATCCGGTATTCGTATGTCTTCGCTTTGGCTTGGAAGCGCGGATGGAAGTCGAGCGAAGCCTCTTCGACCCGTGTCACCCGAATGTCAGGCGGCAGCAGACGGTTGGCGGCCCTCCGCAAATTTTCGAGCGGAATCGGGTTCTCTATCGTCAAGGCCGCGACCTGTGCGATGGCGTGTACGCCGGCATCCGTGCGGCCCGACCCGGCCACTTGCACAACGCGGCCTTCGATCTCGCCGAATACTTGCTCGAGGGTTCCCTGGATGGTCGCTAGACCGGGTTGCACCTGCCAGCCGTGATAGTCCGTGCCGTCGTAAGAGATCTGGATCTTAATTCGCCGCATGGACGGGCCGCGAACCCGGCTTGACCACCGGACTACCTGCACGGCACAACGGACAATCATCCGGTGGATAACTGAGCACTTGCATAGTCTTCAGAGCAACCCGCGGAACTCCAACATCGGCTGCGCCGCCACTGCGGTCGATTATTGAACCAGCGCCGATCACCCGGGCGCCCGCGTCCTTCAAGATGTCGATCACCTCACGCGAGCTACCACCGGTAGTAACCACATCCTCCACTACCACCGCCACTTCGCCTGGCTCCACGAAGAAGCCGCGCCTCAGAACCATTTTTCCGGCATCGCGCTCGGTGAAAACGAACCGCGCGCCCAGTGCCCGCGCCACTTCGTGCCCGATTATCAGTCCACCGATCGCCGGTGCAGCCACCACGCCGGCGTTCAGAGTTGGTTCCAGGCGCCGGAATTCGGTTGCCAGCAGACGCCCGAAATGCTCCGCATGTCTGGGATACTGCAGCACCAGCGCGCATTGCAGGTATTCGGGGCTGTGCAAGCCGCTAGTCAATCGGAAGTGGCCTTTCAGATAGGCGCCTGTTTCGTGGAAAGCGCTCAGAATCGGGTCCAACTGCGGAGTCACAAGGCCACTATAACATCAGGGCTAACCTGACCTTCTTCTAACCTGGGTTGATTTTTTTCCCGAATCGGTCCCCGGTCTTGAACGAAATGCCGGTTTTGCATGGCGGGTGTTCCCATCTGGTAAATATTTCTAGCGGCATCCATTCAGCCGGAGTGGAAAACAAACACCTTAAACTTTGGCACCGGGCTTGCAATCAATACACGCGAATGGAAATCATGCAAAGCTCAAGGAGCCAAGGTCGTTCCTCTCTAACATCTGCCAGATAGACTCCACCAACGATTTTCTTCTTTTATTCCCTACGAGAATCCCTCCCGACCCGCTCCTTGAGTCTTTCCTGATAGCCTTCCAGAGGCCGTCAGCTAGTGTCCACGGGCCGACATCTGCCGCCAAATTCTCGGCATTTGACAATAACTCGTCACGGCAAGGTCCAACCAGATTCCCAACCTCCAACCCAGTTAGTCTAGAGGTATGCCTCGTATCGTCTCGCTGATTGCGAGCGCCACTGAGATTGTCCATGCCCTGGGGCTCACCCACCAACAAGTGGGACGATCTCATGAGTGTGACTATCCTGACCAAGTCCGCCAGCTTCCTGTTTGCACGCGTCCCAGCTTTCCCACTGAGGGCAACAGCGCCGAGATCGACCGCCGGGTGAAAAATCAAGTGGTGAATGCGCTTTCTGTTTACGAGGTGTTTGAAGACGTTCTCGATCAGTTGCAGCCTACCCACATCGTTACGCAAACTCAGTGCCGGGTCTGCGCCGTCAGCCTGGAAGATGTTGAGCGCGCGCTGACAGGTTGGGTTTCGAGCCGTCCCAAGCTGGTGTCGTTGGAGCCGAATGCCTTGGCCGATATCTGGCGCGATATTCGTTCAGTTGCGGCCGCGTGTGGTGTCGCCGGCCAGGGTGAACAGGTAATCCAAGCACTCCAGGCGCGAATGAATGAGATCTCCGGTAAGGCGGCTCAAGCCTCGAGGCGTCCTCGAGTGGCCTGCATCGAGTGGCACGAACCGCTGATGGCAGCCGGGAACTGGGTTCCGGAGTTGGTAGAGATGGCCGGCGCGGAGAACCTGTTTGGCGAAGCTGGCCTGCATTCGCCCTGGATGACCTGGGAAAAACTCCAGGTTGCCGATCCAGATGTGATTATCAGCATGCCTTGCGGCTTTGATCTGGTGCGCACCCGCCAAGAGATGTATTGGCTGACAGAGCGCCCGGAGTGGGCGAAACTCCGCGCCGTCCAGAGTGGACAAGTATACCTGGCCGATGGGAATCAGTATATGAACCGTCCTGGGCCGCGCGTGGTGGAGTCGCTGCGGATACTGGCTGAGATTTTGCACCCGGAGTTATTCGAGCCGAAGCTCCGGGGGGCGGCGTGGGGGACCTTGTCTTAAATGAATCGAGTATGACGGCGCCGCGGAACTGCGCTACGCCGTGGATCATAGTAGGATTTTTACCCGCCGACGAGTCTTCGTCCGTCATCGCCGGCGAAGCTAGAGTGCCAAGCGACTCTTCAAACATGCCAGGGACGCGACGGCTGTGAGGATACAAGGACTTGCCTGGAGGTTCTTCGCTTCGCGTCGCCATGGGGATGTCGATGATGCTTGGTTCGACGATGGCAACCCGAATATTGAAAGGCTTCATTTCTTGACCGACCGATTCGCTCAGTCCCTCGAGCGCGAATTTGGAAGCGACATACGGCGCGAGAGGAGAAAGCGCCATCCGCCCAGCGACGGAAGTCACATTGACAATACAGCCGCGCTTATTCTCGTCGCATCAGAATTGAGTATCTCCTTGGAAACGGTCCCCGCACGCACGTTCGCCATGTATTGTCTAAGACAGCCAGAAATCGTCAAGGTGAACTGATTTCCCTCGTGTTGCTCGCCGTGCCCTGCGAGCGACGCTGAACTGCGCCGTATGCTACACTAATTCTTACACACAGGGATGTGTAGACATGCCGACCAATCTCGCCATCGATGACAAACTGATCGAAGCCGCTCGCCGCATCGGTCATCACAAGACGAAGAAGGAAGCCGTCACGACTGCGCTTTCTGAATATATCGCGCATCGCAAACGGCTCGAGATCCTGGATCTGTTCGGAACCATCGACTTCGACCCGAAATACGATTACAAGGCCGAGCGTCGAAAGAAGCGCTAGTGCAAGTTCTGGTCGACACCAGCATTTGGTCCTTGGCTTTTAGAAGGTCCAGGGCGCAGATATCCGAAGCCGAAGCGAGAATCACGTCGGACCTTGGCGACCTCATTCAAGACGGCCGGGTACGGCTCATCGGATCGATCCGGCAGGAACTCCTTTCTGGAATTCGAGATACCGATCAATTTAACCGGCTGAGAACAGACCTCCGCGCTTTCGCCGACGAGCTTGTTTCGACAGACGATTACGAAGAAGCGGCCAGATGGAATAATCAATGCCGCTCTCGCGGTATTACTGGAAGCGGAACTGACTTTCTGATTTGCGCCGTCGCAATCGCCCGTGGCTGGCGAATCTTCACTCGTGACGATGACTTTCAAACTTACGCCCGGATCATACCGCTTAAGCTGTTTGCGACGACCGGCGTAAAGCATCGCTAAACAGACGATCGGGCAGCAGCGCGTAAATCAGCACCGCCGAAAGCGGATGCATCAGCCCGGAGAGTAGAAATACCGGCGCATACGTGAAATGGGTCACCAGATAGCCGGTGCCGAGGCTTGCGAGCATTCCGCCAACCGCGCCGCCCGATCCGGAGAATCCGCTGACAGTGCCGACCTCGTGACCAGGGAACAGATCGGTCGGAACGGTTTGAAGATTCGCGGTCCACAAGCCATGCCCCAGCGTAATAGAGCAGGTGGCTGCAATCGCCAGCGCTGCCGTCGGGACGAAAGGCGCGAGCATAGCAATCGGCATCACGACCGCGCCCAGCGCCATCCCGAACTTCCTTGCGCGCGCAAGAGTCCAGCCGGCGCGCATCATTCTGCCCGATAGCCAGCCACCGAAAACGTATCCAACGCCTCCGAATATAAACGGCACCCAGGAATATTTGCCGACCATCGCGAGGTCGAATCCGCGCTCCTTCCTGAGGTATTCGGGGAGCCAAAAGATAACGAAGTAGATCACCGGATCGGTGAAGAACCGCGCCAGAATCAGCGTCCAGCAGCCTCGAGCCCTCACCAGCGACTGCCATCGGACGCGATCGGCCGAAGCTGGACGGGCCTCTTCCGGCGGCGGCAGCAGCGGCCTGAGTGCGGCGTATTCTTTGGGTTTGAGCCAGCGGTTCAGGTGCGGGGGTTGATACAGAATCAACCAGGCTGCTAACCAAATGAAACCCACGAGCCCTGTGAAGACGAACGCGTATCGCCAGCCGTAGCGGATGGTCAGTAGCGCGACGGTTATAGGCGCAAGCAGCGAGCCGAGCGAAGTGCCGGCATTGAAGATTCCCATCCCGAGCGCACGTTGAGACGCTGGGAACCATTCTGTGACTGCCTTAGATGCCGCCGGCCACGCTCCCGGTTCGGTCAACCCGAGCAGGAACCGGCAAGCTCCCAGGCTCCATTTGCCGATCGCGAAGCCGTGCAAAAGCTGCGCGATGGACCATCCGGCGGCGAACAGCGCGAAGCCGCGGCGCGTCCCCAGCCGATCGAGAATGTAGCCCGAGCCCGCGTACATGATCGCGTACGCCAGAAAGAAGAACGTCAGGATGTAGGAATAGTCCTGCTCGGTGAGCGTGAACTCGTGGCGGATATCTACCGAAACGACACCGATAGCCAGGCGATCCAGGTAGTTGATGGTGGTGGAGAGACACAGCAGGAGCGCGATCACCCACCGGAGCCTCGGGATTTTCATCAAATACGAGTGTACCTGCGAATTTCGAGCGCGTGGCCCGTGGCCGGGTCCACTGACACGATGGTCGCGTGCAGCTCGGCGCCGGTCTTGGCGCTTTCGAGACGGATCGGCATGCCAGTCAGGAATCGGCGCAGGGCCAGATTCTTGTCAGAACCGATCACGGAGTCGTACGGGCCGGTCATCCCGACGTCGGTTTGATAAGCCGTACCTCCGGAAAGAATTCGTTCGTCGGCGGTGGGAACGTGCGTGTGAGTTCCGAGCACGGCCGACACACGACCGTTCAAGTGCCAACCCATGGCCTCTTTTTCGCTGGTGAGTTCGGCGTGAAAATCGACCAGCCGGACTTTGACCTTCGGATTGAGCGTCAGCAGAATTTCGTCGGCCTTTCGAAACGGGCAGTCGGTGGCCGGCATGTGGACGCGTCCTTGCAAATTGAGGACGGCGACCTCGGTGCCGTCGCGGGCTTTGGTCGCGATCCATCCTTGGCCCGGTAATTCCGCTGGATAATTCGCCGGACGAAGGAGCCGCGGCTCTCGACCGATGTAATCGAAGATCTCTTTCTTGTCCCAGATGTGATTGCCGGAGGTAAGCAGGTCCAGGCCGATCGAGAAAAGCTCTTGCGCGATCAGCGGAGTGATGCCAAACCCGCCGGCCGAATTTTCCGCATTCGCAACGGCCAACTGGATCTTTTCGTTGGAAATGATCTCTTGCAGGAAGCGAGCGACTAAAGCTCGCCCAGGCGAGGCGAAAATGTCGCCGATGAAGAGAATATTCATGAATGCCGGAGGACTAAGTGAGGAAAGGAGCGCATCCACCAGCGCGATCGGCCCCGTCCTTGACCCCAGATCTCAACAGGGGCGGAGCCCCCCGAGCGTCTTTAGGCTTCTCCATGGCGGTTCAGAACCACCGGAGCTTGCACACCAACGCATAAACCGAGTCGGACCCCAAGACAATTGACTGTCGGATCAATTATAGGAAACCGACCGCCAAAACTGGCCAGAAACGCTCCTGGGATAAGGATACCAGAGTTCCGCCGCCGGGAGCCAGAATTCGGGGGTTCTAAGATTTTTTCGATGGCGTACTACGGAATTGCCCCAGTGACGCAGATCTCCGACTGTCTCCGACCTGCGAGAGCCTTTTCAGGGCGATTATATACTTGCGTAATACAGCTATCCCTGCTAGTCTGGGGAAGCATGGGGGTGAAATTTGATCCCCGCGTACGTTCCGACGCACTGGGAAGATCGTTTCTCTCAGATTGCGCGGATGAGCATAAACATCGAAGAAAAGCCACGGTGTCACGCTATGCTGTTTTCCTATTTCGATGACAGTAGCGACCCCAGACATGCACGGTACTTTGCTGTTGGAGGTTTGATTGGAGGCGAGAGTCAGTGGACCAAGATGCACGTACCTTGGGCTGTCGCAACCATCAATTTAAAAGAGCCCTTTCGGTCTACTGATTGCGAATGCCGCCAGAATCAATTTGCAGGATGGACCGTACAACAATGCAGCGATCTTATGGATCGACTCGTAGAAATCATTCTGAATCTGAAACTGCACGGATTCGCCTCGGTCGTACCAATCGCAGACTACAAAACGGTCTTTCCGAACTCAAATGAGTACGATGCATATTACTTAGCTGTGCGACACACGATCATCAACATGGCGCACATAGGCCATGCATATAAGAGCAAGTGGGGAATAGAAGGAATGTCGTGTTGGTTTGAAGACAGCGCGGCGACTTCGAAAACCACGGGACGCATCTATCGAGAAATCCGAGAGGTTCAATCGTGGCCAGTCGCACAAAGCTTATCCCCGAGTCCAATCTTTGAAAGCAAAACACTTCGGCAACTCCAAGCTGCTGACCTAGTCGCGCGTGAAGCATTCAAGCACTTCGATAATTTAGGCGTAAGAAAAACACGCATTCCAGTACAGCGCATGAGTGACTTGCTTGCCTTCATTGTTTGGGATGTCCCTACGCTTGAATACTTGCGCGATCACGGCGGGCCAGAAGATTTGGAACTGCTAACGTCTTGGGAAAACTGCGACGAACGAAACAGACCTAGGCCTCCTTTATTTAAAACGTTCTGGAAGAACTTTTGAGGGGTTGTGCCATGATGTAGAGGGAGCATGAAAAGCGAAGCTACAACACAATTGCCGGAGTGTATCGAGGGGCCAGAAGCGTCTCAGCGATTCGACGAAGGTATACGGCAGATTCTTTCTGTCCCGCATTCTACTCTTGTGCGCCGCGAACGCGCATACAAAAAGGAATCCCTGGCGAATCCAAATCGGCGCGGCCCAAAGCCGAAGCGGAAGCGAAGGGCTATCTAGCCTTTGGCCCACGCTTCCCACGCCACGGCTTAGTTAAGCGTTTCTGTTTCTCCAGTCTTACCGGTGAGTTCGGCATAGGTCAGGCGCTTGCCGATGATCTCGCGAACACCGCTATCAAATCGTTCTGCGTCCGTCATCTTGCGATTGTTGAAACGGAAAGCTTGCTCGTCGATGTAGCGAAAAAGATGAAAGGGTTCGACGCTGATGTAAGTGCCGTGCGAGCCACGCTTCAGCAAGCTCCAGAAATTCTCCATGCCGTTGGTATGAACGTTATCGTTTACGTACTCAACCGCGTGATTGATGACGGCGTGCTGATAGTCCGCACTCAACCCCTCATACGATTTCAACTCGTCGCTAAAGATTGCCGCGCCCGCTTCGACGTGCTCACGTATTTGCTTCTGAAGTTCGGGTCTACGGCGATTGTCGACGACCATGGCGCGCACCTTGCCGCCGCGCTCCATCATGCCCATAACGACCGTCTTATCCTTGCCGCCGGTCCCAGTGATGACGCGCGCCTTTTTGTCCTTGTGCATGTTCCGTGCCTTGCCGCCGATGAAGGTTTCATCAACTTCGACTTCACCGGACAACTTGCCGCCTTGCTTGCCTTGCTGAGCGAGTCTGATCCGATGCAACATGAACCACGCGGTTTTCTGAGTGACCCCCAACGCTCGCGCGATTTCGCAACTGCTAACGCCATTCTTACAATTCAGGATGAGCCACATTGCCGGGAGCCACTTCTCCAAACCAAGCGGAGAGTCTTCAAAGATAGTCCCGACCTTCACAGAGAACTGCCGTTTCGGATGCCGATTACTGCACTGCCAGCGGAGTTGGTTCTTGAGGAAGCCGACCTTGGAACTGCCGCAGGTCGGACAGGTAACTCCGTCCCTCCACTCGGGGCGACGGATGACGAGATACTTCAGACAGTTCTCAGGAGTCGAGAAGTACTGAATCGCTTGCTGGAGAGTTTGGGGTTCGTAGACGGCTTCCATACTTTAAGTCTACGCCAGAATCGTGGATTAGTCAAGTATATATTTACACTTTTCAGCAGCCGTTTACCGGCCTTTCAAGCAGTCGGCGATTTCCTTTTCGCTGACTGCACCTTCGCGAATCACCTTCCAATATGGCTCGGTGATATCGACAGTAGTAGCGCCTTGGCCGGTGCAAGTGCCACCGTCCAGAACCAGATCCACCCGGCCGTCCATAGTACCGAACACCTCGATTCCGCTGCGGGACGTGGGCTGGCCGGAGATGTTGGCGCTGGTCGCAATTAGCGGTTGATCGAGCCAATCGAGCAGCGCTTGGGCCACGCTGGAGCGCGACTGACGCACGGCCAATCGCCCAGTATTGCCCGTCACTTTGAGCGGCACTTTGGCCGAGGCCGGAATGATGATGGTCAGCGGGCCGGGCCAAAAATGTCGAGCCAGCAAGTGAAACCGCATGGATAACTCACTGGCCAGCTCTTCGGCCATGAATGTTCCGCTTATAAGAAGGGGCAGGGAACGGTTAATCTCGCGGCCCTTGGCTGCAAAAACGCGGCCCACCGCATTCAGATTCAGGGGATCGGCCACCAGCATGTACAGCGCCTCTGTTGGGATGGCAATCACGTCACCCCGGCGCACGTGCGCGGCGGCGCGCTCGATCGCTTCCGGCATCGGCTGGTCCGGATTTATCTCGATGAGGTCAGTCGCCAAGTTTAATCTCGTGATCCTATCGCTTCCGCGACCTCGATCGCCATGGAGTAGCGCCCAAACGGAGCGCTGAGTTGTATACCCGCTACCATCTGGCGCACCCGTCCGACCATTTCCTGCGCGATGGCGATGCCTTCCTGCCGTGCTTTTTCGGCATTGTCCACGTGACGCATCCGCTCGATGAAATGTTCCGGAACGGGAACGCGCAGCTCGTTAACCATAAATTCCGCGTTGCGGTAACTGGTAAGCGGCCAGATGCCGCAGATCACCGGCAATTTGATATGCTCGGTGCGCTTCAAAAACTGCTCCAACAGATCCAGGTCGAAGACCGGCTGTGTCACGATGTATTCGGCGCCCGCTTGCGCCTTCCACTCCATCCGCCGGATTTCTTCGTCCAGGTTCAAAGCCCCCGGATTAGCGCCCACTCCAATGAGCAACGCCGTTTGGGATCCAGTGGGATTGCCGCCGATATCCAATCCGTGATTCAAGTTATTCACGATGTTCGTGAGACCAATCGCATCCACGTCGAACACGGCAGTGGCGTCGGGGTAAGTGCCCATGCGGGGCGGATCGCCGGTGATGCAAATCAGGTTCCGGACGCCGACGGCGTGCGCTCCCAGCAGCTCGGACTGGATGCCGAGAATGTTCCGGTCGCGACAACAGAAATGCAAAACCGCCTCGATCTTCGCTTCGCGCTGGATCAACTGGCAGGTCACCTGAGCGCTCAGGCGCGCGCTGGCCCGCGGGCCGTCAGGTACGTTGATACAATCGATCCCTTTAGCCGCGCATGCTCTTGCGCCTTCGATTTCCTTGGTTGCATCTACACCCCGGGGCGGCAAGATCTCCACGAAGGCCACGAACTTTTGGGCAGCCAGCTTCGCGCCTAGCTTACTTTTTTCGCCGACCGGAACTTTTGTCAGAGCCTTGGCCTTGGCGACCGGCTCTTCGATGGTGACCCTCAGCTTCTGGGTCTGAGGTTGGAGCGAATGCGCCTCGGCTCGAATTAGCTTGATGTGATCGGCGGTGGTGCCACAACATCCACCCACGATCTTTACACCCGCCCACAACATTCGACGCGCGTACTGCGCCATGTACTCCGGCGAGCACAGGTACATCTTGCGTCCTTCGACGACCGCCGGCAATCCGGCGTTGGGCATGGCGCTCATGGGCTTCCGGGAATACTGCATCATCCGCTCGATGGTCTCGAGCGTTGCCTTGGGGCCCACCGAGCAATTCAAGCCGATCACGTCCGCAGGCCATTCATCCAGACGGCGTGTGAAGATCTCAGGCGTGGCGCCGCCCGGCATATCTCCGTGATCGTCGATGGTAACTTGCGCAACGATGACCATTTCCTTGCCGGCCACTTCACGGGCCGCGAAAATGGCTTCGCGAATCTCGTTGAGGTCGTAAAAAGTCTCGAGGATTAACAGGTCCGCGCCGGCTTCGACCAGTGCCCGCGCCTGTTCGCGAAAAACCTCCCGAGCCTCGGCGAACGAAACCGACCCGAGCGGCTCAATCCGCACGCCCAGCGGTCCGATGGCGCCTGCGACGTACACGGAATCGCCAGCGGCCTCGCGCGCCAATCTAATGCCGGATTGATTTATCTCCTGGAGTTTTTCGGCCAGCCCGAAGGCGGCCAGGCGCATGCGATTTGCGCCAAAGGTATTGGCCTCTAGAATTTCCGCGCCGGCTTTCACGTATTGCTTGTGGACTTCCCTTACTAAGTCCGGCGAAGAGACATTCAGCTCGTCAAAACAGCGGTTGATGAACACGCCGCGGGCATAAAGCTCGGTGCCCATGGCGCCGTCGGCGACCAGGGCGCGTTTGAGGAGCTGTTCACGAAAGTCCTCTGGCTTGCGGCGGCTCTTGAGGGGTGAAGTCGCGGTCATTGGAGGTAAAATTAGCCACCCGGGCTATCATCGCTCGAAGGCTTGCGCGGGCCCTGCCGGGTAAGAATAGGATACACGCTCAGTGTACCGCATTGGAGGCGGCGTCCACCAATCTATAATGGAGCCAGGATGAGCGAGGGGACCAACGGAAACGAGCGCCGGTTTCAAGAGATTAGTTCGCTGCTCGAGCAGCTAATCAATAGCCAGAAACATCTGCTGCAAGCCCAGGTGATTCTTTCCGATCGGCAGGATCGGAGTGAGCAGCTGCTGGCTAAGCTCTTGGAGCATCAAGAGATCACAGGGCGACAGTTATCAACCCTTACCACGACGGTTCAAGATCTCGCTGAAGGCCAAAAGCATACCGACGAGCGATTGAATGCGCTCATTGCCGTTGTGGACGAATTGGTGCGCAAAGGCGGCAGATCAGGTCCTGCCGCGCCGCCTCAATAAATCGTCAGTTCCACTGTCGATCCTGCGCCGCACCCCAAGATTTTCGAAGCCGAGCCTTGGTTAGTGGCCACTTCCAGGTGGCCCGAGCTACCCACCACAACGAAGAGTTCTCCAGCTGAACACTCAGTAAACGTAAGGGCCAAACGAGTGATCGGCTGCCTGCCCGCCAACAAACGGAAGGGGCGAGTCTGGAGATTCGGAAAATCGTTGAGATGCAGGTTCGTGATCAGGTTGCCGAAGCGGTCCACCTTGAGCACGCTCCCGGTCCAGGCGTTCTTGCCGGTTTGGGTGGGGCGATGAAAAGTGAGCTGGAGATAATCGTCGATCAGTTTGCCGAAGCGCGCGGGCGCGACGCCCGATGCCAAATGCGCGGCCACGGGAGCAAAGACGTCTCGTCCGTGGAACGTCCGGCTGACCGGATGGAGAAAGTAGCGCTGGTTGGTTATGTGCCTAACCTTCGGTTTCTCGTGCGCAAAGACGATCGACAAGACCCCGTTGTCGGGGGCAATGAAAAACTGGCCGGCCATCTCGGCCAATATCGGCCTGCGCGTGGAGCCGACGCCGGGATCGACCACGATGACATGGATGGTCTGCTCGGGAAAATAACGGTAGGCTTGCGCGATGGTGAAGGCGCCATCGGGGATCTGGAAGGCTTCCACCTCATGGGTGATGTCGACGATTTGGGCGCCTGGCTGAATTGTGAGGATCACGCCTTTCATAGTCGCGGCGAAATGATCGGTGGTCCCGAAATCAGTAGTAAGAGTGATGAGCCGTTTGGGCATGCGCGCGGCGTGCGAGCCTGCCGGATGTTAGCGCAGGCGGGGGCGGGAAATCAATGCAGCAGGACAGAGGCAGGCGTTTAGCCTGCCCTGCCAGCGTTAGCCCATGTAAATGACGTGCGCGTAGGTCCCGGTCCTGGAATTGTAGGCCAGGTAGAAACCCGGATGATCGGGATCCTCGTAGATCACTATCGGATCAGAGTTCCAAAACCAGTCAGAGACGTAGGGAAAATCCTCTGGAGCCACGCTGAAATAGGCTCCCCTGAACCAGAATCGATCCGGACCACCGCCTTCGAGGCGGAAGACATGACCGGGTCCAAAGCCCAATGTAAAGCGTCCATGCTCCCAGGGGCGTTCCAGGTGGTAACGTGCATCATTACGACCCATGTCGTGCCCGACCCACTCGCCGCTACCATGCACGTGCGGCGCTTCCGGATGGCCCTGTTGATCGCGAAAATTACGCTGGCCTCCGCCGCGCTGGTCGGGAGCTTGCCGCTGTTGCTCGGGAGCTTGGCGCTGTTCCGGAGCCCTCTGCTGCTGCACGGGAGCCTGCCGTTGCTCTGGAGCCCGCTGCTGCTGCGCGGGAGCCTGCCGTTGGTCTGGAGCCCGCTGCTGCGGGGCTTGCCGAGCTGCCGGAGCAGGACCACGAGGTGGAACATATCCGCCACCGACGTGACTTTGATTCCCATGCTCGCCCCCGCCATGCTGCTGGCCGCCGCGGTCCCGCTCTTGCGCAACGCCCGGTATCGCGAGGCTCGCCGAGAGTAACGCTAGAAGTACTATATTTTTCTTCATTGTTGCCTCCGCTCTCTTAGACGCTCGTCGGCTGCTAATCATCTCACAATTAAAGGGTTATAATGCCCTACATGTCGCTCAGTGCGGCCACCAGGGCGCCTCGCGCGGTGGAATGCATGGGGCTGGGAGCCAGCCGGACCTCTGAGATTGCCACGGGAAGCTCAGTGTCACGCATGATTTTTTCGAAGCGGTCGCGGAAGCCCGGCGCCATCGCACTTCCGCCGCTTAGCACCAGGGGAATCGGGCGATTCAGCTTAGGCATGTTCTGCACGCTGGCGAAGGTGTCCTTGAGGGCAGCCACCAGGGCCTGCATCATATCTTCGTAGAAAATGGCCAGCGAATCGTAAATCTTGTTGGCGAAATGACCATTAAAGTGAAAGGACTCTTCCTTGATGGTGCGGATGCGCGTAGCCGGCTCGCCCCGCAGCTCGGCCACACTGGAATCGATGAAGTCGCCGCCTTTGGGAATGCTAAAGCTGAACACCGGTACGGAAAGATATGCCAGACAAACGTTGCAAAGACCGCCGCCGCAACTGATGCCGATGCCGGTGTAATTGGAACTCTCCATTTCGCCATAGACCACCGCCAGGCCTTCGGAAATGCTGCGAGCATCATAGCCAAGCTTGCCGAACATGCTTTTTAGCTCCGCTTCGTGTTCGTTCACTTCCTCGCTTGCGCCAACCGGGGCCGCCGGAATGCTGAAGCAAAGCTTTTTTCCCTCCCCGACATCTTCGCCGGTGAGCAGAGTCACTAAATAGCGGACCAGCACGGGGCTCTCGGTCTCGTCCTTGTTCAGAACGCCGCGCAGCATGGGCCGCCGGGTCTCCTTGTGGAAAAGATTGGCGAACCGCTCCGACTCGTCGCCGTAGACGATGATCTCCGAGTCCTGAACCAGATGTGGGATGCGCTCCTTCTTCAGAACTCCTTGCGTTAATTTCGAAAAGGGAATGGTGACGAAGGCGTTCAGCTGCTTGGCAAACTGGATGTCTTTGTCTTTGCGGCGGGCGGTGACGATGCGGCTGGTGCCAACGTCTAGCCCAATCGCGGTAGCTATCTGCGTGTTGGTGTTTGTCATTAATTGTTCTCCTGGAGGGCGCCTTTAGCGTGTAGCGCCGTAATAGTGTCCTTGTATCTGATCTGCAAAAGCTGGCGGTAACGGTGCTCGGAAACGTTCTGAACCCTCGCTTCGGCCCGAACCTGGTCTTGAGCCGCTTCTAAACCTTTTGCGAGTGGCGAGTCTCGGGCTTCCTCCAACAATGCCGTCGCGGAGAAGCCAAACAAGGTCACACTCGGGAGCGGTTGTAGGTAATTGTTGGTGAGTCCGAGTTCTTCGAACGGCAGATTGGCCGCCCAATCGGTGTGATAGCCGGCGCTCCGGCCGGCCGGGTAGACGGAGACCTGGGCGTGCGTCACGCAATTGTCCGCGGCAACGCCATAGCGGGCGCGAAGCATTTCAGTAAGGGTGCGAGCTGCGTGCACCTGTGCCGCATTTACCGGACGCTCGCCTTCTTTGGGCTGGCTGCGAGCTTCAAAAGCGACACCGAAGAAACTCTGATTGAGGTTGATGTAAATCCAGGTTTGATCCGCCCAAACGGAATTTCCAGCGTGGTTGGCATAATCAGCCTCGCCGACTATGCGGAACACCCGGCCGAAACGATCGATCACGAAATGGTAGGAGTGATTGCGGGAGACATATTCGAGCAATCCTTCGCCTTCCCGCTTCAGCATCCGGTTTTGACCCTCTTCGAAAGGCGCCAGGTGGCTCTCGGTGGTGTGAAATACAATCCCTGCCGGCTGGGTGCGCCGTTCACCAGAGTGCGTTTCGCTCTGGGCGCGCGGGAAAGCCAGATAGGTGCGCCTCTCGGTAGAGGTCTGAAATCGATTCTCGATCCGCAATCCGTTGCTGTACAAGTCAAACTGGTGGTTTGTTTCCACTTGCCAGACATGTGGAAGGGACGGCGCGGCAACGCTTCGGGCGATGCTCGGCGGGGGCATTTGAACCTTGGGAGTTGCCGGAGCGGAAGCCAATACGAAAGGCAGAGCGAGACCCAATGCACGCCTCGAAGCCGGTATCAGCCCGATTCCGGCGAGGGCCAGGCCGAGAGTAGTCAGGATCGGCATTCGGGTGAGGGCACGCCATGAACCGCGGCGGCTGTCAGGGAAAGGGCCGAGCCTCCGCTGTAGAAACTGCAGGCGTTGGGCCGGGTCCGAGAACGACCGCGCGCGCCACTCCACCAGCCGCACTACCAAACCTCGGATTGTCAAAGAAGCTATTCCTACCGATGGAGTAGTGGGAGCGCGGGCAAATGGCTCTCACGGAAATAAATTGAGAGCTTCGTTATTTCCAAAACACTAGATATCGATTTCTGAAAAAGGAGGGGTTTAGATGTTCAAGAAGATGCTACAGGTTTCTTCAGCGTTAGGCCGTGGGCCGGTTAGCGAGGGAGAACCGAATGTCGCTCCTTCGGGGCTGTCAACCCCCACCTTTAGCGATCGGGGTCGGATCGAATTACCACCACCCCCGAAACCGGTCACAGCGAAGTTGCCATCCTTCGATGAGATTTACCGCAAATCGCCGTGCAAATCGGCCACCACCACCGCTGAGTACACCATCCTGAAAGTAGCGGATATGGTGAGCAGCGACGATCTTCACGGCTTGTCGCCGGCGGCTCGGCACAGCGCCCTTATGATGGCACTGAAAGCGGCCGGGGTGGCCGTGGAAGACATGCTGCAAGATGCGGTTCAAAGGCAGCGTGTTTTGAACGAAACCGAAGAGGCCCAGTTCCATCGTTTGCAGGAATTTGAAGCTTCGAAACAGCGCGAAAACGAGCGGCTTTCGAGCGAAATGGAGACGATTTGCAGCCAATACCGCACCCGAATCGCGGCCGGAGTCGAAGAGATGGAACGGGAGCGGGACGCGTTTCGAGACTGGCAGGAGCGTAAGACACGTGAGCAACGGCGGATCGCGGAAGCCGCGGCTGCATGCGTTTCGGACGACATAGCATCGTCGAGTAACGCCAGCGTGACGCATCTGTTGGAGAAAGGAGTGGCTCGCCGTAGGGAATCGGCTTAATCGGCGGGCTCTATTAGCCGAGCACGTTCTGCCTTGGTTTGGTTATCATGACGCCAATCATGCAGAAACGCTCTACCTATATCTCTTCCTTCCACCAAGGCATGGCCCTCCTCCTGCTGCTTTGGACTCCCGCGTTCGCTGAAACATACAAGTTCGGCGCCATCTGGGATGGCGACAAGGTCTGGAAAGACAACTGCATTTCCACCGACGGCGAACGGATTCAAAGTGTCGGGCCGTGCACCGGATCAATGGTTGACCTCTCACGCTTCACGGCCATTCCGGGCCTGATCGATGCTCATACCCACATGACCTATGTTCTGGATAATCCCGTGAGCCAGTCGGGGCGAAACTCGGCGGTTGTCTTTCTTTCCCAGGAGAATGCCCGAAGGACGCTGGAAACCGGCGTCACAACGGTGCGCAATCTGGGCGCGGCCGATTACGCCGACATCGCCATGCGCGATCTGATCAATCACGGATTGATGGCCGGCCCCCGGATGTTTGTTTCCGGCTACGGGCTGACGATTAGCCGGAGCCGGACTAAGACGCCCGGGACTGCCGATGGTGTCGCGGAGGTGCTGCGGGTGGTGCGCGAGCAGGTGGGCGCGGGTGCGGACTGGGTCAAAATGTTCGGCTCCACCGGCTCCGGCCGCGACGTCACGGGGTTTGAGACCTTTACTTTCGAAGAAATGAAGGCTGCGGTGGACGCCGCGCACGCGCTCGGCAAGCGGATCGCGATTCATTCGTATGGGCCCGATGGCGCGCGCGACGCCGTGCGGGCGGGCGCCGATTCGCTGGAGCACGCCACCGACATGGACGACGCGACTATAGCCGAGATGGCCCGCCGCAGAACTTTTTATGTGCCGACCATCGATCACAACCGCTATTACGCCGACAACTGGAAGAAGCTGAACTATCCGCCCGAGGCCGTGGATGATTTGAATTCCTACATCCAGCGCAATCTCGATACCGCGCGCAAGGCTTTTCGCGCCGGTGTACGGCTCGCCATGGGATCGGATGCGGTATATACGATGTTCGGCGAAAACACGCGCGAACTGGAGTGGTTCATGAAGGCCGGAATGACCGCTCAGCAGGCGCTTCGAACGGCGACCACCAACGGCGCGGAACTTCTCAATATGGAGAAAAGTCTGGGTGCGATCCGGCCTGGGTATTACGCCGATATCGTGGCTGTGGAAGGCAACCCGCTGGAGGACATTGAGGCGGTGGTGCACAGGGTCCGGTGGGTGATGAAGGGCGGGAAAGTAGTGGTGGACAAGACCGAGAAATCTAAGGACATTGGGTCCTATCAGCATTAGTACTTTCTTGGTAAATTTTCCTGGCGCAAGGGACGCTTCGTGATGATATACTGGTCCGTCCGTAAAGCTGGGACGGTTTTTGAAGCCTGAAGCTGGACGGTTCTTGAAGAAGGTTTCGATGCGCCTCGCCTCTGCTGTATGTTGGTGCGTGACACTTCTCTCTGTCGCCTGGTGCGACGACATCGTCAATATCGCCCCTCGCAGCCGCGGCATGGCTGCGAAGGTTTCTGAAGAATATCCACACGCCGACCTGCGCGTGGATGTGCCGCTGGTTTTGATTCCCGTGCACGTCACCACGCCGGCCGGCACTACAATCCCCGGTCTCCGCAAAGAGAACTTCCGGCTTTTCGAGGACAACGTCGAGCAGAAGGTCGTACACTTCTCAAACGAAGATGCTCCCCTCTCGATCGGCCTGCTGTTTGATGCCAGCGGAAGCATGGAGAACAAGATAAAGAAATCTTGGGAGGCGGCGGCCGAGTTTTTCAAGATCGCAAATTCCGATGACGAGTTCTTCCTGGTGCAGTTTAGCGATCGCCCCAAGCTTCTGCTGCCATTTACTCAGGACGCCGACGAAGTCTACAACAGGCTCGCGCGCGTAAAACCCTTTGGACGAACCGCGCTGCTGGACGCCATCGGGGTGGGCCTGTCGGAAATGAAAAAGGCGCGCTACTTCCGCAAAGCCATGGTGATCCTCTCCGATGGCGGCGACAATCGCAGCCGCTTTACGCGCGGTGAGATCAAGAATGCGTTGCTCGAATCGGACGTGCAGCTTTACGCCATGGGAATTTTTGACCTTGATCCTTCACGCAAACAGCCGGCCGAGGAACGCAACGGACCGGTGCTGCTGAATGAACTCGCAGACGATACCGGAGGACGCCATATCGCGGTGGCCAGGCTGGAGGATCTTCCAGCGGTCTGCGCGCGCATTGGTAAGGAGCTAAGGGATCAATACATTCTGGGCTACTATCCCACCAATGAGACGCGGGACGGCAAGCATCGTTCCGTGAAGGTGAGCGTCACGCCGCCGGACGACATCCCGAAGGTGAAGGCGTCCTACCGCCGGGGCTATCAAGCTCCCATTCAATAAGCCTAAAGATTCAGCTGGTCGTCTGCCTCGGGATCATCAATAGGGAAAGGCAGCAGCACTTCCGGATCGAGAAAGCGCAGGAAGCCTAGCGGGAATGTATCGGTTAGGTCGTCAATATTCGTGGTTCCAACGGCGCCGTGCGCCCCGATGAGTGAGAGCGCGGTGTCCGGCCATTGTTCGCGAGCGCTGTCGAGCGCGTTGCTGAACGAAGTCAAGTCACGGTGTTCCAAGCGCGCAGCAATGGGAGAGTGCGGAGGCCGGGGTGGGTGTACGGCGATTCCCAGATGTTGGTGGTGAGCGCTGCGAATTGCTTCCGCGATCTTGGGGAGTGCTTCTGGCGTCATAATCTCTCTCAAGGCCAGATTAAAGCCGAGAGTGACCCGAGAACCGGATGGGATTATGTAACTAGTTGACGGGGAAGCCAACAAAAATCCCCAGATCGAGTGACTATTGTCGAGTTTGGCCGAAGCATGCAGGAATCTGCTCCAAGGATGAGGTTGCGCATTCGCTTGCCAGTGGAGAACCTGCCGGTTGCAATTTGATTGTAAATGGACGGCGTCAGAAGCCGCTATTTGGATAAACTCAGGGAACGGCGATGCCAGTTCCTCCAGAGCTTGCGGCAAATGAAACCGGCTGGCTGGCTGACTTCGTTTTTACGGGCGGCGGTTTTGAAACCGGATTGGCAATGTTCGCCGACCCTAGCGGCCGCATCACGAGATTTTCCCGAGATAGCGCCGACTTGGCGCGGGCCGAGCGGCTATCGAATCGGGCGATTCTTGCCGGCCTAGTGAATGTCCATTCGCACGCTTTCCAGCGGGTGATCCGCGGGCGGACGGAGCATCGGACCGCGGCCGAACGCGATACGTTCTGGACCTGGCGCAAAAGCATGTATCACGCCGCTAGCGAGCTAACGCCCGAGGCGATGTATCATGCGGCGCGCATGGCCTTTCTCGAGATGGCATTATCCGGGATAACGACCGTAGGTGAGTTTCACTACATACACCACGGTCCTGGAGGCGAGCCGTACTCGGATCGCAATCTTCTGGCGCTTCAGGTTCTGCGGGCGGCGAGCGAGATCGGAATACGGACCGCTCTGCTGCGGACTGCGTATGTACGAGCCGGCTTTGGGAAACCAGCCGATCCTGGACAGGCCAGGTTCATCACGCCTTGCGTGCGGGATTTCATCGCTGATACCGAGGCGCTCCAGCATGTAGTTGCGCGCGATTACCGGCCGGACCGGGCATGGATCGGCATCGCGCCGCACAGCATACGGGCGGTGCCACTGGATTATCTGAGCGAAGTCGCGAGCTTTGCGCGCGCCAGCGATCTGCCACTGCACATGCACGTGGCCGAGCAGCCCGCGGAAGTGGACGCATGTGTGGCTGAATACGGCCTGCGTCCCGTCCAGTTGCTCGACCAGCAAGGCATTCTGGACTCGCGCTTCACGGCGATCCACGCGATTCACATAACAGGCGATGAGATCGTGTACCTGGCGAACGCGCGGGCGAAAGTCTGCGCTTGTCCCACCACAGAGCGAAACCTTGGTGATGGGACCTCGCCAGCTGACAAGCTGTTCGCCGCCGGCGTCGGGATCTGCTTCGGCTCGGATAGCAATGTGCAAATCGATCCGCTGGAAGACGCCCGCGCATTGGAATACCACTTGCGAATGCGCCGGCTCGAGCGCGTGGTGTTGGCTACTGACTCATCGCACGATGGGCTGGCGAAACGTTTGTTTGATTGCGCGACGGAAACTGGCGCGCGAAGTCTGGCGGCGCCGGGCGGCAAGTTAGAACTCGGGCGGCCCGCGGACTTCTTCACCGTCGATCTGAACGACCCGTCTATAGCCGGCGCGAACGCGAGCTCGCTCTTGAATAACATCTTGTTCTCGGCCGAGCGGACAGCTATTCGGGACGTCTCCGTCGGTGGCGAGTTCGTAATTCAAGACGGCCGGCATCGCCTCCAGGACGAGATCCTTCAGAATTTCGATGCGCTGCAGAGGACCCTGTGGCGCGAGGCCCAATGAAGCTGGAAGTCGAGATCCTGCGCGACCTGGTGGCGATCCCGTCAGTTTCCTGGATGAGCAATCAACCGGTCATCGACTACGCGATGAAGCGGCTGGATCCAAAGGCTTGGAAGATCCGGCTTTATCCATACCGCGATCGTGCGGGGATATCGAAAAATAATCTGGTAGCCATCACGAAATCTCAAGGCGGCTCCAAGCCTGAGCTGGCCTTGGTGTGCCATACCGATACTGTTCCGTTCGATCCAGCCTGGAAGGAAGCGATCAATCCGAAGGTTCGTAACGGCAAGCTCTACGGGCGCGGCAGTTGCGACGTGAAGGGGTTTCTGGCCTGTGTGCTGGCCAGCGTCTCCCGACTGGACGTCCGCCGTTTATCAAAACCATTGGCGCTGGTGCTGACTGCCGATGAAGAGGTCGGCTGCGTCGGCGCAAAATATCTGGCGCGCAAGAAAGCGCTCATGGCGCGCCATACGATCATCGGCGAACCGACTGGTCTGCGGCCGGTTCGCGCGGGCAAAGGTTACGCGCTGGCGGAGATCCTGGTGCGTGGCAAGGAAGCTCATAGCGCGTTTCCGAGCGAGGGCCGATCCGCCATTTATGACGCCGCTAGAGTGGTAGCCGGACTGGAACGAATCGCGAAAAGACTTACGGCGCGCAAGAATCCGAGCTTCAATCCGCCTTTCACCACTCTGAACGCCGGTGTGATTCAGGGCGGCACGGCGAAGAATATCGTTCCCGGCGAATGCCGCATCACCGTCGAATGGCGGCCGATCTCCGGTCAGGATCCGCAGTGGGCGGCGGAACTGATTCGGGAAGAATTGGGTCGTCTGGCACGGGCGTATCCCGGCTTGGATGCGAGGCTTGACGTCCAACGTCTGGACCCGCCTTTCGACCCCTCGGCCACCACTCATCTTGCGATCCTGCTCGAATCGCTGACGCATCGGCGCTCGACCACAGTGTCCTTCGGCACTGAAGCGGCGCATTTTGACGCCTTGACGTCGGAGGTGGTCGTGTTTGGGCCTGGCGATATGGCCGTGGCGCACAAGACTGGAGAGTTTGTGGAGACGTCGGCATTGAGCCAATGCACCGCGCACTTGAGGGCAATAATTAAGAAACTTTGCGCAAATGAATCACAAAATTGTAATGGCGCTGATATCGGAAATTAATGGTGATGTGCGACAACAGAAGCACCCATGTTCGTGGAACGCCGGTCCGCGGTACGCTATCCGATCGTACTCAACGCTCGTTATCAAGCTGTGCGAAAAAGATCGAGCGGCGGCGGCACGGGAAGGACGGTAGACATCAGCAGCGGCGGCTTATTGATCGCTTCCGAACACAAAATTCCCGTGGGTGTCAGATTAGAGGTGACAGTCGAGTGGCCGGCGCTCCTGGATGGGGCGGTTGAACTCGTGCTGGTAACTACCGGCGCCGTTGTGAGGGCGCGAGGATCGAGTTTTGCCTTGGAGCTCTCTCGATACGAGTTTCGGACGACCAAACGAAAGTTCAGAGCGGTGGCTGCCAGCGCCGGTCACACTGCTGCTACGGCGACCGGTGCTTCTGATACCTCGGATGTGCCGACAGCCATCGCCAGATTTCTGGTCCCGGAATTGTCCACTTGACGCTCGGCCACAACCGGCGCAATGGCCGGGCACAAGGGCGCCACGGACAACAATTCTTCGGCGGTGAACGCATCTTTGGCGGCACGATACAAGGCCAGCACACCAGCCACGCGTCCTGAGTCTTCCAGGGGCAACGCCAAGGCGGAAGAAAGAATGGGAGCTGATGTTCCAGCGGATACGTAGCCGGGCTCCACGGTTGGATTGCCGTTGAGGATAGGCTTGCCGACGTCGGCCACCCATCCGATCAAGCCTTCGCCGAGCGGCACACATAGATGACTTAGCAAGCGATGGTCATCACCACTGACGAACTTGGGCTGGACCATTCCACCGTTCGAACTGTAAAACGCAATCGCATCGTACGGCACTAGGGCCTTAAGACGAAGGGCCGCTACGGCCAGAGCCTCCTCGGAGCGGAGCGAGCCGAGGCCCGAAGCAGATAGGTCGAATGACCAGGTATCGTTGGCGCTGGCGGCCCGGGCGCGCGCCACGGGGTGCATTTGAGCAGGGCTTTCTTTTTCCGGGGCAGCCTCAACCGCGAAACCAGCCGCGGGGGCCGCGCCGCGCGTGATCTTGATGTCTTTGGAGAGCGACGGCGGCGGGTCGACGCGGGTTGCCTTGGCGCGAGCTTCCAGCTCCTCGTAGCGCGCGTGAAGTGCGCCTACGACGGCGGGATCAAAGGCGGTACCGGCCTCGGAGACCACTTTCGCCATGGCTTCGTCCAGCGGCAAGGCGCGCCGGTACTGCCGGTCGGACGCCAAGGCGTCCAGGCAATCCACCGCAGCGAGAATACGCGCGCCGATGGGGATCTCGGTGCCTTTCAGCCCGTGCGGATAACCGCTGCCATCCCATTTCTCGTGATGCGCTCGAACGATCGGAACGACGGGATAAGGGAATTCGACGCGCTCCAGAATCTCGGCGCCGACCACGGGGTGGATCTTCATCTTCTCGAATTCGGCGCGCGTCAGCTTGCCGGGTTTGGAAATGATGTGCTCGGGCACAGCCAGCTTGCCGATGTCGTGCAGCACCGCCGCGGCGCGCAATGCGTCCAGCTCGACTTCCGTAAGCCCCAAATCCTTTCCGATTTCGAGGGCATAAAGCTGGACTCTTTGCAGATGATCGTGCGTGGTATGGTCCTTGGCATCGATGGCAAGCGCCAATGCCTCGATGGTGCGTAGATGAAGACTGTTCATCTCCACGACATGCTTGTTTTCCCGCTCCACCTGGGTCATATGAGTCCGATTGGAGCGATGAACAAGATAGACCAGGGGCAAGCAGATGATCGGCAGCTCCCATTGAATGGAGCGCGGCATGGTTCCAATCAGCCAAGCCATCGAAGAGCCGACCACGTAATAGGGCAGCAACCACCGGCAACCCGCCCAGACGGTGAAGACGCTCTTTTGCTCACTGAGTCCGATGACACCAGCGATAGGAAAGCTATTGGCGAAGTAATAGGTGAGGGCCAATAAACCCAAGCTGGCGGGCTCCGGAAGATGAGAATGTGAGTACTCGTAAACACGTGCCGTCACATAGACAGCGGTGGCGAGGCTGCACACGCTAAAAACGACTTGGATGGACCTGGGCCTGTCCTTAGGGCGCCAGGTGCACTGCACGAACATCGAGACGACACCGAGGATGAGCGACTCCGGAAGGGTCAGGTTTACAATGCCGACCAGGATGAACAGAGCGTTAACTGAAACCGTGCCGGTGACACCGGGAAGGCGCACTTTCAGGACAGAAGCAAGTATCGTCGCGCCGACGAATGAGAAGAATTGCAAGTGATCGGTCGATTGCCAGTTGAGCAAGGCCCAGAAAATGATTGCGGAGCCGATGGCGATATGCGCCAGGAGATGGATGTAGGCAAAGGTATCGCGCACACCGGGGAGGATACGAGTCTCTCGCATGCCGGCGATCCTTTGCCTTTCCTATTACTTCTCTCCCTGGGTGGATGTCCCCCAGGCGACGCTGCTACCCCAAGCCACGCTGGAGCCCGAAGGTGTGGTGGTTCCCCAGGCGACACTGGTGCCCCAAGCAACGGAAGTGCCCCATGCCACCGAGCTATCCCAAATCGCTGGGCCCGCGGAGGTGTTCTGGAGAGTGGTGGTTCCCCATGCGACCGAAGTGTTCCAGGTCGGGCTGCTGAACCAGATTAACGATGGATTCGCGACCACGTAGGCCATCTGCTGCAGCGAATTGTAGGTTACTTGCGGAGAGGCAGCCGAGCCGTAGGCACGGTCGTAGTTTTGGAGAGCCGCTTCGATGTTCAAATATCCAGCGCCGACAGTGAACATGTCGTAGGTGTCGGTATACGCGATTCCGGTGGTCGGATCCACGGCTACGCTGGCGACCGGGAATTTTTTGCCGGCGGTCTTCATGATCCGGGCTTTGACAGTATCCGGATTCAACGTTGGATCTTTCTGAAGCATCAGCGCGACTGCTCCTGAAACGACCGGAGTCGCCATACTGGTGCCACTCAGCCGGAAATAAGCCGGCGAGTTCCCAGATGTCGAGGTCGTGTAGTAGGACGACGGCATCACATTGGCGGGATACTCGGTGGCCAGCGTCGAGCCGGGCGCCAGTAGGGATACAACCAGATTGCCGGGCGCCACTACGTCCGGTTTAGCGGTGAGATCGATGAATGTCGGGCCCTTGGAGCTATAGCTGGCGATCAGGTCATCGCTGGTACTCATGGTCTCTTCAGTCTTCATTGCCCCCACTGTGATGGCGTGCGGGCTGTTGCCAGGCGAAAGGACGGTGGCGTAGCCGTTCCGTCCGAGATTGCCGGCGGCGGTGACCACCACGATTCCGTTGGCCCAGGCGGCTTCCACAGCCTGGCAGAGCGGGTCCTTGGTGCAGCTTTCCCAAATCGGCCGACCCAGAGAAAGATTGATGACGCGGATGTTGTACTTGCTTTTGAGTTGCACGGCTTGTTGGATGGCCGCGATCACGACGCTGTCGCTGCTGACGCCGTTTTGATCGAGCACACGAAGGTCGAGCAGGTTGGCGTTGGGAGCGATGCCCTTCAGCAGGCGAAACGAGCCTGGCTTCGAAGACGTATATCCATTTCCGCCCACGATGCCGGCGACGTGCGTGCCGTGGCCGAAGTCGTCGTAATTCGATCCGCCGATGAAGCTCTTCCGATAAACCACCCGCGACCCCCAGCCCGAGCGAGTGTTCAGGTCGGGGTGAGAATAGATCCCGCTGTCGATGATCGCCACGCCCACGCCGCTTCCATCTAGATTGGAGCTCCAGGCGTAGGGCGCGCCAACGGCCGCGGCGGTGTAGTCGAGTGATCCGGCGACGGTCCGGTCAAGCGAGATGTAATTGACATTCGACTGGTTCGATAGGGTGATCACGTCGCCAGCGCTCAGCGTCATCGCGACGAAATTGAGCAAGGAGAAGACGATTTTCACCACACCGTCGACGACGCCGACCAAGGTGCAAACCAGCCTTCCGAGACCCAGCAGTCCGCCGCCGCTACAGGTCTGCTGCGGCGTCGAGTTGTACTGCACGATCACGTTGACGCTGTTTGATGTGTTCGACAGCAACGGCAGGAGGTCGGGCGAGATCTTTGAATTGTCGGCGGAGAGGAGACCGACTGCTAAGATCGCGACGAGGGCGCATCGCGTAAGCCTTCTGAAGGCTACAGAAATAGCTTGCATGGTAAACCTAGTGAGGCAAGTCACATACCACAAGAATGACTTCGCTCAACTGTTGTAAGTAAAGAAGTTAAGGCTTAGGTGGGCCTTAGATCCGATGCGCCAAGTTGTCCCAATCGATGACAGGCTGGCCGAATCTAATTCGTGGCCTGGCGTTCTTTGGGCAGTGGCTTGGGCATCGGAATGCGAGGCATCATCTGCTCGCGCACGGCGGTGTGATAGACGAAAGTCGCCATGATGGCCGCGGCTTGCATCACATCCCCGGGCTGCACTCGATCGTATACATCCATATTGGAATGGTGCGTCCGTGTGTTGTACTCCATCGGATCTTGCATGAAACCGAAACCGGGCAGTCCGACATAGTCGAAGGATGTGTGGTCGGTACCCCCGGGCCGCCGGGCCGTAAGCGACGTGAAGCTGGCGACGGTGGTCGCCCCCAGATCGTGGAAGGGTTTCAGCCAAGCCTCGAAAATGGGCTTGACCTGTAGGTTGCCCATCGCGCCGATGCCGCGGAATTTTCCAGTGCCGGTGTCGTCGTTGTAGTACGCGTCGAGCTTGTAGTACTCGGGCTTGGGCTGCATGGTTTCGCGATCGGCGAAGTGCTGTTTGACGTAGGCTTGCGACCCCAGGAGTCCTTCTTCCTCGCCGCTCCATAGCGCGACGCGGACGGTGCGATCCATTTGAAGATTTAGCGCCTTGAGAATGCGCACCGCTTCGATGGCGACCGAGGATCCCGTGGCGTTGTCAGTGGCGCCGGTGCCACCATGCCAGGAATCGAGGTGAGCGCCCAGCATCACGATTTCGTCCTTCTTGCGGCCGCCCTCGATTTCGCCGATGACATTGAAGGAATCGGTGGGTGAATCGATGAACTGAGCTTTGATGTCGAACTCGAGCTTGACTGGAATCTTGTGCTCCATCAGCCGCATGATGCGATTGTAATGTTCGGGCGTCACGGCCACCATCGGTGGAGGAACCGGATCTTTCACGTCGCGCGATCCACCGGCGGCAGCGAACACCGTGCCGCCATCGCCGTTATATCCATATTGCAGGACCGCCAGCGCGCCTTCGTCCCTAAGGTATTGGTTGACCTTTTTGCGGAACTGGATCTGCTTTTCGCGTTCTTCCGGCGTGGCAGGCTGACCGGCAGCCACGGGGGGACGGAAGGGATTGGCTAAGCGCGATGGATCGGGTGACGTCGCGCGAGCTTCCAGCTCCTGGTCGGTAAGCCGGTGTCCCAACGGCTCCAGGATCATGGTCAATTGCTTGGCCGGCATGGACAGCACGATTTTGCCCATCAGCTTGCCATGGAATTTTTCGAGATCGGCATCGTTGTTGAGGGGCGCGTAGATCGCCTCGCCTTGCACGGCGCCGTTGGTACCTGGCGTCCAAGCCAGCGGAAAACCGATGAGAGGCTGGTACTGCGGCTCGATCATGTGGCCTGCGTAGTGCGTATAGGTCCAGCTTCGGCCGAAGGGTCCCCAGGACTCCTCGTGCACATTGGTCAGGCCGTACTCCTGAAGCCGCTTCACCACCCAATCACCCGCCGCCTTGTATCCGGGCGAGTTGGTGAGCCTGGGACCGTAGACATCGGTCAGGTAAAACTCGTGGTCCATGACTTTGGAGTTTTCGAAGGCCTCGGCTTTGATCCGTTGTACCACTGACAGATCGACCGGCTCCTGCGAATATGCTTGGGCGGCGGAAAACAGCGCCGCTCCGGCGAGTCCGAGAAACAGTCTACGAGATTTCATCAGTGGGGCGGCTCCCTGCCTTTAGCGATTAAAACACAATCGGATAGGGCTGGCGCGCGGAGTGCCGGGACCGTGGCAGCGGGCCTGAAACCGTGCTATGCTCCGCTCATGATCGCCAAGTTCTCCGTCGCAATGCTTATAGCTATCGCCCCCGTGGCCATGGCGCAATCTTTGGCGGGCCGTTGGGACGCGACTGTCCAGGTCAACGGTATTGACATTCCCTTCCGTTTCGAATTGTCGGGCGACAAAACGAACGTCAAAGGATCGTTCTTCAACGGCGATGAGCGCATCACGTCGACCAGCGGCAGCTTCGAGAACGGGGCGTTGGTTCTGAAATGGGACGACCATGCCTCCAAGCTGGATGCGACATTCCATGACGGTGTCCTGGAAGGGAAGTACATACGCGCGGGGCGAGATGAAAAGAGCGCCTATCCTTTTTCCGCTAAGCGCTACTCAGCGCCCGCGGCCGTGAAAGGGGACGTGCCCTCGATCGCCGGGATGTGGGTGATCCCCACCGATAGCCCGAAAGGGGAGAAAGCTTGGAGATTCATCGTGCGGCAAACGGGTTCGGAGGTGTCGGCCGCCGTCCTGCGGATCGATGGCGATACCGGCGCACTGACCGGCACATATAAGGATGGCAAGTTTGTGCTGAGCCACTTCGACTCGGCACGTCCGATGCTGCTGGTAGTAACTCCTCAGAAGGACGGCACGCTCGAACTGCTCGAAAACTCAAAGACGCAGCGGACGGCGGTTCGTTGGGAAGTGGCGCATGCCAAAGGCCTGCCCGAGCCCACGGATCCGATGAAGCACACCAGCGTGAAGGATGCGAGCGAGCCTTACCAGTTCCGCTTTCCCGATTTGAATGGACAAATGGTGAGCAACACTGATCCAAAGTTCCACGGCAAAGTGGTGCTGGTGGATATTACGGGAAGCTGGTGCCCGAACTGCCACGACGAGGCTCCTTTCCTGTCGGAGCTTTACAAGAAGTACCGCAATCAGGGGCTCGAGATCGTCGCGCTGTCGTTTGAAGAATCGGATCAACTGAAGGATCTAGCGCGCCTCCGCGCCTTCATCAAGCGCTACGACATCCAGTACACCGTGCTGGTTGGCGGCGAGCCGAGCGAGGCTAAGGACAAGCTCACACAGGCGGTGAACTGGAATTCCTGGCCAACCACGTTTTTCATCGGCCGCGATGGCTTGGTGCGGGGCGTACATGCGGGTTTCCCGAGCTCGGCCTCCGGTGACTTGTATCGCCAGGCGAAGGACGAATTCACTGCCGAAGTACAGCATCTGCTGAGCGAGAATCAGCGGACCGCTCGATAAGATTAGCCGCGTCGGCGAACGAGGCACCGTAGTCACGATCCTGGATGAGCACAATTCTAGTGACCGGCGGATCGGGCTTCATCGGTAGCCATTCGATCCTGCAGCTCCTGGCCGCGGGCCATCAGGTGCGCACTACCGTTCGAAGCCTGAAGCGCGAGGACGATGTACGCGCCATGCTGAAGCAAGGCGGCGCCGAGACGGGCGACCGTTTGTCGTTTGTCACCGCCGATCTCGAAAACGACGCGGGATGGCCGGAAGCCGTCGCCGGCTGTGAGTACGTGCTGCACGTGGCTTCGCCCTTTCCTCAGACCGTCCCTAAGCACGAGGATGAGCTGATCGTTCCAGCACGCGAAGGCGCGCTGCGTGTGCTGCGAGTCTCCCGCGATGCTAAGGTCAAGCGGGTAGTGCTGACTTCCTCATTTGCGGCGATTGGCTATGGCCACAAGCCGCAGGCAGCACCATTCGATGAGAAGAGCTGGACGGACCCCGAGGGCGTTGACGTGCTGCCATACGTGAAATCCAAGACCTTGGCCGAGCGCGCGGCCTGGGATTTTATCGCCAAGGAAGGCGGCGTCCTGGAGCTTTCGGTCGTAAATCCGGTGGCCGTGTTCGGCCCGGTACTTGGGCCCGACTATTCGACCTCGATCCTATTAGTGCAGCGAATGATGGACGGCGCGCTGCCCGGCTGCCCGCAGCTTTATTTCGGCGCCGTGGATGTCCGCGACGTCGCTGACTTGCACATCCGGGTCATGACTCATCCCGCAGCCAAGGGCGAACGCTTCCTCGCGGTCGCCGGCGATTTCATGTCGATGCTCGACATCGCCAAGGTGCTGAAGAGCCGCATGGGCGCGTCGGCGAAGAGAGTGCCCACCCGGCAACTGCCCAACTGGCTGGTGCGTCTCGCCTCGCTACGTGATCCGGCTGTGAAACAGATCCTGCCCGAGCTCGGCAAAAGAAAGAACGCCACCAACGAAAAAGCCAGGCGCATGCTGGGCTGGGCGCCGCATTCGAACGAGGAGTCCATCGTGGCCACCGCCGAAAGTTTGGTGCGGCTCGGGCTTTTGAAACGATAGCTCCAAAAGAGCGGGCTGAAGAAATGAAATACGCTGTATCGTATGCGCCGACCGCCACCGGGCGTAGCGCCCCCGCCCCCGATTAGGCTTGAGAAAATCGGCCTTGATCGTTGCACTGTGGATCACAGAAATCACCTTGTAGACCGACCACATTCTTCATTGAATTTTCCGCGGCCATGTAATCCGCGGCGCTATCGCTGTCTGTGCTAGACTTTTCAATGGATTTGTAATTTCGAATCCCTCCGGCCGATTCCAGTTTTGTCCTCTATTTACAAGCGGCTTCGTCGTTGGCAGGATCACGGAAGAGGGATTTTTGAGCATTGGACAGGTGGGTGAGTGGTTAAAGCCAACAGACTGTAAATCTGTCCCTCCTTGCGAGGTACGAAGGTTCGAATCCTTCCCTGTCCACCAGAGAAATTTTTAGCCGTTGTAGCTCAGTTGGTAGAGCGCGTCCTTGGTAAGGACGAGGTCACCAGTTCAATCCTGGTCAACGGCTCCAGTTCGGGCGGTGGGTGGTAGGCGGTAGGCGATGCCAACTTCCCACCACCTACCGCCCACCACCAGGAATTTATGGCTAAGGAAAAATTTGATCGCAGCAAACCGCACGTGAACATCGGGACGATCGGGCACATCGATCACGGCAAGACTACCCTCACGGCGGCCATCACGAAAGTGCTGGGCAAGAAGAATCCGAAGGTGAAGTTCCGGTCGTTCGATTCCATCGACAACGCGCCGGAAGAAAAGGCGCGCGGAATCACGATCGCGGTGGCGCACATCGAGTATGAGACCGCCAACCGGCATTACGCGCACGTGGATTGTCCCGGTCACGCCGACTACATCAAGAACATGATCACGGGAGCCGCGCAGATGGATGGCGCGATCCTGGTAGTGGCCGCCACCGACGGACCGATGCCGCAAACCCGCGAGCATGTGCTGCTGGCCCGGCAGGTGGGAGTGCCATGCATCGTTGTGGCATTGAACAAAGTGGACATGGTGGACGATCCCGAGCTGCTCGAGTTGGTGGAGCTGGAAGTGCGGGAGCTGCTGTCGAAGTACCAGTTCCCAGGCGACGATCTGCCGGTTGTGCGGGTGAGCGCGCTGGGGGCGTTGAACGGCGAAGAGAAGTGGGAAAAGACGGTGGAAGAGTTGATGGCCAAGGTGGACGAGTACGTTCCGCTGCCGGCGCGCGACATCGACAAGCCTTTCCTGATGCCGATCGAAGACATTTTCTCGATTCAAGGACGCGGGACGGTGGTGACGGGCCGCATCGAGAAGGGGATCTGCAAAGTCGGCGAGGAAATGGAGATCGTAGGCTTTAGGGACACGCGCAAGACGGTGGTGACGGGCGTGGAAATGTTCAAGAAGCTGCTGGACGAGGGCCGGGCGGGCGATAACGTCGGACTGCTGCTGCGCGGAATTGAAAAAGATGACGTGGAGCGCGGGCAGGTGATCGCCAAGCCGGGATCGATCACGCCGCACAAGAAGTTCAAGGGTGAGATTTACGTATTGAGCAAGGATGAAGGCGGGCGGCACACGCCGTTCTTTAAGGGATACCGGCCGCAGTTTTATTTCCGGACCACGGACGTGACGGGAGTGACGGAATTGCCGGCTGGGACCGAGATGGTGATGCCGGGCGACAACGTGGGTTTGGTGGTGGAGTTGATTACGCCGGTGGCCATGGATAAGGGATTGCGGTTTGCGATCCGCGAAGGTGGCCGGACGGTGGGCGCGGGAACCGTGACCGAGATTTTGGAATAGGAACAGACATGCGAGAAATCATTACTTTACAGTGCACCGAGTGCAAGCGAAAGAACTACAGTAAGACCAAGAACAAGAAGACCATGACCGAGCGGCTGGAGATGAAGAAGTTTTGCGCGTTTTGCCGCCAGCATCGAGTGCATCGCGAAATCAAGTAGACTGGGTGATGGGTAGTGGGTGGTAGGCGGTGGGCGTAGCGAATCCGTTTTTCCCACCTCCTACCTCCCACTACCTACAGCCCAGGAAGGGGCATAGGCTAACGGTAAACCAGCGGTCTCCAAAACCGCCTTTGGGGGTTCGAATCCCTCTGCCCCTGCCAGCAAGCAGGAAGTGACGTAAGGAAGCAAGAAGATGGCCACAGCACAAATTCAAGAGGGCGAGTCAGGCAACTTCATTCAACGGGCCTCCGGTTGGCCGGTCCGAGTGAAGAACTATTTCGAAGAACTGCAAATGGAGATGCGTCGCGTGACGTGGCCCTCGTGGAAACAGGTGCGAGCCACCACGTTGGTGGTCATTGCGGCCGTGTTTGCGTTTGCAGGTTACTTCTTTGTCGTGGACGACATTGTGAACAGCTTGATCAACAAAATCATCAATTCATTTTCCCGATAAAGAAAGATCAAATGGCCGAGGACGAGATCATACCAACCGAAGAAACGGAAACGCACGAGCTGGAGGAATCCGTCCAGCCAGGTGCTGAGGAGTCGCAGGAAAAAGCTGCCAGCGGCGAGACTGCTGCAGCGGCGCCTGAAGCACCCCCTGTCGAGGAAGACAAGAACTGGTACATCATCCATACATACTCCGGCTTCGAACAAAAAGTGGCCGATTCGCTGAAGGGCCGGGCTCAAGCTTTCGGTTTTTCGGACAAGATCGGTCAGATTCTGATTCCTACCGAGGAAGTGGTAGAACTCAGGGCCGGCAAGAAGGTCACCAGCAAGCGGCTGCTCTATCCAGGCTACGTGCTGGTCCAAATGGAAATGAACGATCAGCTCTGGCACGAGGTGAAGAACACGCCGCGGGTTACCGGATTCGTGGGTGGGGGCAACAGCCCGGTGCCACTCACGGCGGAAGAAGTGAATTCGATCCTGTATCGCCAGGCCACGTCGGCCGAGCGCCCACGCCCGAAGATGACTTTCGAAAGAGGCGAGGTGGTGAGAATCGTGGATGGGCCTTTCGCCAATTTCTCGGGCAAGATCGACGAAATCAATCCCGAGCGGAACACCCTGCGAGTAATGGTCACGATCTTCGGCCGGTCTACGCCAGTGGAGCTGGATTTTCTACAGGTAAGTAAGGATTAAGGTTACGCATGGCAAAAAAAGTTACTGCCCAAGTCAAACTGCAGATTCCGGCTGGCAAGGCTACGCCGGCGCCCCCGGTTGGAACCGCTTTGGGTCCACAGGGCGTGAATATTATGGAGTTTTGCAAGGCGTTCAACGCCAAAACGTCCGCCAAGGATCAGGAAGGCCTGATAATTCCGGTCGTCATCACGATTTTCAGCGACCGCTCATTCACCTTCATCACCAAGACCCCGCCAGTTCCGGTGCTTATCAAGCGCGCCGTGAACCTGGCTAAAGGGTCGGCGGAGCCGAACAAGAACAAGGTCGGTAAAATCACCGAGAAGCAGGTCGAGGAGATCGCCAAAATCAAGATGCCTGATCTCAACTGCTTCGACCTGGGGGCTGCGGTCCGTAGTGTTAAAGGCACTGCCCGCAGCATGGGCGTGGATGTAGTCTAGGGTGCAAAGCGGTGGACAAACCTGAAGCCGTTCTGCTAAGGTATTAGAAGCGGTAAACGCTAGAAATCCAAACTCAGTGGGAGGCAGGGACTCGCTTTTGGTGTCGTCTGCCGTCTGCACCAATGAGGATACATGCAAAAACACGGTAAGAAGTACGACGCCGCCGCAAAGCAAGTAGAACCGCGCCCTTACAATTTAAGCGACGCCGTTCCCCTCCTTCAGAAGGTCAAGTTCACCAAGTTCGATGAGACCGTCGAGTTGCACCTGCGGCTGGGGGTCGATCCCAAGCACGCCGATCAAATGGTCCGCGGCACGATCGTGCTGCCGCACGGGCTCGGAAAATCCAAGAAAGTCTTAGTCATTGCTTCCGGTGACAAACAGCGCGAGGCGCAGGAGGCCGGCGCCGATTTCGTCGGTGGCGAGGACATGGTGACCAAGATCCAGACTGAGAACTGGACCGATTTCGATGCGGTGGTGGCGACACCCGACATGATGCGGTCGGTTGGAAAACTTGGAAAGGTGCTCGGCCCGCGCGGCCTGATGCCCAATCCGAAGACCGGCACTGTAACCATGGACGTCACCCAGGCGGTGAAGGAAGTGAAGGCCGGCAAAGTGGAGTTTCGCGTCGACAAGACCGGCGTGATCCATGTTCCGGTCGGCAAGGTCAGTTTTGCGGCCAATGCCCTGCTGGAAAACGCCTCAAGCCTGATTCAGGCGGTCGTGAAGGCTAAGCCCGCTGCCGCCAAAGGCAAATACGTCAAGAGCGTGACCATCTGCTCCACCATGGGTCCTGGCATTCACCTGGACGTGACTTCTTACAACGCCAAGCAGGTCTGAAGGAGAAACATCGTGAAGAAGAAATCGGATAAAGAGAAAGACCTGGAGGCGTTGAAGAAGGACTTCGAGAAAGCGCAGAACATCTTTGTCACGGGATTTGAGAAACTCACCGTGCAGCAGGATTTCGAGTTGCGCAAGACGGTCCGCGGCGCTGGTGGCAACTACAAGGTCATCAAGAATAACCTGGCGGAGAAGGCCTCCGAAGGCACGCCAGCCGAGGAGCTCATGCGCAATCTGGCCGGCATGACGTCGCTGGCCTATACGGCCAAAGACGCCGTCGCATTGGCCAAAGCTCTAACGGGTTACGCGAAAGCCAATCCGACTTTCACCTTCAAAGCGGGCATGGTGGAAGGCCGGGTGATCGACGTCAAATCGATTCAGGCGCTTGCTACGCTGCCTTCGCGCGAAGAGATTCTGGCAAAAGTTCTGTTTTTGATTCAGGCATCAGCCCAGCGATTGGTTACGGCGATCAACGGCGTAGGACGCAATCTCGCTGTGGTTATCGACCAGGGAGTCAAGGAAAACAAGTTCTCACAATAAGGGAGTAGAAAGAAAGACAATGGCGGACATCAACGCAATAGCGGAACAAATTCAGGGGCTGTCGCTGCTCGAGGCGGCGCAGCTCGTTAAGATCCTGGAAGAAAAGCTCGGTGTCTCGGCCGCGGCGGCTTCGGTCGCTGTAGCGGCGGGCGGTGGTGGTGGAGCCGCGGCTGCTCCGGCGGCCGAAGAAAAGACCGAGTTCAACGTGATTCTGGTTGCTCCAGGCTCCAATAAGATCAACGTGATCAAGGCGGTTCGCGAAGTTACCAGCCTGGGCCTGAAAGAAGCCAAGGATCTGGTGGACGGCGCCCCCAAGCCTATCAAAGAGGGCGTCAATAAAGAAGAGGCCGAGGCCATCAAAAAGAAGTTCACCGACGCTGGCGCGACAGTGGAAGTCAAGTAGAGCGAGCGCCTAACGGTTGTTTTGCGGTGCGACTGGCAGAGAGTTGGTACGGGGCTAAATCCCTAGTTTGAAACAACTTCCGACCCAACTTCCCACCGCTTAAGTACCTACCTCCTGGACCGATTTGACGAAGTCGAATCGGTCTGCTAAAGTGAAATAGATACTGGCCGGAGACCGACCCGGATTCTTGCTCTTGTGAACCAAACATCCTGTGGAATTGGTGTGCCGTTTCTCAAAACGTGCACAGGGCTATGCCATGCGCTTTTTTGCCACACTCGGCGTGTATGGCCTCGGTTTCCCGGCTGCGGATTTCTGAAATTATCCCGCGGTGTCCGCTTCTCTCCCTTCAATCTGGTCCGCAACCCGGGCCACAACGGCGTTTGCGCCGGATGAAACGGGGAGGGGTACGCCAGCGGCGTTTATATTCTTCGATTGAGTTGCGAGCCCATCGGCCGTAGGAGCGAAAATGGAAAATCTGGCAAACGGCGCAACGCGCGAGCGAGTGGATTTCTCTCGAATCAAGACCTCGATCCCTATTCCCAATCTGATCGAAGTCCAAAAGAAATCGTATGAACGGTTTCTGCAGATGGATCTTCTTCCGAACGAGCGAGAAGATACCGGACTGCAGAGCGTGTTCAATTCGGTCTTCCCCATCTCCGATTTTCGGGGATTGAGTCAGCTCGAGTTTGTTGATTACGCCATCGGAAACTGGGAGTGCAAGTGCGGCAACCTCAAGGGACTGCACCACCTTCGTTCCACCTGCCGTAATCCGGCCTGCGGAGCCACCATCCGAACTGATCCGTTCCACGTCGGCGACGTACTATGTCACCGCTGCGGAACCTTTAACAAGAACATCGTCACCTTCTGCAATCGCTGCGGCGATCCGGTCGGCCTGCAGTTGAAGTACGACGTCGCCGAGTGCGAAGAGCGCGGCATGACCTACGCCGCACCGCTCAAGGTGACCATTCGCCTCACGGTCTTCGACAAGGACCCCGAAACCGGAGTCAAGACGGTCCGAGACATCAAGGAACAAGAGGTTTTCTTCGGCGAAATCCCGCTGATGACGGAAAACGGCACATTCATCATCAACGGCACCGAGCGCGTCATCGTATCGCAGTTGCACCGCTCGCCTGGCGTCTTTTTCGAGCGTGTGCCGGCACAGGGTTATTTCCTCGGCAAGATCATTCCCTATCGCGGCAGTTGGGTGGAGTTCGAGTACGACAACAAGAACCTGCTCTACGTCCGCATCGACCGCAAGCGAAAATTCTACGGCACGGTATTCCTACGCGCGCTCGGTCTCAAGACCGATGCTGAAATCCTGCGGGCGTTTTACAACGTCAGCGAAGTGGTTATCAAGGACAAGAAGCTGTTCTGGAAAGTTTCTGAAAGCCTGATCGGGCTTAAGCTCTCGAAGGCAATCGGCATCAAGAACGAGACCATTGTTCCGCAGGGCCGCAAGATCACCAAGTCGCTGTATGAGGCGATTCTAAAGGCCAAGATCGACCAGGTGGAAATTGACCGCACCGATCTGCAGAGCGCGTTCATCGCCGCTGACGTGGTCGACATGTCCACCGGAGAAGTCCTGGCGGAAGCCAACCAGGAGCTCGTTAACCTTGACAGGCTGATGGACAACGGCATCACTTCCTTCGAGGTCTTCTTCCCCGAGCGGGACGACGCCGGCAACGTGATTTCCGTCACCCTCAAGAAAGACCCGGTGAAGAGCCAGAACGACGCCTTGCTGGAGATCTACCGCAAGCTGCGTCCCGGCGATCCACCCACGCTCGACACCGCCACGCAACTGTTCCAGGGCATGTTCTTCGACCCGCGCAAGTACGACTTCTCGCGCGTGGGCCGCATGAAGTTCAACATCAAGTTGTACGACAAGATCGACGTATCCCCGCTCGACAAGCGCACTCTCGACCAAAGAGACTTCATCGACACCATCAAGTACCTGCTGAAGCTGCGGCGCGGAATCGGCGCGGTGGACGACATCGATCACCTGGGCAACCGACGCGTGCGAGCGGTCGGTGAGCTGCTCGAGAACCAATTCCGCATTGGCCTGGTCCGCATGGAGCGGGCCATCAAAGAGAAGATGTCGGTCTACCAGGAAATGTCGACCGCCATGCCGCACGACCTGGTGAACGCCAAGCCGGTAATGGCCGCGATTCGCGAATTCTTCGGATCGAGCCAGCTTTCGCAGTTCATGGATCAGACCAATCCGCTGTCGGAGATCACGCACAAGCGGCGCCTATCCGCTCTTGGACCAGGCGGTCTATCGCGCGAGCGCGCCGGATTCGAAGTCCGCGACGTGCATCCGACCCATTACGGCCGCATCTGTCCCATCGAGACGCCGGAAGGTCCCAACATCGGTCTGATTTCTTCGCTGTCCTGCTTTGCCCGCATCAACGAGTATGGGTTCATCGAGAGCCCCTACCGCCGCGTGGTGAAAGGCAGCGTAGTCGACGAAGTCATGATCTTGAATCCCGGCGACAGCTCCTATAAGGTCGGTGACGTGTTGACCCGGTCAGAATTGGATAAGGCCAACCGCGATCTGGGCGGCAAGAAGCAGCCTATCGAGTTCGAAGCTCATTGCGACTACCTGTCGGCGTGGGAGGAAGACAAGTACACTATTGCGCAGGCCAACGTCGCGCTCGACGAGAAGGGCCACATTGTCAACGAACTGGTGAACGCCCGCCAAGCCGGCAACTTCGTCCTGAAGCATCGCGACGAAATCGAGTACATGGACGTCAGCCCCAAGCAGCTCGTCTCGGTGGCGGCCAGCTTGATCCCGTTCCTCGAAAACGACGACGCGAATCGCGCGTTGATGGGTTCGAACATGCAGCGCCAGGCCGTGCCATTGCTGCGCGCTGAAACTCCCTACGTAGGGACCGGCATGGAGCACGTGACGGCACGCGACTCCGGCGCGGTTGTAATCTGCAAACGCTCCGGGATCGTCGATTCAGTCGACTCCGAGCGCATCATCGTTCGCGTGGAGGGTGGCGGTGCCCACGAGGGCCAACTATCGCGTGAAGTCGGCGCCGATATCTATCAGCTCACCAAGTTCAAACGGTCCAACCAGAATACTTGCATCAGCCAGAAGCCGATCGTCCATCAGGGCCAGAGGGTGAAGAAGGGCGACGTGCTCGCCGACGGTCCTTGCACCGATATGGGCGAATTAGCGCTCGGACGTAATGTCCTGGTCGCGTTCATGCCCTGGCGCGGGTACAACTTCGAAGACGCGATCGTCGTCTCGGAAAAGCTGGTCAAGGAAGATTACTACACTTCGATCCATATCGAAGAGTTCGAGATCGAAGCCCGCGACACCAAGCTCGGCCCTGAAGAAATTACCCGGGACATTCCCAACATCGCCGAAGCGTTCCTGCGTAATCTGGACGAAAGCGGCATCATCCGCGTCGGCGCAACGGTGAAGCCAGGTGACATCCTGGTCGGTAAGGTGACGCCCAAGGGCGAAACGCAACTGACTCCCGAAGAGAAGCTGCTGCGCGCGATCTTCGGTGAAAAAGCCGGCGACGTGAAGGACGCCTCGCTCTACTGCCCGCCCGGCATCGAGGGCACGGTGGTGGACTGCAAGGTCTTCTCCCGCAAGGGAGCGGATCTGGACGAGCGGTCCAAGGCGATTCTCGAAACGCAGGTCGAGCGGCTGCACCGCAACCTCGAGGACGAGAAGCGCATTCTCAACGACGAGCGCGCCAAGCGCCTCACCGATCTGCTGGAAGGCAAGGAAGTCCTGGCCGACCTGCACGATGAAAAAACCAATAAGAAACTGCTCTCGAAGGGCGTGGGCCTCTCTCGCGACTTGATCGAGAAGTTGCGCGCCCGCGATCTCAAGCGCATCAAGCTGCCTAATAAGGATGTTCGTCTCAACGAGCAGATCGACGAGATCGAAGAGATGACCTCGCGGCAGATCGCCGTGCTCGAAAAGATCACCGATGAAAAGATCGCCAAGCTTCGCAAAGGCGATGAATTGCCGCCGGGCGTCATCAAGCTGGTGAAATGCTACATCGCCATGAAGCGCAAGCTTTCGGTGGGCGACAAGATGGCTGGCCGCCACGGCAACAAGGGCGTGATCGCGCGCATCGTTCCTGAAGAGGACATGCCGTATCTGCCCGATGGCACGCCGGTTGAGATCGTGCTCAATCCGCTGGGCGTTCCTTCGCGTATGAACGTCGGCCAGATTCTCGAAACTCACTTGGGCTGGGCGGCTCATGCGCTCGGCCTGCACTTTGCCACGCCGGTTTTTGACGGGGCCAGTGAGAAAGACATCAAGGCTCAGCTCAAAGCGGCTGAATTGCCGAGTTCCGGCAAGGTCCAGCTGTGGGATGGCATCTCGGGACAGGCTTTCGAACAGCCAGTGACGGTGGGCTACATTTACATGCTCAAGCTGTCGCACCTGGTGGATGACAAGATCCACGCCCGGTCCATCGGTCCTTATTCGCTGATTACGCAGCAGCCGCTGGGCGGCAAGGCCCAGTTCGGAGGCCAGCGCTTCGGAGAAATGGAAGTGTGGGCGCTCGAGGCCTATGGCGCCGCCTACGTACTGCAAGAGCTGCTGACCGCGAAATCCGACGACGTGTACGGACGCGCCAAGATTTACGAAGCAATTGTGAAAGGGGAAGCGGCCGCCGAGCCCGGTGTGCCGGAATCCTTTAACGTCCTGATCCGTGAGCTGCAGTCGCTGTGCCTGGACGTCGAATTAATGAAGAAGCCGCGGGAAATCGCCGACACCGCCCTAGCGGCTGACTAAAGGAGAAATAATGTACCGATCCTCTCCCTACGATAGAGCAAACCTGATCGCCGACTTCGATTCCATCCGGATCAGTCTCGCCTCTCCGGAAAAGATTCGAAGCTGGTCGCATGGTGAAGTCACCAAGCCGGAAACGATCAACTACCGGACCTTCAAGCCCGAGCGCGACGGCCTGTTCTGCGCCCGGATTTTCGGTCCCATCGCGGACTGGGAATGCTTGTGCGGCAAGTACAAGCGCATGAAGCACCGCGGCGTGATTTGCGACAAGTGCGGCGTGGAAGTGACGCTGTCACGTGTGCGCCGCGAGCGTCTCGGCCATATCGAGCTCGCCAGCCCCTGCTCACACGTCTGGTTCTTCAAAGGGCTGCCCAGCCGCATTGGCTACCTGCTCGACATCACGCTCCGTGAACTGGAGCGCGTTCTTTATTTCGAAGCCTTCGTGGTTGTAGATCCGGGCGAAGTTGCCGAACTGAAGCGCGGTGAAGTGATCACCGACGAGCGCAAGCGCCAACTCGACCAGGAGTTCGCTGGAAAATTCGTCGCCATGATGGGTGCCGAAGGTATTAAAGAGCTTTTGAAGCGCGTCGACATCGAAGGTCTCAGCCTCGAAATCCGCGAGAAGATGAAGACCGAGGTATCGCAGCAGAAGAAGCTCAAATTCGCCAAGCGCCTGCGCGTGGTGGAAAGCTTCCGCAAATCCGGCAACAAGCCGGAGTGGATGATCCTGGATGTCATCCCTGTGATTCCGCCCGAGCTTCGGCCGCTGGTGCCGCTGGATGGCGGCCGCTTCGCCACTTCCGATCTCAACGACCTGTACCGCCGCGTGATCAACCGCAACAACCGGCTGAAGAAGCTCATCGAGCTGCACGCTCCCGACGTCATTGTTCGAAACGAGAAGCGCATGCTGCAGGAGGCGGTCGACGCTCTGTTCGACAATGGCCGCCGCGGCCGCGTTCTGCGTGGCGCCAACAACCGTCCGCTCAAATCGCTTTCCGACACGCTCAAAGGCAAGCAGGGCCGTTTCCGTCAAAACCTGCTGGGTAAGCGCGTCGACTATTCCGGCCGCTCCGTGATCGTGGTCGGTCCGGAGTTGAAGCTTCATCAGTGCGGTCTGCCCAAGAAAATGGCGTTGGAGCTGTTCAAGCCCTTCATCTATCACCGGCTCGAGCAGCGCGGCCATTGCACCACCATCAAGCAAGCCAAAGAACTGGTCGAGCAGCAGGACCCCGTGGTTTGGGACATTCTCGAAGAAGTCATCAAGGACCATCCGATTCTTCTCAACCGCGCCCCCACGCTGCACCGCCTCGGCATTCAGGCCTTCGAGCCTGTGCTGGTGGAAGGCAAGGCGATTAAGCTGCATCCGCTCACTTGCACGGCCTTCAACGCCGACTTCGACGGCGACCAGATGGCCGTCCACATTCCACTGTCACCGGAAGCGCAGATCGAAGCTTCCACGCTGATGCTGTCTTCGAACAATATCCTGTCGCCTGCGCACGGCTCGCCGATCGCGGTTCCGACCCAGGATATGGTGCTCGGTCTCTACTATCTGACCAAAGCCCGGCCTGGTACGAAGGGTGAAGGCCGCACTTTCGCCTCCACCGACGACGTCCTGATCGCTCTCGAAATGGGTGAAGTGGAAACCCTCTCGCCCATCAAGCTGCGCTATACCGGCAAGGTGATCGACTTGATGAAGGCGTTCGACAACCAGAACGTCATCCACACCGAGCCGATCGAGTTCAACAAGCAGTATATGGATACCACGGTTGGCCGCGTGATCCTGAACGACGTGCTGCCGGAAGAAATGCCCTTCATCAACGGCTTGCTGAAGAAGAAGGGCCTCACGCAACTGGTGCAGTACTGCTACCTGAAGTTCGGCTTGATCATCACCGTCCAGATGCTGGACGAGGTGAAGAAGCTCGGGTTCCTGTACGCCACGCGCGCCGGTATTTCCATCGGCATCGACGACATGGTGGTGCCCGACGAAAAGGCCAAGCTGGTGAAAAACGCCGAAAAGGCGGTCATCGAGGTCCAGCAGCAGTATCAGGAAGGCGCCATCACACAGGGCGAGCGCTATAACAAGATCATCGAAATCTGGTCGAAAGTGACCGAACGGGTCTCCGACGAAATGTTCAAGAGCATGGAGGAGGATGATCGTACCGGACGCTATCTCAACCCGATTTACATCATGGCCGACTCCGGTGCGCGCGGATCGAAACAGCAGATCCGTCAGCTTTCCGGTATGCGCGGTTTGATGGCCAAGCCGTCGGGCGAGATCATCGAGCAACCCATTACCGCCAACTTCCGCGAAGGGCTGGACGTATTGCAGTACTTTATTTCGACGCACGGCGCCCGCAAAGGTCTGGCCGATACCGCTTTGAAAACGGCCGACTCCGGCTACTTAACCCGGCGGCTATGCGACGTGGCGCAGGACGTGATCGTCACTGAAGACGATTGCGGCACCGGCGATGGCATCTACGTCGAGCCGATCATCGAATCGGGTGAAATCATCGAGCCGTTGCGCGACCGCATCGTCGGCCGCGTGGCTCTCGAAGACCAATTCGATTACGAAGGTAATCTGATCGTCGGACTCAATCAGGAGATCACCGAAGAGCTGGCCGCGGCGATTCAAGCGGCCGGTATCGAGCGCGTGAAGATCCGCTCGGTGCTGACTTGCGAATCGAAGCGCGGCGTCTGCCAACTTTGTTACGGGCGCAACCTCGCCACGGGGCGAATGGTGGAGCGCGGCGAAGCGGTCGGCATCATTTCCGCGCAGTCCATCGGCGAGCCCGGAACGCAGCTCACTATGCGCACGTTCCACGTCGGCGGCACTGCAACCGGGTCAAGCGAGCAATCCAAGCAAGATGCGAAATCGGACGGCTTCGTCAAGTTCCTGGGCGTCACGACCGTAAAGAACGCCAAGGGTGAGTTGATCGCCATGAACCGCAACGGCATCCTAGCCATCATCGACGATAAGGGCCGCGAAAAAGAGCGGTACCCGGTGGTGTATGGCGCGAAGGTGCTGTTCGGCGACGGCGCCAAAGTGAAGACCAACGACATCCTGCTTGAATGGGATCCTTATACGTTCTCGATCCTGACTGAGGTGAGCGGCAAGGTCCACTTCAAAGACCTCGGCGAAGGCGTGACGTTGCAAGAGCAGGTGGACGAAATCACTGGCATGTCGCAGTGGGTGGTCACCGAAGCGCTCGATGAAAAGCGCATTCCGACGGTTATTGTCCGCCCCGAAGGCGGCTCGCGCTCGGAAGAAAAGCGCTACCTCATGCCCACGCACGCTCACCTTATGGTGAATCATGATGACACGGTTCACGCGGGCGACGTTCTGGCAAAGATTCCGCGTGCGACTACCAAGACCAAGGACATCACCGGCGGTCTGCCGCGCGTGGTGGAGCTGTTCGAAGCGCGCAAGCCGCGTGAGACGGCCATCATCGCGGAGATCAACGGCGTCGTGAAATACGGCGAAGTCGCCAAGGGTATGCGTAAGATCGCCATCACCGCTGATGACGGAGAGCAGAAGGAATACGCGATCCCGCGCGGCGTTCACATCAACGTTCAGGAAGGCGAGCGAGTCAAGGCTGGAGATCCGCTGATGGATGGCCCGCGCAATCCGCACGACATCCTGGCCGTGCTCGGCGAAAAGGAACTGCAGAAATACCTGGTAAACGAAATCCAGGAAGTCTATCGTCTGCAGGGCGTCAATATCAACGACAAGCACCTAGAAGTCATCTCCCGGCAGATGATGCGCTGGGTGAAGGTGGACGATATCGGCGACACCGAGTTTCTGCCGGAAGAAGTGGTGGACAAGTTCAAATTCCGCGAAGAGAACGCTCGCGTAGCAGAAGCGGGCGGGCGTCCGGCCACCGGAAAGCCGGTGCTGCTCGGCATCACCAAGGCGTCGCTCTCCACCGATTCGTTCATCTCGGCGGCGTCCTTCCAGGAGACCACGCGCGTGCTGACTGAAGCCGCTATCAACGGCAAGGTCGATTATCTGCGTGGCCTGAAGGAGAACGTCATCATGGGGCGGTTAATTCCGGCCGGAACCGGCATGGAGTACTATCGCAATGTGAAGATCGCGGGCGAAGACGTGGTGGAAGAAGAGCCCATCGCGGAAGAAGTTTCGCTCACCGGCGATCTGGGCGGCTACGAAGACGAAGCCCGCACGGTTTATGCCGGCGGTTTGACTGAAGAGCCGCTAGCCGAGTAGACGGGGTCGTATTTGATTACCGAGGGCAGGCATTCAGGCCTGCCCTTCTTACATTCCTCCGACATGACCTTCGAACAAGAAATGCAGGCGATGGCTTGCGACCCGGACATACGGGCAGAGTGCGAGGCGATCGCGGGTGAGTTCGCCGATAGCCAATTCGACGGATTAGGCGAAAGGTTGACACGTGAAAGTGGCGCGGCCGACAATCAGTCGTTGTGCTAACTCGATTGATCATCCCACCAAACTTCATCGACGTATTGGAACCCTACCATTATATTGTTGAGCTCGTTGTACATTTTCCCATGATCTGCTCGACATTGTCTAAGTTAACGTTCTCAAGCCCCTGGAGAGTCGGGGTTTCCAAGTCCTTCTTCAATCCATATCGCGTCTCCATCGATTTCGGATCGTGGTGAGTAAACTGCGCTAATATTCGCCGGATATCCGCAGAATTACCAAGCATCCTTTGACGCCGATGGCAAGTCACAATGTCAACTAACATGTCCCACAGCACAACGAGATTGTGCTGGTCAGCCATTTCCTTCGGTCGCTTCTCGCCCTCGAATGACGCGCAGGCTTCGAAGATCAACGACTTAAGCATCAGCTCGAGATAGTGTCGGTATAGGAACAGGATTGGGTAAACAACCCACGTAGATTCGAGCGTGCCGTCAAACCTTTCAACCAGAGCTTTAGCCGCATCGTAGTAGCCTTCCTCGTATCGTGTCCACGAATTGTCCAAGGAGCTGAGCGGCCCGATCCTCACACCAGCATCAGTCGAAGGAAAAAGGTCATCGTTACTCTGAAGTGCAGCATAGAAGCGCATTGCAGCTCTGTCTTCGAGCCATTCCTTTACCCGCTCATACGTTTGGAGTTCTTCAGATGACGGCTTGTTCATGCTCATAAAATTTTCACTAAATGGAGTCGTGGGCGACAGCCTCGAAATTACCGAACGAAGGTGCGTCACGGTAAAGATGGTCGGATGACAGCTATAATTGTGGCATGAGCCAACGTTTATCGGCTTTAGGCAACCTGGTGCAAGTGCGAATACGGGTGAAACAACTGGCGAGGCGAATTTCCGATGGCCGCCGCGTGGACCATGGGGTGTTCTTGGGCGTGCTCAGAAATGAAAGGGATGCTCTGATGGAAGCAGAGATAGGACCAACCTCAGTAGCTGTCATTGCTCCATGCAGGAAAGACGGCTCCGTTGAGTCAGCCTAGGCTGCCATTTCTTGTGGTTGTATGAACACCGAGTTACACCGACTCGCTCGCCTAGTCTTTCGCATAAGCGGCAAAATCTGCTATCAATTGCAGACGTGGTCTGAGCGTTTTAGTGAAAGGCTCGGTCTAGTCGAAGCTCGCCTCGATAGGCAAGGGTCGGACCGGTACTGGCGCGCGTACGAAGAGTGGAAGAAACGGGATTGCGATCTCGGAGTCAGCATAGACGCCTCGCAACGCTTCACCAGAGATGAGGCGCATGAGAGGTGATCCTCTCGCTAATCCGCTTTAGCTCCGACCCTTCAGGTTCTTCTCAAACAAGTCCAAAATCCGCTTATACTCGTCCGCCCAACTCGACGGCTGCACGAAGCCGTGATTCTCCACCGGATACACCGCTAGCGTCCAGTTCTCCTTGTGCAGCTCGATCAGCCGCTGCACCAGCTCCGCGGTGTCCTGGAAGTGCACATTCGTGTCCGCCATCCCGTGACAGATTAAAAGCGCCCCCTTCAATCCCTGTGCAAAGTAGATGGGAGACGACTGCCGGTACGCTTCTGCATCTTTCTGCGGCAAGTTCAAAATATTCGATGTATACGGATGGTTGTAGTTCGCCCAATCGGTCACCGGCCGCAGCGCCGCGCCCGCTGCGAAGACGTCCGGTTGCGTAAACATCGCCATCAACGTGATAAATCCGCCGTAGCTGCCGCCGTAGATGCCGATGCGCTTCGGATCCACGCCCTGTTGCGCCACCAGCCATCTCGCGGCGTCCACGTTGTCGTCCAGGTCTTTCGCTCCCATGTGCCGGTAGATTCCGGTGCGCCAATCGCGCCCGTAGCCGGCTGATCCGCGATAGTCGACATCGATCACCACGTAGCCGCGCTCCATCAGCAAATGATGAAACAAATACTCGTGCTCATAGGCTGACGACCACCAGCGATGCACGTTCTGAAGATAACCAGCGCCGTGCACGAACACGACACCTGGGCCACCCGCCCGGAAGTTCGCCGGCTTGTACAGCCGCGCGCGTAACATCGCGCCATCGCGCGCCGGCAAGGTCACCACCGGCACATCCTGCCACGGATATTGCCAGAAATCCGCTGCCGGCGACGACGTCAGCTTCTTCGCCGCCGCGCCGCCGCGAGCTTCCTGCACATACAGCTCGGGCGGTTTGTTGGTGTACGAATAAATATCGGCGAACCATCGATCGTCCAGCGACGGTACGTACGAATGGCCGCCGGGCAGGGAAGTGAGCCTGGTCCGCGCTCCCCCCTCCGCGCTCATTTCGTAGACGTTGTGCTCGCCCGCATCGGCTTCGCTCGTGGTCAGAAAGAAACGGCTCTTGTCTTTCGATAACGTGACGCCATCCACTTCCCATTTGCCCGACGTCAGTGCCTTGGGCTCGCCACCCTCGAACGGCGCGATGTACAAGTGTGAATAGCCCGTGCGCTCGGATTGAAAATAAATCTCATGGTCATTTTTCATCCAGCCCAGCGTATTCGCTCCTGGCCCATCCAGCCAGGCATCGTCATGATCGCGCGCCACCACGCGCGTCTTCCCGGTGGCTTCATCCAGCGCTAGAATCCAGCGGTCCTTGTTATCGGCCGCTCGCACCGTCAACACCGCCTTGGTTCCGTCGTCAGACCACACTGGCTGCGACAACTGCACATCCCGCACTGCGTCCGCGGCGCCGCCTATCTGTTTCTGCTCGTGATCCACCCACTTCACTTCGCCGGTCTCGACACTTAGGATGGCCAGTTTCATTCGGTTCTGGTTATCGCCGACCTTATCGCGCGATGGAATCTCCTCCGTATATCCCGACTCCGTCACGTAGTTGGGAACCACCGTATTCTTGTCGCCAGTGCCGGCCTCCCGCACGCTCGCGATGACATATTTCTCGTCCGGTGTTAGCTGCAACGACGCGATGGTCTGTCCTGGCGTCAAGTTGAACGGCTTCCTCGGATTCTCTCGCTTCTTCTTGGCTTCGTCTTCTTCGCGTTTGGCCGCACGCTCGCGGATCACCTCCAGCAGTTCCTTCTCTTGCTTCTTTAGAAACTCCTGACTATCAGTGCCCTTCTGTTCCTCTGAAGCCGCCGCGCCGCGCCCCCCTCCGCCGCCTCGCCCTCCTCGCCCACCACCGGCCTCAGCGGGCGTGGGATTGGCACCGGGTAATCGAATGTCAGTGAATTCCTCTAACACCCCACTATCGAGCGACATGATATAGAGATTGTTCGCCCGCGTGAACGCCACTCGCCGGCCGTCGTGAGTAAAGTGAGGGTCAGTCTCCGTATCGGCGGTCTTGGTTAGCTGCCGCGTCTGACCGCTGGCTGCATCATAGAAGAAGATATCGCCGTCGCGCGAATAGACTGTGCGTTTTTTGTCCGGAGTGGTTGCGCCGCCGGCCGGAGGTGCAAGTTTCGCCTCCGATTCCGTGAGCTTTCGCAGTCCCGATCCATCCCGGTTGACGACGTACGTGTCGAGATCCTTGAGCACTGGATCGCTCGACTGCTTCCACTGGAAATAGAGCCGCTCGCCATCACCCGACCAGCGGACTTGCGTTGGCTCGTACCCATAAAGGCCGGGCCCGCGCATGATATTGTCGACGGTGAGCGCGAAATTTCCGGCGGGCGTGGCATGAAATGCGAACAGGATCGCTAACAGGGGTAGCGTCGATTTCCTCATTGACCACCATGCTAGCGCAAGCCGCGAGTTATCGGCTTACATTGAGCCGGATTGCGCCCAGCTCTGCCACACCGCCATCGACAGCGATGGTCTCGCCGGTGATCGATTTCGCCTCTACCGCCAAGTGCAACGCCAGAGCCGCAATCTCCTCTACCGTAGCCAAACGCTTGAGCGGCGTCATCGCTTCGCCTTCATCGAACGCCGAAGACGGCCAGTCGGCGAACCGCGTGCGAACGAATCCCGGAGCGATCGCGTTCACGCGAATTCCGGGCGCCAGCGCGCGCGCCAGTGATTTAGTCAAAGTGATCATCGCACCTTTGGACGCCGCGTAGGCCATTGAACTGCCCAATCCCGTCATGCCGGCGACCGAGGCAATGTTCACGATGGCCGCGCCCTCCTGCTTGCGAAGCAGCG